>Ga0182024_10024527_pt1 | contig 10705 bp, 19 predicted proteins | sample P32metaG_FD_120480 | JGI IMG/M metagenome (GOLD analysis project Ga0182024, IMG submission 120480) | Permafrost microbial communities from Stordalen Mire, Sweden - P3-2 metaG (Illumina Assembly) | ecosystem: Environmental > Terrestrial > Soil > Wetlands > Permafrost | place: Sweden: Stordalen...
GTCAGGGCCACCGTGGCCATGACAAGGAGCAGGGAGTAGCCAGGCGATGGCCAAGCAGAAGTTCGAGCGCACGAAGCCACACGTAAACGTCGGGACCATGGGTCATATCGACCATGGCAAGACCACGCTGACGGCGGCCATCACCAAGGTGCTCTCGGAGAAGAACCCGAACACCTCGTTCACGTCCTTCGACAAGATCGACGCGGCGCCCGAGGAGAAGCAGCGCGGCATCACGATCACCATCGCCCACGTGGAGTACGAGACCGACAAGCGCCACTACGCGCACGTCGACATGCCGGGCCACGCCGACTACATCAAGAACATGATCACCGGTGCCGCCCAGATCGACGGCGCCATCCTGGTGGTCTCCGCCGCCGACGGCCCCATGCCCCAGACCCGGGAGCACGTGCTGCTGGCCCGTCAGGTCGGCGTGCCCTACATCGTGGTGGCGCTCAACAAGGCCGACATGGTGGACGACGAGGAGCTCCTGGAGCTGGTGGAGCTCGAAGTGCGCGAGCTGCTGACCGCCTATGACTTCCCCGGTGACGACACGCCGATCGTGCGGGTCAGCGCCCTGAAGGCCCTGGAGGGCGACGCCGAGTGGAGCGAGAAGATCGTCGACCTCATGGACGCTGTGGACTCCTACATCCCCGTGCCCGAGCGTGACGTCGACAAGCCCTTCCTCATGCCGGTCGAGGACGTCATGTCCATCACCGGTCGTGGCACCGTCGTGACCGGCAAGGTGGAGCAGGGCATCGTCAAGGTGGGCGAGGAAGTCGAGATCGTCGGCCTGATGGATACCCAGAAGACGACGGTGACCGGCGTCGAGATGTTCCGCAAGCTGCTCGACGAGGGTCGAGCCGGCGACAACATCGGCGCCCTGCTGCGAGGCACCAAGAAGGAGGACGTGGAGCGCGGCCAGGTGCTGTGCAAGCCCGGCTCCATCACTCCGCACACCCAGTTCACCGCCGAGGTCTACGTGCTGAACAAGGAGGAGGGCGGCCGTCACAAGCCGTTCTTCACCAACTACCGCCCGCAGTTCTACTTCCGCACCACGGACGTGACGGGCACCATCACGCTGCCCGAGGGCACCGAGATGGTCATGCCGGGCGACAACACGAAGATGACGGTCGAGCTGGGCAAGCCCATCGCCATGGACAAGGGCCTGCGCTTCGCCATCCGTGAGGGTGGCCGCACGGTCGCCTCCGGCGTGGTCGACGAGATCCAAAAGTAGTTCCGACCACACCGAACGAGAGCAGGCACCCGAGCAATGGCCGACGGCCCGAAGCAGAAGATCCGCATCAGGCTCAAGGCCTACGACCACGAGATCCTCGACCAGTCGACGGAGAAGATCGTGCAGACGGTCCTCCGGACGCAGGCCAAGGTCCTCGGGCCGGTGCCGCTGCCGACCGACAAGCACCGCTACACGGTGATCCGGTCGCCGCACAAGTACAAGGACTCCCGCGAGCACTTCGAGATGCGGGTCCACAAGCGCCTCGTCGACATCGTCGAGCACACGCCCAAGACGGTCGACTCGCTCCAGCGGCTCGACCTCCCGGCCGGCGTGGACATCGAAATCAAGATCCAGACGGCCTGACGGCCGGTCACCCCGCCGCCCCGCCGGACGCCTGGCAGGGGGGTGGGCCAATGGTGTAACGTCGCGGGCTGCCCAATTAGGCAGTTCAGAGGCGAAAAAGGCGGCACCGCGGTGCTGCCGACCACAACAGACGTGCGAGAGAGCCGGCCTTGCCGGTACCTCACGCCGAACCAATCGAGCGCTCCGCTCGGGTCTCCCGGGCGGAGCGTTGGCATGCGCCCAGGAAACTCGGACAGCGCAGGAAGAAAGAGACGTACGTGGCAAGCAAGGCGATCGTCGGCGAGAAAGTCGGCATGACCCAAGTCTGGGACGACCAGAACCGCGCCGTACCGGTGACGGTGTTGAAGGTCGCGCCCGTACGCGTGGTCCAGGTGAAGACGCCCGAGACCGACGGGTACGCCGCTCTGCAGGTGACCTGGGGCTTCCGGCGCAACTCGACCCTGACCAAGCCCCAGCTCGGCCACTACGCCAAGGCCGGTGTCAACCCCGGCCGGGCGCTGGTGGAGCTCCGGCTCGATGACGTGGCCGACTACACGGTGGGCCAGGAGCTGGCCGCCGACCTGTGGGAGGCCGGCGAGCGGGTGGACGCCATCGCGGTGAGCAAGGGCAAGGGCTTCGCCGGTGGCATGAAGCGTCACAACTTCAAGGGCCAGGGCGCATCGCACGGAAACCACCGCAGCCACCGCGTGCCCGGTGCCATCGGCGCCTGCGCCACGCCCTCGCGTGTCTTCAAGGGCACCCGCATGGCCGGCCAGATGGGCGGCACGCAGGTGACGGCCCTGAACCTCGAGGTGGTCTCCGCCGACGCCGAGCGCGAGCTGGTCCTGGTCAAGGGCGCCGTGCCCGGGGCCCGGGGCAGCGTCGTGGTGCTCCGCAACTCGGTCAAGGCCCCGACCAAGGCCGGGGGGTCCCGATGACGACCGCCACGACAGACACGGCGCGGGCCGGCACGGTGTTGCGCCACTCGGTGCGCAAGGAGCGTCCCGCCCCGACCGCCCGCACCGCCCCGCGCCGCAACGCGGCAGGGCACGACCTGGGCCCGGTGGACCTCGAGCCGACCGTGTTCGGCCTGGAGCCGAACCGCGCCGTACTGCACCAGGTCGTCACGGCGCAGTTGGCCGCCGCCCGGGCCGGCACGCAGTCGACCAAGACGAGGTCCGAGGTACGCGGCGGCGGCGCCAAGCCGTTCCGCCAGAAGGGGACCGGCCGGGCCCGCCAGGGTTCGAGCCGCTCGCCGTCCATGATCGGCGGAGGTGTGGCCCTCGGGCCGAAGCCGCGCAGCTACGCCCAGCGCACCCCGCGCAAGATGGTCCGTCTGGCGCTGCTCTCGGCGCTGAGCGACCGGGCCGACATCGGGCAGATCGTCGTCGTCGACGACTGGAAGATCGAGGCACCCAAGACCAAGGACGCCGCCACCCTGGTACGAAAGCTCAAGCTCAACGGCTCCGTGCTGGTCGTGCTGGGCCAGGACGAGCTGGACGTCGAGCGCTCCTTCGCCAACCTGCCCCAGGTGCAGACCACCACCTTCGGTGAGCTCTCGGCCCACGACGTGCTCCGCTCCGACTGGCTCGTCTTCTCCGACCGCACCCTGCCTACTGCCGCCTCGGACTTCTCCGGGACGCACGAGGTCGAGGAGGCGCCCGAGGTGCCGGCCAAGGCCGAGCAGGCGGCCAAGGCCACCAAGGCCACCAAGGCCACCAAGGCCACGCCGAGGATCAAGGCGTTCGCCGAAGTCGAGGCGGAGGACGAGGCCAAGACGGTGGACGTGGCCGAGGACGTGGCCGAGCCCACCACGGCGACGAGCGACGAGGAGGCCGACACCGATGCGTGACGCCATGTCCGTGCTCATCCGCCCGGTCGTCTCCGAGAAGAGCTACTCGCTCATGGACCGGAGCGTCTACGTCTTCATCGTCGACCCCCGGGCCACCAAGATCGAGGTCCGTCACGCCGTGGAGCAGGCCTTCAGCGTGCGCGTGACCAAGGTCAACACGCTCAACCGCAAGGGGAAGGCGACGCGCAACCGGCGCACCAACGTGAAGGGCAAGCGGCCCGACACCAAGCGCGCCATCGTGACGCTCCACCCCGACGACTCCATCGACCTCTTCGAGCGCTGATCAGGGAATCGCTATGCCACTTCGCTCACGTAAACCAACCAGCCCCGGACGGCGCTTCCAGACCGTCTCGGACTTCTCCGAGATCACTCGCGACAAGCCCGAGAAGTCGCTGCTCGCGCCCAAGCCGCAGACCGGCGGGCGCAACAACCACGGCCGCAAGACGGCGCGTCACCGCGGCGGCGGCCACAAGCAGCAGTACCGGATCGTCGACTTCCGTCGCAACAAGGACGGGATCCCGGCCAAGGTCGCGTCCATTGAGTACGACCCCAACCGCAACGCCCGCATCGCCCTGCTGCACTATGCCGACGGCGAGAAGCGCTACATCCTGGCCCCGGCCGGCGTGAAGGTCGGCGACAAGCTCCAGAGCGGTCAGGGCGCGGACATCCGGCCCGGCAACGCGCTGCCCCTGCGCTACATCCCGGTCGGCTCAGTCATCCACAACGTCGAGCTCCGCCCGGGCGGTGGCGGCAAAATGGCCCGCGGCGCCGGCATGAGTGTGCAGCTGGTCGCCAAGGAAGGCGTCTTCGCCACCTTGCGACTGCCTTCCACTGAAATGCGCCGCGTCTCCATCGACTGTAGGGGCACACTCGGCGTGGTGGGGAACTCCGAGGCCGAGCTGGTCAAGATCGGGAAGGCCGGCCGCAACCGCTGGAAGGGCAAGCGCCCGCAGACACGCGGTGTCGCCATGAACCCCGTCGACCACCCGCTGGGTGGAGGCGAGGGCAAGTCATCCGGTGGCCGCCACCCGGTCTCACCGTGGGGCAAGCCGGAGGGCCGCACCCGGTCCCGCAACAAGAAGTCCAATTCGATGATCGTGCGCCGACGCCGTACCCGCGGCGCGCGGCGGTAGACGAGGGGTTGAGGAATCATGCCGCGTAGCCTGAAGAAGGGACCCTTCGTCGACGACCATCTGTTGAAGAAGGTCGACGTCTTGAACTCGAGTGGTGACAAGAAGGTCATCAAGACCTGGTCGCGCCGGTCCACCATCATCCCCGACATGGTCGGGCACACCATCGCCGTGCACGACGGCCGCCGCCACGTGCCGGTCTACGTGACCGAGTCGATGGTCGGCCACAAGCTGGGCGAGTTCGCACCCACGCGCACGTTCCGCTACCACGCCGGCCAGGAGCGGGGAGCCCGCCGATGACGGCCACCAAGACGAACGAGCGCCCCGGGACGCGGGCGGTCCACCGCCACAGCGGGATGTCGGCCTCCAAGGCGCGCCAGGTCCTCGACCTGATCCGCGGCGTGGACGTGCAGCGGGCCGCTGAGATCCTGCAGGGCGTCGAGCGCGAGGCGGCCGAGGTCATCGGCAAGGTGCTGCAGTCGGCCGTGGCGAACGCCGCGCACAACGACCAGCAGAACCCCGAAGAGCTCTACGTGTCGGCCTGCTACGCCGACGAAGGCGCCACCATGAAGCGCTGGCGTCCTCGGGCCCGCGGTCGGGCCACACGGATCCGCAAGCGGACCTGTCACATCACCATCATCGTGAGCCGGCTGCCGGCCGACAAGCTCGAGCTGCGCCGCCGCCGCATGGAGGCCGTGAGTTCCAACCGGTCCCGCCGGGTCGAATCCTCGCGGCGCCGGGCGGACCTGTCCGGCCGCCTGACCCGTCGCCGGGCCGCCCATGCCACGGCCGAGGCCGAGAAGGCCGCGGCGGCGGAAGCCGAAGACGCCGACGAGGACATCACCGACCAGGCCCTGGCCGAGTCGGTGGTGGCCGATGCAGAGCCCGAAGTGACCGAGGCGGACACGGTCGACGGGGGCGTGGACGAAGACGACGTCGTCGAGGATTCGACGCCGGACGAAGAGTCGGCTGCTGCCGACGAGAAGAGCGAGGACGAGTAGATGGGCCAGAAGGTCAACCCTTACGGCTTCCGGCTCGGGATCACGACGGACTGGAAGTCCCGTTGGTTCGAGGAGCGCAATTACCGCGAGTTCGTGGTCGAGGACTGGAAGATCCGCGACTACCTGATGAATCAGCTCGAGGCTGCGGCCGTCAGCCGCATTGAAGTGGAGCGCACGCGCGACCGCCTGCGCGTCGACATCCACACCGCCCGGCCGGGCATCGTCATCGGCCGTCGCGGCGCCGAGGCCGACCGGCTGAAGAAGCACCTCGAGGAGCTCACCGGCCTGCAGAACCGGATTCAGCTGAACATCCAGGAGATCAAGCAGCCCGAGCTCGACGCCGCGCTGATCGCCCAGGGCATCTGCGACCAGCTGGTGCGCCGTGTCGCGTTCCGCCGGGCCATGAAGCGCGCCATCCAGACTGTGCAAAAGGCGGGCGCGCAGGGCATCAAGGTGCAGTGCTCGGGTCGTCTCGGTGGCTCGGAAATGTCCCGCAAGGAGCAGTACCGCGAGGGCCGGGTCCCTCTTCACACGCTGCGCGCCGACATCGACTACGGCTTCCGCGAGGCCCGCACCACGTCGGGCCGGGTCGGCGTGAAGGTCTGGATCTACAAGGGCGACATCCTGCCCTACAAGGTCTCCATTGAGGACAAGATCACCCGCGAGGCCGCCATGGCCGTGGGCGAGACGTCGGGCCAGGGTGGGCCGCGCCGGCTCATCACTGCCGGGGGCGGCCGCCGCCGCGCCGAGGCCTTCCCGGCCGACGAAGACGGCGCAGCCGAGGGTGTCGAGGAAGAGATCGTCGACGTGCCGGAACCGGCCGCCGAGGAAACTGCCGCCGAGGCCAAGGTCACCACCGACTCCGCCGACGCGCCCGCTGCGACCGCCACCGAGGTGGAAGTGGAGGTGGACGAGGAGGCCGAGACGCCGCCGGCCGACCTGCTTCCCGCGCCGACGGAGCCCGACGACCTGGAGCGCCAGTTGACCCAGGACGAGGAGATGGAGCGGCAGAACCGCCATCAGCAGCACGAGACCCCGCACTTCCGCAAGGAGTCGGACTGACATGTTGATGCCCAAGAAGGTCAAGCACCGCAAGACACAGCGGGGCCGGCTCTCGGGTCAGGCCAAGGGTGGCACGTCCGTGGCGTTCGGCGACTTCGGGATTCAGGCCATGGAGCCGGGCTGGCTCACGGCACGCCAGATTGAGGCGGCACGTATCGCCATGACCCGCCACGTCAAGCGTGGTGGGAAGGTCTGGATCCGGGTCTTCCCGGACAAGCCGGTCACGCAGAAGCCGGCTGAGACGCGCATGGGATCAGGCAAGGGCAACCCCGAGCTGTGGGTCGCCGTCGTGCACCCCGGCCGCATACTGTTCGAGCTGGCCGGTGTCGACGAGGAGTTGGCCCGCGCCGCCATGGAGCGTGCCATTCAGAAGTTGCCGTTCAAGGCCCGCTTCGTCGTGCGCCCCGGCACCCACGGACACGCCGAGGTGGCCATCTGATGCCCACCGCTCACGACCTTTCCATGCTGGACGGCGACGAGCTGTTCTCCCGCCTGGGTGAGTCGCGCCGCGAACTCTTCAACCTGCGTTTCCAGCTCGCCACCGGCCAGCTCGACAACCCGTCGCGCATCAGCCAGGTCAAGCGTGAGGTGGCCCGCATGCTGACCGTGCTGCGGGCCCGGGAGATCCTGGAAGCCGAGGGCGCCTACGTGGCGCCGACGGCGGCCGAACACGAGGCGGCCCGGGCCAAGCTCGAGGCGGAGGACGCCGAACGCGAGCAAAAAGCGGCGCTGCGGCAGGCGGCGGCCGAGGCCGAGGCGGGGGCCGATGACCTGCACGATGACGACCACGACCACGACCACGATGACGACCACGACCACTTGGACGACGACGACGAAGAGGATGAGGCCTGATGGCCGACGAGACCCCAGAGAACGAAGCGGCCGTGGCCGCGGCCGAGGATGCCGCCAAGGCCCTCGAAGCGGTCGAAGCCGAGGCGGCCGTTGAGTTGCCCGCCTCCGACGCGCCGGCCACCGTCGCGACCAGCGAGCCCGCGGAGGACGGCCCGCGGGGCAACCGCCGCAAGGTGCGAGAGGGCATCGTCGTGTCCGATGCCATGTCCGCCACCGTCGTGGTGGCCGTCGTGGAGCGGGTGCGCCACCCCAAGTACGGCAAGACGGTGCAGCGCACGAAGAAGCTCTACGTCCACGACGCCGACGACAGCGCCAAGGTGGGGGACCGGGTCCGGGTGCAGGAGACCCGTCCGCTTTCCAAGCTCAAGCGCTGGCGGCTGACCGAAGTGGTGGAGCGGGCCCGATGATTCAGCAGGAATCACGGCTCCGGGTCGCCGACAACTCAGGCGCGCGCGAGGTGCTCTGCATCCGGGTGCTCGGAGGGTCGCGCCGGCGCTACGCCAGCATCGGTGATGTGTTCGTGGCCACGGTCAAGGACGCCATCCCCGGCGCCGCCGTCAAAAAGGGCGACGTCGTCAAGTGCGTCGTCGTGCGGACGAAGAAGGAGAAGCGGCGTCCCGACGGCAGTTACATCCGCTTCGACGAGAACGCCGCCGTTCTCATCAACGACCAGCAACAGCCGCGCGGGACCCGCATCTTCGGGCCCGTCGGCCGCGAGCTGCGCGACAAGCGCTTCATGCGCATCGTGTCGCTCGCCCCGGAGGTGCTCTGACATGAAGATCCACAAGGGAGACCAGGTCATCGTCCTGTCCGGCAAGGACAAGGGCAAGAAGGCCGAAGTGATGCGGGCCATCCCGAGCCGCGAGCGCGTCATTCTGGAGGGCGTCAACGTGGCCAAGCGCCACGCCAAGCCGACCCGCGCCACCCAGCAGGGCGGCGTGATCGACAAGTTCATGCCGGTGCACGTCTCGACGGTGGCGCTTGTGTGCAAGAGCTGCGACAAGCCCACGCGGGCCGGGTACAAGTTCGAGGACGACGGCGAGAAGGTCCGCGTCTGCAAGAAGTGCGGGTCGGTCCTGTGAGCACGACGAGCGCGCCGGCGCGTCCCCGGCTGAAGGAGCGGTACCTGGCCGAGCTCCGGGACGGCCTGAAGGAAGGGCTCGGCCTGGGCAACGTCATGGAGGTCCCGCGCCTGGAGAAGATCGTCATCAACATGGGCGTCGGCCGCGCCACCCAGCAGGCCTCGCTCATTGAGGGAGCGCAACGCGACCTGGAGACCATCACGGGCCAGAAGCCGATCGTCACCCGGGCCAAGCAGTCCATCGCCGGCTTCAAGCTGCGCGAGGGCCAGGCCATCGGGGTCAAGGCGACCTTGCGGGGCGACCGAGCCTGGGAGTTCTTCGACCGCCTGCTCAGCCTGGCCATTCCCCGCATCCGCGACTTCCGGGGGTTGTCCCCCCGCTCGTTCGACGGCCACGGCAACTACACGTTCGGGGTGACCGAGCAGCTGATCTTCCCCGAAATCGACTACGACAAGATCGACACGACCCGCGGCATGGACATCACCATCGTCACCACCGCACGCACCAACGAGGAAGGACGGGCGTTCCTGGCAGCGTTCGGCTTTCCGTTCCGACAGGAGAACCGGTAGCACCATGGCGAAGAAAGCTTTGATCGAGAAGCAGCAGCGCACCCCCAAGTTCAAGGTGCGGGGATACACCCGGTGCCAGCGGTGCGGGCGGCCGAAGGCCGTGTACCGCAAGTTCGGGCTCTGCCGCATCTGCCTGCGCGTCATGGTGCATGCAGGCGAGGTGCCTGGCGTCACGAAGGCAAGCTGGTAGGCCGCCATGACGATGACTGACCCCATCGCGGACATGCTCACGCGTATCCGCAACGCCAACTCCGCCATGTTCGACACGGTGAAGATGCCCGGCTCCAAACTGAAGGAGTCGTTGGCCAACGTCCTCGAGCGCGAGGGCTTCATCGCGGGCTACACGGTAGAGCCCAACACCGGCAAGCCCGGATCAACGCTCGAGATCACCCTGAAGTACTCGGGCGACCGCACCCGCACCATTGCCGGGATCAAGCGGGTGTCCAAGCCGGGCCTGCGCATTTACGCCCGGGCCGACGGCATGCCGCGTGTGCTCGGCGGCATGGGTGTGGCCGTGGTCTCCACCAGCCAGGGGTTGCTGACCGACCGCGAAGCGCGTCGCAAGCACCTCGGCGGCGAGGTGCTCTGTCATGTCTGGTAGCAGCGTGACCACGACGACCCGAGAGGAGGCCTGATGTCGCGCGTCGGACGCTCTCCCATCGCTGTCCCGTCCAACGTCACCGTCACCCTGAGCGGTGCCACAGTGAACGTCAAGGGCCCCCAGGGCTCCCTCGAGCGCCAGCTGCCCGAGGGCATCACGGTCGCGCAAGAGGGCGACACCCTCGTCGTCAGCCGCCCCGACGACGAGCGCCGGCACCGTGCCCTGCACGGTCTCTCGCGCTCGCTCGTGGCCAACATGGTTTCAGGCGTGACCGACGGCTTCTCAAAGGAGCTCGAGATCGTCGGCGTGGGCTACCGCGCCACGGCCAAGGGCCCCAGCGCCCTAGAGCTCGCGCTGGGCTTCTCCCACTCGGTGAGCGTCGACGCTCCGGACGGCATCACCTTCGAGGTGCCGGTCCCGACGCGGATCATCGTCAAGGGGATCGACAAGGAGAAGGTGGGCCAGGTGGCTGCCGACATCCGCAAGCTGCGCAAGCCCGAGCCCTACAAGGGCAAGGGCGTGCGCTACGCCAACGAACGAGTGCTGCGTAAAGCAGGAAAGGCTGCCAAGTAATGGCACGTACGAGCGACCGCACCCGTCTGCGCCTCCGGCGCCACAGCCGCGTCCGCATCAAGGTCAGCGGCACGGCCGAATGCCCCCGCCTGGCCGTGCACCGGTCGAACCGGCACATTTCGGCCCAGCTCATCGACGATGCCGCTGGTCGCACTCTGGCCTCCGCCTCGTCGGTGGAGCCCGATCTGCGTGCGTCTTTGGGCAAGAGCGGTGGCGGTAACGTGACTGGCGCAGAATCGGTCGGACGGCTGCTGGGCTCGAGGGCCAAGGCGGCCGGTATCAACAAGGTGGTTTTTGACCGTGGGGGCTTCGTGTACCACGGGCGTGTCGCCGTCCTGGCTGACGCGGCACGGGCCGAGGGACTGGAGTTCTGAGCATGGTCGACACACAGTACGAAGAGCGCACCA
>Ga0182024_10024528_pt1 | contig 10705 bp, 9 predicted proteins | sample P32metaG_FD_120480 | JGI IMG/M metagenome (GOLD analysis project Ga0182024, IMG submission 120480) | Permafrost microbial communities from Stordalen Mire, Sweden - P3-2 metaG (Illumina Assembly) | ecosystem: Environmental > Terrestrial > Soil > Wetlands > Permafrost | place: Sweden: Stordalen...
CAACGACGCCGAAAAAGAAGATGGAACTCGAACCTTTGGTAGGCGAAGCAAACTGATTCTGTTCCTGATAACGAATGGCCGCTGTGAATTGGCGCCAAACTTATCGGAAGGCGTCATCCCGAAGTCCCGCGTTTTCACCAGCGGGGCGAGGGATCTCGCGCGAATCACCGGGCGCCGTCGGCTTATAGACTTCGCTCCATCGCTCCGCCAGGTCGTCCCAATGGGGGTTCATCGACTCGATTAGTTTGATTTTCTTGTTCCGACGCCAGCCCTTGATTTCCTTCGCGCGAGCGATCGCCGCGTCGGGATAGAAAAAGCATTCATGATATGCCAGTCGCGTCAGGTTGTACCGGCTGGTGAAACCGAGAACTAGTTTATTCTTGTGCTCAAACACGCAGCGGGTCAGGCTACCCGTGACGCCCGTGTATAAGACGTGAGAACGGGGCCGGTTCGTCATGATGTAAACGTAAAACTGCTTGGCTTTCCGCATACTCGAACCTTCTTGCTGGAGCCTTTGTCTTCGCGAGGGCGTCATCCCGAAACTCGGCGTACTTCAGCCGAGTGAGGGATCTCGCACGGAGCGCTTTCAGCCGAGCTCCTTTTAGCATTCAACGCTCAATCAAGTCTGTGACGGATGAACATCACCCGGTTGATAAAGGATGGGCACCGCACGCCAGATCCCTCGCCCCGCTGGTGAAAACGCGGGGCTTCGGGATGACGCCACTCTCGCGATCGTTTGTTGCGGTGTGGGGCGACTTAGCCTTCGCGTATCGCTGGCATGTTCGAGGGCGTCATCCCGAAATTCGGCGTACTTCAGCCGAGTGAGGGATCTCGCGCGGAGTGCGCTAGAAACCTTTTCTATCAATCAAAGACAATTCAAGTCTGTGACGAACGAATTGCGCCGGTGAATAAAGGATGGGCGATAGTACACGCCAGATCCCTCGCCCCGCTGGTGAAAACGCGGGGCTTCGGGATAACGCTTTTGGGGTTGCGCGAGAATCCTACGGGTGCGTCATCTTCTCGGGCCTTACCAGCTGGTCAAATTCCTCGCTGGTAAGATATCCAAGCTTTAGCGCTGCCTCGCGCAGGCTGGAGTGCTCGACGTGCGCCGTATGCGCGATCTGCGCCGCCTTGTCGTAGCCCACTTTCGGCGCCAGCGCCGTGACCAGCATCAGCGAATTCTTCACGTACCAGTCCACCTTGGCGCGATCGACTTCAATGCCATTGAGCATGTACTCGACGTAGCCGTGGCATGCATCGGTGATCAGCGTGACCGAGTGCAGGAAGTTGTAGATAATGACCGGCTTGTACACGTTGAGTTCGAAGTTGCCCTGCGATCCGGCGAATCCCACTGCGGCCGTTGCGCCGTGCACCTGCACGCAGACCATGGTCATGGCTTCGCACTGCGTGGGGTTCACTTTGCCCGGCATGATCGACGATCCCGGCTCGTTCTCAGGAATCGACAGCTCGCCCAGTCCGCAACGCGGTCCGGAAGCCAGCCAGCGAATGTCGTTCGAGATCTTCATCAGCGACGCGGCCAGGGTTTCCATCGCGCCCTGCGCAAAGACAATTTCATCATGCGCGGAGAGCGCGGCGAACTTGTTGCCGTGGGAGCGGAAGGGAAGACCCGTGAGTTCGGCGATCTTCTTCGCCGCGCGCTCGGCAAATTCCGGATGCGTGTTGAGCCCCGTGCCGACAGCGGTACCGCCGATGGCCAGATCGTAAAGTCCTTCCAGAACCTGCTCCAGGCGATGGACGTCGCGATCAAGCAGGCTGGCCCAGCCGCCGAACTCCTGTCCGATGGTCAACGGCACGGCATCCTGCAGGTGAGTGCGGCCAATTTTCACCACACTATCGAATTCCTTGGCCTTGGCAACGATCGCGTCGCGCACGGTCTTGATCGCTGGAATCAGCGCATTCTTTACGCGCTCCGCGGCCGCGATATGCATCGCCGCAGGAAACGTGTCGTTCGACGACTGCGACATGTTGACGTGATCGTTGGGATGAACCGGCTTTTTCGATCCCATCTCGCCGCCCGCAATTTCTATCGCGCGGTTGGAGATGACCTCATTCACATTCATGTTGGTCTGGGTGCCGCTCCCGGTCTGCCAGATACGCAACGGGAATTGGTCGGTGAGCTTGCCCGCGATCACTTCGTCGGCGGCCTGCACGATCAGCTTGGCTTTGTCTGCAGGAAGTTTGCCCAGATCCTGATTCACTAGCGCGCAGGCTTTTTTGAGCGTTCCGAAGGCGCGAATCAACTCCGGCGGCATGGTGTCGCGTCCAATGTTGAAATGCAGCAGCGAACGCTGCGTCTGCGCGCCCCAGTAAACGCTCGCCGGGACTTCGATTTTTCCCATGCTGTCGGACTCGGTGCGCGTCTGCGTGGCGGGCTCCCTACGGGCGGACATGGCTTGTTCCTGACGGGTGTCAAGGGATGAAGTTAACCGTGAATTATAGCAAGCGGGCGCTGGCATGCCGTGCCATATGGTCAGCGCCGACACCGACACGTAGCGCCGGCATCTTGCCGGCTGCATCGAGAGCCTGCCCTGAGCTCGTCGAAGGGGCGTCTCGCCGTCGGCGGACCGGGTGAGGACGCCCGCCCTTCGGCTGCGCTCAGGCCAGGCTCCCAGCCGCCGGGACGGCGGCGCTACTAGCAATTCCTCCATGCTAGAATCATCCGTTTCGAGTTGCGCTCGAACCCTCGTCGCCTCGACCGACTCCGCAATTATTTCCATGCCTGATTCCCTTGCCGCCGAAGAACTCGCTACCCTCCCCAAGGCGAAGTCTAAGTCTGGCCCGGAGACGCGCACGGATGTTCTCGTAATCGGAGCCGGGCCGACGGGATTGGCCTGTGCCATCGAGGCGCAGAAGATTGGTCTCAGGGTCATCATTCTCGACAAGGGATGCCTGGTGAATTCGCTGTTCCACTATCCCGCGAACATGTCTTTCTTCACTACGCCGGAGCTGCTTGAGATTGGCGATATTCCGTTCACCACCGCCCTGCAGAAGCCCACGCGTGAAGAGGCGCTTGAGTATTACCGTAAAGTCGCCGAACACTACCACCTCGATCTGCACCAGTACGAATGGGTGAAAACTGTGATGGGCAAGGACGGAAACTTCGCCATTACGGCAACCGACCGCTCCGGCCGCCCGCACGATTACCGCACGAAAAAGGTCATCGTTTCCAGTGGGTATTACGATCTGGCGAACCAGCTCTGCATCCCGGGAGAGGATCTCCCTAAGGTTTCGCATTATTACGGCGAGCCTCATCCTTATTACGACACCGATGTGCTGGTAATCGGCGGCAAGAATTCCGCCGCGATTGCGTCTCTCGATTTGTGGCGGCACGGAGCCCGCGTCACACTGGTGCACCGCGACGCGCAGTTGCACAATCACGTGAAGTACTGGATCAAGCCCGACATTGAAAACCGCATCAAGAACGGCGAGATCGAGGCTTACTTCAACAGTTCAGTGCAGGAAATTGGCATCGACCATGTGGTGATCCATACTCCGGGTGGACCGATGCGGCTGAAGAACGACTTCGTGCTCGCCCTGATTGGATACCATCCTGACTACGATTTTCTGCGCAGCATGGGGATTGAACTGTCGGACGAGCAGTGCCGTCCAGTTTGCGATCCGGTCTCGCTCGAGAGCAACGTCCCGGGAATTTATGTTGCCGGGGTGATCGTGGCAGGATCGCGGACCAACGAAATCTTCATCGAAAACGGCCGCTTCCACGGCAAACAAATCGCGGAGGACCTGAAGAAAAACCTGCGGCCCGGTTTCCGGCGGGATGGTCTCACTCCCCAGCAATAAGCTTTTTCACAAGCCTCATCTGGGTGTTGCCCAAAGCGGAATCCTCGCAAAGTTCTTGAGGCAATCAGGAAGCAGACAAAACAAAACCTCGGGCAGGTTCGCCCGAGGCCTGAAAAACAGATAGTGAATCAGCTAGCCGCGCAGCTTGCGCCGTATTTGGGTAGCTATACCAACCAATCCCGTGCCCAGCAAGGCCAGTGATCCTGGTTCAGGGACCGGACTGGTTTCGCCTTCAAAGATGCCGGCCTCCGAGTTGGGTGTGATGTAGAGAACTTGGCCGTTTGACGGATTGATGATTTCCGCATACAAAGCCGTTCCATAGGGAACGCCACTAGCTGTTACCGAAAATGGCATGCTGGTGATTGTCCCCAGGTTTGCATATCCAAAGGCGACGTTTTTGTAGTCCATTCCAAGTGCCTGCCAGGTGGTGGGGATCGCACCAACCCACCGCTTGTTCTTCATAGTGATTGGATTTTATCGGCGAAGCTGGACAGCCCATTAAACGACACGCCATTGACGGTCCCCCCCATCCCGTTAGGGAAGGCTGCCACGATGACGAGTTCATCTCCAATGACCGACTTGCCATTGACGGAGATGGTGAAAGTGTCGCTTCCCAACAGGACGTTCACGCCGCCCGTCGAATTGTCCCTACCAGTTCCGTTAAAGTTCACGACGTTAGGAGCCGGACGGGTTACCGCTTTTATTTGTGGGACAGGTGAAAGAGGCGAAATCGTCACAGGTATCGGCTAGGGTCGCCCCTGAAAAGATCAGAAGTAGAGAAGCCGAAACGGCCAGAAGTCTCGAAAATCCACGCATAGTGATAAGGGTCTCAACCCCGTCACCTAGGTTGCACGACTCATGCCACACGCAGTTACGGTAATGCACGAACTGCTGTTGCGTATGCTGCTGTAAATGAATAGGTTAGAATTATTCGGCTTGGACGTTAAATTCCTCCCTTCGCGCATCGGTGAAAACAGTTGCACGACTTTTGCCAGGCTTTTAACAATTGCCCTGGGTTTCTCTGGAGAAAATGGCACGAAAACGGCGCGGAGCACAGGAGCCCGGCTAAACTTGAAGCCCGCATGGAACCCCAACCGGAGCGCACTGTCCCATCGATTTCGCTTGCGTCCTACACTCGCCTGCTGCGTCACAACCGCAATTTCCGGCGGCTCTGGCTGGCGCAGATTGTCAGTGAGATCGGGGATTGGTTTTACACGCTTTCGATTTACACCCTGCTGCTGCAGTTGACCGGACACGCCGGTTCTGTAGCATTAGCTTTAGTTCTACAGGTTTTACCGCAGACGCTGGTCGGTCCGACGGCGGGCGTGGTGAACGACCGGGTGCGCCGCAAGCACGTCATGATCGCGGCCGACATCGTGCGTTTCGTGGTGGTGTTGACGATGTTGTTCGTGCGTTCCCGCTCGACGGTCTGGCTCATCTATTCCTTGCTGCTGGCGGAAACCACGATGGCCGCGTTCTTTGAACCGGCCCGCAGTTCAGTAATTCCCAACATCGCCACCGAGGATGAAGTCCTCGTCGCCAACACGCTGTCGTCGGCGACCTGGTCGGTGAACCTGCTGATTGGAGCGGCCGTCGGCGGAGTGGTCGCGGCTTTTTTCGGACGCGACGTGGTCTTCATTCTTAATGCACTTTCGTTTCTTACGTCGGCGTTGCTGATCAGCGGAATGCGTTTCGCCGAGCCTCATGCCGAAGCCGCCGCTCCGCTGCGCCCGCGCGATCTCGTCGACTACTCTCCGGTGTTGGAAGGGATTCGCTACATCCGCAGTCACCCGACTTTATTGCCGGCAGTTTTTGCCAAAGCCGGCGAATTGATGGTGGGACCAAGTTGGGTCATCTTTACGGTGATGGGCGCGCGAGAGTTTGCCGTGCACGGGCGCGGCATCGATGCTGCGGGCGGGGCCATGCTCGGCATGAGCATCCTGCTCGGCGGACGCGGCCTCGGGGCGATGGTGGGGCCCGTGGTGGCGGCGCGGTGGGCGGGACGCAGCGACCATCGACTGCGCCTCGGCATTCTCTTCGGCTATCTCACCATCGCGTTCGGGTACTGCGTGCTGGGCGCCAGCCGTAGTGTCTGGATGGCGGCCGCTTGTGCCATGCTGGCGCACGCGGGAGGCTCGACGGTCTGGGTCTTCTCCACGACCCTGCTGCAGTTTCATACCGAAGACCGCTTCCGTGGGCGCGTCTTCTCCGCGGACCTTGGCCTGGGCAGCCTTACGTTCGCCATCACCGCGTATCTGGCTGGGCGCTTCCTGGATGCGGGAATCTCAGCCCGCATGGTCGCGACCAGCACGGGTTTGCTGATGCTGATCCCGGCCGCGATCCTCGCGTTCGCGCTCCGTGCAGGCCGGTCGCATGCGTTCCCCGGTTCGCATCGCGAGACGTGACTTCATTCTGTTCGAGGCGAGTTGTAGGACATGGATGATGATAAGTTAGAAGCTGTGGCTTATCATTCACAATCGATAAGAGAGATACTTGCGACCAGCTTATGATGCCGTTGGTTCGTCCACCCGGTCCTAGGAATCGCGGGATCATCGGGAACTTCCCGTTGGGAAGCCCGGATCCGCTCGGACTGTACACGCAGTGGGCTCGTCAATATGGTGACATCTTTTACTACCGCGTTTTTTCCCGTCACATCTATTTCCTCAACCACCCCGACCTTATCGAGCAGGTTTTGGTAACCAACTACCAAAGTTTCGTCAAAGGCGAAGCCCTCCAGTTCAACCGCCGGATCTTTGGAAACGGTCTGTTAACCAACGACGGAGATTCGTGGCTGCAGCAGCGGCACCTCATCCAACCGGCTTTTCACCGGGGCAGAATTGAGTACTACGGCGACACCATGGTGGCCTATACGGAGCGGATGATGGCCGCCTGGCACGATGGTGAAGTGCGTGACATTCATCTGGACATGATGCACCTCGCGCTGGAAGTTGTGGCTAAGGCGCTTTTTGATGTCGAGATCACGGCCGACAGAGAAAGAATCGCAGATGCGCTGAACACGTTTATGGAACTGGGCTCGCGCGGGCGAATGCTGTTACCTCCAATTCTTCGCCTCTTGCCAACCGCCGACAACTTGCGTTACTGGCGTGCCGCCCGTCAACTGGATGACATCGTATACCGCCTTATTCACCAGCGACGCTCCAGTGGCGAGATTGCCGATGACTTGCTCTCTGGGTTGCTGCAGGCTCAGGGTACAGGAGGGCGTGCGATGTCGGACGAGCAGTTGCGCGATGAGGTGATGACCCTTCTTTTGGCGGGTCACGAAACCACGGCGGTTTCGTTATCGTGGACTTGGTATTTGCTGGCGCAGTATCCAGAGGTGGAGAAAAAGCTTTGGTCAGAACTTCGAGCGGTACTGAACGGCAAAAGCCCAGGAGTGCAAGACCTGTCCAGATTGCCTTACACGGAGCGAGTAGTGAAGGAGGCCATGCGTCTCTACCCCCCAGCCTGGGCGATTGTTCGAAACTCTCTGAAGGACTGCGATATTGGTGGTTATCGAGTGCCGGCCGGAGCGACGATCATGATGAGCCAGTGGGTGATGCACCGCGACCCCCGCTATTATGACCAACCCGAGCGATTCAACCCGGACCGCTGGTTGGATGGGCGCACCAAGGACGCTCCCAAGTTCATTTATTTCCCTTTTGGTGGAGGACCACGCACTTGTATAGGCGCGTCCTTTGCCGCGATGGAGGCCGCCTTACTGCTGGCAGCGATCGCGCAGAGGTATCAAATCCGGGTGACGCCAGATTTCCCAGTCGAACCATTACCCACGATTACACTCCGACCCAAGTACGGCATCAAGGTGACCCTCACCCAGCGCGTTGACGGTTAGTTATTGGGCCCTCGGAACGCTAGAACAGCATTGAGCCCACCGAAAGCAAAAGAGTTGGAGAGAGCAAATTCCACCTGGGCCGGACGAGCGTGATTCGGCACCACGTCCAGATTGCAATCTGGGTCAGGGGCCGTAAAGTTGGCCGTAGGCGGAAGCAGGCCATTCTTTAACGCCAAGACTGTACAGACCGCTTCCATTGCACCGGTAGCACCTAAAGAATGGCCGTGAAGTGACTTTGTGGAACTTACGGCCAGCCGGTCGGCATGAGCGCCGAAGATTTCACGAATGGCACGCGTTTCCAGGGGATCATTAATCTGCGTGCCCGAACCATGGGCATTAATGTAACCGACTTGCTCGGGCAGAAGCCGAGCATCCCGTAATGCCGCTCGCATCGCCAGGACTGGGCCATCGCTCGACAGATGCGTAACGTGATGGGCGTCCGCCGACATTCCAAAACCCACCACTTCCGCATGAATCATCGCGCCTCGCGCCCTCGCCGCCGCCAGAGGTTCCAATATCAGCATTGCGCCGCCTTCCCCCAAAATCAAGCCCCGCCGGTCTTTGGAGAAAGGCCGGCACGTATCCGGCGATATAACTCGCAGGGCCTCCCAGGCCTTTAAGAAGCCAAAGCTGAAAGGAGCCTCGCTGCCACCGGCAATGGCCAGTTCTGCAACCCCATTGCGAACCATCCAAAAAGCTTGGCCGATGGCATGGTTGGAGGAACAACAAGCCGTAGAGATCGTGTAGGCAGGTCCCGTTATGCCAAACTCCATTGAGATATGGCTGGCGCCCGCATTCGCCATGGCGCGAGGAATGACCAGGGGATCGACTCGACTTTGATTGCGTTGGTAAAGTTTCGCGAACCCTGCGTCTTGCGTGGACTGGCCGCCCATGCTCGAGCCGGTCACAATCGCGGCCTTCTCGCAAAGCTCCGGGGCAAGTTTGATTCCAGAATCCTTCAGAGCTTCCCGGGCCGCAATGACCGCGAATTGAGAAAACGGGTCGAGCAATCGTGCACGGCTAGCTTCAAAGTGTTTGCTGGGGTCATAACCGCAGACTTGAGCGCCGTTCCGAAACCGTAGTTTCGAAAGGTCAATGGAACGAATCGGTGCGATTCCAGATCTGCCTTCGCTGACCGCATTCCACGTTTCAGAAGTATTATTGCCCAGGGCACAGATCACGCCCAAGCCTGTGACGACCACTCGCCGCGCGCTCATGGCTTACCACCAGGCGTGACACGATCGAGGGAAGAGTTCACTGCCAGACTCGTCGGCTCATTGTTTCTGCAACCCGGCGACCTGCCACTGTGCGAACTGGTTTGCGGCAAAGCGAGCTGCAGCTCCCGGCACGTTCTCGATCTCTTGCAGAGTCTTCGTATCGGGCTCGCCTGTCGCAGCTATATGCAGCCGGTAGTATCCGCGACTGTGGAGGATTACGGTTCGGTCTGTACCTGCATGTTGGGGCGGCACCTGGAAGGTGAGGTCAGCGGTGTCTCCTATATTAGGCATTGCCAAGTATTGATCGTCGTTCGCGGCTAACTCTGGCAGCACATTTTTCCCCTGAAGATCCTTCGCCGTCGCCGGCTCGATCTTCTCAACATTGACGGGGCTGTCTGCAGTGTAATCCACGGCAAACGAGTTGAGCGCCCAAAAGCCAGCGGGAGGTTGAATGCGAATGCGCAATTGATCCCCTTTCACCCGGCTCACATCCAGCAGGACGATTCGGTCTTTCGAGATAAACGGACCCGTCCCCGGCAGAATCCCGCGCACCTCCCATCCTGTGGCTTCCTCAACATCAATTTTCAACGCGAACAGCTGCTCGCGCACTTCCCATGCAAACAGGGCGTCGCGCGCAGCCTGGCTCTGGTCCATCGAGGCATACCACGCACCGACGTCGCGCCCGCGCAGTTCGACCATCTTCTTGATCATGTACGATCCCCAAAGGCCGGTCGCAGCGTTGGCGACCAACTTCACTTGGGTCGCACCTGCCGGCTTTGGAAAAGTCATTACGATGGCGCTCTGCAAATTACCGTTGGCGTCGGGCACCGCGGGCGGTTCCCAAATCAGACGGTCCGTGGCACGGAGCCAGAGAAGCAGATCATGTCCGGCAGCATCCCGCGCAGATAGTGGGGCCTGCGGCGCCGCCAGAGTATGCAGTTTGCCCCGCACATCTGCGGCCACGCGGGTTCCCGCCGCGTGGTCCACAACCCAAAGCTCGGTCAGGTTCGTGAATTGAGTCTCGTCGACTTCGTTGGTAACCTTCAGCCGGTAGAGACCATCCTGCTCGCGAAGATGTTCCAGTTGCGAAAAGTCGTCCTTTTCCAGGCCACGGGAGATGGCCCCGCCGTACGGTTCGGCGTCAAACACATAGTGCGCACCGTCCCAGGAGTAAACGAATGGGCAGGATTGCTTCAGGGCTACCGCGACGCCCACGATTAGCGCCAGCGTGCCAACGGTCACCGCCGCGACCAGGCCGATGGTTCGCCCCTCTTGCAGCGTGGCCGTCTCCACCCAAAACCGTTGTATCTGGTCCAGCGGAACTTCGTAGGGAGTCTTTTTTACGGACGCGGACAGCATCCCACTCTTGATGGACGCTCCCGGCGCGTCGAAAGAAATGTCCTCCCCCTTTACGGTTGTGACTCCAACAATCTTTTCGTTCTTGGGCTGCGGCACATCTACGCTCGCCACCTTTTGAACCTTTCGCGAATAGCAGGCAGGACCGACGGAGAGCAGAACAGCGAGAACCATTGCGATCATTCGCTTCGGCATTGACCCACCTCTTAGAGAATTATCTGTGGCCGGCCAACGCGGAACCAAACTCAGCCCTTCGCCGGTGAGGAGCTTATCCCTGGGTCGTTGTTAATCGAGGCGGAGTATACTCTTGGCAGCCTTCCGCGTCCACTCTCCAGGCCCTGCCTGTCGTTAGCACATGATATGTCCGGTTGAGATAGCACACGATATGTCCGCTTTGCGGGCGGCGAGATTAGGAGACCATGCGAAGCATGGAATCTTACTTGAGGGCCGCGATGGAGCGGGC
>Ga0182024_10024529_pt1 | contig 10705 bp, 8 predicted proteins | sample P32metaG_FD_120480 | JGI IMG/M metagenome (GOLD analysis project Ga0182024, IMG submission 120480) | Permafrost microbial communities from Stordalen Mire, Sweden - P3-2 metaG (Illumina Assembly) | ecosystem: Environmental > Terrestrial > Soil > Wetlands > Permafrost | place: Sweden: Stordalen...
CGGTCGCCGCCCTGCACGAGCGCGGCGAGAGCATCCTCGAGCGCGTGCTCGAGGAGAACGCGGGCCGCTGGGAGTCCGCCTCGCCGCGCGACCTGGCACGCGTCGAGGCGCTGGCGCGCTCGATCGTCGGGCGGCTGCTGCACGAGCCGACGATCCGCCTCAAGAGCCTCGACCCCGAGCGCGTGCACGGCAGCATCGAGCTGCTGCGCGACCTCTTCGCCCTGCACGGAGACGGCGACGCCGGCGCCGGCGAGCCGCAGCAGGCCGCGCCCGACAACGTGCGGGAGCTGCGCAGCGGCACGCCGTGAGCGCCGCGGCGCTGCGGCTCGGCACCCGTGGTAGCCCGCTTGCGCGCCGCCAGGCCGAGCTGGTCGCGGCGGCGATCGAGGGCCCCGTCGAGACGGTGGTGCTGCGCACCGGCGGCGACCTCGGCGCAGGCGGCGACAAGCGCCGCTGGGTCGACACGATCGAAGAGGCGCTGCTCGCCGGTGAGATCGACCTCGCGGTCCACTCCGCCAAAGACCTTCCCGCCGAGCTCGCAGCGGGCCTTGAGATCGCGGGCGCGCCCGCGCGCGAGGACGCGCGCGACGCGCTCTGCGGGCCCTTCAGCGCGATCGCGGGGCTGCCGGCCGGGGCGCGGGTCGGCACGAGCAGCCTACGCCGGCGCGCGCAGCTGCTCGCGTTGCGCGACGATCTCGCCGTGCTCGAGCTGCACGGCAACCTCGACACGCGGCTCGGGCGCCTCGCCGCGGGGGACTTCGACGCGATCCTGCTCGCCGTGGCCGGCCTGCGGCGCCTCGGCCGCGACGGCTGGAGCGCGACCTCGGAGCTCGTGCCCGCCGCCGGCCAGGGAACGCTCGCGATCGAGGCGCGCACCGGCGACGAGCGCGTGGCGGCGGCGCTGGCGGCGCTTCGCGACAGCGCCGCCGAGCGCGCGCTGGCGGCAGAGCGGACGCTCGTGAGCCGGCTGGGCGCCGGCTGCGACACGCCGCTTGGGTCCCACGCGCAGGAGCTCCCCGACGGCTCGCTCCAGCTGCGCTCCTTCATCGGCTCACCCGACGGCGGCGAGTGGATCCGCGACGTCGTCAGCGGCAGCGATCCACGAGCGCTCGGTGAGGCGGCCGCGCAGCGGCTGCTCGCCTGCGGGGCCGGCGCGCTGCTTCGATGAGCGGGCGCGTCGCGTTCGTCGGCGCCGGTCCCGGCGATGCCGGGCTGCTGACGGCGCGGGCGCTCGAGCTGATCGCGGCCGCCGACGTGATCCTCTACGACCGGCTGATCCCGGCGCAGGCGCTGGCCGGAGCGCGGGCCGGGGCGGAGCTGCGCTACGTCGGCAAGGAGGGCGGCGGGCCGTCCGTGCGCCAGGAGGAGATCGAGGCGCTGATGCTCGAGCGGGCGCGCGCCGGCGCGCTCGTCGTGCGGCTGAAGGGCGGCGACCCGTTCGTCTTCGGACGCGGCGGCGAGGAGGCGCTCGCGCTGGCGGCGGAGGGGATCGCGTTCGAGGTCGTGCCGGGCGTCACCGCCGGCGTCGCCGCCGGCGCATACGCCGGGATCCCGGTGACCCACCGCGGCCTCGCCAGCGCGGTGGCCCTGATCACCGCCCACGAAGATCCGTCCAAGGACGAGCAGGCGCTCGACTGGGCGGCGCTGGCGGCGTTCCCGGGCACGCTCGTCTTCTACATGGGCGTGCGCACGCTGCCGGCGCTCGCGGCGCGGCTGATCGAGGCTGGCCGCCCCGCCGCCCAGCCGGCCGCCGTTGTCTCGCGCGGCACGCTCCCCGACCAGCAGACGGTGCTCGGGACGCTCGCGAGCATCGCCTCCGATGCCGCCACCGCGGGCGTTGCGGCACCGGCGATCACGATCGTCGGCGAGGTCGTGGGGCTCGCCGCCCAGCTCGACTGGCACGCTGCGCCCGGGCCGCTGGCCGGCGCCAGCGTCGTCGTCACGCGCGCCCGCGCGCAGGCCTCCGAGCTGGCGTCGCGGCTGCGGGCACTCGGGGCGAGCGTGATCGAGGCGCCGGCGATCAGGATCGAGCCGACCGCCGAGGAGCTGCCGGCGCTGGGAGGCTACGACCTCGTCTGCCTGACCAGCGCCAACGGCGTCGCGCTCCTGTTCGAGCGCCTCGCGGCGCGGGGGGAGGACACCCGCGCGCTGGCCGGGGCGAGCGTCGCCGCGATCGGGCCCGGCACGGCTCGCGCGCTGCGCGAGCACGGGGTGATCGCCGACGTCGTGCCGGAGCGGTTCCTGGCCGAGGGGCTGCTCGAGGCGCTCGCCGGCGTCGAGGTCTCGCGGGCGCTGATCGCGCGGGCCCGCGATGCCCGCGACGTGCTACCCGACGCGCTGCGCGAGCGCGGCGCCGAGGTCGATGTCGTGGCCCTCTATGAGACCGTCGCCGAGCCGATCGAACCCGCCTATGCGCCCGCGATCGCCGCGGCCGACTACGTGACCTTCACCTCCTCCTCGACGGTTCGCTTCTTCCTCGCCTCCGCCGCCGTCGCCCCGACGACGCGCGTGGTCTCGATCGGGCCGGTGACGAGCGCGACGCTTCGCGAGCGGGGGCTCGTCGTGCACGTCGAGGCCGCTCGCCACGACATCGATGGGCTGATCGAGGCGATCGTCGCCGCTCACGCGGGCGGTGGGGATTGAGCGCTGAGAAGGCCGTCCCGGTGATCACCTTCCTGTCGGATTACGGTCCATGGGACGAGTTCGTCGGCGTCTGCCACGCAGTGATCGCGCGCCGCTGCCCACGCGCGCAGGTGATCGACCTCGGCCACGGCATCGAGCGCCACGACGTCCGCGGCGGCGCCCTGGCGCTGCGCGCGGCCCTCCCCTACGCGCCGCCAGGCGTGCACCTCGCCGTCGTCGATCCCGGTGTCGGCGGGGAGCGGCGAGCGATCGCGCTGCGCACGGCGGACGGCGGCCGGCTGCTCGTCGGCCCCGACAACGGCCTGCTGACGCTCGCCGCCGAGAGCTTCGGCGGCGTCGAGGAGGCGGTCGACATCGGCGACTCGCCCGAATGCCTGCGCCCGATCAGCGCCACCTTCCACGGCCGCGACGTGTTCGCGCCCATCGCCGCGGCGCTGGCCGACGGCGTCGCGCTCGAGCGGCTCGGCGAGCCGCTGGAGGTAGCGACGCTCGAGATGCTCGAGCTGCCGCGCGCGCATCGCCACGGCGAGGTCGTGGTCGCGCACGTCATGACCACCGACGTCTACGGCAACGTCTCGCTCGACGCGACGGCGGAGCTCGCTGCCGCCGCCGGCCTGCAGCCGGGGAGCGCGCTGCTCGTGCAGTCGGCCGCCGGCTCGACCCCCGGTCAGCTCGGCCGGACCTTCGGCGACGTGCCGCCCGGCGAGCTGCTCGCCTACGGCGACGCCCGCGGCACGCTCGCGCTCGCCGTCAACGGCGGCTCGGCGGCGGCGCTGCTCGGCCTGAGCCGCGACGACGAAGTGCTACTGCGCGCGCGATGACGCTCGGCAGCCCACGCGTGCATCGCCGCGTGACCGGCTCGACGAGCCTCGACGCCCGCGAGCTGGCTGCCGCCGGCGCCCCCCACGGCACGCTCGTCACAGCGCTCGAGCAGAGCGACGGCCGCGGCCGCCAGGGGCGCCGCTGGCACGCACCGCCGGGACGCGCGCTGCTGTGCTCGCTCGTGCTGCGAGACCCGCCCGCGCTGTTGGCGATCGCCGCCGGGGTGGCCGTCGCCGAGCTCGCCGGGCCGACCGCGCTGCTCAAGTGGCCCAACGACGTGGTCGTGGACGGCCGCAAGGTCGCCGGGATCCTGATCGAGGGCCGCCCGCAGGAGCGCTGGGCCGTGCTCGGGATCGGCGTCAACGTCGCCGTCAAGCTCGACGAGCTGCCGCAGGAGCTGCGCGCGAGCGCCGGGACGCTCGGCCTCGAGCAGGCCGATCTCGAGCCATCCCTGGCGCGCCTGCTGGTGGCGCTCGACGGCTGGCTTGCGCGAGGCGACGCCGAGGTGCTTGACGCCTGGCGCGCGCGCGACGCGCTGCTCGGCGCCGCGGTGCGCTGGCGCGACGGCAGCGGCATCGGCGCCGGCATCGACGCGGGCGGGCGGCTGCTCGTCGCGCTAGCCGACGGCCGCGAGCAGGCGCTCGACGCGGGCGAGGTACACCTCGATGCTGTCGGCGGCGCTCCGCCCGGGGGTCCTTGACAACCTAGATTGTGCTAGTCATAGTAGCTCTTGTGACTACCGTCGTCGAACCCGAGCCGCGGGCTGCGGAGCACGCGCGCCCGCTGATCGAAGACGGCGTGATCGAAGAGGCTCGTACGCGCCAGCGCCGCCGGCGAATCGCCGTCGCCGTCGCGGCCCTGGCCGCGCTGGGGGCGTCGCTGCTCGGGCCGGTCTTCTACGGCGGCGGCACCGCCGTGCGCCTGTCCGCGCCGCTGCACCCGGCGTCATCGCTCACCCCGCTGAGCGGCCCGGCGCTCGCCGGCGCGACCCACCTGACGTTGGCCGTGTCCGAGGACGGCGGCAACGTCTTCCTCGTGGACGTCGACCACCACAGCGCGCGGGAGGTGCCTGGGCTCGGGATCTCCCCAAAGCAGGGGCCTCAGGTCACGCTGAACGCGTACCGATCCGGCGTGCTGGCGGCCGTCACGCACTGGAACTGTCAGATGTGGGTCAACTGCGCGACGGGCCAGGCGTCATTCCGCGACAGCGAGTCGGAGTTCCTGATCTCGCCGATGGGCTCCGTGCGGCGGATCGTGACCTTCCCGCTGACCCGCCACCAGGACACGACGCAGGCGTTTCACTCGACCTCGACGTGGGTGAGCACCTGGCCGCACAGCGGCCCGTGCACGCTGGCGCTCGTGCCCGGCTCGCGGCCGGCGGTGCGCATTCCCTGCGGCGCCGTCGGACCGGACACCGCACACGGCCTCTGGATCGGCAACGGCAACGTCGAGATGCTCGTCGACCCTCGAACGGGTCGCGTGCTGCAGCGCCAGCGCCCCACGAGCGTGCTGATCCGGCTGCCGGGCGATTTCGCGATCGAGAGCGCTCCGACACCCGGCGCCACGCCGCTCTCCCTCGTCAACCTCGCCACCGGCACCCGCACGCGGCTGGGCTGGCCGAGCATCCTCCGCTTCGGCTACCAGGTTGACCCGGCGCCGCACGGTCCGCTCGTCGCGCTCTCCTTCGGCGATCCGTTCCACCCCGTGGCCGGCCAGAGCGTCAACCAGGCCGCCGACGTGTGGGTCCTCAACACCACCACCGGCGCGCTCACGCACGTACCCGGGTTCCCCGCCCTCGAGCTCCTCAAGCAGTCGAGCATCGCCTGGACCGCCAAGAACGAGCTCGTGATCGCCGCCCGCGGCGGCGGCCGCACCGTGGTGGGCGTCTGGAAGCCCGGCCAGTCGACGCTCCCGATCCGCGCCGTCCCCGGACTCGACGGCTACTCCCAGTTCGTCGCGCTGTCGCGCTAGAGCGCCGGCGGCGCTCAGCGCTCTAGCGCGAGCGCCTCAGTCCAGCGAGCCGTCGCCGGCCGAGCCGGCGGCGCGACCGTCGTCGCCCGCGCCGTCGCTCGCCGAGCCGCCGTCGCGCGACTGCGGGCGGCGCGGCGCCGAGCGCCGGCGGGTGTTGCGGCGCGCGGCGGGCTTGGCCGCCGCCACGCCGTCGTCACCACGCGGCGCGACCTCGGAGCCGCCGCCGTCGATGCGCTCGGCCAGGCGGATCTGCGCGTCGAGGCGCACGTTCTGCTCGTCGAGTGCCCCGCTGGGGGCTGGGGTGTCGTGAGCCGCGTCCTCGCGCCTTGTGCCAGCGCCGTTGACGTGCTGCGCCTGCGCAACGGCGGCCGCCTCCGCAGGGGCGCGCTCGTGCGGCCCTGAGCCGTTCAGCGAATGCTCGAGCGCGCCACCGGCCTCGCCGGGGAGCGCCTCGCCGCCGCGGCGGCGGCGGCGCTTGCCGCGCCCGCGGCGCTTGGGGAAGTTGCGGAGCAGCTCGCGCGCCAGCGCCGGCGGCTTGCGCGCCATGCGCGTGCGGGCGCCGCGCAGGACCTCTTCGGCCTCGGGCGTGTGCGCCAGCGCGGCTGCGAGCAGCGCCGCGGCGAGGCGGCGGTCCTGCTTGCGCGCGGCGTGGACGAGGCGGCGGGCGTTGCGCGCGTGGGCGGCGCCCGAGGAGTTGACGAGCAGGCCGAGCAGGCGCTTGGTCTCCGGCCAGCGCTGCACCGCGTACTCCTCATGGACCTCGCGCGTGTACTCGGCGATCCGCCAGATCCAGGCGTTGGCCTGGTCGCGGCGGCCGATCCGCTTGTCGACCATCGCCTGCAGCATGATCTTGGCTCCCTCGCGGCGCTCCTCGCGCGTCCAGGTGCCGATGATGTCGATCGCGGTGTCGAAGGCGTCGGGGTCGCGTGCGGCGGCGATCTCGGCGAGCGCCTTGAGGCGCAGCGCCGGGTTGGTGTTGCGCTGAACCGCGGTGACGAGGAAGCGCCGGCGCAGCTCGCCGTCGCGGTCGAAGTGCAGCATCGCGCGGGCGCGGCGCCAGCCGTTGGCCTGCACGCGCGCGCCGGCGAGCGCCGCCCAGACGTGCTGCTCGCCGTAGTCGAGGTGCTCGACGGCGATCCGCCACAGCTCGCGCTCGAAGACCTCGGCGCGCCGCTCGGGCTCCGGGCAGACCGGCAGCACGCGGCGCTCCACGCGCACGCGGCGCCCCCGCCCGCGGCGGACCGGGCCGACGACGATCGCGCCGCCGCGGTAGACGTCGCGGTCGAGCAGCGAGTGCAGCGTGACGACCGGGTCGTCGTGCTTGGTCGCCGGGTGCACGAAGTCGACGACGAGCCCCGCCTCCTTGCCGGGATGGCGGCGCGTGACGCGGCCGACGCGCTGCTGGTAGATGCGCTTGGAGGCGGTGGGCGCGAGGTGCACGCAGACGGTCGCGCGCGGCGAGTTCCAGCCCTCCGCGAGCAGCTGGGCGTTGATCAGGACGTCGATCTCGCCGCGCTCGTAGCGGGCGAGGATCGAGGCCAGCTCGCGCTTGGGCGTCTCGCCGGAGACGGCCTGCGCCTTGATGCCCTCGTCGCGGAAGGCGACGGCGAGGTTGTAGGCGTGGCGCACGCCGGCGGCGTAGACGACGCCGGGGACGCCGTTGAAACGCGTCTTGTAGAGGCTCGCCATGGCGAGGTTGAAGGGCGCCTGGTCGAGCAGCTCGGCCAGCATCTCCTGGTCGAACTCGGTGTCGACCTCGCCGCGTCGCAGCGGCACCTTCGCGATCGTCCGCACGCCCGGGCCGGGCGGAATCCGCACGCAGCGAAGCGGCGAGATCACACCGCGCCGCGCCGCCTGCGCGAGGTCGAAGCGCGAGGTCTGCGTCGGGAAGAGGTCGGTGACGTGGCGCGCGATCAGGGCGCCGGTCGCGGTCATGCCGATGAAGATCGGGCCGGTCCAGGCGCGGATCGCCGCGCTCGTCTTCTCGCCCAGGGCGGTGTGGGCCTCGTCGCAGATGACGATCGTGTAAGCGCTCGAGATGCTGCCGGCGTTGCGCACGAACCACTGGTAGGTCTCGACCGTGACGGGGCCGTTGGGGCGGTCCTCGTGGCCGGTCAGCGGCGGCGCGATCCGCTTCTTGTAGCCGCGGTCGGTCAGCTCGCCGATGAACTGATCGACGAGGTTGCGCCGGTGCGTGAGGATCAGCACGCCGCCGGTGCGCGAGGCCTCGACGAAGCCGAGCGCGGCGACGGTCTTGCCGGCGCCGGTGGCGTGCTCGAACCAGAAGCGCTTGGCCGCGTTCGGATCCTCGGGCTGCTCGGCGAGCTGCTCGGAGTCCTGGGGCCCCTCGGCGTCCTCCTCCTCGTCCCAGTCGGAAAGCGGCGCCTCGGCCTCGGCGCGGTCGAGCTCGGCCTCGAGCTCGGCGGCGACGTCCTCCTCCTCCTCCTCGTCGTCCTCCTCGGCCGGGGCGCGGTCGAAGTCCTCGTCGTCCTCGTCGTCGTCTTCGAGGCCGGCGTCGTCCTCCTCGTAGTCCTCCTCCTCGGCCTCCGGCTCCTCGAGCGCGGGCTCCTGCGTGCCCTCGGGCGGCTCGTCCTCCTCGACGCCCAGGATCGCGGCGCCGGCGAGCACGTCGACGGCGCCGTTTGTCACGGGGGCGACCGACGCTTCCGCCAGCAGCGCCGTGAGCGTGCCCGACAGCGCGTCGACCTGGTGGGCGGAGAGCGTCGTGCCGTCGGCGAGCTTCGGCTCCTCCTCCGAGAGCACCCGCTCGAGCCCGAGCAGCAGCGAGTACTTGCGCCGCCAGGGGGTGGAGGGGACCTTCAGGCCGGAGTCGAGCTCGGCCAGCGCCTCGTCGAGCGCGCGGCGGCGCGGCGTGCCGGCCGCGAGCGCGATCGCCGGCTCCTCCCCGGCGTGCAGAAACGGCTCGCGCGTGAACTTCTCTGCGCGAGCGACGTCGTCATCGCTGGGAAGGGCCATTGCGGCCACTGTGGTCGATTCGGCCATCGAGGGCTCTGGATCTAAAAGAGGCGGAGTCGCTCGCGAACTCTGAGCGACTCGGAGGCGGTCGGCTGCGGTGCGAAATCCACCACAGATGACCCTCGCTACATACAGGAAGATACCAAGCATGGCACACGGAACCGCAATCGCGCGCCGGATCTCGACGATCGGCGCGCTCGCGGCGCCCGCGACCCGCCTGCGCGAGCCGCGCGGAACCCCGGTAATGCCGGCGCAGGGGGGCCATCTCGGTGTCTGAGATCCGCGTCGATCCGCTCTCGGGCCTGCGCACGATCGTCGCGCCGGCCCGAGCGGCGCGCGAGCAGGACTCAGGCGACCCCTTCGCGCAGGGCAACGAGTCCCAGACGCCGCCCGAGCTCTACGCGCTGCGAGCGGACGGCAGCGCGCCGGACACGCCGGGCTGGAGCGTGCGCGTCTTCGCCAACCGCTTCCCGGCGCTCGAGCCCGACGAGAGCGCGGCGGCGCCGCTTGACTCAAACGCCCGCATCTTCACGGCCGTGGCCGCACACGGCTCCCACGAGGTGATCGTCAACTCGCCCCGGCCGGTGACCGCGCTCGCGCAGCTCGAGCCCGACGAGCTGGCGCTGGCGCTGCAGACCTGGCGCGAGCGCATGCGCGCTCACCCCGAGGCCGCCTGCCTGCACCTGTTCGTCAACGAGGGCACCGACGGCGGCGCCTCGCGCACCCACACCCACGCGCAGCTGCTCGCGCTCGACTTCGTGCCGGCGCTGATCGCGCGCGAGCGCGAGCGCTTCGGCGCCTACGCGGCACAGACGATGGGCCAGCAGCTGCTCGACGACCTCGTCTCCGAGGAGGTGCGCCGGCGCGAGCGCGTCGTCGCGATCGACGACGAGGCGGTCCTGCTGTCCCCCTACGCGGGGACGCTGCCCTACCAGCTGATGATCGTGCCGCGCCGCCCGCGCATGCGCTTCGAGGACGACGGCCCGACCGCCGCGGCGATGCTCCACGACGCCCTCGGCCGGCTGGCGCGGCGCTTTGACGGCAGCCCGCCGCTGAACCTGTGGGTGCGCACCGCGCCGCGCGGCGCCGAGCACTTCTGCTGGCGCATCGACATCGTGCCGCGCATCGCGGCGCTCGCCGGGCTCGAGCTGGGCGCCGGCCTGCACCTGCTGAGCGTCGCGCCGGAGCAGGCGGCCGCGGAGCTGCGCGAGGCATGAGGGCGGTGCTCCAGCGCGTCTCGCGCGCGGCCGTCGCCGTCGACGGCGAGCCGGTCTCCCAGATCGGCCCCGGCCTCCTCGTTCTGCTCGGCGTCGGCCACGCGGACACCGAGCAGACCGCCGATCGCCTGGCCGCCAAGGTCCGCGCGCTGCGCATCTTCGCCGACGCCGAGGACCGCATGAACGAGGCCCTGGGCGAGCGCGAGGTCCTCTGCGTCAGCCAGTTCACGCTCTACGCCGACTCAAGCCGGGGCAACCGGCCGAGCTTTACCGACGCCGCGCAGCCGCAGGCCGCGGCGGCCCTCTACGACCGTGTCTGCGAAGCCCTCGGCGCCAAGCGCGGGCGTTTCGGCGCCCACATGGAGCTCGAGCTCACAGGCGATGGCCCGGTCACGATCGTGCTGGAAGTAACCTGAGTCAATGTCTGATTCGCAAGCGAGCGCCCCGAAGGACCCGCCGGCGGCGCCGAAACAAGCTGACGCCACCGCCGCGGCGGTCGGCGGCATCGACCTCGGCGGCACCAAGATCGAGGCGATCGTCGCCGACGCGGCGACCTATCGCGTGCTCGGGGGCGCCCGCCACCCGACGCCGACGAGCGGCGGCCCGGCCGACGTCGCCAACGCGATGGCGGCGGCGCTGACCGAGGCGGCCGAGGCGGCCTCGCTCACCCCGGCGCAGCTGCGCGGCGTCGGCGTCGGCTCGCCGGGGACCGTCGACGCGCAGGCCGGCACCGTCGCGCGCGCCGACAACCTGCCGGGCTGGTCCGCGAGCTTCCCGCTCGCCGCGGCGCTGCACTCGGCGCTCGGCACGCAGATCGCGCTGGGCAACGACGTCGGCGTCGCCACCGACGCCGAGTTCGTGCTCGGCGCCGGCAAGCCCTACAGCTCGCTGCTCGGCGTCTTCTGGGGCACCGGCGTCGGCGGCGGCCTGATCCTCGACGGCAAGCCCTGGCACGGGCGCGGCGGCGCCGGCGAGATCGGCCACATGGTGATCGTGCAGGGCGGCCGCCACTGCCCGTGCGGGCGCCGCGGCTGCCTCGAGGCCTACGCCGGCCGCGCGGCGATGGAGAACCGCGC
>Ga0182024_10024530_pt1 | contig 10705 bp, 6 predicted proteins | sample P32metaG_FD_120480 | JGI IMG/M metagenome (GOLD analysis project Ga0182024, IMG submission 120480) | Permafrost microbial communities from Stordalen Mire, Sweden - P3-2 metaG (Illumina Assembly) | ecosystem: Environmental > Terrestrial > Soil > Wetlands > Permafrost | place: Sweden: Stordalen...
ATGCGTCGCGAGGGTAGAGCGGAAGGTCGCCGGCACAGAAACACGCCCCTTGCGGTCGACCCTGTTCACGAAAGTGGACAAGAACAGTTCCACTCACTTCCCCCAACGCTCACCCAACAGACGTCCGGCAAGGGGTTGGCCCGGTCGTGCCGCTGAGTATCCCCCCAACAGCGGCACACGTCTTTGGGTAATCATGGGATAGCATGGGATAGACTGGGACGTCAATACTAGAATCTAATAGTGCTGTACGATTCTAAATGTTCGATTGGAATCGCCAGTCGGGAACATCATATAGTCCCAGGCAGCATTATGGGACTACTAGCCGAATATTTGTTCGCTGTTTGTTCACCTAGGGTAGAATAGGCCAGACGGTCTGTAAGCCGGGTTCTGTCCCCATCTCGCGATGGGGGATGGCCATTCATCTGGGACGTTCGTTGCCGAACGCCTCGCGCGACCGACCCGAGCGGCGGCGCGAAAGCCCGCCCGGCACGGTTTTGAGGCCGTGCCTGCCGCTCCTACTTGGTCTTGCTCCCGGTGGGGTTTTCCCTGCCATCGCCATTACTGGCGACGCGGTGCGCTCTTACCGCACCATTTCACCCTTACCGCGCCTCCGAGGAGGCGGTTGGCGGTGTGTTTCTGTGGCACTTTCCCTAGGGTCGCCCCCGCCGGCCGTTAACCGGCACCGTGCTTTCCGTGGAGCCCGGACTTTCCTCTCCCCACATTGCTGCGAAAAGCGGCCATCCGACCGTCTGGCATGGGATGGTATGGGCCAACCGTGGCTAACTGTCAAAATCGCTCGTTGCCAGGTAGTGCCGCAGTTTGAATTGCGGCTTTGGGGTCAGAAACCGAAATTGCGTTGCGCTAAGGCGATGACAAGGTTGCGCCGAGAGCGGCCAATCATCTCTAAGGGACGGTCTACCGGATCGAGGCTAGCTGTTTCCGGACAGCTAACGTATCCGGATGGCGCGGGCCTAACCGTCTCTGGAAAATAGCCAGCGCACGACTTAGCATTGCCCGCGCCCTGGCCTTGTTGCCGGGGGCCAACAGCAGGGCGAGACTGCGGATGCTCCGCGCCGTATCGGGATGGTCGGGTCCGAGCTGCTTTTCCCTGATGGCGAGCGCGCGCTCGAAGAGCGGCCGTGCGCTCGCGCCGTCGCCTTGGTTGTTCAACAAGATAGGAAGGCCGTATAGGCTCTCCGCCGTATCGGGATGGCCGGGTCCGAGCTGCTTTTCCCTGATCGCGAGCGCGCGTTCGATAATCGGTCTCGCCTGACTGTAGGCTGCGAGGGAGGCGAGCCGATATCTCGCGAGTCGCGCCAGCAGGGAGCTTATCGAAACCGCGGCGCCTCCGCTCGATGCAACGGGGTTGGCAACGAGACCAAGCCCGATCGCATCAAGAAGTCGCGCCCGCGGCCAGCCTCGAGGATCGTCTTGCACCTCTTCCGGATAGGTTGCCAGCACGGCTTCAACCAGCTCACGCAGGGCAGTGTCGCGGGCGCGCGTTTCCCGTCTTGAGGCGGCAACTTCCCGTATCAGTCGATGCAACCGGATCGTGTCGGTCGAGATCGTCGAGTCGCGCTCATCGACTGTAGCCTCCCGGTCGACCAGAGCAAAATTTCGCAGCGCCGCCACGGCTTCGTCGAGCCCGTCATCGACCAGCTCCGACGCAAAAGGTTCGCCAAACTTCTCACGCGCTTCACCGAACAGGAACAATGGTATAGGCTCCGGAGCGAGCATCGCGGCGTAGACAATCAGCGGCTCCGCGGCTGGATGAAGTTTCGCTGCCTCCTCGATCGCCAACGCGAAGGTTTTCGCCACCGTCCGCCGGTCATGGTATTCGGCTGGAGCATCCCGGCTAGCATCGAGTACGTGCGCCGGTTGGGCTTGGAAGCGGCGATGATACTCGTCAAGGCTGATCCCCAGCCGTTCGCAATAGGCGCCAGCCTGCTCATGAGCCAGAGGGAGTCCGCCGAGCGCCTCCGACAGCACGAGCGCAGCAGCGCGCTCGGCATCTCGACCCGTACGGACGATCAGATAGTCGGCGCCCACCTCTTTGGGCCAAACGCGAATCTCCACGGCTTCGGCGACGCCCCGCCACACCGGAGAGTTTGAGGTGACGAGCACATGGGCTGCGCCACCCTCCGGCAAATACGGCTTCAACGCGGCGGCATCGATCGCATTGTCGTAGATCAGCAAGATGCCTTCGCCTTCCCGATGCAGCCGATCGATTACCGCACTTAGAGCCAGCTCTTCTCGCTGATCCGCCGATACCCAACCAAGACGTATCCCCAGCGCGACGAGGTCGGCACGCAGTCCCGCATCCGTCTGGGCTCGCAGCCACCAAACAGCGTGATAATCGCCCTGGTGAAACTCGGCGTAGGCGGCGGCCAACACTGTCTTGCCGACCCCCCGCAACCCGTGTAGCGCGGCGACAATAGCGGCGCGGCCGTGGTAGCGCTGGAGCGCCGTGCCGATGTCCCCCAGCGCTTCGCCTCGGCCCAAAAAATGCCGGGGCACTAGCCCAGCGGGCATGTTCGAGATGACGGCTGATTGCGGCGGCGGGACGCGCCCCTCCCGGCCGGCGGCGATCTCGGCCAGGCCTCGGCCTGCATCACCGGATGACGTCAACGACCATAGGGTATGGGTATCCGCGAACCCCTTGAGTGGAATGTCCGGATGGTCGAGCCAGCGCAAGGTAAGATGGTGCGCCGCGCGTTGAAGCCTTAAATCGCTTAGCGCCTGGCTGCTCAGCCAGATTTCCGCGCCAGCGATTTCGTGAGTGATCCGCGCGGCGAAAGAGACTTCGGTCCCGAAGATGTCGGTTGCCGTAACCTCGACCGAGCCAATATGAATCCCGGCTCTTATCCCGCTCTTTTGGAGGGCCGAGTGGCCTGGGTCGAGATGCAGCGCATAAGCATAATCGAACGCTGGCCCGACCGAATGAAACACGACCATAACGCTGTCGCCGATCGTCTTGATCTCACGACCAGCATTTTGACCGATTAGGGTAGCGCTTCGCGCGAAATGCGCCCGCCGGACCTCGCCCATCGCAGTATCGCCGAGACCAACGCCCAACGCCGTCGAACCGACGATATCGGTAAACACAATCGCGAGCGTAGCGCGGCTGTGGCCCGCCCATTCAAGCAGCGTGCCGGCTGAGTTGGTGGTGGTATCGACCAACGCCTGTTCTCGTCCGTTTCTTGTCGCCACGCTGGCATACTCGACCCAACCCGTTGCAAGGGCAAGTTGAACAGCCTATCGGCGGCTCGGACAAATCGCGGGGCGCGCTTGTCGCGAGATGCCGGCTACATCGGGACGTCGATCAATGGCCGCAATGGGGCAATAGCATTCGCTGGTGCTGACCGCTGGGACTGGCTGCTCCGCGCCCGAAAGCAGAAATTCCAACTGAGGAAAATACCCGCCAAGCCATCTTGAAATTGGAACATTTCATGAACATATGGGCGGCATGCTGCGGGAGTTAGTCGAAATAACAGCAAGAAAGGCCGGGTGGGTCCGGCGCCTGCTGCGCCTCGTACATCGCCTGATTGGCCGCGCGCCGCCTCCTGTTAAAAAGCGCGTAACAGGTGGAGAACAGGAGGCTCGCCTCCTAATAATCTTGACGCTCGCGCGTCTGGCTCTCGATCGCCCCCCGCCCCGTCGCGGCCGTCGCCCGGCCCGAGCCGGTGCGCCCGCGTTACGACGCCCCCGCCTCGTACCGCCCGCCAATGAACGGCTTGCTGATGCCGTGGCCGGGCAGTTCCCAGACGCCGGCGCCGCCGGGGTTGAGATCGGCGCCGATATTGGCGTCGATCAGATAGGGTTTTCCGCTCGCGATCGCTGTCTTGACCGCGTCGCCGAGATCGCTAGCGCGGTCGATGCTGACCCCTTCCACGCCGCAGGAGCGGGCGAGCGCGGCGAAATCGGGGTTGTAGGGCGCGCCTGTCTCGGGATGGTGGAAGTCGGTCGCCAGCACGCGGCCGTCGAGATAGCCGCGCTGCAACCCGCGGATCGAGGCATAGGAATAATTGTTCCACACCACCCACACCGCCGGGATACCGTACTCGACCGCGGTGCCGAGCACGCTCGCGTGCATGAAGAACGCACCATCGCCGCATACTGAGACGCAAGGCCGGTCGGGCGCGGCCAGTTTCGCACCGAGCACGCCGGCGACGCCGAACCCCATCGGCCCGAACCCCATGCAGCCGATCAGCGAGGTCGGGCCGCGCGGTTTGCAGAACTGCAGCAGCCAATTGTGGTGGACGCCGATATCGCTGACGAGGATCGCGTCGTCGGGCAGCGCGCCGTTGATCTCGTGCGCGGCGCGCTGCGGGTTGATCGGCGTCGAATCGTTGACATAGCCGGGCGCGGTCGCCGCCTCCCATTCGCGCCGCCAGCCGTCGATCCGGCCAAGCCATTCCTGGCGCGCCGGGGTGGTGCGCGGCGCCTTGCGTGCGTCGATCTCCGCCAAGAGCTGGCGCAGGAAGGTGCGGACATCCGCCATCAATCCGAGCGCGACCGGGTAGTTGCGGCCGATCTCGTCGGGGTCGATATCGACATGGATCAGCTTGGTCGGCGGGATGGTGAACGAATAGCCCTGGATCCATGACGACGAGGTGCGGTCGTCGAAGCGGACGCCGAGCGCCAGCAGCACGTCGGCCTCACGCATCGCGGAATTGGCCTGGTAGAGCCCGCCGCGCGAGACGAGGCCGAGCGATAACGGATGATGCGTGTCGAGCGCGCCGAGCCCGCTCGCCGAGGCGCCGACCGGGATCTGCAGCCGCTCGGCCAGCGCCAGCAATTCTTCCGCCGCGCCGCCATAGCGCACGCCCTGGCCGACGAGGATCGCTGGCCGCTCGGCGGCGAGCAGCAGGTCGGCGGCCTTGGCGACGCCCTCGGGGTCGGCGCCGCAGCGGCACGACATATTGGCGCTCCACGCGCGCGGGTCCGGGGTTTCAGGCGCGGCATCTTCCTTGAAGATGTCGAATGGCACGTCGAGCACCACCGGGCCGGGCCGCCCGGTGACCATGGTTTTCCACGCCTGGCGCACCATCAGCGGCACCTGCTCGCCGCGCGTCGGCTGGAAGACGTGCTTGCACATCGACCGCACCGTCGAGGGGAAATCGGCCTGGTATTGGCGATAGAGCTCCTGGAACGCGCCGCGGCCGAATTGGCTGGTCGGGATGTTGCCGGTGACCGCGAGGAACGGCACCGAGTCGAGATAGGCGTTGGCGAGTGCGATCGGCAGATTGGCCGAGCCCGGGCCACATGAGGTGAAAGTCGCGGTCGGCTGGCCCGAGACCCGGTAATAGACGTCGGCCATAAAGCCCGAGACGGTCTCGTGCCGCGACGAGATCGTCTTGATCTCGTCGGCGCGTTCGTAAAGCGCGTCGATAAAGCCGATATTGCCGTGACCGCACAGCCCAAAGGCGTAAGGCACCTTCTCGCGGATCAAATAGTCGACGATGACCTGTCCGCCGTTGAGCATCTGGTTGCCGCGCGCCATTGGCTATCCTCCGTTCTGCCCGTCATTGCGAGGAGCCTACAGGGCGACGTGGAATCTCGATCGGGATCGTCACGATAGGCACGAGATTGCTTCGCTGCGTTCGCAATGACACCTTTATTCCGCCGCCGCGCTGTTCTGGACCAAGCCAACGAAGCGGCGCACCGCGGCCGAAATCTCGTTGCGTCGGTAGGCCAGATTGAGCGGCGCGGTCAACTGCGCCGAGGAGTAGAGGCGGCGATAGGCCACGCCCTCCATTTCGAGACGGCTCATCGACGCCGGCACCACGGTGACGCCGAGTCCGGCCGCGACGAGACTCAGGGTCGATAGCATGCGTGGCGCCTCCTGGCCGATAAGCGGGCTGAACCCGGCGCGGTCGCACGCGGCGATGATCGCGTCGTGCAGCCCCGGCCCGACCGGGCGCCGGTATAGGATGAAAATCTCGCCGGCGAGCGCGGCGAGCGGCAGCGCGTCGGCCGCGGCCGACAGCCGGTGCCCGCTCGGCAGCGCCGCGACCATCGGCTCTTCGAGCAACGGCCGGATGGTCAGATCGGCGCTTTCGCTGACCGGCGAGCGGACAAAGGCGACATCGATCGCCTGCCCGCGCAGCGCCTCGACCAGCTCGACCGTGCCGCTCTCCTCGAGCGCCAAGTCGACGAGCGGGTGCTGTTCGCGGAAGACGCGGATCGCGCGCGGCACGAACGGGTGGAACGAGGCCGAGCTGGTAAAGCCGATCCCGATGCGTCCGGCCTCGCCCCGCGCCGCGCGGCGGGTCGCGGCGACGGCTTCCTCGACGCGCGCCAGGATCGCCCGCGCCTCGTCGAGCAGCGCCCGCCCGGCCGGTGTCAGCTCGACGCCGCGCGGCTTGCGGTGAAAAAGCTGGGCATCAAGCTCGCGCTCCAGCGCCTTGATTTGCTGCGACAGCGGCGGCTGCTGGATGCCGAGCCGTTCGGCCGCGCGGGTGATGTGGCCCTCCTCGGCGACCGCGACGAAATAGCGGAGATGGCGCAGTTCCATATCTTCAAACTATGAAGAATGAGCTTTCGATATATTAGGCACGGATACGAAAATCTCTCAACATGTTCATCCCGGCGCAAGCCGGGACCCACTTCTCCACCGTCTCAGGCGCCGAAAAGTGGGTCCCGGCTCTCGCCGGGATGGAGGGAACGGTGATGGCGACCGAAGCGAAATTCCTGATCGTGCAATTTCTTGAATGGATCGAGGCGAGGCCGCGCCGCGTCGCCGAGGCACGCGTGGCGTGGAGCAGCACCTGTCCATTGAATTGCGCCTGGGAAGACGCGCTCACTGACAATATGGTGGTCCTGACCCGTGACGGGCACGTGGTTCTGACCCCGTACGGCCAGGCGCTCTTAGAGGCTCAGCAATGACCGACACCAGTCACGACGCGTTGATCCGCGACCAGTTCACCCGCCAGGCGAGCGTGTTTAACGCCGCCGCGCCGATCGCCAACGAGGACGCGCTCAAGCTGATCGTCGAGGCCGGGCGCCCCGGCCCGGACGATAATGTGCTCGATGTCGCTTGCGGCGGCGGGCTCGTCGCCCGGGCCTTCGCGCCGCATGTCCGGCACGCCACCGGGATTGACGTGACGCCGGCGATGCTGGCGCAGGCGCGCCATGCGGCCGCCGAAAAAGGGCTGGCGAATACCTCCTGGGACCAGGGCGACGTGACCACGCTGCCCTATGCCGATGGCAGCTTCACGATCGTCGCGACCCGGTTCTCGTTCCACCATTTTCTCGATCCGCTCGCGGTGCTGCGCGAGATGGCGCGGGTCTGCGCGCCGGGCGGGCGCATTGTCGTAGTCGACAGCTGCCCGTCCGAGGACCAGGCGAAGGCCGCCGCGTTCAACCGCCTCGAATTGCTGCGCGACCCGTCGCATACCCGCGCCCTGCCGCTCTCCGAGTTGAAAAGCAACTTCGCCGCGGCCGGGCTCGGCGAGCCGTCGGTCCGCTTCACCGAACTGCGCGACGTGGCGAGCAATCTCTTGGCGCGCTCCTACCCCAACCCGGGCGACGAGGCGAAGATCATCGCCATGTTCCGGGCGTCGGCGAGCGACGACAGCCTCGGCATCCCGGTCCGCCTCGACGGCGAGGCGATCCACTACGCCTATCCGGTCGCGATCGTCGTCGCGACCCGGCCTTGATCGTGCGGCGCGGAACGCTATCGTAGCCGCAATGATTTGTTCGGACGTCCTTCTTCCCTCGTCATCCCCGGGCTTGACCCGGGGATCTCCGCCGAGATGGCCGGGTCAAGCCTGGCCATGACGAGAGAGAAGCCATCGACAGGAGAATCTCCGTGAGCGTCATCGGTAACGACACCCTCAAAACCCGCCGCACCCTCACCGTCGACGGCAAGAGTTACGATTATTTCAGCCTGGAGGTCGCTGCCCAGGCGGCCGGGCTCGGCGACGTGTCGCGGCTGCCGTTTTCGCTCAAGGTATTGCTCGAAAACCTGGTGCGCCTGGAAAACGGCCGCACCGTGACGGTCGACGACGTCAAGGCGCTCGGCGCCTGGCTCGCCACCCAGAGCTCGGAGCGCGAGATTGCGTTCCGCCCGGCCCGTGTGCTGATGCAGGATCTGACCGGCGTGCCGGCGGTGGTCGATCTGGCGGCGATGCGCCAGGCGATGGTCGATCTCGGCGGCGATCCGAAAAAAATCAATCCGCTGTCGCCGGTCGATCTGGTCATCGATCATTCGGTGCAGATCGACAATTTCGGCAACGCCGCCGCGTTCGCCGCCAACGTCAAGACCGAGTTCGAGCGCAACGGCGAGCGCTACCGCTTCCTGCGCTGGGGCCAGGATTCGTTCGAGAATTTCCGCCTGGTGCCGCCCGGCACCGGCATCTGCCACCAGGTCAACCTCGAATATCTGTCGCAGGTGGTGTGGACGACCGACGAGGACGGCAAGACCATCGCCTACCCCGACACGCTTGTCGGCACCGACAGCCACACGACGATGGTCAACGGGCTTTCCGTGCTCGGTTGGGGGGTCGGCGGCATCGAGGCCGAGGCGGCGATGCTCGGCCAGCCGCTCTCGATGCTGATCCCCGAGGTCGTCGGCATGAAGCTGACCGGCAAATTGCGCGAGGGCGCGACCGCGACCGATCTCGTGCTGACCGTGACCCAGATGCTGCGGCGGCACGGCGTCGTGGGAAGGTTTGTCGAGTTTTTCGGCCCCGGCATCGCCGAGCTGGCGCTCGCCGACCGCGCGACGATCGGCAACATGGCGCCGGAATACGGCGCGACCTGCGGCTTCTTCCCGATCGACGCCGAGACCATCCGCTATCTGACCTTGAGCGCGCGCGATCCGGCGCGGGTCAAGCTGGTCGAGGCCTATGCCAAGGCGCAAGGCCTGTGGCGCGACGGGTCGACCCCCGACCCGATGTTCACCGATGTCGTCGAGCTGGATCTCGCCGCGGTCGAGCCGTCATTGGCGGGACCGCGCCGGCCGCAGGACCGGGTGGCGCTCTCCGACACCGGCAAGGGGTTCGACAGCGAATTGCCGCGCCTCGCGCCCGGGGTGACGGCGGCGCGCTCGCAAAAGGTGCCCGGCGCCAATTACCAGCTGCATGACGGCGACGTGGTGATCGCCGCGATCACCTCGTGCACCAACACCTCGAACCCGAGTGTGATGCTCGCCGCTGGGCTCGTCGCCAAGAAGGCGTTCGAGAAGGGGCTGAAGGTCAAGCCGTGGGTTAAGACCAGCCTCGCGCCGGGCAGCCAGGTGGTCAGCGATTACTACGCCAAGGCCGGGTTGCAGGAATATCTCGACAAGCTGGGCTTCAATCTCGTCGGCTACGGCTGCACGACCTGCATCGGCAATTCCGGGCCGCTGCCCGAGCCCATCGCCGAGGCGATCGAGGACGGCGATCTCGCGGTCGCCGCGGTGCTCTCTGGCAACCGCAATTTCGAGGGCCGCATCCATGCGCTGGTGCGGGCGAACTACCTCGCCTCGCCGCCGCTCGTCGTCGCCTACGCGCTCGCCGGCACGGTGCGCACCAACCTCGCGACCGACCCGCTCGGCGAAGGCAGTGACGGCAAGCCGGTCTATCTCAAGGACATCTGGCCGAGCAATCAGGAGGTCGCTGACACGGTGCGCAGCGCCGTGCAGCGCGACAGCTTCAAGGAGCGTTACGGCAATGTCTTCGAGGGCCCGCCGCAATGGCGCGCGGTGACCGGCGGCGCCGGCATGACCTACGATTTCCAGGACGCCTCGACCTATCTCGCGCTGCCGCCCTATTTCGAGAACATGCCGAAGGAGCCGGGGCCGCTCAGCGACGTCACCGGCGCGCGCGAGCTGGCGATCTTTGGCGACAGCATCACCACCGACCACATCTCGCCCGCCGGCAGCATCAAGGTCGAGAGCCCGGCCGGCGAGTTCCTGATCGGCTACCAGGTGCGGCCGACCGACTTCAACACCTACGGCGCGCGGCGCGGCAACCACAACGTGATGATGCGCGGCACCTTCGCCAATATCCGCATCAAGAACGAGATGGTGCCGGGGGTCGAGGGCGGCATGACCAAGCTGCAGCCCGACGGCACGGTAATGGCGATCTACGACGCGGCGATGGAATACAAGAAGCGCGGCGTCCCGCTGGTGATCTTCGGCGGCAAGGAATACGGCACCGGCTCGTCGCGCGACTGGGCGGCCAAGGGCACGCTGCTCCTCGGGGTCAAAGCGGTGATCGTCGAAAGCTTCGAGCGCATCCACCGCTCCAACCTCGTCGGCATGGGCGTGCTGCCGCTGACGTTCAAGGACGGCACCAGCCGCCAGACCCTAGGCCTCACCGGCACCGAGACGCTCGACATCACCGGCGTCAAGGACGGCGTCAAGCCGCGCATGGACGTAACCCTGACGATCCACGACGCCGACGGCAGAACCCGCACCGTGCCCTTGACCTGCCGGATCGACACGCTAGACGAGGTCGAATATTTCCGTCACGGCGGCATCCTGCAATACGTGCTGCGCGGGCTGCTGAAGGCGGCGTAGTTCTATCCCCCCCTCCGCCCTTCAGGGGGGAGAGGGAGGGGCCCGACGCGAAGCGGCGGGAGGATGAGGTGGGCTAGCTAGGGTCAGGACCTATTAATTGGTGGCGTTGACGACTGGATCGTGATTCAAGGTGGCAGGAGGATGCCGCCTTGAATGATTTGTTGTTGTTGACGCCGTGGCAGATGCGCCGGATTGCAC
>Ga0182024_10024531_pt1 | contig 10705 bp, 16 predicted proteins | sample P32metaG_FD_120480 | JGI IMG/M metagenome (GOLD analysis project Ga0182024, IMG submission 120480) | Permafrost microbial communities from Stordalen Mire, Sweden - P3-2 metaG (Illumina Assembly) | ecosystem: Environmental > Terrestrial > Soil > Wetlands > Permafrost | place: Sweden: Stordalen...
GGTTTCATGGTCGGCACGAAGGTCGAGGCGGCGGGGATCATCCGCCACGGCGCGAAGATGCTGTACGCGGTCGCCAACGCGACCGTGCCGAAGCTGACGGTGATCACGCGCAAGGCCTACGGCGCCGGGTACTACGTGATGAACGGACGCGCGTACGAACCGGACCTGATCGTCGCCTGGCCGTCTGCTGAGATCAGCGTGATGGGCGCCGAGGGCGTCGTGGAGATCGCCTTCCGCAAACAGGTCGACGAAGCGGAGGACCCCGAGGCGAAGAAGGTGGAGCTGATCGAGGGGTTCCGCAAGATCTTCGACGTGTACATCGCCGCGGGCAACGACTTGATCGACGACGTGATCGACCCGCGCGAGACCCGCGAGACGATCTGCCGGGGGCTGGAGATGTCCCAGAGCAAGCGCGTCGAGCGACCGTGGAAGCGTCATGGGGTAGTACCCGTATGACCCTGAGCCCGTATGCCGGCGCTGGCCGGCGTCCTCGGTCGCTCGCGTGCACAGCACGCCACGCTCCCTGCGTCCTTGCCCAGCTTGGCCTACGAACTCAGGGACGGTGTCGGACATGAGCTTGGATGATCCCGTCGTAATCACCTGCTCGATCTCCGGCGCGATCGCCAATCGCGAGCAGTGCCAGGCGATCCCCTACACGCCCGTCGAGTACGCGGCGGAGGCGCGGCGGATCGTGGACGAGGGTGGCGTGATGATCCACATCCACGCGCGCACTCCCGAGGGCACGCCCAGTTACGAGATCGAGGACTTCAAAGCGATCAGCGATGCGATTCGCGGGGAGGTCGGCGACGAGGCGATCGTGAACTTCTCGACGGGCACGATCGGGGTGCCGGTCCAGAAGCGGGTCGAATACCTGCGCGCCTGCCGCCCGGAGGTGGCGGCGTTGAACATGGGCTCGATGAACTACGCAAAGTACTCGCGGTCGAGAAAAGAGTTCGTGTTCAAGATGGTGTTCGCCAACCCGTTCGACGAGATCATCGAGCTGTTGGAGGCGATGAACGAGCTGGGTATCAAACCCGAGCACGAGTGTTTCGACATCGGTCACGTCGGCTCGCTCGCGCCGTTGATCGACATGGGCGTGTTGAAGACCCCGCTGCACGTGGACTGCGTGATGGGCGTCGTCGGAGGGATACCGCCGACGGCCCGCAATCTGGCGGCGATGGTCGAGAACATCCCCGAGGGGGGAGGCGGGGGGGCGGGTGGGGCTCCTAATCATTGGGGGGTGATCGGGATCTCGCGCGACCAGTGGATGCTCGTGTCCGCGGCGCTGACTCTCGGCGGCTCGATCAGGGTGGGCTTGGAGGACAATCTCTACCTCCCCAACGGCGAGATGGCCAAGTCCAACGGCGACTTGATCGCCAAGGCCAGGCAGATGACCGAAGATATGGGTCGCCGGCCGGCGACCGTCGCCGAGGCCAGGGCGGCGTTGAACATCCCCGCTCGAGAGGGTTAGATGGGCCTGCCGCTGGAGGGCATCAAGGTGCTTGACCTCTCCCGCCTTTTGCCGGGCGGTTTCTGCTCGCTGCTGCTGGCGGACTTCGGCGCTGATGTGTTGAAGGTCGAGGACACCGGCATGGGCGACTACATCCGCTGGTCGCCGCCGTATTACGAGGGTGCGCACGAGAGCGCGAAGTCGGCGCTGTTTTTGTCGCTCAATCGCAACAAGCGCTCGATCCGGCTGGACCTGAAGAGCGAGGGCGGTCGGCAGGCGCTGCTGCGTCTGGTGCGGGAGTACGACGTCGTGCTCGAGTCCTTCCGCCCGGGCGTGCTCGACCGGCTGGGCGTGGGGTATGAGCGGATGCGCGAGGAGAACCCGGGGATCGTGTACTGCGCGATCTCGGGCTACGGACAGACGGGCCCCCGCAAGAGCGCCTCGGGCCATGACATGAACTACCTCGGGCTCGTCGGCCTGCTCGGATTAACGGGAGACCCACCCTCCCCGCGCGGGGGAGAGGTGGGCGGGGGTCCCATTCAATCCGCGGGCCAGATCGCCGACCTCGGCGGCGGTGCGCTGATGGCGGCGTTCGGCATCATGGCCGCGCTGCGCGAGCGCGATGGAGGTGGGACGGGATCGAGCCCCACCGATCCGAACCCCACCTACCCCGGATCTGGTGAGGGGCAGATGGTGGACGTGTCGATGGCCGACGGAGCGCTGTCGTGGCTGGCGATGGTCGCGGCGGGGTACTTCGCCGACGGGACGGTGCCGCGCCGGGGAGAGCTCCCGCTGGCGGGATCGCTGATCTGCTACCGGCCGTACGAGTGCGCCGACGGCTGGGTGACGCTGGGGGCGCTGGAGCCGAAGTTCTGGCAGGCGTGGTGTGGGGGCGTGGGGCGCGTCGATTTGATCCCCAAGCAGTTCGAGCGCCCGGGCTCCGACGCGCACCGGGAGGTGCAGGCGATCTTCAAGGCACGCAACCGCGCCGAATGGGAGGCGTTCGCGCGCGAGCACGACTGCTGCCTCGAGCCGGTGCTGGAGCTCGACGAGGCGCTCGATTCCGAGCTGGTGCGCGCGCGGGAGATGGTCGTGGAGATCGAGCAGCCGGGCGCCGAGCGGCCGGTGCGCCAGCTGGGGGTCCCGGTCAAGCTCGGGCGCACCCCGGGTGAGCCCGCCAGGATGCCTGGGCCGGCGCTGGGCGAGCACACCGTGCAGGTGCTGCGCGCGGCCGGCTACAGCGAGGCGGAGGTGGCCGAGCTGCTGGATACGGGCGCTGCGGCAGGACCGGCCGAGGCAGCGACCGGCGCGACCTTCCGGGTGTAGGCGGAGCTATGCTTGGGATTGTTGACTGACTAGTCAATCTATTCTGCGGGCCCTGACGATGCCGCGGAAGGGGAACATCGTTATGAAGGTCGCGGCAGTCCAGCTGAACTCCACCGCCGATACGGCCGCGAACCTGGCTGCGGCCGATCGCCTGACGCGCGCCGCAGCGGCGGACGGTGCGCGGTTGATCGTACTCCCCGAGAAGTGGACGGTGATCGGCACCGACGAGCAGCTGCGCGCGGGGGCCGAGACGCTCGACGGGCCGGCGATCTCGTGGGCGCGCGCGACCGCCCGCGAGCTACAGGTCGACCTCGTTGCCGGGTCGATCTCCGAGCGCAGGGTGGGCGAGGAGAAGCTGGCGAACACGTCCGTGCACGTGGACCCCGAGGGCGAGGTGCGGGCTGTGTACCGCAAGGTGCACATGTTCGACGTCGAGATCGATGGCCGCCACTATTGCGAGTCCGACATCGAGCAGGCGGGTGATGAGCTCGTCTCGAGCGTTACGGCCGACGGCGTGGAGCTGGGCTTGGCGATCTGCTACGACCTGCGCTTTCCCGAGCTGTTCCGGATCCTCGCGGTGCGCGGCGCGCGCGTGATCGCGCTGCCGTCGGCGTTCACGCTGCCGACGACGCGCGACCATTGGGAGACGCTGCTGAAGGCGCGCGCGATCGAGAACCAGACGTTCGTGATCGCGGCCAATCAGGTCGGTCCTCACCCGGGCGGTCAGCGCTCTGGGGGACGCTCGATGATCGTCGATCCGTGGGGGATCGTGTTGGCGCAGGTACCCGACCGCGAGGGATATGCCATCGCCGAGCTGGATCTTGAGTATCAGCGCGAGATCTGCGCGAAGCTTCCCTCGCTGGCGAACCGTCGCCCGGCTGTCTATCACTGGGCGGAGACGGCGCAATGAACGGGGCGCAAGCGACGGCGCCGGACAAGCGCCGCCTGATCCTGAACGCGGCCGTGCGCGTGTTCGCGCGCCAGGGGTTCCACGCCTGCCGGGTGTCGGACATCGCCGACGAGGCGGGGGTCGCCTATGGGCTCGTCTACCACTACTTCGCCTCCAAGGACGAGGTGCTCGACACGCTGTTCCTCGAGCGCTGGAACGTGATGCTCGAGCTGATCCGCGACGTCGACACCCAGCCGCTCCCCGTACGCGAGAAGCTCGGGGCGATCGCCTCGTTCATCGTCGACAGCTACCGCCACGACCCGGACCTGATGAAGGTGATCATCGTCGAGGTCACGCGCGCGGCGAACTCGTTCGGGCAGACCCACCTCGCTCAGATCCGCGAGGCGTACGAGCTGATCGGGGAGATCGTCTGCAAGGCCCAGGCCGACGGCGTGTTCAAGACGGAGATCGAGGCGCAGTTCGCGGCGATGGCGTTCTACGGCGCGATCGAGCAGATGCTCACCGGCTGGATCTTCGGGCTCTTGCCCGAGGGCGAGGAGCACTTCGAGCGTGCCAAGTGGCTGGTGGTCGAGACCGTGTGCGGCGGTCTGGAGACGAGTGCCGTTCCCGAGACGCGCGTCGGATGAAGCGTGAACGCGACCACCGCGGGGAATAGACTGCGGCGAGAATGGAGAACGAGATGGTCAAGCGTCTGATCTGGTCGGGCCTGCTGGCGGCGTTCGGCGCGCTGTCGAGCATCGTCGCCCAACGTCTGGCGACGGTCGTGTGGCGGCGCATGTTCGAAGAGGAGCCGCCCGAGTGAGCGCGACGCCTCCCAGCGACGGCCACGCGCCCGGCGGCGATCGCCCCACCGCCGCCACGGGCGAGGCTCAGGGCATCGCGACGGCGATCACCGAGGTCTCAGAGCGCGCCACGCTGCTCCTCCGCGAGGAGATCGAGCTGGCCAAGGCGGAGGTCACGGAGAAGGCGACCAAGCTCGTCAAGGGTGCGGTCGTTGGCGTCGCGGCCGGAGTATTCCTGATCACCGCCCTGTTCTTCGCGCTGATCGGGTGCGCCCTGCTGCTCTACTACTTCCTCCCCGGCAACGACCAGACGTTCTTTTGGGGCTTCTTCGCGATGGCTGTGATCCTGCTCGTGCTGGGCGTCCTCGCGGGCTTGATCGCCGCCAGAGCGGTCAAAAAAGGCTCGCCGCCTGTCCCGAGCATGGCGATCGAGGAAGCGCGCAAGATCCGCGAGACGGTGTCCACGGGGGCCGATTCGAACGAGCGCACCGACATCGGTGGGAGAGGGGAGATCTGATGGGGCAACGCTCTACCGCCGAGATCCGCAGCTCGATCGAGGCCAACCGCGAGGATCTGGCGGTGTCGCTCGTGCGTCTGCGCGGCGAGGTCACGCATCTGACCGACTGGCGCGGGCACATCGAGCGTCACCAGCGTGAGCTGAGGATCGGTGGCGCGGTCGTCGCGGGCCTAGTGATCGGCCGTCGCCTGCTACGCCGCCGCAATCGCCGGGGCTGAGTCAGGCCAGGAGCGCCCGCGGCACCGCGCCCACGCCGATCAGGCCCGGCCCGGTGTAGGTGCCGATCACAGGTCCGACCTCGGAGGTGAAGACCGGCTCAGAGTCAAAGATCTCGCGGCAGCGGTCGATCAGGCGCTGCGCCTGCTCGGTCGCCTGGATGTGCTGCACAACCCAGCCATCGGCGCTGCTGTCGTGCAGCTGTTGCGCGTACTGGACCATGCGCTCAAACGCGCGGCCGGCGGTGCGCACGCGCTCGACGGGCGTGATTTCGTATCCGAGGGACAGGATTGGCTTGATCTTCAGCGTGCCGCCGAGCCACGCCTGGGCGTTGCCGATGCGCCCGCCGCGCCGCAGGTACTCGAGCGTGTCGAGGCAGAACCACATCTCGAGCTCCTTGCGCGCCGCGCGCACGCGCGCAACGACCGCATCCCTGTCGGCGCCCGCACGGGCGGCTGCGCAGGCGGCGAGCACGAGTAGGCCCATGCCGCCGCACGCGGTCTCGCCGTCGATCACCTCCACCCGCTCTGAGAGGCCGCGCTCGGCGAGCAGTTCGTGCGCCTGGCGGGCGGCCTCGCAGGTACCGGAGATGCCCCCGGCGAGGTGGATCGAGACGACGTCCTGTCCTTGATCCAGCAGCGGCTCCCAGACGGCGAGGAAGTCGCCGATCGAGGGCTGAGAGGTCGTGGGCAGCTCGGGGTCGTCGCCCAGCCGTTTGTAGAAGCCGTCAAAGCCGTCCAGCTCGAGCTCGCGCTCGGGCTGGCCTTTCCAGCCGACGTACAGGCTGACCTGGTGGATGCCCTGCTCGTCCGCGAGCGCGCGCGGCAGGTAGTGCGTGCTGTCGGTGGCGACCGCGACGGAGGGCACGCGCGGGGACCCTACAGCAACGCTCCAGCAAGCTCGCCCGACTCATACATCTCGGTGACGATGTCGCAGCCCCCGACCAGATCCCCGTTCGCGAACAGCTGAGGGATCGTGGGCCAGTCGGAGATCGCCGAGAGCTCCTGACGGATACGCGGGTCGGGCAGGATGTCGACGGCGGCGAACGGCACGTCCAGCGACTGCAGGACGGCCACCGTCCGCGCGGAGAAGCCGCAGGCGGGCGCCTCGGGGGTGCCCTTCATGAACAGGATCACCTTGTGCTCCGCAATCGCCTCGCTGATCGCGTCACGGATCGGGTTCTGCTCGCCGCCGGCCGTGGGGGCCTCGCCGACGGGGCTGGTCTGGTTGCTGGACATCGGAAGGTCGCGAGCGGTGCTTGGCTGGCTTGACATGGCTTGCTCCTGGCTATTGGGGGCTCTGGGTCTTTAACGACAGGGCGTGGATCGGGCCGCCGATCTCTGACCCGAAGATCTCGTAGACGAGACGATGCTGTTGGACGCGGCTACGCCCCGAGAAGGCGGTTGCGGTGACGGTCGCCTTGAAGTGATCGCCGCCGCCGGTGTAGTCCTCGACCTCGGCCTCGGCGCCGGGAATCGCTGCCTCGATGCGCCGCTTGATCTCGTCGGGAGAAGGCATTTCAGCTCTCAGCTTAGCCGCTATACTTTGGAAAGCGATGATCACGATCAGCGACAAGGGTGCCGAGAAGGTCCATGAGTTCCTCGCCGCGCAGGAGGCCGACGTGAGCTTGGCGGGCCTGCGCGTGGGCGTGCGTGGGGGCGGTTGCTCGGGCTTTCAGTACCAGCTCGCGTTCGACGAGCAGCGCGACGGCGACATCGTGTTCGAGAGCCACGGTCTGAAGCTGCTCGTCGACGACGAGAGCCTGCCGTTCGTACGCGGCTCGGTGATCGACTACGAGGAGAGCCTGCAGGGCGCGGGCTTCAAGGTGTCAAACCCCAATGTCGTCGCCGCCTGCGGTTGCGGCTCCTCGTTCCGGGTTGCCGAGGAGGAGCAGGTTTCAGCAGTCTGAGGTTCGGAGCGCGTAGGGTGCGCTCCCGATGGCAGCTCTTCCCGCAAGCCTGCGTCACCTGACGCCGGAACGCCTGCGTGACGATGTGCGCCTGCGCGCGCTGGCGGTCGGCTGCGGGGCGATCCCGCCGCGGAGGATGCACTCCGACGAGGATGCACGGGTATTGCTGGAGTCGGCGAAGCGCGCGAAGCGGGTGGTCGAGATCGGCGTCTACGAGGGGTCCTCGGCGCTTGAGCTGTGCGAGGTGCTCGGGCCGGACGCCGAGTTGCATCTCGTCGATCCCTTCGGCTCCCATCCCGACGCGCTGCCGAGCGGGTGGGGCGCCACCGAGTGGGCGACACGGCGCGTGGTCGGGCGCGCGGAGCGTCGTCGCGGGCCAAGCGCGCCGGATGTTCACTGGCACATCGCCCTCTCCCACGAGGTGGCCGCGCGCTGGGAGGGCGAGGTCGATGTGGTGTTCATCGACGGCGACCACTCCGAGGCGGGCTGCGAGCTCGACTGGTCCAGCTGGCGTCAGTTCGTGCCCGACGGCGGCCGCGTGGTGTTCCACGACGCGCGGGCCGACCAACCCGGCGGACGCGGGCTGCCGGGGCCGACTGCCGTCGTGGAGCGCCATTTCCGCTCGGATGAATCGACGCCGGGTTGGGAGATCGCGGCTGAGGCCGACCGCACCGTTGTTGTACGAAGAGTGGACTGAGCGACCCCGGCTCATTCCCACCGCGAGCGTAGCTTTCACCCCTTCGCCTCGTGGCTGCGTTCGGTCACCTACTGCTGGTGCTGCACTGGCGCCTGTCGCCGATGCGCCCGATCGCCTGCGCGGTGCCACAAGGCGAGACTCCTTTATGAGTCAGCACAGGCGCCGCTCTTGTGGACCTTCTCGGTATGCCGTACAATTGTACGTAACCTAGTCGAAGGGATCGGTATGGCAGCGAAGTCAGATCGCTTGGAGGCGCGCTTGACCTCAGCGCAGCGGCTGGAAATCGAGCGCGCCGCGACGCTGGCGAGCGAGTCGGTCTCCTCGTTTGTGGTGACCGCGGCTGTGCAGCGCGCCGAGGCGCTCGTCGTCGAGCACTCCTCGACGGTCGTGCCGGCTGCTTACTTCGATCGGCTCGTGGCGTCGCTGGACGAGCCGGACGAGGCGCCTGGGCTCGCGCGAGCGGCTCGGAACGCGCGTCGGCGCAAGCGGATCCGGGCGGCGTGAGCCACCGCATCGAGCCGCTGGCCGATGGCCACGACCTCGACACCTTCACCTGCGGCCACCCCGACCTCGATCAGTGGCTCCACCTGCACGCGCGTCAGGCGACGCGCCAAGGCACCCGCACCTACCTCCTGATTGAGGGGAGCTCCAACGCAGTCGCCGGCTACTTTGCGATCGCTCCGCACACCCTTGCACGTGACGAAGCGCCACCCCGGATCGGCCGTGGCGCTCCGCGCGCGATCCCCGCGATCCTGCTCGCGAAGCTCGCCTTGGATCGCCGCTTTCAAGGCCAAGGACTTGGCGACGAACTGCTCGTCCACGCGCTCACCAAGATCGTGACCGCCGCCCGCGCCGCCGGCGGCAAGCTCGTCGTCGTGGACGCGATCGACGAGCACGCCGCGAGCTTCTACCGCGCCCACGACTTCCAGCCGACGGGCGGCGACCCCCATCGCCTGGCGATGAAGCTCAGCACCGCCGCACGCGAACTCGGGCTCCCGTGGCCGTGACGAGCGGCTGGGCCGACGAGGCGGGGAGGGCCGCGGAGCGCCCAGGAGGCCCTCGTCGGTCGAGCCTCCGTTCGGCCGGAGGGTCGCCGCCGCGGGCTCGGGTGTGGCGCAGGGCTCAGCCGGTCGTTCGGACGCCGACGCCCGCCGGGGACCTGCGCTCGTGGATCGCTGGTGCACGGTTTCGTACTACAATTGCTGAGTGGAGATCCATCCGTCGGCGCGCAAGCACGGTATTGCCGACGAGGACATTGACCACGGCTGCTGCCTGGAGACTGAGCATGGCTAAGAAGACACACGGAAGAACAGCAAGTGGCGCCCCGATCACCGATGAGCTGATCAGTAAGCTCGCCAAGAAGGCCGAGGCTGGCTACGATGTCGAGAAGACGCTCCGTCGACGTGGAGGGCGTCCGCCGATCGGGTCAGCGGCCGCCAGTGTTGAGTCTGTACGCCTCGAGCCGGAGTTGCGCCAAGCATTGGCTAGTCGGGCCAAGCGCGACCACGAGACGACCTCCTCGGTGATCCGCAAGGCTCTGCGCGACTATCTCAAGGTCGCCTGAGATCAGGCGAAGCGCCTCGGGTGGAGTGCTGTGCGGGGCTCAGTCCTTGTGTTTCACCGCCTCGCCCAGCTCGGCCATACAGACGGCGGCGCACTTGTGATGAGTACCTACGGACACCCCTCGGACGAGGCTCAGGGGTCATGTTGCTGCTATCGACAGCCAGAGTTGAGTGCTCAACCAATCGCGCTAACAGCGTGGGCCTGGGCCCCTCCTTAAGACGTCCGCGCCCCCAAGGCGCCCCATCGTGCCCTCGGCGGGCCGAGATCCGAGCGGCCGGCCCGCGCCCTCCTGGCAATTGAGCCCAGCACGACACCCTTGCCGGCCGAACGGAGGCTCGACCGACGAGGGCCGGCCACCCGCGCTCACCCCAGCCGAGTTAGTCCGGACTTACGTCGGCTCGTTCGCCAGTGAGCGCCACAGGTAGCGACAGGCCAGCGTGCGGTGGGGACGCCACGGCTCGGCGATCTGCTCCATCGCGATCGGGTCAGGCAGCGCGTCCAGCCGATACGCGCGTTCGATCGCCCTGCGGATGCCGAGGTCGCCGGTGGGGAGCACGTCGGGGCGCTCCAGTTGGAACATCAAGAACATCTGCGCGGTCCACAATCCGAGACCCTTGACGGCGGTCAGCTCCGCGATCACCTGCTCGTCATCGAGCTCGTCCAGCCGCTCGAGCTCGAGCTCGCCCGTGAGCGCGTGCTCGGCGAGCGATCTCAGGTAGCCGACCTTCGCGCGCGACAGCCCGGCGGCGGCGCGCAGCGCTTCGGGGTCGTCGTTCAAGATCTCCTCCGGCGTCGGTGGTCTGTCCTCGAAGCGTGCGGTCAGCCGCCCGTAGATCGCGCGCGCCGCCTTGACGGACAGCTGCTGGCCGGCGATCGCGCGCACGAGCGCGCCGTAGTGGTCAGTTTTGTCCGGACGTCCCTCGCCCGCGTTCGACAGTTTGCCGACCTCGGCGATGATCTCCGCGAGGATCGGGTCGCTCTTGCGGAGCTGGGTGAGGCCTCGATTAGACAGCGGAGGCTGCCTCGAACGCCACGGGCTCGCCGTCGAGCGCGTTCAGCGCGCGAGGAAGCCCCATCGCCAGGCATGTGAAGCTCGGCGTGTCGCGCACGGTGTACGCCGATGCCTCGGTCGTGCGCAGACGTTGTACGAGGTCGAGAAACGTGCCCACGTCGTCGGTGTCGAACGCGACCACGAACTCCTGGTCGTCCAAGCCGAACGAGTACGTCGTGTGGTTGTCCACGCCCGGGTATTCGCGCCCGACCTTTATATGCCCCTGCATGATCCGCCAGCGCTCCTCGGCTCCCAGCGCATACCACGCGCGCGACTTGACGAAC
>Ga0182024_10024532_pt1 | contig 10705 bp, 12 predicted proteins | sample P32metaG_FD_120480 | JGI IMG/M metagenome (GOLD analysis project Ga0182024, IMG submission 120480) | Permafrost microbial communities from Stordalen Mire, Sweden - P3-2 metaG (Illumina Assembly) | ecosystem: Environmental > Terrestrial > Soil > Wetlands > Permafrost | place: Sweden: Stordalen...
CTGACATGGAAAAGGGTCCACAGACCCTGGCGGATGTAACCAAAACTCTCGCCTTAGTCACAAAGATCGCCAACACTGGACAGCATTTCCAGCCGCACACGCGTTTTTCCGCAGCCTGCTAGGATTTGGGCACCATCGTGAGCGATTTCAGGTTGCTCGGCCCCTCACAGCGGTTCATAATACCGTTCGCCGGCGCAGGCGTGGCATAAGACTCGCCCGTCGCGCAGAACTTCGCGGTGGAAATTGATGCCTTCGCCGCACTCGGCGCAGACTATGCGCTCGCCTTTGTATCCGGGGAACTCTTCCGCGGGGAGTTCGACCTTCACCCACTGCTTGGTGAATAAGTCGTCTTCGGGCATCTCGCGATAGGCCAGCATCTGTTGCTGGTTTTTGCTTTCGAGTTCGGGATGCATCGAGCGCGCCAGCGCTTTTGACGATTCTTTCGCGGCGATGCGGATGGCTTTGCCGGTACTGACGTCTTTGATTCCCAGATCTTTGATTCCTAGATCAACGAAGGTTGCGGCCATCTTTCCCCAGTCGCGAAATTTCAGGGCGCGCTTTCCTAGACGGCATCCGGTGACTACGGCGATGGCGTCGGTGGCGCAGCGGTCGATCTCGACGAAGGTGACGAGACGTTTGCGGTCTTCTTTATTGCCGCGCGGGTCTTCGATGCCCAGCTTTTCGAGTCCCAACATAGCCAGGCGGACACCCAGAACCTGGCCGGCGCAGAGATGGCCGTGGGCTTGCTCGGCTTCGCGAAGATATTCGTCGAGACAAAGCATTTGTAATTTCCGATTTGTAATTTGTAATTTGAACCCTGCATCCGACTTAAATTACAAATTACAAATCACCAATTACCAATCTCCTCACTTTCTTCTCCAGCGTACGCCTTCTTTTGTATTCTCGACTATGATTCCGGCGGCGGTCAGTTCGGCGCGCAGTGCGTCGGAGGCTTTGAAGTTTCGCGCTTTTCTTGCCGCTTCCATTTCGGCTAGCTTCCGATTGACCTGTTCGTCGGCGAGTTGCGCGGAGCCAGCGATCTCCATTAGCTCGGGGCTGATTTCTTTTTCGCGGCCTTCGGCTTTTGCCCAGTCGAGGACGGCTTTCATCTTAGGCTGGTCGTCATCTTTCAGCACGCCGAATATTTCGTCGAACTTATCGAGCGCGGCGAGCAGGGGCTTTACGTCGTCCTGGTGGACGTTGTTCTGGCCAGCTTCGGCGGCATCGAGCGCGGTGTTGGCTTTGCGCAACATGTCGAACATGGCGGCTTGCGCTTCGGCGGTGTTCAGATCGTCGTCGAGGGCGGCCTTCATTTTCGCTATGATTTCATCCGCTAATTGCTTCATCTGCGGGGTCTCGCCTGCGGGGAACTGCGTGCTGGTCAGGCGGAAGCGGAAGTTGCGCAATTTCTCTACCGAACTGGCCGCCGACTTCAAGCCATCGAAGGTGAAGTTCAACTGGTTGCGATACGGCACCTGCGTTAACAGCCAGCGGATGGATGACGGCTTGTGCCCGCGCAACACAAGGTCCCGGATGGTGAAAAAGTTGCCGAGACTCTTCGACATCTTCTGGCCCTCGACCAGCAGAAAGCGCGGATGAAACCAATAGCGCGCTAATGGCTTCCCGCTGAGCGACTCCGACTGGGCGATTTCGTTTTCATGATGGGGAAAAATCAGATCTTCGCCGCCGGCGTGCAAGTCGAAGCTTGGCCCGAGTTCCTCCATCGACATCACCGAGCATTCGATGTGCCAGCCTGGACGTCCGGGCCCGATCGGTGTGTCCCACGAGGCCTCGCCGGGCTTTGGAGCCTTCCAGAGGGCGAAGTCGCGGGCGCTGTCTTTTTCGTATTCGTCCACGTCTACACGGGCACCGTCGGTCATGCCGGCAAAATCTTTTTTTGAAAGTTTGCCGTACTCGGGAAATTTCGCAATGCTGAAGTAGTAGGAACCGTCTTCGGTGCGGTAGGCGAAACCCTTCTTCACCAGTTCGGCGATGAACTCGGCCATCTCGCCGATGTATTCGGTTGCACGCACCAGAAATGGCGGCGCAATGCTCAACGTAGCCGAATCGTCCAGGAAAGCCTGAATAAACTTCGCGGTGTACTGCTGTACGGTGACGCCGTCGCGCGCCGCGTTGCGAATGATCTTGTCGTCCACGTCGGTGATGTTCATCACGTAGCGGACGTCGTATCCGCTCTGGCGCAGAAAGCGATAAAGAAGATCGACGGCGATGAATGTGCGGAAATTGCCGATGTGGCCGTAGTCATAGACGGTCGGCCCGCAGGCATACATGCGGACGCGATTGTCGTCGAGCGGATGGAAATCTTCGATCTTTCCGGAGAGAGTGTTATAGAGGCGAAGTGCCATGGATGATGATGAGTTCGCGAGCGCTGTATGAATCCTTCATTCTAGGGGCATGCTCAGAAAGGGGCAAATGGGGCGCGGAAACCAAAGTCACCCTATGCAACTCCCGCAGGCGAAGGTCATTTCACGAAAACCTGATACCCCCAGGGCTTCAAATTGAGCTTAGCGGACACGAGGAAAGCGAGCTCTCAGCAGGAAATATTCATTGATCGGGCGATCGTCCGTTAGCGTTGGAGTCACCGGCGAAAGCGCAATGATGGCATCAGGGGAGGACTCGTGATCCAGAACGAGGTTCATCTGGCGCTCGGGCGACGAAGCGGGCCCCCACTCCATCATGTCCGTGACCGCGGCGGAGGGCATTCGTGCAAACAATTCCGACGCGGTACGGATCGGAATGGGACGTTCACTCGCCAGGAAGTGCCAGCCCCAGCCCTCGATGCCGCGAAACACACGGACGTAGGGAAAGGAACTCTTGATCGCGCGAGCTACCGCGGCCTGCGTGGGGTCGTCGGCCTCGGGCAGCCATTGCTGCAGGATTCCGCCCGCTTCCAGCCGCTGCCTGGCAACGGCGTAGAAGTCTTGCGAGTAAAGCAGACTGGAACCTGCCGCCTGCACAGGCGGAGGAGGGTCCAGGATGATGGCGTCGTACTTGGCGGGAGAACGTTCCAGGAAGCGCCGTCCATCGTCGATGACCACGTGCGCGAGCGGCGATGCCATCACCTGCGTTGCATCCGCGTGGTAATAGCTGAAGAGCTTCGGTACGCTGGGCACAAGTTCGACCGCCGTGCCGGAGATATTCCACGACCCGACCGAGCGGAACGTGGTGCCCATCCCAAAACAGATAATCAAGGCACTGCGGGGCGTATGGTCAAGCGAGGCTAGCGTCAGATGTGCCATCATCTTGGTAATGGGGGTGAGTATCGTCATTCCCATCCCATTCACCAGCAGGCGCCGCTGCATGCCTACGCCTTGCGCAATCACGGTTGCGGTTGCGTCGCGCCGCACTCTTCGGACAGGAAACTGGGTTTCGAAATCCTTGGTCGCCAGCAGGACAAAGAGCGCCAGGAACAGAATGCCGTAGGCAGCCGCGCGGCGGAAAGCCGGAAAGAGAGGCGCGCGCCGACTGGGAAATGCCATGGCGAACCAGGGCAGCGCCAGCAGAAGCACGGACCAGTGCTCGCCGACCAGCGGGAGCAGCACGAATCCGCAAAGCAGCGGACCTATGATGCAACCTGCCACGTTAGCAGCGTAGGCGCGACCTGCCCGGTCGGGATCGCCTCCGGACCAGCGGTCTACCAGCATGGGCGTGAGGAAACCCATCATTCCCGCGAACGGCACGATGCCCAGGAAGACCCGCGCCAAGAGGTGCAGAGGTATGCGAGCGTCCGCCGTAAGCAGCGGCAGCATTCCCAGTAGCGCCAGCGATATCCATGTTAGCCGGCTCTCGTGCCGATGGGTGCGGCTCCAACGGCGGTAGATTCGCGAGCCCACAAACGTCGCCGAAAGGTAAGCGACCAGGATTATGCCAAAAGGAATAGACCACCGGGCCGACATAAGGCGTGAAGAGGCGAATCCAGATCAATTCCATACCCATGGTGGCTAGGCCCGTGGTAAACAACAGGACCAACATGCTTCTGTCGCTGTCGATGGCACCCCAAGACTGGGAAGGACTGGCCTCGGAAGGATTTGCCTCAGGTGGATTTGCCTCGGCAGAGATTGCAGTGCGCCGCCGAACCGGGCGGGATGCGAGTGATAGCACCAAGGCCGAGACGGCGATGGCCACATTCAGAGCGGCACCGATCAGCAGGGTCTTATGAAAGCCGTAAGGCTCGATGAGCAGCAGCGGAAGGAACGAACCCAGCATTGCGCCCAGCACGTTCGCAAGATAGAGAAAACTGAAAGAGCGGTGGTCGCTCTCTTGCTGGCGTTTGCGGATTGCGAACATGGCTACCGGAATGGTCGCACCCATGCAAGCGCAAAACGGGATCATGGTCGCCGACAGCCACAATCCCGAGATCAAATAGTAGGCGGCCGAAGACACGGCCGCGCGGTCTGCCAACGTCTCCAACAGTCGATGTCCCCAAACCAGTTCGGCCGGAACCACCAGAGCGGACACACCGATCAGGAACTCAAGCAGGGCGTAGAGTCGCAGGGGAGAAAAAGCGATGCGGTCACGGTAGCGGTGCAGCAGCGCTCCCGCGAACCAGGACCCCGCTCCCAGTCCCGCCATGAAAACGGAAAGGACGATGGAGGTCAGCGCTGTGGTAACGCCAAACTGCGCCATCGACAGCCGCAACCATATGAGTTCGCACAAAACGCTGCAGAATCCCGAGACAAAGAAAAACGAGAAGTACCACTCCACGCACGTACCTTTCCGAACCGGCCTTCGTGCTTGGATGCAAGAACCCGGAGCCGGTAATTGCATCCGATGCGCTCTCCTCCGGAGGCAGGATAGCGCGGGCCGTGGGATGTGAATCACCGCACGGCCTACCCAGCACTATACGCGCTCATGAGCCTGGGGCTGCGCTGGCGAAGACTTGGTTGCGGCGATGGGCGCGGGCGCATGCAGGCGGTGCTGCACCAGGAATGCATAGTGCACGGCTGAGAGAATGGTAAAAATAAAGGTGGCGCGCAGGAACGTGGTGCGGGCAATCCACACCCAGCGGACGGGTTCAATCGGCAGCAGCAGCACGAAGAAAATTGCGGCCACTTGCGCGAAGGTGTTGGCCTTGCCGAAGATGCTGGGGCGAAAGTCGCGCAAGCCGGCAATCATGAAGAGCACGCCGCCGATCAGCAGGATGGACACGTCGCGGCTGAACACCATGACCGTATATTTCCAGGGAATCATCCGTTCGATCGAGAGCACAAGAAACATGGTGCTCATCAGCAGCTTGTCGGCGATGGGGTCGAGATACTGGCCGAGCAGGGTTTGTTGATGCAAGGTGCGGGCGAGAAGGCCGTCAAGGCCGTCGCTCATTCCGGCGAGGATAAACAGCGCCAGCGCCCATTTGAAATCGTGCTTGACCAGATTGATGACGATGAAGGGCAGGAAAATCATCCGCAGCAGCGTGAGCTGGTTGGGCGCGGTCAGGATCTGCCGGAGGTTCACGGGTCTCTGTCTCCTCCAGTGCGTCCCCCGGCGCTGCCGAGAAACTCGCTCACCAGAAGCGGGGCCGGATCCTGTCCGGTCTTCTGCGCGAAGCGCTGGGCGAGCGAGAGGATGTTTCCTTCGGGAAGATCCAGTTCCATGCGCTCGACGCGGTGCATGGGAAAGAAGACGACGCCGGAGGTGAAGGGCTCGCCGTTCTTGATCTGCGAGGCCAGATCGTCGAAAGAAGAGACGTCCACACCCCGCAGGCTGACGCCTTCGCCCGCAAGATGCAGAATTGCGCCCCAGAATTTCTCGCGCGGGTTGGTCAACGTCGCGATCACCAGCGCGCCCTGGCGGAAGGGACTGACGGCTTGGGGCTCCTGATAGAAGCTAGTGCTGGGCACCATGCGATTGTCGTCTGTGGAGGGTGGAAATTGCAAACGAAGGGAAGAAAGACGCTGCGCCCCAGCCGGAACCAGCGCCGGCGGCGCAACAAAAAAGCCGCCATCAGATTTACGCTGATGGCGGCTTTCATAAGGAACCGCGAGAAAAACTTGATTTGAGGAAAAGCTGAACAAACAACCTGAATCAGCCGCGCAGCAGCTTGCGCCTCGCCATTCCTGCGATTCCCATCAGGCCTGTCGAGAGCAGCATCAGACTGTTTGGTTCGGGAGTGGACAGGCCAGGTCTTGACGGCCCAGGTCCTGGCGACCCTGGCCCTCGCCCCGAGCCAACCCAGATCCGGGCGTCGCAGCAGGTCGGTCCATATGTCCGCTGAGGGAAAATTATGCGCCCCGGGGTGGAGCCCGTGACGCCGCTGTATGTGACCTTTCCAGAAAGCGCCGTGCTCATGCCTGTGTTCCCGATCGCACCGGCCGATGTGTGACTGGTGTAGGCGACTAACGCCGTGGGCGAAGTCTGCCCGCCGATCGTAGAGAAAGGGCCAGCATGGTTGGTGCTATTGTAGTTGCCCGAGTGCAGGTACGCCGCAGTTACACTGGTGGAATTCGCCGAGGCCAGCGTCGAGAGTAACAACGCTGCAGCCAGCGACAAGAGCAAGCGATTCAACAACATTGATAGATCCTCCAAAAGCAAACTCGAATTCGCGAACTTTTTCAGCAGGAACGTGATGTATAAGGGCAAACGCGATGCCAACCGGCGCGCAAGTCTACAGCTACCGCAGCTAGGACTTGCCGATTGCGGAAACGGGAAAGTGAAAAAGTGTGCAGAGGTCTTGTCCGGGACGGGATAAGCCGGCCGAGGAATTATTGTTAGGAACTTGCAGTAACCGGAACGACGAACCTAATGAAAGCAACTGGCGATGGCACAGAGTGGATTTCCGAGAGTCCGCAACGCCTCAGGCCCGCAGCAGTTCCCAGCCCAAGGCAATTCCGTTCGAGATGTAATCTCGCGTGGAGCCTTCGCCGACGTGCATCGCCAACATTCCAGCAAAGGAGCGGGGGCTGGATTGGAATACTTGCATGGCGCGCTGCCGCAGATGTCTATGTCTGGCCATGAACAGCATCATGCGAGCCATCAGGGCGGGGCGGCGGATCAGCTTGCGATGACCCTCTTCATAGCGAGCGAGGTCTCCGCTCGCGAGGCAATCGCCCAGCAACGAGGCTTGTCGAAAGGCGAGGCAGAGACCTTCTCCGGTGATGGCGTCCACTCCGCCCGAAGCGTCGCCCACCAACGCCGTGTGGCCGCTATACACGCGCCGCAATCTTCGGGTGATGGTGATGGCGCCCCGTTCCTTGGAAGCGTATTCCGCATTTTCGAGGTGGTCGCAAAGATCCGGAAATTCCCCGAGCGCCTCTTCAATCCGCAACCGCAACTTCTGGCTGGATGAGATCAGAGCTACACAAACTTCTTCGCGCGCGATAGGCGTGACATAGACCTGGCAGTGACGACCCCAATGCAGTTCCATGAAGCTGGTCCAGGGCGCGACGCGGTAATGGCGCCGGAACGCAAAGCGCAGACTCTTTTCCCGGGGTTCGTGCGAAGCTGCATGCAAAGCCGCATCCGAAACTGCGTGCGAGGATGCGTCGAAGGGTACATCCGCCCCGTGTCGATCCAGCTTTGCCCAGCTGCGGACAAGCGAACTGGTTCCGTCGGCGCCCACCACCCAACGCGCCCGCAGCAATTCTCCAGCCACCAGCGCGCCTTCCGGATGAAGCCCGGTGACCGCCGCCTGCCACATCATCTGGACTCCGCTCGCCCCCGCATGATCCAACATGATGCGATGCAGATGCGTACGCCGGATTCCGTATGCCGCTCCCCGAGGAAAGTTAGCTTCGGCTTTTGCGCCGTCGCTCACGAAGCGAATGCCGCGGAATGGATACGCTTCGCCCCCGGAAATGGTGATGCCGAGATGGCGCAGAGCTTCGACTCCGTCCGGCATCAGTCCTTCGCCGCAGGGCTTGTCGATCGGCGGAACCGCGCCATCCGCCACAACCACGCTCAACCCATGGCGGCGCGCCGCGATCGCTGTCGCCAGACCGGCGGGTCCGCCGCCGGCCACGAATACGTCCCACGGTCTGGAAAAATGGGGATCCACAAAGCTCTTAGTTAATGAGATTGTGATGCGCGGTTTTCTACCCGTGCCGCCTACCACTCCAGCAAAACGAATTCCGAGCAGAATCCCGGACCCATCGCGGCCAGCAAGCCGAGCGTGCCTGGTTCGGGGCGGCGATTCTTCATGATTTCTTCCAGCACCACCAGCACCGAAGCGGACGACAAATTGCCGGTCCGGCGCAAGCATTGCCAGGAGACTTCGAGTTCGCCATTCTTCAAGCCGAGCGCTTCGGCGGTCGCTTCCAGAATTTTCGGGCCGCCGGTGTGGAGCGCCCAGTTGCCGATGTCGGCGCGGGTCAATCCGCGCTCGGCCAGAAAGTCGTCGAGATCGTGCGCGAGATTTTTTCGAACCAGGTCTGGAATTTCGCGGGAGAGAACGATGCGAAAGCCTTTTTCCGATACGTCCCAGCCCATCATCTCTTCGGTGTCGGGATAGAACACGGAGCGGGTCGCGAGAATTTTAGGGCCAGCGAGTCCGCAATCGGCGCCGGCCACGATCACGGCCGCCGCACCGTCGCCGAATAGTCCGGCCGAAATCAGGTTGGCCATGGAGACATCCTCGCGCTGCAGGGTGAGCGAGCATAGTTCGACCGACAGCACCACCGCGATCTGGTCCGGATAAGCGCGCACGTAATCGGCTGCGCGCGAAATGGCCGCCGCGCCCGCCACACAGCCCAGCCCAAAAATCGGAACGCGGCGAATGCTTCGGCACAATCCCATGCGGTTGATCAGCAGCGCATCAATCGATGGACTGCTGATGCCGGTCACGGAAACAAAAAAGAACGCGCCCAGATTTCGGCCATGCAAACCGGCGTCGGCGAGCGCTCCGCTAATTGCTTTCTCCCCCAACTCCTTGGCGGTGCGAATCCAGTGACGGTTCGCCTCGCCCCAGGTTTTCATCTTCAGATACTCCTCTTTGGGAAGAGACAGGAAGCGTCCGTCGACGCTGACGTGACGATGCAGACGCCGCAGCACGTGCGGATTTTCGATCTGATCGCCCCAGTATTCCTGCAGGGCCTCCAGCAACATCTCCTGGGAATAGTAATGCTGTGGAAACGCGCTCGCTGCGCTTACAATTCGCATGGTTGTTTTGGCCTCGGACGACTTGGGCTGATTTCGGTTCCGCGTATCCGAAATTGAAAGCCGATAAAATACCTTCGATGCGGATTTGTAATGTTACAGTATGGGATTCAGAAAGGCAGGCCCAACCGTGAAATTCATCGTCGGTCTGATAATAGGCCTTCTCGTGGTGCCCTTCGGACTTTATGTGTATCTTACCGGCGGCGCTGCTCCCGTCGCCACTACCGACTCCAGCATGCCTTTCGAAAATTACCTCGCGCACAAAGCTTTGAATGCGCGAATCAAGCTAGAGATGCCGAAGACCATTCCGATCCAGCCGAACGAAGCCAATTATCTGACCGGGGCCGAGCTCTACAAGCAGCATTGCGCGGTGTGCCACGGCTTGCCCCTGACGCCGAAGACGGCGATTGCGGCGGGCATGTTTCCGAAGCCGCCCCTGCTGATGGAGGGCAAAGGGGTGACCGACGATGAGCCGGGCGAGAGTTACTGGAAGATCGCGAACGGCATCCGGCTGTCGGGAATGCCCGGCTTCAGCAAGTCGCTTTCTGAAACGCAGATGTGGCAAATCGCGCTGCTGGTAGCCAATGCCGAGAAACTGCCCGCGTCGGCAAAGGCGGCGCTGGTCGCGCCCATCGGAGCGAGCACAACAACCCCCACCCTGCCGCAGGTAACGCCCGTGCCGCCTCCGCCGGCCTATCCGAGTTCCCTGCCGCCGAAATAGGGACAGGTAACGGGCAGTTTGTGGTACAGGTGAAGCCGCGCCCTTTCAAAACGTCGTCAAAACCGAGTTCTTCAGCAAATTGTGAAGCCCATCGGCGCTAACCGCAAAGCGCCATCTCGCGCTATCGTGTAGGCATGGCGTTTGGCCGTCCCAGAAAACTTTTCACCGAAGCGGAACTATATGACTACGCGGTCGGAGCCCTGACGCGCCGCCAGCGCTCGGTCGCGGAACTGAAGCGCCTGCTGCGCAACCGCGTGGAAGCGGATACGGAAATCGGCAAGACGCTGGTGGAGCTGATAATTGTTCGCCTGAAGGATCAGGGCTATCTGAACGACGCCAAGTACGCGGCGGCCTTTTCGTCGTATCGCCGCGACAACGAGAAATTCGGACGCAGGCGCGTCGTCAACGACCTCAAGGCGAAGGGAGTGCACGGCGACGTCATCGACAAGGCCGTTTCATCCGTTTATGACGACGTGAAAGAAGAGAGTCTCGCGCGCGATTATCTTCGCCGCAAACGCCTGCAGAAGCCCAAGGACAGGGATCGGGAGCAGACAGCCCGCATCTTCCGCCAGCTGACGCGCGCCGGATTCGGATCGAAAACCATTTTCACGATCCTGAAAAAATGGGACGTGAACGACGAAACTCTCACCGAACTCGAAAATGAGACTTCTGACGTGTAAGTTTTCGCTCTTGCTTTGCTCTAAGTTGCATCCGTGACTGATACTCTGATACAAGCTTGCAATAGAACAATTCTTTCTTTGGAGAAAAAGAGGAAAATATGAAGACGAAGTTATTTTTGACGATTGCAACTGGCCTGCTCTCGCTGAGCGCGTTTTCGTACGCCCAAGCTGGGACCGAAATGAAAGACGCGGCCCA
>Ga0182024_10024534_pt1 | contig 10704 bp, 6 predicted proteins | sample P32metaG_FD_120480 | JGI IMG/M metagenome (GOLD analysis project Ga0182024, IMG submission 120480) | Permafrost microbial communities from Stordalen Mire, Sweden - P3-2 metaG (Illumina Assembly) | ecosystem: Environmental > Terrestrial > Soil > Wetlands > Permafrost | place: Sweden: Stordalen...
CAGCTTGGCGCCCGACCTGAGTGAGAAAGCGATACCGCAGAGCGCGAACAGTGCGGCGACGATCACTCCTGCGGTGATGTCGCCCACCACTGGGGACGTGGCTCCATAAGTGGACGGGGACACTTCGCCCCACAGCCAACCGACGAGCGCGCCAATGCCCACCCACACGACGAGGAAGAGCACGATGTAGACAACGGTCCGTCGCTTGTTGCGGGCGATCTGTTCGTACATGGACGATCGATTCAGGCCGTCGGGGGACCCGCGGACTCGGCGTCCGGCGGGGATGGCGGCCCAGAGGCGGCGGTGGTTGAGGTAACCGGCAGGACCGAAGATGAAGCGAAGCTGACCTCGGGGACGGCGCGCTCGGCTTCGTCGTTCTGGAAGAAGCCCACCGCGTGGAATCCGAACGGGCCAGCGATGAGGTTGCGCGGGAAGGTCTGGAGACCGATGTTGAAGTCCCGCGCGCTCGTGTTGTAGTAGCGACGGGCGTATTCGAGCTTGTCCTCGGTCGCGGTGAGCTGCTCTTGCAGCTGGAGGAAGCTCTCGACCGCTCGCAGGTTCGGGTAGTTCTCCGCTACGGCGAACAACGAGCGCAGTGACTGGCTGAGCATGTTCTCGGCCGGGGCGATCTTGGCCGGATCGCCCGTCGCGCCCGCTTTGATGGCACCGGCTCGAGCGGCGGTCACGGCCTCGAACGTGTCTTGCTCGTGTGCCGCGTAACCCTTCACAGTCTCGATGAGATTGGGAATGAGGTCGTGTCGGCGCTTCAGCTCGACGTCGATTTCTGACCATGCTTCCTGAGTGCGATTGCGCCGCCGAACGAGACCGTTGAAGGCGAGGACTCCACCACCGAGAATGACGACGACAACAACCGCTATGACAATTACGACGACCATGTGAACCGGTCTCCTTCTGACTCAGAACCATTCGGCGCGAATTGGACTCACGCAGACCTCTCCTGATGGAGCTTGAATACATCATCGATGATTGCGAACCGCTTCGACAGGGCCGAAGGTCATCACTTCGAGAAGCCTGGCCGCCAAACAGATTGCCGGTTCCAGGCTGCGACGCGCGCCAGCCCGAACAGGCTGTGTTGCCAGGATGAACGGTCAGGCTCAGCTCCGGCACCGTCGAGGAGCTCCTCGCCGAGTACCTCGCCGTCGCTCGAGAGCGCTGTCTGTCGCTTAGGAACCGGCAGGTCACGCCCCACACGATGCGACATACCTTCTCTACTGCGTTCGCGAGCGACGACACTTCTGGAAGTCACGTCCAAGCAGATGGGTGATCGCTGCCACTGCAGCAGACATCGTCATCATCGCGGAGCTCTGCCTCCGAGGGATCGAGATGCAGGCACTGTCTCCTGCTACTCGGCCGCCTCGAGAAGACCACAGTCCCGGAGTGCGGCATGTCAATGCTTCTCCAAAGCCGGCTGGCGCAAAAACAGCTTATGTCGGACCCTGTCCGTATACCCAGACCTCGGTACCGAGCGGGATCATGTTATTGGCCCAGATCCACTCGATCGCTTCGTCGCTGACGCGTACGCACCCGTGAGAGATGGGATACGGGGGCACGTAGGAGTCACCGTGGATGGCAAAGCCGCTGTCGAAGTACTTCGGCATCCAGAGCTGGCCGAGCGAGTCCGTGACGAGCCCGTCGACCTGGCTGAAGACATGGAAGACGCCGACCGGGGTCGCCGCCACCGCCGTCACATCCTCGTCGACGTAGGTGTAGCCGCCGCCTGTCGAAGTGTTGAGCACGGCGACGAGCCGCCCGTTGTCGACGATCATGAGCAGGTCGTCGGATAGGTCGACTTCCACGTCGTAACCGGTGGCGGTCTTTGGATGCGGGACAACGCCACGGGCGAGCGCCGCCGCCGTCTCGGGTCCGACGATGCCGTCTCGCGGGATCCCGGCTGCCTTTTGGAGCGCGTACACCGCCTGTTCTGTGCTATCTCCGAAGTAACCGTCGGCAGTCCCGAGCCAGTAGCCGAGCGAGCTCAGGCGCCGCTGCAGGGCGAGGACGCGTGAACCGCTGCCCCCGGGGCCGAGCAACTTCGCGACCGCTGTTGTCGTGGTTGTCGTGGTCGTCGATGACGGGGGACGGGCCGTTGTCGTGGTGGTCGTGGTGGCGGCCGACGAGGTCGTGACGGTGCTCGATGTCGGTGGAGTCGTAACCGGTGAGACACTTGACGTGGTTCCACAGGCTGCCATCACTCCGATGACAGCAGTCGCGACTGTCGTTCTCCAAGCCACTGCCCGAACACATACCTTCATAGGTCCATCGTGCTCCGGTCATGGTCCCCACCGATAGGGTCCAACGCCTTCTTTGCCCGCGGCGCCCTCGTGGCTAAGACGGATCTTTACGAGGTTGTCCCCGATAGCTCGTCTGGTCCGCCCCGTGAGCGCTCGACGACGACACCGTCCGGGAGCCCTTCCACCGCGAGCTCTCCGTCCTCGATGCTCACAGTCACCTGGCTGTCCACCAGCCGAATGCCACCGACCTTCAACCGCCGCACTCCCTCTGGGAGTACCGGCCACAGCCGAAGCTTCTGCTCTTGAATCGCCGGCTCGAAGCCGAGCATGGCGCGAAGCAGGAGCAGGGAGGAGGCGGCCGACCACGCCTGGGGGGAGCACGACGTCGGATACCGCACGACCGAAGGAAACTCCGACCGGCCGAGACCCCCGAAGAGCTCGGGAAGCCGGTAGTCCAGCTCGGCCGCGGCGTCGAGCAGCCCGCTCATCACCCGGGCGGCCTCTTCCTCGAAGCCGTACCGGCACAACCCGGCGGTGGCGATTGCCGTGTCGTGGGGCCACACCGAGCCGCAGTGGTAACTGATCGGGTTGAATCCACCCATCGAGCCGGCGAGCGTGCGGATTCCCCAACCGGTGAACAAGTCGTCTGAGAGCAAGTAGCCCGCCACCGATGCGGCGTGGCTCTCATCGACGATGCCCGACCACAAGCAGTGGCCGATGTTCGAAGTGACCGAGTCGATCGGTTGCTTCGACGCGTCGAGGCCGAGGGCGAAACAAGCCTTTTCGGGCAGCCAGAAGTCCTTGTTGAAGGCACGCTTCAGCTCTCGAGCCTTGACGAGGTACAGCTCCCTTGTCGCCACGTCGCCGGCGTCAGCCGCGAAGCCGGCCCTGGTCAGGTACGCCGCGTAGATGTATCCCTGTACCTCTGAAAGAGCTATCGGCGACTCGGCGACATCTCCCGAGGCGTAGCGAATGCCGTCCCAGGAGTCCTTCCAGCCCTGGTTGGCAAGCCCGCGCTCGGTCATGCGCTGGTACTCGACATAACCGTCACCATCGAGGTCCCCGAATTCCTCGATCCAGGCAAGAGCACGGTCGACGTTCGGCAGCAGGTCGTGCACGGCCTCGGGCGCAATGCCCCAACGGCGAAGCTCTCCCACGACGGTCACGAACAGCGGGGTGGCGTCAACACTTCCGTAGTACGGCAACCCCGGTCCAAGCCCGTGAACCTCGCCCCCGAAGCGGAGCTCGTGAAGGATCCGTCCGGGCTGCTCGTCACGTTCCCGATCGACACGCGTGCCCTGGAACCGGGCCAGCGTCTGCGCGACTCCAAGGGCAAGTGTCGGATCGATCGGGAGGGCCATCCACGAAGAGAGGATCGAGTCGCGACCGAACAGCGCCATGAACCATGGTGCTCCCGCCGCGATCACCGCCCGCTCGGGGAACTCTGGGTCGATGAGCCGAAGCGCCGCCAAGTCCTCGACGCTGCGAGAGACGACAGAGCCGAGCTCCGGGTGATCGGTCTCGACGACCGGGACGGCGGCCCGCCAACGCTCGAGACGCTGTGCCGCGCCGAACTGCCCGGGCGGCTCCCCGCAGCGATAGCGGGGGCCTGTCGTTCGCCCGGCGATCCGCACGTCCACCTCGATGCACGCTGACCAGGCACCCTGGGGGGGAATGACGACCTCCCATGAGATTCCCTCGTCGGAGACAGTCGGATCACCCGTCGCACTGACGTCGACGGCCACCTCTGTTCCGCCGACCACCGACGAACGCCGAAGACCGTCCGATAGCCAAGTCGCCGGGCAATCGTTGTCGTTCTCGCGTTGCTCCTTGACTGCGAACAGGTCGGCGAAGTCCGTGCCGATCCGTAAATCGATGCTCACAGCCGCTTGCTTGTCGCTGAAGCTCTGAACCTGGATGTCCTCCCGCATGGCCCCGCCGACATACCGGCGTCTCACCACGAGCAGGGTCGAGTCCGCCCAGCCGGCGGGGGGGAGCCCGCGAGATACAAAGGTGGCGGAGAACGGCCCATCGCTCACCACGGCGAGCGACTCGGTCTCGGCGCCATCCACGTACAGCTGCAAGCGCGAGACCACCCGCGTATCGCCGACGAACAGGCCATGGGGATGGCCCGCTAGGAGGTCGCCGTTCGGTAGCGACAAGCAGAAGCACGAGCCCTCTACGAGGGTGACGACTTCGCCTCCAACCGACCGCACTGCCGTCGCGGGCGCCCACGGACTGCTCACAACGTGGCACTGTAAACGGCTGAGCCTTCGAGGAGTGCGTTCGGCACGCCGAGGTGGCGGTCATATCATCGCCGAGTGTTCCTCGGCAGCTTCCCGGGGCTCACTGAAGACCTAGCTCTTCTGCTATGCGACTGCAAGCGGGACGAGGCCGCCGGCATTCACACGCAGCGCGGGCCGGGCCCGCAGTTCGGACGCGCCCGATGACACGCGGACGAACAGTTGCTCGTACGCGAGAACCATCCGCCTGGCGTCGAAGCGCTCGATGGCGTCGCGACGGCAGTCCGCTCGATCGATGGTGTCGATCTTGGCGATGGCGGCCACCATGTCTGCTTCGTCCTCGACGAGAAACCCGTTCACCCCGTGTCGGACGATCTCCGGGGCGCTGCCTTCGCCAAAGGAGATGACCGGCGTTCCGCACGACAGCGCTTCGACCATGACGAGACCGAACGGCTCGCGCCAACGGATGGGATTGAGCAAGGCTCTCGCGCCCCTGAGCAGGGCGCGCTTCTCGCCGATCCCGACCTCGCCGACGTACACCGCGTCCGGACGGAGCAAGGGCTCGACCTGGTCCTCGAAGTAGCGGCGCTCTAGGGGCTCCCACATCTTGGCCGCGAGCCGGATGGGGACACCTGCCGCACGAGCGGCCAGCACGGCCCGACGGGCACCCTTGTCCGGGTGCATCCGGCCGAGGAACAGGACGTAGTCATCAGGCGCATCCGAGAAGGGATATGTCGCCACGTCGATGCCATGGGGGATGACAGACTCCACCCGAACTCTCGGGGCACTCGTGCGCTGGTTCATCGAGATCGCAACGACAGACACCGACCTCGACAGCGACTCGTACGCGCCTTCCATGTCCGGCGCTATCAGGCCGTGGATCGTTGTGACCACCGGTGTCTCGCAGTGCGTGGCGTGGGCGAAGAGCGGTCCGAAGAAGGAGTGGTCGTGGATGAGATCGACTCTTCCCACGAATGCCTCGTAGGCCTTCTCGAGATGGTGCAGTTCGTATGTCGCCGGAGCCGTCGTGCCGACAGCGCGCGGAAACACAGAGCGAACCGGTACCGGACACTTGGAATCGCCGCTCGCGAAAAGCTGAACGTAATGGCCTCGGGCGGCCAGACCCCGGGCGAGCACGTCAATGACCAACTCGGTTCCCCCGTAAGCCGGGGGTGGGACGGGGACGCCCGGCGGGGCGATGATACCGATCCGCAGCCTCTCGCCGTGCCTGCGATCGGTTGTTCCAATCACGCTTCTAGGGGTCATGTTGGTATCTGACCACCTCCTGGCCCGAGGGCCTAGGGACCTTCGGCCCATCTTTAGACAGCTGATCGGATGTCGTTCAGAAAAGGTCATTCGGCCCTGACCTCACACCCCCCCCTGGGCGCACCATATCTCTGTGACAGAGATTGCGATGACCTCAAGCCGCCCGGCTCGCAAGGCGGCCGGCTCGTCGCTCTTCAGCGCGATCTGTTGTCCTCGGTGTGGCTGCGACCGGCTCGAGGTCGTGAGTGACGGCGAGGCCACAGGTCATGTCTGCCCGAAGTGCGGGGCGTGCTGGCACGTCGAGCTGGGATGGATCCATCAAATCGACCCGCCGAGGTACAGTGGCGCCTGCCAGGCTGCTCCGCCTCCTGCCCGGCGACGATGACGCCTTGGACGACGACCGAGCGCAGCTACGACGCGATCGTGTGCGACTGGTACGGCACGGTTGTCACCGACCGTTCGTCGGACGCTTCTGCGCCGCGACGAAGAATCGAGGCGTTGTGCGCGGCCGGCGTCGACGTCGCCATCGTCAGCGGGACTCACATCGGCAACGTCGACGGTCAATTGAACGCCCGGCCGGCTGGGCCGGGACGGCTTTGGCTGTGCCTCAACAGCGGTTCTGAAGTCTTCCAGGTCGGGCCGCACGGACCTGTCCTCTCGTGGCGGCGCCAAGCGAGTCGAGCCGAGAATCGAGCTCTCGACGAAGCGGCCAGACAGACAGTCGACGAGCTCGGGGAACGCGGCCTTCAGGCCGCCGTAGTCTCGTCAAGGCTCAACCGCCGGAAGATCGACCTGATCCCTCTGCCCGAGTGGTCTGGTCCTCCACAGGAGCATATCGACGAGCTGCTGGCCGCCGTCGAAGGGCGGCTCAAGGGCTGTGGCCTCTCCTCGCTCGCCGCAGCCGTCAACCTGGCTCGTAACGCAGCTCGCCACACAGGACTCGTTGACCCTCGAATCATGAGCGATGCCAAGCACATCGAGATCGGGCTGACCGACAAATCGGACTCGGTGGCCTGGGTGCTCGAGCGCCTGGGCGCAGGCGGCGTGGGGCCAGGGCTTGTCCTTGTGGCGGGTGACGAGTTCGGTCCCCTCGGGGGTGTGCCCGGCAGCGACAGCTGGCTACTCTCCCCCCGGACCACCGCAATCTCGGTCGGCCGCGAGCCGGGAGGCGTCGCCCCAGGCGTGTTGCACCTCGGCGGGGGTCCGCCTGCATTCCTCGAGCTGCTCGAAGAGCAGCTCGACCGGCGAACGCGTCGCTTCCCACCGTGGATCGACGAGGATCCCGCCTGGACGATCCTTCTTTCGTCCGAGCCACAGCGAGCTCGCTCGAGCGAAGCGCTCGCAACCCTCGCCAGCGGGTGGTGGGGCACTCGGGGAGCGCGGGAGGAGGCGCCGTGCTTGCCGGGGGTCTACGTCTCTGGTCTTTATCGCGAGCGCCACGCACCAGTGCTGCTCGAGGGACCTTGGTGGCCGAGGCTGGACGTTCGTTGGCAAGGCGGCTTCGACGACCGCCGGCTGCTCGATCTTCGCACCGGTGCTCTCGTCCGCGAGGAGCGCGACGGCTCGTTGCGCACTTTTCGGTTCTCATCGGCGACCGCACCCTCGATCGCGATGCTGCGGGCCGAAGGCGACAGCTCCCGCCTCGGTCCAGAGACCGAGGTCCGGTCGCATGCCACGCGATCGTCCGACATTTGCGGCGGCATGGCGCTCGCCACGGAGGTCGTCGAGATCGAGAAGGGGCATAGGCGCTCGATCGAGCGGATCACCGCGCTCGACGCCTGCACGGACGGACCCGCTCGGCCATGGGTAGCGTCGCGCAGGCTCGAGAGAGCGTCGCGCCAAGGTTTTGAGCGCTTGCTGGCCCAGCACCGTCGGGAATGGGAGCGCCGCTGGGAGACCTGCGCCGTCACCATCGATGGCGATCCAGCATCCGAGCTCGCCGTCCGCTTTGCCGTGTTCCATCTTCTCTCGTCGGTGCGGGGCGACTCTTCGGGCGAGGGGTCGGTCGAGGCGGCCGCCGGCGCCCGCGGGCTCAGTGGCCCTGGCTACGGGGGCCACGTCTTCTGGGACGCTGATGTGTTTACTTTGCCCGCAATCGGCCCCCTTCGCCCTCGCGCCGCCCGGGCGATGCTCCAGTATCGGATCCGCCGCCTCGGCACAGCTCGAGAACGCGCCTGTCGCGATGGCAGAGCGGGAGCGAGGTTTCCCTGGGAGTCGGCTGGAGACGGCAAGGAGGTGACGCCGACACGGGGAAGGACGCCGGAGGGTGAGGAGGTGCCCATCCTGACCGGTGATCTCGAAGAGCACATCACTGCTGACGTCGCCTGGGCTGCTGACCTCTACGCCCGCTGGACGGGGGACGAGAGTTTCCTCAACGGCCCGGGGGGCGACCTGATCATCGAGACCGCCCGCTACTGGGCGAGCCGGGCGGAGCTGGACCACGACGGATCGGCTCATCTGCGCAACGTCATCGGCCCGGACGAGTACCACGAGAGGGTCGACGACAACGCCTTCACCAACGTGATGGCCCGATGGAACCTCCGGCGGGGGGCAGAGCTCGTCGAGGAACACGGCGGGACGGGGACTGAGGCGAGGATCTGGAGGGACGTCGCTGACCGGCTCGTCGACGGGTACTCCGCCGTCACCGGACGCCATGAGCAGTTCGCCGGCTACGACCTCCTCGAGCCGATACTGGTCCGGGATGTGGCGACGCCTCCCTTCGCCGCTGACGCCGTCCTCGGCCGGGCGCGCACGGCGAGTTCTCAAGTGATCAAGCAAGCCGACGTGCTCATGGCCCATCACATGATCCCCGACGAGCTCGAAGCTGGCTCGCTCGAACGCGACCTTGATTACTACCTGGCACGTACCTCGCACGGGAGCTCGTTGTCACCGTCGGTGCACGCCTCCGTCCTTGCGCGTGCCGGCCGTGTCGAGGAAGCACTCGAGTTCTTCAAGTTGGCAGCCCGGCTCGATCTCGACGACCTTGCCGGCACAACAGCAGAAGGCCTGCACCTCGCCTGTCTCGGAGGTCTCTGGCAGGCGGTGGCGACCGGGTTCCTCGGCCTGCGCCCGGATCGTCGAGTCCTCAGGCTCGACCCCAAGTTGCCCGCCTCGTGGTCCCGGCTCGAGTTGCGCTGCCGATACCGGGGCGTGCCGATCATCGTCGAGGCCGGAGCCGACGGGTTCAGCGTCGTCGCCGAGGCGGACATTCCCGTCGTCGACAATGCCGGCAACCGCATTCCCATCAGCTTGACAAAGGACGTGCGGCGGACGCCGCTAAGAGGAAGGACGACCGATGCCACCAGCTGAACAGGGCCAGGAGCGCGTGCTCGTCGCTGTCGGAAGCGGTCCAGAGGCCACGAGGATGCTGCATGCGGGACGGCGCGTTGCGGCGCTCCTCGAGGCCGAGCTGGACGTGGTGAGAGTGCTGGACCACCCGGAGCCGGTCGTCGAGCCCAACGGGCCAACCGAGGTGCGCCTCATTCGGGGCGACCCCGAACGGGCGCTCTTGGGCGAGCTCGCCGCTGACGACGTGCTCCTTTTGGTGATAAGCGCGCGCACGCACCAGCTCGGCCCGCGACCCTTTGGTCACGTCACCCGCGGGGTGGTGACGAGGGCGTCCAAGCCCGTCCTCGTCGTGTCGCCGGGCGGCCCCAGCGGTCCGAGCTTCAGCCATGCCCTTGTTGCGCTCGAGGGCGACGACGCCACCAGCATGGCGGTCGCAAGGGTGCTCGACCGCCTGTCAGCAGCCGGAGTCATAATGACGGTAGTACACGTCTTCAACGAGGTGACGAGACCGCGCTTCCTCGACCGCCCCACCCGTGACCTCGAATCCCTGGCTCGGGAGTTTCTTGATCGCCACGTCGCCTCGCGCACCGACCGCCTCCGCTGGCGAGTCGGGCCGGTCGCTCGCCGCATCGCCGACGTCGCCGAGGACGAAGGCGCTGACTTCATCGTGGTCAGCTGGAACCAACATCTCGACATGGGACATGCCGCCGTCCTCGTGGACCTTCTCGAGCAGACCAACCTTCCGGTGCTGCTCGTGCCGATCCTCGGCGCCTCGCGCTCTCAGGCGCTGGCTGCGACGCATGCTGACTCCCAGTCGGGCTGAAAGGATCAAGCGTTCAAAGCGTCCGTCATCGACGCTCATCGATCCCCTTCGGACTCGAGTGCGGCGGAGAGGAACCTCAGCGTTATCGCCGGCGCAAGTTCCTGGTCACGGCTTCTGTGAAGATCTCACTTCCTGCCGAACTCTCTCGTCACGGCCTTCGAAACCGACGGGCCGGCCGGCGAAGTCGAGCGGCCGAGTAAGGCGGAACCCGAGGGGCTAAACACCCTCGACAGGCTCAGCGCCGGCGACTTGATCCCAAACAGGTTGGCGGCGAGACCGACGTGGCCAATCTACGTCGCGGCGGCGCCGCCCTCGGCGTGGATCGCGTCGGTGAGCTCCCTCAAGCCGTAAGCCACCACTGGCTGATCGAGGGTGATCTGGTGACCATCAGCGCTGCCCTGGCCGGTCACCGAGCAGTACGCCACAGTCGTTGTGCCGACGCCCCTGGCAGAGAAGCGATGGAACTCCAGTTGTGACCTTTGGCCCTGCTCTGCCTAACCTTGACTCCTTACAGTCAACTTGTGTCTCTCACGCGTGGTGCCTTCACCTATCGGTCAGTCGGCACCGCCGTCTTGGCGGCTGCCTGCCTTCCGCTCCTTATGAGCGGAGGACTCCCGGCCGGCGAATCACCCTCGCCTGCCGTGCCCCTTCATGCATCTGCGACACCGGTTCACGCCGGGCCGTTCACCAGTCATGTGGTGGCGGCCGGCGATCAGGCGACCCCAGCCTCTACCTGCCCGCGGGTGACCCCCGGTGCCAGCTTCAGCGCGCCTTCTATCCCCGGCGGCCGGAAGACCGTGGCGCTCACCTTCGACGACGGGCCGGGCCCTAG
>Ga0182024_10024535_pt1 | contig 10704 bp, 8 predicted proteins | sample P32metaG_FD_120480 | JGI IMG/M metagenome (GOLD analysis project Ga0182024, IMG submission 120480) | Permafrost microbial communities from Stordalen Mire, Sweden - P3-2 metaG (Illumina Assembly) | ecosystem: Environmental > Terrestrial > Soil > Wetlands > Permafrost | place: Sweden: Stordalen...
TTGGTGCGGAGACTTTTAAGCGCAGCGCCTGTATTGATCAATACAGGCCAAGCTTGAAAGGCTTCGCAACGGCCCGCGCCGCCCCACAGCATGCGGCAAATTAAAGCGAAACTGCTCTAGGCCTAAAGCTATCTCAACGCGAAATTTTGTAGGAAAACACAACCCCACCTGAAGGGAGAACTTCTGCTCCTCCCGAGTCACGACAACAGCAAGCACCCCAACCTCAATCGACTCAGGAACATTGTGCATCCACACACACACAATTTTCAGGGGGCTCAAGCGCTCGGCAAGACACTGATCGTGGTAGCGAGCTTCGGCACCGGCTGCACCGACTCCATTTTCGCACTCTCCGCGACCAACGCCTCGCGCACGGACGCCGGCACCTTGGACAACGCGGGCTCGCCATAGTACGCCAGCGCTTTCAAAGACAGGATCGGATTGAACTCCGGATACAGCGTCCCCGCTGCTCCCAGTGCCCTCGGCAAAGTGATTCCACCCTGAAGCAGCGCGTGGATATCCAAGTAATCCTTCGATTCCGCGCGTGTCAAAACAACCTTCATTTTCTGTGCGGCGAGGTCCAGCAGCGAAGCAACCCATATCCCATTGTCCTCACAACGCTCCGGAGTGCCGACCCTGCCAAAACTCAACGAGCCGAAGAAGGAGACCTTGATGTCGCCTTCCCGGTGCACGGAAAAGGTGGCTGTATTAGGCTCCGCTTGCAGCAGCCGCGCGCCGCTCAGGAATGGCATCTGGCGAATTAAATCGTCTGCCGAAAACGGCCTCTCCGTAAAGAAGTCGAAGTCGATCGACTGCCTGCCCCCCAGGCACAGGCCAATAGCCGTCCCACCGTAAAGCACAAAATACTCGGGCACCTCGCAAAGTTCAGCCCACAGCCGGCTTTGGTGCAAAGGCAGAACATCGAGACGCGGTTTCATGCCGGGATTGCGCGAATCGGCTCGGCGGGGACCGGCAGCACCCCGAGGCGGTGGTGCCAATAGTGCCACGAGCGGCGATCCATCAGCCCCGGCGGCGCCGACCGCAAAGCGGCGCGAAAAGCATCTTTGCCAAAGCGATCCAGACAAAAACAAACATCCTCCCATGTGCCCAAGGCCATGACCCGGCAGAGGAAGAGCGGCCTCTCTTCAAGCGTTTCCCCGGCACCCTGCCACCAGCACACTCTTGCCGCGATGGCCCGCAGACGCTCCGCATTGTTCTCTTGTATCAGCATGGCGCGAGGGCATTTCCCCAGCCCGCGAAATCTTAACAAATCGCCGCCCCGGAAGCGAGTCTTTTGGGCGCGAATCTCCCCCCTCAACTAATCTGCGACAACATCAACTTCCGCTGCCCCGTGATCAATTCCCGGTATCCCCTGTTCTCCACCCGCTCCAGCAGCGGGTCCGCCTTGAATAACCGGATCGCCGCCTCCCGCGCCGCCCGCATCCACGCCTGATCCGTCAGCAGATTCCCCAGCTTCAGCGGCGGCAGCCCGCTCTGCGCCGTCCCCAGCATGTCCCCCGGCCCCCGCAGCCGCAGGTCAGCCTCCGCGATCTTGAACCCGTCGCTCGTCTCCGCCAGCGTACTCAATTTCTCCAGCGCCGCCGCATCCGTCGCATCCGAGATCAGGATGCAATACGACTTGTGCCTCCCACGCCCGATCCGCCCGCGCAATTGATGCAACTGCGCCAGCCCGAACCGCTCCGCGTTCTCAATCAGCATGATCGTCGCATTCGGCACATCGATCCCCACCTCGATCACCGAGGTCGCGATCAACGCCTGCGCCTCCCCCCCGCGAAATTTCTCCATCACCGCATCCTTCTCCGCCGGCTCGATCCGCCCGTGCAGCAGCTCGCACCGCATCGGCGCCAGCAGCTTCCGCCATTTCTCGAATTCCTGCGCCGCCGCCTTCGCCTCCAGCTTGTCGGATTCCTCGATGAGCGGGTACACGATGTACCCCTGCCTCCCAGCCTCCAATTGTTTGCGGATGAAATCCGTCGCCTCCGGCAGCTTCGCCGTATCGCGCACCACGGTAATGATCTTCCCCCGGTCCGCCGGCATCTCATCCAGCGTGGATACATCCAGGTCCCCATACACGGTCATCGTCAATGTCCGCGGGATCGGCGTCGCCGTCATCACCAGCACATCCGGCGCCGACACCTGCTCGATCAGCTTGGCCCGCTGCAACACCCCGAATTTATGCTGCTCGTCGATCACCGCCAGCCCCAGGTTCCCCAGCCCAGCCCCCTCATACAGCAGCGCGTGCGTCCCGATCACAATATGCGCCGCGTCCGTGTGCGCCGGCCGCCGCGCCCCCGGCTTCCCCAGCACGGAGTCCTGCCACGCCCGGTCATCGAATAGCGGCATCGCCGAGTCCGTCCGCTTCGATCCCGTCCGCAGCGCGATGTTCAGCCCCAGCGGCGCCAGCCACCTTTTGCAATTGAGATAATGCTGCTCCGCCAGGATCTGCGTCGGCGCCATCAGCGCCGCCTGCGCCCCGCTTTCCACGCACAGCAGCATCGCCGAGAGCGCCACCAGCGTCTTCCCCGATCCCACGTCCCCGTGCAACAGCCGGTTCATCGGACGCGCCGCCGCCAGGTCCGCGCGGATCTCCCCGATCGCCCTCTTCTGCGCCCCCGTCAGCGCAAAACCCAGCCCCCCGTGCAATCGCTCCATCAGCGCCCCCGCCCCGCAATGATTCTGCCCCGGCCGCGATACCGATTCCGCCCGCTTCGCCCCCACGAACAATTGCATCGCAAAAAATTCCCCCAGCACCAGGTGCCGTCGCGCCGCCTCCCGCTCCGCCTCCGACTCCGGAAAGTGGATCTGCCGCAGCGCCGCCCCATAAGATGTCCCATCCAGCTCCCGCGGCAGCCGGTCCCGCAGCGCCCCCAGCTCCAGCCCCTCCAGCACACGGTACACCGCCGCCCGGCACATCCGCTGCGTGATCCCCTCCGTCAGCCGGTAGATCGGCGTAATCCGGTTCACATGGATCGACAGCTCCTCCCCCTCCACGATCTCAAACTCCGGGTGATCGATATACAGCTTCCCCGCACGCTCCTTCGGCTTCCCATAAACAATCAGCCTCTGCCCCGCCGCGATCATCTTCTGCACATGGTAAACATTAAACCACCGGCAGATCAGCCGCGGGCTCAGCGCCGTCGCCTCCTCCTCCTCCAGCGTTACCTCCACCATCGTCCGCCCGCCCCGCAGCCGCTTCACCGCCACCCCCAGCACCGTCCCGCACACGCACACCGCCGCCTCACTTTCCGTCCGCGGGAAGCGGTCGAACCTCCTCCGGTCCTCATACCGTTTCGGGTAATGCGTCAGCAATTCCTCAATCGTCCCGATCCCGAATCGCTCAAACTGCCGCGCCCTCTGCGGCGGCATCCACCCCAGCTCCCCCAGCGGCTTCTCCAGTTGCGTGTCCTCCGCCGCCGTGGTCATGGCGCCGCCTCCGCCGCCCGCAGCCCCTTGATCTCCAGTTGCAGCGACACCCGCCCATTATACTCATTCCGCCCCACCTGGAACGCGATATCCCACGGCCCCTCCGGCAGCGCACGCTGCGCCCCGCCAAAGTAAATCGCCTCCTGCATCCGCCCCCCCCCGTTCTGCAAAAGCATGAACCGGTAATGCTTCTCCTTCAAAACCCGCGTCTCAGCCGCCCGCACATTGCGCGTCAGGAACATCGGCTGCGAATTCCCGATCCCGAACGGCTGCAGCGTCTCGTGATGCTTCAGAAAATCAAAGTGCAAATCCCCCAGCGCCACCTCCGCGTCCAGGTACAGCCGCGGCCTCAGTTGCTCATCCGTCAGCAGCGCCCGCGCCTCCTTGCGAAAGCTCTCCTGGAACTCCGCGAAATGCGCCCGCTCGATCGTCAGCCCCGCCGCCATCTCATGCCCCCCATACTTCACCAGGCACGCCCCGCACGTCGTCAGCGCCTTGACCATCGAGAGGCCCTCGATGCTCCGCCCGCTCCCCTTCCCCAGTCCCGCCTCGTCAAACCCGATCACAAACGTCGCCCGGTGGTACGCCTTGCTCAGCCGCGACGCCACAATCCCCAGCACCCCCGGGTGCCATCCATCCCCCCCCACGATGATCGCCGCATGCTCCGGCGCGAACTCCCTCCCCACGATCTCCTCCGCCTCCCGGTGGATCGCCTTCTCCACCTCCTGCCGCTCCCGGTTTTGCTCGCTCAGCCCCGCCGCCAGCTCCCGCGCCCGCGCGTGATCCTCCGTCAGCAGCAGCTCCAGCGCCTGCTCCGCGCTCGCCAGCCGCCCCGCCGCATTGATCCGCGGCCCCAGCTTGAACCCGATATCCGCCGGCGTGAACGGCGCCGCGATCCCCGCCGCATCGATCAGCGCCCGCACCCCCGTCCATCGCGACCGCGCCAGTTGCAACAGCCCCCGCTGCACCAGGATGCGGTTCTCCCCCCGCAGCGGCACAATGTCCGCCACCGTCCCCAGCGCCACGATATCCAGGTACTCCCGCAGATCCACATCCGGCGCCGGCCTCTCCTTCAGCAGCGCATGGCACGCCTTGAACACGATCCCCACGCTGCACAAGTAATGAAAATCATCCCCCAGCTTCGGATTCACCAGCGACACGCACGCAGGCCGTTCCCCCTTCGATTCATGGTGATCGAACACCAGCACATCCACCCCCTGCGCACGCAAACTCCCGATCTCCTCCACCGAGCAAGTCCCGCAATCCAGCGCCAGCAGCAATTGCGGCTCATGCTTCGCCACGCACCGCGCCAGCCCCTCCGGGCTCAGCCCATACCCCTCATCCATCCGCAACGGCAGGAACGGCCGCGGCTCCGCCCCCAGCTTCCGCAGGATCCGCGTGAACAGCGCCAGCGACGTCACCCCATCCACATCGTAATCCCCGTACAACACAATCCGCTCCCCCCTGTCCACCGCCTCCAGGATGCGCTCCACCGCCGCCCGCATCCCCGGCAGCAAAAACGGGTCCGCCAGATTCTTCAGCCGCGGATCCAGGAACAGCCGCGCCTCCGCCGGATCATTCATCCCCCGCAGCGCCAGCAGCCGCGCCAGGAATGGCGGACACCCCAGCGCCTCCACAAGCCGCTGCTCGGGAAAAAGCGCCGGCCGCAAATACCAGTTTACCGCAGCCATCGTAAAGCCATCACCGTCGCACCCTATCAGCCCCGCCCCCCCAGGTCAAAACGCACAAACACTTCGATACCTTCCCCCCTTTGCTCCCTTCTGTCCAACCCTCCCCCCGTCAATCCGAAATCTTCCCCGCGATCCCCATGCACCGCACCACCAGCGACGTCCACCCCGTCTGGTGCGCAGCCCCCAGCCCCCTCCCCGTATCCCCATGGAAGTACTCATGAAACCAAACATGATTCTTCCAATACGGATCCGTCGCAAACCGCTCATCCCCGTCGAAACAAGGCCGCATTCCCTTCTCATCCGGTAGGAAAAGCCGCGCCAGCCGCTTCGCCAGCTCCTGCGCCACCTCCAGTAGATTCAGGTATATCCCAGACCCCACCGGGCACTCCACCTTCAGGTCATCCCCGTAGAAATGGTGATACCTCTCCAGCGCCTCGACCAGCAGATAATTTAGCGGCATCCACACCGGCCCCCGCCAGTTCGAGTTCCCCCCGAACAGATTATTCGTCGATTCCCCCGGCTCATAATCGATCCGGTACTCTCGCCCGTTGAAATTCACCGCGTACGGACTCTTCTCATACACCTTCGATAGCGCCCGCACCCCATGCGGCGAGAGAAACTCATTCTCATCCAGCACATACCGCAGCACCCGCACCAGCCGCTCCCGCGATGGCACCGCCAGCAGCCGCTGCACATTCTTCTGCCCCGTCTCCGTCTTCCGGTCCAGATACGAGATATGCTGCGAGAGATCCGGCCGGTTATGGATAAACCACCGCATCCGCTTCCGGAATCCAGGCAGCTTCTCGATGGTCGATTGCTCCAGCACCTCCACCGCCAGCAGCGGCACGATTCCCACCATCGACCGCACCCGCAGCGGCAGCACCGTCCCATCCAGGCTCAGTTGGTCATAATAAAACCCATCCTCCTCATTCCACAGCCCCGTCCCCCCCAGCGTATTCATCGCATCCACAATCTGCACAAAGTGCTCGAAAAACTTCGACGCGATATCCTCATACGCCGGCTTCGTCCGCGCCAGCTCCAGCGCCGTCGAGAGCATCGTCCCGCAGTAGAACGCCATCCACGCCGTCCCATCCGCCTGGCTCAGGTACTCCCCCGTCGGCAAAGGCTGCGACCGGTCAAACAAACTGATATTATCCAGCCCCAGGAACCCCCCCCCGAATATCTGCTTCCCCTTCACATCCTTCCGGTTCACCCACCACGTAAAATTCAGCAGCAGCTTCTGGAACGTCCGCTCCAGGAACAATAGATCCCGCTCCGACTCACGCCCCGCGATCTTATATACCCGCCAGCACGCCCACGCATGCACCGGCGGGTTCACATCGTTAAAATTCCACTCATACGCCGCCATCCTCCCGCTCGGGTGCATATACCACTCCCGCAGGAACAGGATCAATTGCTCCTTCGCAAAATCCGGGTCCACCCGCGAGAACGGCAGCATGTGAAACGCCAGGTCCCACGCCGCGAACCACGGGTACTCCCACTTGTCCGGCATCGACAGCACATCATTCGTAAAAACGTGCTGCCAGTCCGCGTTCCGCCCCTCCAGCCGCTCCGCCGGCGGCTTCGGCGTCAGCGCATCCCCGGCCAGCCACTCCCTCACCACATAATGGTAATACTGCTTCGACCACAGCAGCCCCGCGTACCCCTGCCGCACCACATTCCGCTGCTCCTCCGTAATCACCGGCGAGTACCGCGTCGCATAATACTCATCCGCCTCCCGGATCCGCGCCTCAAACACCCCGTCAAACTCCCCAAACCCCCCCGCCGGCAGCTCCCTCCCCGGCTCCTCCGCCCCCACCAGCCGCATCCGCAGCGTCACCGTCCCCTGCGCCGCCACATTCAGCGTATAATGCGCCGCCGCCTTCGTCCCGTACCCTCCCGGGTTCGCCGCCTCCGCCCGTCCCTTCACCACCACCTCGTGAAACGCATCCTTCACATACGGCGACGCATTCTCCGCATTAAAGAGCAGCTCATTATTCGTCTCATTCTCGGTAAACAACCACGGCGCCGCCGTATCGATCTCAAACCGGAAATCCCCCAGCGTCGCATGCGCCCCCGTCACCGCCCCCGCCCCCTGCTGCTGCAGCTTCGGCTTCAGCCAGCAGCTCTCCTCATACGTGCACCCCCACGTCCACGTATTGCGAAACCACACCGTCGGCAGCACATGCACCTCCGCCGCCTCAGGCCCCCGGTTGCATATCGTCAGCCGGATGCACGTATCATCCGGCCCAGCCTTCGCATACTCCACAAACACATCAAAATACCGCCCCTCCCCGAACACCCCCGTATCCTGCACCTCATACTCCCGCTCCAGCTTCCCCCGCTGCGCATTCACCGCCACCAGCTCCTCATACGGGAACGCCGCCTGCGGATACTTGTACAGCCCCTTCGCGTACGAGTGCGTCGGCGTCGAGTCCAGGTAGAAATAACACTCCTTCACATCCTCCCCATGGTTCCCCTGCGGATTCGACAGCCCGAACAGCCGCTCCTTCAGAATCCCGTCCCGCCCATTCCACAACGCCGGCGCAAACGACACCCTGCACTCCCTGTCCGTCCACCCCAGCAGCCCATCCTCCCCCCACCGGTAAGCCCTGCTCCGCGCATCCTCATGCGGCAGATAATTCCACGCATCCCCATTCGCGGAGTAATCCTCCCGCACCGTCCCCCACTGCCGCTCCGAGAGATAAGGCCCCCACCTCTTCCAATTCCTCTGCCGCCCCGCATCCTCCGCCAGCCGCTGCTGCTCCGCGGTAATAGAATCTCCCATCGCCCTGCGATCCTAGCGGCGGAGAACCGCACTGTCTAGTTAGGGTGCGCTTTTCCTGTTTAGAGCGGGAGACTGCGAACCCGAATCCGCTCGGGTTGAACTGATATCGCGGCGCCATTTTCTAGCTCCACTCCGCAAGACTTCGCCACTTTTCCCAGCAGCAACCTCATTTTGAGGCCGCCAGCTCGATAACCTTGTCATCAAGATTGGCGGCGGCGTACGAAAGCGCCTCCCGAATATCCTCATCCTCCAATTCCGGGTAATTCCGCCGCAACTCTTCACGATCCGGATACGTCGCGATTGCGTCCAGCACCCGCCGCACCGTCAGGCGCATTCCACGGATGCATGGTTGGCCATTCATCATCTCCGGGTCAAACGTGATACGATCGAAAATCACATTCCTCTATACTCCCGGCGTCCCTTCCAAACAAGCTGATTTCCCAACCCGCCCGCGGCGGAATCTCGCCGCGCCATTCCAAAAAAATCTGTGAAAATCTGCGTTAATCTGTGGAGAAAAAAACTCCCCTCGATCCCCCCCCCAACTCGACCCATTCGCCCCAAGATCCGCGAAAATCCGCCGCTAAAAAAATTCACCGCTGCACCGCCCGCAGTTGCACATCCCCCACCTGCAACCCCAGCGCCTTCTCCGCAACCCTTAGAAACCCGTCACTCCGGTCCGTCAGCGCAACCTCCAGCTTCCCCAGCCGCTCCCCGTCCGCCGCCATCCCCTCCCGCGCCAGCAGCTTCCTCACCGCCGCCGCGCAATTATGCGCCGAGTCCACCAGCGCGATCTCCGGCCCCACATACCGCTGGATCGCCTCCTTCAGCAGCGGGTAATGCGTACACCCCAGCACCAGCGTATCCACCTCCGCCCGCACCAGCTTCTCCAGGTACCTCCGGATCACCTGGTCCGTAATCGTATCATCCAGCCAATCCTCCTCGATCAACGGCACCAGCATCGGGCACGGCACACTCGTCACACGGATCGCCGCATCGATCCCCCTGATCGCCGTCTCATACGCCCGCGAGTACACGGTCGCACGCGTCCCGATCACCCCCACGTGCCCATTCCTCGTCGCCGCCACCGCCGCCCGCGCCCCCGGCTCGATCACCCCCACCACCGGCACCTTCAGCAGCTCCTCCAGCTTCGGGATCGCCAGCGCAGATGCCGTATTGCATGCCACCACGATCATCTTCGCCCCCTCCGCCAGCAGCAGCCCCGTGATCTCAATCGCATACCGCTCGATCGTCTGCTGGCTCTTCCCCCCATACGGCACCCGTGCCGTATCCCCGATGTAAAATATATTCTCCCCAGGCATCGCCTCCCGCAGCGCCGCCGCCACCGTCAACCCCCCCACCCCCGAGTCAAACACCCCCAGCGGACTATTCGCCCGCGCCTCCTCCTCACCCTCCGGCGCCACGGGATGCCCCTTCTTAAAACTCGGCTTCACGGATTTCTTCGGCGCCTTGCGCGCGGACGCAGTACTCATCGGGACGCCTTCCTTAACCTAATCCACGATATGCGTCACTATCGACCTTGATCCAGCCTCACTGCCCCCCTCACTTCCACCCTGCGCCGCCGGCGCCTTCTCCGGCCCCGGGCTCGCGCTCGCCTTCGGCCCCTCCACCGGCGGCTGAGCCGGTGCCCCCGCCGCGGCACCCGCCACCACATCCGCCGTATCCGCCGGTCCCTCGCCCACCGGCGGCTTATCCGCCGGTCCTTCACCGATCGGCGGCAGATCCGCCTTCGCTTGGATGTCATCCCTCACCACCACGCTCCGCCCCTCCGTCATCGGCGCGATCGCGTTCACCGCATTCCGGTAATTCCGTACCGCGATCCCGATGCACTGCGCCTCCTCCTCCCGGTACTGCTCCGTCGCGATCAGCCGCGCATCCCCCGGATTGCTCAGGAACCCCCCCTCGATCAACACCCCCGGGATCCTCACATCCCTTATCACCACAAACCGCGCCCGCTTGATCCCCCGGTCATACAGCCGCGCATGGCTGATCAGCGACGCATGCGTCGCGCACGCCAGCGCCATATTCTCCGCGTCGCACACATTCCCCGCGCACTCCTCCAGGTCCGTCAGCCGCGGCCCGTCCGCCGCCATCGACGGCACCCCCCGCGGCGCCAGCGTATAAGTCTCGATCCCATTCGCATCCGCCCCCCCCGAGTTGAAATGGATCGCGATAAACAGCGCCGTCGGGTGCGCATTCGCGAATCGCACCCGCTCCTCCAGCGGCACGAATTCATCCCTCGTCCGCGTCATATACACCCGCAGCCCCTGCCGCTCCAGCACCCCCTTCGCCCGCCACGCCACATCCAGCGCATACGTCTTCTCGTACCCGAACACACTCGTCGCCCCATTGTCATACCCCCCGTGCCCAGGGTCCAGCACCACCGAGTCGATCACCGCCGCATCCCTTATCCTGCTCGGCCGCAGCACCGGCTCGATCACCTTCGTCAGGTCCATCCGCGACACAATCGGCATCCCCTCCACCTCCTCGATCGGGTAGCTCAGGATAAACTTCAGGTTATTGATATACAGCTCATTCGATCCCACCGTCCCCCGCACACTCCGCCCAGGCTCCCCCAGCGTCAGCGTCATCCCCGTCCGCTGATAATCCCCCAGCTCATAAAAATCCGCCACATTCCGCATCGTCACATGGTCCCGCCCCCCCTACCGGATAACACTCCCGTCCACCCACCCCCACCATCCACACACCCACAACAAACAACCCAAAGCACCAAAAAACCCACACCACCCCCACACACACAACCAA
>Ga0182024_10024536_pt1 | contig 10704 bp, 10 predicted proteins | sample P32metaG_FD_120480 | JGI IMG/M metagenome (GOLD analysis project Ga0182024, IMG submission 120480) | Permafrost microbial communities from Stordalen Mire, Sweden - P3-2 metaG (Illumina Assembly) | ecosystem: Environmental > Terrestrial > Soil > Wetlands > Permafrost | place: Sweden: Stordalen...
TATCTTGAAACGGTCCTGATAGAGGTGCGGAAGCAATGAGTAGCTCGGCCGATGTTCCGAGGAGCTTCGGAGGCCGCGTGAAAGGTGCCGTGAAATGATCCGCCGAAGTTGCCTACGGCAGTCCCGCCGAGGCGACTGGGGGGCTTGGCTAAGGCCGGCCCACTGTCATCCGAGGAATCGGATGGAGCGCTATGAGGAGCGAGACGCCTAGTGCCTGCCTGCGTCCTGCTTCTTTCCCTGCGCGCAATTCCATTCTGAGGATTACAATCTAACGGGTTTGATTTAGTAGGACAGGATTCAGCCTGTCTGGTTCTCACGTTTGTAGAGCTACGGACGAAAATATTTAACGCACGGATGTTACGGGAAAGAAAAGCTGACAGGCTGAAACCTGTCCTACTGAAAACATGAATCCATTTGAAATGACGCGCGCATTGGTCGACATCGAGTCGATCACGGAGAACGAGAAGGCGGTGGGCGAGTACCTCCTTCGATATCTCTCCGCACTTACGGCACGAACGGGCGGCATGGCGGAAGCCATGGTCGTGACCCCCGAGCGCTTCAATGTGTACGCGGAGTGGGGCACTCCGGCCGTGGTGCTTTCGACGCACATGGATACGGTCCCGCCGTTCTTTCCATCGAGCGAAGACGAAGAAAATATTTACGGGCGTGGCGCCTGCGATGCAAAGGGAATCATCGCCGCGATGATTGCAGCGGCGGAAAAACTCATTGAAAGCGGCACGCGAAATTTTGGCCTGTTGTTTTTGGTGGGAGAAGAGCGCAACAGTGCGGGAGCGGAAGTGGCTGCGCGCACGCCGCGGGGCGCACGCTACTTGATCAACGGCGAGCCCACGGAAAGCAAGGTTGCGCTGGGATCGAAAGGGATTTTGCGTTATGAAATTATAGCCAAGGGAAAAATGGCTCATTCCGCGTACCCGGAACTTGGCGACTCGGCGATTGAAAAGCTTTTGGATGCGCTCGGAGCGATCCGGCGTTTGCATCTGCCGGAAGATCCAGTCCTGGGAAAGACGACGCTGAATATCGGAACGATTTCCGGAGGGCGCGCGCCAAATATTATTCCGGATACCGCAAAGGCCGAGTTAGCGATTCGGCTGGTATGTGATGGAACTATCGTCGATCGGGCATTACGCGCTGCCATCGGCAACCACGCGGAGGTCAGGGAAGTTCTATCGCTTCCGCCCATGCATTTCGCTTCGCTGGAGGGTTTTGCCACTTCCGTGGTTGCATTTACCACGGACATACCCGTCTTGGTGCCGGCTTGGGGCGAGCCGTTTCTCTTCGGGCCCGGCAGTATTCATGTTGCGCATACGACGCAAGAAAAAATCTCAAAACGAGAGTTGCTTGCCGCGGTCGAAATGTATGCGCAGATGACGCGTACGCTTCTTGGCAAAGCGGAGGCGCATCATGCCTAGGAATTTGGCCATTGTCGGATACGGCAAAATGGGCAGGCTGATCGAGCAGCTTGCCTCGGATGCGGGATTTTCCGTCGGTTTGAAGCTGGACATCGACACCAATGTGAACCAGCAAGGGATCACGCCGGAAAATTTTCGAGGCGTGGACGTGGCCATCGAATTTTCAACGCCGCACACCGCTGTTGCCAATGTGGAGGCGCTCTGCGCACTAGGTGTTCCGACGATTGTCGGTACAACCGGCTGGTATGGCGAGATGGATCGCGTGCGTGCCACAGTGGATCACTACGGCGTTGGCGTGGTCTACAGCCCCAATTATTCGATTGGCGTAAATGTGTTTCGACGAGTGGTGGCCGAAGCTGCGCGGTTGCTTGCAAATCAGCCCGAATACGGCGCTTGGGCATGGGAAGTGCATCATACAGCGAAGAAGGACGCTCCTTCGGGAACGCTGCTGCAGTTGATCGAAGAAATGCAGCGCGCCGGATATTCCAGGCGGATTGACGCCAGTTCCAACCGCGCAGGAGCGAATCCGGGAACGCACGAAATTGGTTTTGACTCGCAGGCGGACACCATTACGTTGCGGCACACGGCGCGCAGCCGCGAAGGATTTGCGCGTGGAGCGCTGAAAGCGGCGCAGTGGGTGATCGGCAAGCAGGGACTGCACGAATTTGGCGATGTTATTTTTTTGGACGACGCAAAAACGGCGCGCCGCCCGGTCAATCAATAATCTTTAAAAGAGGTGGGACCATGTTTCGAGGATTCATTGGATGCGGCACAGCACTGGTTACTCCTTTCCGGAAAGACCTGTCTCTCGATGAAGAGACAATGCGGCGACTGGTTCGCCGTCAAATCGCGGCGGGGATAAATTTTCTGGTGCCCTGCGGTACGACGGGCGAGAGTCCCACGCTGACGCACGAAGAGCATTTGCGCGTCGTGGCCATCACGATGGAAGAAGCCAAGGGCAAAGTTCCTGTGCTTGCCGGAGCTGGAGGCAATAACACGCACCACGTAATCGAAATGGTGCGCGAAGTCGAGCGACTGGGAGCCGACGGAATCCTGTCCGTCACCCCCTATTACAACAAGCCCTCGCAAGAGGGCCTTTATCATCATTTCAAGGCCATCGCGGCTGCAACTTCGCTTCCAATCATTTTGTACAACGTGCCGCCCCGCACGAATGTGAATATCGATCCCGCGACTCTTCGTCAGCTTTCTGAAATTGAAAACATTATCGGCGTGAAGGAAGCTTCCGGAAGCATCTATCAAATCACGCAGGTATTTCAGCAAGTCCCCGAAAATTTCCTCGTGTTTTCGGGAGACGATGCGTTGACGGTGCCGCTAACGGCGATGGGCGGCAAGGGAATTATCTCCGTTACGTCCAACGTGATTCCCGCGGAGATGACAAACTTTGCACAACTTTGCCTCTCGGGAAATTTCGCGGAAGCTCGTGCGTGGCAACGCAAGTGGACGCCTCTTCTGGAAGTGAATTTCGTCGAGACGAACCCGACGCCCGTGAAGGCTGCGATGGCCGAATTGGGCTTGCTCGAACCTGTGTTCCGTTTGCCTCTTGTGCCGCCGCGCGTGGAAAGCGCCGCGAAAATCCGGACTGTCCTGGAATCTCTTGCGCTCCTCGAAAGGGCTCACGTTGCCAACCGCTCCTGAGAAACTCGAAAAACATATTGAAGCGCTGTTTGACTCGAAGCCTGCGCGCTATTCCACAATCGATCACCAATTTTTTCGCAATTTTAAAATCGAATTGAATGCGGGCCGCATCCGGTCCGCCGAGCCGGACGCTTCGAGGGTAACGGGTTGGCGGACCAACGAGTGGGTGAAAAAAGGAATCCTCGTAGGCTTCCGCATGGGTGTGGTCGTGGATATGTCGCTGGATTCCGCGAAGCAGCCTTTCTTTGACAAAGATTCCTACCCGGTGCGCCATTTTGAAGAGGGCGACGGCGTGCGTATCGTGCCCGGCGGATCCAGCATTCGCGATGGCTGCTACATTGGCCGGGACGTTGTGTGTATGCCTCCCATGTTCGTCAACGCTGGCGCATATGTTGGCGACGGCACAATGATCGACTCGCATGCGCTGGTGGGCAGCTGCGCGCAGATCGGCAGCAATTGCCACATCTCGGCCGCATCGCAAATTGGCGGCGTGCTCGAACCCGTGGGTGCGATGCCTGTAATTATTGAAGATGATGTGCTGGTGGGCGGGAATTGCGGCGTATACGAAGGCACGATTGTGAAGCGCCGCGCCGTCCTCGGCACGGGGACGATCCTCAATCGTTCAACTCCTGTCTATGACATCGTGCGCGGCAAAGTTTATATGGCGACAGATCTGAATCCTTTAATTATTCCCGAAGAAGCCGTGGTCATTGCAGGCTCGCGTGCAATTACACAGGGCGTGGGCAAAGAGTGGGGAATTTCGCTCTACACTCCAGTCATCGTAAAGTATCGCGACGCCAAGACCGACGCCAAAATTCAGCTGGAAGATTTACTGCGCTAGATTTTCAGTAGCACACGCTTCAGCTTATGGAATTTAGGACTAGCTGGGCCTTACCCCCACTGGTTGAAACCCGCGCTACTTAATTCCCACCACCATCGAATCCGGTCCGAGAAGATATTGCACGCGCGTCTCGCGGAACCCAGCTTCTTTCATCCACGCGCAGCAATCCGCTCCGCAATAATCGAATCCTCCTTGCGTCTCAATCAGCATGTTCAAGCTGATCAGCAACGGCAGCGGATCCTTTCGCCGCTCTTCATCAATCACGCAGTCCAGCGCAATGAATGCGCCGCCCGCAGGAAGCGCTTCGTACGCTTTCGCAATCAGCCGCTTTTTTTCCGCAAGATCCCAGTCGTGAAGAATGTGCCCCATGACGATCACATCGACTTGCGGAAGCGGATCTTTGAAAAAATCCCCAGCCAGGAAGCGCATCTGCTCATGCGTGTTCATGGACCGCGCATATTCTTCGGCATGGGGCATCACGGCGGGAAGGTCGAATAAAATTCCCTGCAAATGCGGATGCTTTAAAGCGATCTGCGCTGCCACGCCTCCCTCGGCCCCACCAATGTCCGCAAATGTTTTATAATTCTGCCAGGGAAATTTCTGCGCGATGCGCTTCGCCGCGCCCATGCTCAAGCCCGTCATCGCACGGAGGAAATCTCGCAATCGATCCGGGTCGGCATACAGCGCATCGAAGGAATTTCCTTGCCCATGTTTTGCTTCGTTTTGCATTTGCCCGGTACGCAGCGCTTCCGTCAGCGAACCCCAGAATGGATAAAGCCGCGCGCTGGCCATTTCCAGCATTCCGCCAACATACGATGGCTTTTTTCGATCCAGAAAAAAATCTGTTTCGGCGGTATTGCTATAAATTTGCCCACTACGTTCCAGCAGTCCCAACGCGACAAGACAATCGAGGAAATCACTGGCGCCGCGCGGATGCAGGCCAAGCTGTTTTGAGAGTTCAGTGCCGCTCATTGGTTTTCCCGCCAGCTTTGTAAAAACTCCCAAATCTACTGCGCTTAGAAGTGTCCGCGAGGACATGAAACCGAGCCCAATGTGCATGATTAACTCTGGGCCACCTGAAAAGGAAGCAGGGGGAATCGTTTGATTTAGCGGATCAATGCTTGGCATGTAGAGAAATGTCCTCGTTTCGAGATTGAGAGTTCGCAGCCAGACTACGCATTGCGGTGCAGCCAAGTCAATCGGTTTGCAGGAGGCTCTTAAGGAGAGATTCATTTTTGTGAAATTCTGATTTCAAGTACAGTACAAGCTCAATTACCATCGCCCATTCCGGGAAAATTCACGGTAAATGCCTCTAATCCCTAAGTTATGATATAGTTGTTAAGTCGTGTATGGGAGTCAGGGGTTCCCTTCACCTACCAGGACGTTGCTGATGTTAACCCCTCGTGACTTCATCCGGTGCTCACTATCGCCATAAAGCATACTGATTCCGGGCTTTGACGCCGCGCTCTCTGCAGATTCCCACTCTTTGAAAGAGAGAAAATTATGAAGAACGTGTTTGTCGGGAACATGAATTTCCAAACGACCGAATCGGAGTTGCGCGCGCTCTTCGAACCGTTCGGACAGGTGACTCGGGTTCACATCGCAATGGACCGTGAAACGGGACGTGCACGTGGATTCGCATTCGTCGAAATGCCCAACGATGCCGAGGCCACCAAGGCCATGTCGGGACTGGATGGAAAAGAAGTAGGCGGACGAGCTTTGAAGGTGAACGAAGCCCGGCCGAAAGCCGCAGGGGGTGGAGGCGGCGGTGGTGGGCCCCGCGGTGGGAGCGGCGGCAGCGGTAGCGGTAGCGGAGGTGGCTTCGACCGCGGTGGAGATCGTGATCGAGATCGGGATCGGAACCGTGGCGGAAGCGGCGGACGAGGCGGCGGCAAAGGTGGCCGTTTCTCGACCGAAGATTATCGAGATAGTCCCCGGCAACCGCGCGAACCTCGCTGGTAGTCCACGCGCAAATTATTTGCTGACAACATGCTGGCTGTCCGCACGCGCTTCCACACAAGGAGATTAATATGGCTACGTCGAAATCCACGTTTCAGAAGCGCCAGAAAGAGATGAAAAGGCAGGAAAAGCAGCGCGCAAAGGCTGAACGCCGCGCGCAGAAAAAACTGCTGGGTCCTCAGGATGTAGATTTTCCGATGGAACCCCTGACCGGTCCGATTATCGATCCGGATATTTCATTTCCAGAAACCGAAGAAGAAAGTTAGTCCGACTGCTTTTTGAAAGTAAGGTTTCCGTGGCGCCGGCATCTTGCCGGCGTTTTTTTTGCCCTGATAGCAAGGCCGCCGACGGGACGCCGGTGCCACAAACTTCGCAAATTTCCTCGGCAACAAATCAATTACTTTTGACGAATATTTTAAAATCTCAAATTTGAAATCAGAAATGGCTGGACTCAACGTTCGTATTTCCCGAACTCGGCGGCCCCGAAATTCTATCCCAGGCGGTGCGCTTCGATTTCTGTACAAAATGTCGTCCAACACCCCATGAGGGAATGTCGATGAGCAATCGCATGGAAAGGCCGTTCAAATATGGCTCATACATTTCACGCAACTCCCGCAGCTTGTTATCTCCGGCCTCGCTGCAACTTTTTGATGCCCTGCATTCCATGAGAAGATCGCGAATGTGAGAAACCTCGTTTGCCGGAAGACGGTCTACGCGCATTGGCGACGCTGGAACCCTCAAAACTTCGGCCAGGTCCGCCAAAGCATGCCGCGCGATGGCGAACGTCAATTGCGACTGCCATTTTGCAATTCCCTCGCCATACGCGATGATTAATGCGGTCACATCCAGGACCGTGGTCATTGCGGCAAGCCAGGATTGATTGTCGTGCTGCGAGCGAAAATAACAGAGCACGGGATACGACATATGGCTCTCCATCAGTTGTGCGACCCACAATTCCCAGTCGCGCATGTAGGGCGTCAGTGCCTCACTACTTGCAAATTGCGCGTGCCTTCTCAGCAGCTCGCCAGCCGTGGGCGGCGATCCCGCTCGGGCGTCCAACAGAGAAATATTAAGTTCCCGCTGCGAGAACGCTCCGTAGAGAGTGGGCAAATACGAAATCATAAGGCCCAGGAAGCCAAACCCAGTGCCGCCTTCAAAGACCGTGATCACGCGTGCCAGCCCAGTTCGTGGCGTTACATCTCCCAGACCCAAGGTAAAAAAAGTCGTACCACTTAGATAAAAATCGGTCCGAAATGTAGGCGTTCTTTCGGGACTATTTAATGCGGATCCCGCCGCCCAATGAAGCATGGCGAACCCGGTTATAAGCAGAAGCGCCCAAGCTGCGAACAAGCCCAGGAGCGACAGGGGGCCGTAATAACTCAAATGCGCATCGCGCATCTTCTTTGTGCGAAATAGCCGGTTCGCAGCGGACCAGGATTTCCACGAGATCTGGTAAAAAATGCGGACAATGCGAAAACGGCGCGTTACGCGTCTGGGCAAAATGATCGTTTCAAACGCTTCCCAAAGCGTAGTCAGTAAAATAGAGATGCCAGCGATGGCCACCAAAATCTTCATTTATGCTCCTGCACCTGACTACACAATATCAGGAGTTTGTTGTGAGAAGAAATTCCTGGAGATCGGAAAAACGGTTGGGAAAGGGAATTGATTTTTTCTGCCGGTCCAGAATGGCCGCAAGCCGTTCGGGCATTTCTGGACGCACACCGGTGGCGCGGGCCACGGTTTCGTCAAACTTTGCCGGATGCGCTGTGGCGAGAACGATTCCTTGCGTGGTCGGAGGATTTTGCTTCGCGAAACTTTGCCAGCCAAGAACACCGACTGCGGTGTGAGGATCAAGCACATAGCTGTGCCGCTCGTTCACATCGTGCATCATGCGCAGGGTTTCTTCATCGCTGAAGCTGCAACCCCAAATATCCCGGCGGATGGCCTGTAGATCGTTGCCGTAGAGATCGACAATGCGAGCGAAATTGCTCGGATTTCCGACGTCCATTGCGTTGGAAATCGTGTGGCGGGAAGCGCGTGGAATTAGATTGCCGCTGCGCAGGAATTCCGGCACCACATCATTCGCATTGGTCGAAGCGATAAATTGCGCTATGCGCAGTCCAATACGCTTGGCCAGCAGGCCGCCTGTCAGATTGCCGAAATTGCCGCTGGGAACCGCAAACACGGGAATCGCATCAGAAGCGCCGAGTTGCGCTACAGCCGAAAAATAATAAAAACTTTGCGGAATCAGCCGCGCAATGTTGATGGAGTTCGCCGATGTAATTGTAAGCTTTTCGGTGATCGCCGGATCGACCAGCGCTTGCTTGGCGAGCCGCTGGCAATCGTCAAAAGACCCGGCAACTTCCAGCGCCGTAATGTTTCGGCCGAGTGTGGTCAGTTGTTTTTCCTGCGCTTCGCTCACGCGCCCCGAGGGATATAGAATAATCACGCGAATGCCGGCGAGCCCAAGAAATGCGTGCGCCACCGCGCTGCCTGTGTCTCCGGATGTGGCCACAATTACGGTAAGTTCTTTGCCCGATTCCTCTACAAAATATCCCATCAGGCGAGCCATAAACCGCGCGCCAAAATCTTTGAACGCGAGCGTCGGCCCGTGGAAGAGTTCCAGAATGTGCAGCCGTTCGCTGAGGGTGACGAGCGGCACAGGGAAATTAAATGCTTCCGTCACAATCTTCTGCAAAACTTGGCGAGGTATTTCATCGCCCGTAAACAACGAGCCTACTTCCAAAGCAATCTCCGGAAATGTGAGCGATGGCAGGCGGCTCAAAAAATCTCTTTCCAGGTGCGGCATTTCGACCGGCATATACAGTCCGCCATCTGGCGCCGATCCGCAAAGCACGGCATCGCGCAGAGATGATTCAGGGCTGCGATGGGATGTGCTTCTATATTTCATTGTGCGGGCCGGGCTTGCACTTCGAGATATTCCAGGAAGCCGCGCGCATCGCAATTGAGATCCCACATGAGGTCCATCGGAACAATGCGATGCGCGTAGCGCTTATACATTTGTTTTCGGTGAGCGATCAGATCTGGATAGCAGCGTTCAATCGTGTCCGGCGTGGATTCGCCGGCGTACGGAACAAATTGATCCCCCCACAACAAGGGCTTCGGATGCGACATATACCGCGCAATTAACAGGTTTTCTTCATCAGGCGACGCTTCCAGGTACGCCACCGTGGTGAGTTTCTTCATGCGGCGGCAGATTTCATCGCCCGTATAAACCACGCTTCCGGTTGTATCCAGGATAATTCCTTGATCGACTGAAGCCTCAATTTCATTCAACGCTTCGTTCATGGATTCCGCTTCGTACTTTAAATATACTTTTTCGCGCTCGCGATACGTCGGGCTGTCCGGCCATCCCATCCACGCCGCGACCCCGCCAATCCCGCGGTGTCCCTCGCGCGCAAGTTCAGGCGCAAGTTTTTCTTCAATGCGATCATCGACGCCGATCACATGAAATCCAGCGCCTGCAAATTTCTGCGACCAGTGCGATTTTCCCGCGCCCGACATTCCGATAAGAGAAAGCTTGATCACATTTCCTCAATAGCATTCAGTAGTTCCAAGAGTAGGCCACGCTTGATCCTGTCCGACTGAAAAGGCCACAAAACCACACTTATTCCGCAAGCCGCCCAAAGAGGATAGCGTCCCGGGGTGCCCCCTGCAAGCCCGCTAAAATGAGATGTTGTGTGCTGAATGGAAAATTAATTTCTTATCCTGTGCTTTTGCCTCTCACCTGGCTATTTCGCTTTCTCCACAAAGACAAGCGCGTCGTGAATTACGTCGTAAACAAAATGAAGCTGCTCAGGCGTGATCACATAAGGTGGCAAAATGTATACGACGTTGCCAAGCGGCCGCAACAGCACACCGCGGCTGAGGAAATATTGGTACAGCTTGGGGCGCAACGCCGACAAATAGCCCGCGTCCGGAACATTTAGTTCGATGGCGGCGACCGTACCGATGTACCGGACGTCACCTACAACTGGTTGCGCGGCGAAAGCAGGGAGCCTTTGCTGGTGCACTTTTTCGATCGCGGCAATTCGCTCAAATACCGGCTCATTCTCAAAAATTTGCAGCGACGCATTTGCTGCGGCGCAGGCGATGGGATTTGCAGTGTAGGAGTGCCCGTGGAAAAAAGCGCGCATGCGGTCGCCGCCCACAAATGCATCGTGAATGCGATCTGTAGCAAAGGTCGCGGCCAGCGGCAGAAATCCGCCTGTCAATCCTTTTGCCACACACATTAAATCCGGAACGATAGTTGCGCGTTCGCAAGCGAACATGCGGCCTGTCCGTCCAAACCCAGTGAGGACCTCATCCGCAATCAGGAGGACATTGTGCGCCTCAGTCAGGCGGCGAACTCCATCAAGAAATTCCTCAGGATGCACAATCATCCCGCCCGCACCCTGAAGTAGCGGTTCGACAATCACCACGGCAATTTCTCCGCCGTGATCGGACAGTAGGCGCTCCAACTTATTGAGGCATTCAATGTGGCAAATCGCTCGCGTGAGGCCGACAGGGCAGTGCGCGCAGGAAGCCGAATGGGTCCGCAGCACAGGGATTCGCAAGGAGTCGAATGTCGAGGTGAAAGGCGAATCGTCGCTTACGGACATGGCACCAACGGTGTCGCCGTGGTACGCATTCTCAAGTGCAACGATGCGTTTCTTTTCTGGGCGTCCGCAATTCTTCCAATATTGCAGGGCCAGTTTCAGCGCGACCTCTACAGCTGTGGACCCATCATCCGAGAAAAAAACATGGTGCAACGGTGCAGGAATAACTTTCCCAAGTCGTGCTGCGAGTTCTTCGGCA
>Ga0182024_10024537_pt1 | contig 10704 bp, 5 predicted proteins | sample P32metaG_FD_120480 | JGI IMG/M metagenome (GOLD analysis project Ga0182024, IMG submission 120480) | Permafrost microbial communities from Stordalen Mire, Sweden - P3-2 metaG (Illumina Assembly) | ecosystem: Environmental > Terrestrial > Soil > Wetlands > Permafrost | place: Sweden: Stordalen...
CATCCGAATCTCCATTACTGCGACTGGATTCGCGACTGGACCGAGACCTGTCTCAAAATTTATTGCGCCGTCAGCGCGCAGAATCCGGAGTTTCTCGAAAAGTTCGCCGAAAGGAAAGCCACATGAAACACCTGCGAGCGATCAACAAAAAAGCGCAGCGCATCGAAGATCACGTCGATTCGTTGAAAGACGACGTCGTCGCGTTGCAGAATCCGCAGGGAGCGCAGCCGCGGCCGCACGTGCCGATGGGCTGCTCCCTGGCGTTTTCGCCCGGCTGGGAAGTCGACTCGGCCGGAGGAACCGCGGGCCTATGTCAGCCCGTCGAGCGCGACATCTACGATTGCTACGTCACCTGCTTCTGGCCCGCCCAGGTTCCGGATCATCTGAATAATTATCCGGATTGGTCGAGCAAATGCGCCGCCGCCACTAAGGATTGGCGCAATCTGGATCTGGTCTTTCCATAAACTGATGAAGCTCGTTTGCATTCTTGCCGCGCTATCGGCGGCGTCGCCCGCGGCGACTCTATTCTTAGGCGCGTATCCCAATTCGGTGCTGGTCTTCGACGAATCGAAAGGCCAGATTGTCGACCGGATTCCCCTCGAAACCGGCCTCCCGCGGAACATGCGCCTCTCGCTCGACCGGAAACAGATCTACGTCTACACGCTCGATCACAACGGCATCGAGATCATCGATGTGGCCACCCGCAAAGTGACCAATCATTTCGTGCTCGACAATGGCAACAAGCGCTACCGCTTCGATGAGGGCGGCGTGCTCGATCCGCAAAACAAATCGCTCTATACCGTGACAACAGAAATTGACAAACAGAGCGACCGCTACGAAATCGGCAGGCCGCAGTACACCGTGATCGACGTAGCCGCGCAGAAAATCTCGAAAACCGTTCCGATCTCGCGCGAGGACGAGAATTCCTTCCGCGGCTTCGGCCGCGCCGGTTTTGAGATCTCCTCCGATGGCAAATATCTCTATCAATTCCGCGACCGTGTCATGATTCTCGATACGAGCGACTTCAAAGTGGTCGACCGCCTCGATCTTTCAAAGCCCGAAGTTCCCGGCCAGGAAATGGAGAACGTCGGTTTCGGAGGCGAGCTCGAATCGATCGCCGAGCCGGGCCGCCACATCGCCCTCTTCAACTCTTCCGATCCCATCGTCCACAATCGCGTCTTCGGGATCGCTCGCTTCGATCTAAGCACCCGTCACGTCGACTACACCCCCATCGGCCCGTCGGTAAACGGCATGACGGGCCTTCAGGTCACGCCCGACCGCAAGAAAGCCTACACCGTGGTTGCGAACGGCACGCATGGCAACAAGCGTTGCGAGTTCTGGGCCTTCGATCTGGGAACCAATCGCATCACCCAGACTGCCGAGTTCGCCTGCCGCGCTCGTTTCAGCTTCGGCATTTCAGGAGACGGAAAGAAGCTGTACATCTACGCCGCCGGCTTCGAGATCGAAGTTTACGACGCCGCAACGCTCAAATACGAGCGCACCTGGGATCTCAACAACGATCTGACCGGCCCCATGGTAGTCGTCCAATAACTCCGATTTGTGACGCACGCACTTTTGCGTGCCGCATCGACACTCGTGTCGATGCCTGATGAATGACCAGATCGGTCCCTAGAACGTGATTTTCCCCGTCAGCTGGACCACCCGTGGCGACGAATCGAACCCCAGGTAATGCCCATACGAGCTGGTCGGCCCGCTCGACATGCTCAGGATCTGCCCGAACGTGGCATCCCCCAGAACGTTATCCGGCAGGCTGAAATTCGGATGATTGAACGCGTTGAACGCCTGGAAGCCCACCGCAAGTTTCGCTCTTTCCCGCAGCGAGAAAGTCCGATAAAGCGCCAGGTCCACATCGAAGTAATGCGGTCCGCGGAACTGGTTGCGCGTCTGGGTCGAAAACGAAGTGTAGTTGTTGAAGCTGGCCGCCCCTGCGTTCACGAACGCATTCGCGTTCACGCACGGTGTCACCGCCGCGGCCTCGCCGCAGCTGATCTGGGCCGCGCCCCCGGTTCCGCTGTAGGTTCCCAGGATCGATCCGGTATAGTTGCCGAGCGCAGTGTTCCCATCCAGCACGGAGAACGGCAGCCCGCTCCGCCAGAACACTTTGCTCGACACCTGCCATCCGCCCAGCAGCTCCCTCACGAACGCGTTGCCGGAGCGGACCATCGGTGTGTAAACCGTATCGACGTTGAAATTGTGGCGAATATCGTAATCCGAATTTCCGTAGTTGTTGGCGCGCAGGCTGGTCGGGTTGATCTGTCCCAGCAGCGAATCGGTGTTGTAAGCGAACACGCCGTCGTTTGAAACTTCATCGAGGGCATGCGACCAGGTGTAATTCACGTGCGCCACCACGCCGCGCGAAAGCTGCTTTCGCAGCGTGACGTTCAGCCCGTCGTAGTTCGAAATCGCGCCGCTCTGATATTGCGTCACCGCTCCGTAATTGTTCACCGGTTGATTGGCAGGCACGCCCGCGATGCCGGGGTAAAGGCCGTACTCATCGTAAGCATTGGGCCACGAGCTGCCGTACGGAATCCGGCTGCCGTGGTTGCCGACATAGTTGACGATCAGCGCCATGGAGCTCGCCAGCTGGCGCTGGATCTGGAAATTCCACTCTTCCCACATCGGCGCGTGCACCGTGCCGACAATCGAGGTAAAAGATGGCGCGGAGAACAGCGACCCCAGACCCGCCAATGAAGCCGAAAGCTGCGAGTAGCTTTGCTGGATATTGAAAGCATGCGCGGACGCGTTCCAGATCGCCGCGCCGCCCGCGGGATCGAACGGCAGAACGCCGGCCGACGGCCGCACACGAATGGATACCGATACCGGAGGATTTGCCAGCAGATCGTCCACCAGGCCCGCCGGCAGCGCGTCATAGAAAATTCCGAAGCCGCCGCTGATCACCGTCTTGTTGTCCTTCCGTGGCGACCAGCTGAATCCGACGCGCGGCGATAGGTTCAGCGCGTCCACGCCCTGGAACGCCTGGTGCTGGTTGTAATTGATGTCGCTGCTATAAGGAACCGACCCGGGATTGGAGCTACCCACACTGGCGAGTGAGGCAAACGGGCTTTTGAAATTCGCGAAGCAGTTGAACTGGCACACCGGATTCGAATTACGCTCCGCGCGCAGACCCAGGGTCAACTTAAATTTCGAGCTGACTTGCCACGCGTCGTTCGCATAAAATCCGAGTCCCCACAGCGCCACCGGCACGTCGCTCGCCAGATTATACGACTGTCGGTATTGATAGGCCAGGCCGTTCACAAAATTCTGCATGCCGGCGTTGTTGTATCCGAAATAAACCGTCGGATAATTGAAATAAAAATTGTGATCGCTGACGTCGTAGCGCCGGAAATTCGCGCCAAACTTGAAAGTGTGGGCGCCGCGGACGATCGAATAATCGTCGAGGAACTGGTATTGCGTGATGTTTCGCCCTTGCGGATAATTGCGCATCGGGTTGATTTCGGCGAAAGACACCGCTCCCGAGCTCAGCACGTCGTACGGAAAAGTACTGTTCGCCAGTTGATGATTTTGCGCGAATTGCGACACGTAGTGGCTGAAGCCGGCGATAAATTGATTGGTGGCCGCCGCCCCGAAAATGTGCGTTTCTGAAAACTGATTGTCCCACTGCGGCTGGCTCGAAAGAGCGTTGAAGGCGGAGCTGATCGGATCGATATGCGTGGGCTGCACGCCGTGATCCATCCGGTAACGATAGAACGCCGTGTCGTTGTCGTTGAATTTGTGATCGACGCGTGCGGATAAGATCCACTCCGACGCCAGTGCGCTCGGCGACGCCTCGAACTGTTCGGCGCAATGCTGCGTGGCCGGGTTGAACCCGGCGAGGCTCAGACCGGTGCAGGAGCTGCTATTGGCCAGCACCTGGGCATTGGCCGATCCCGGCGCGCTGTCCCACAAATTGAAAAGCTGCTTATAAGTCGCTAGTTGGTTCGGCTGTTTCGCCGCGATGTTGCCCAGAACGGCGCTGGCGAATGCCGGCGTTGGTATGGTCGCCGAAATCACATCCGGAATCACAAAGCGCAAACCTTCGTTGTCGATAAAGAAAAAAGTTTTGTTCTTGACGATGGGGCCGCCCAATCTGGCGGCCCACTGGTTCGCGTTTGAAAACGGCCGCGGATCGCCGTATGCATTGTTGAACCAGTCATTGGCGTTGAGAGCTCTGCCGTTCCACCAGTAAATTGCATTCCCGTGAAATTGATTCGTTCCCGACATGGTCACGTAAGTGACCTGCGCTCCCGCGAAGGTTCCGTACTGCCCTTCATAAGCGTTGGTGATCACCGAGACTTCCTGCGTTTCGTTCTGGCCCAGAGAGAGATTGGTCGCCCCGGAATTATTCACGTTGAAATACGGGTCCATGTAATTTTCGCCGTTAATGGTGAACAGGTTGGAGGTCGCTGGCAGACCGTTCACGGTAAAGTTTCCGTTTTCGTTGTTCATCGACACCACCGCGCCCGGAACGGTGAACGCGATATTGGTGATGTCCCCGCCGGGGCTCGGCAGCAGCGCCACTTCCGCCGGTGTAAAGGCCGTGTTATTGCTGGCTTCCGGATTCAACAGGGAAGCATTTTCAGTCACCAGAACGGTCTGCGACGTCGCGCCCACAGTCAACGTCAGATTGACGGTCATCACCTGCCCGACGACGGCGTCGGCCACCTGTTCAATGGACTGAAACCCCGGATGGCTGCTGGATACCAGGTACCGGCCAGGCTTCAACAAGGAGAATCGGTAATCGCCGGTCGAATTCGTTAAAGTGCTCTGAACACTGCCGTTTTCGGTGCTTTTCAGCGTGATTTTGGCACTCTGAACCACGGCCCCGCTGGAATCAATGACGGTTCCCGAAATATCCCCGGCAACCGAGGATTGAGCAAACACCGCCGAAGCGAGTAGCAGCAGTGCGCTCATCAAACAAATAGAACGTTTTGACATAACCCCTCATAAAAAAGATCGCCCGAAAATCGGGAAAACTTTAACGCGGGTTATGACTCGTTAAATGCCCTTAAATGCCCTTAACGGACACAATAAAGCGTGTTTCGGCCGCGCAAATACAGACTACCCCCGGCTACCGCCGGAGTGGCGATGAACATCTCATCCCCCATGCTGTTGGTGGCCAGAACTTCGAATTTGTCGCCCATTTTGAGGACAAAAACGTCACCCTCCTCGGTGGCGACATACAATTTGCCATTGATCGCCACGGGAGAAGACTTAAGACTGTGCGGACCGGGCAGCCGCTGCTGCTTGTAAAAAGCTTCGCCGGTGCTGGCTTTAAAAACGCTGAGCATGGCGGTGTCGTTGATGAAATACAAAATGTCGTCTTTCAAAACCGGCGACGGATTGTACGGCGTGCCGCGATTGGTGCTCCACAAAATGGCGTCGGTTCCGGTAAGGTCGCCCTCGCGGTCGATGCGGATGGCCATCATGTTCGGGCGCTGAAAACCGGTCATGGTGTAGACCACGCCGTCTGCCGAAACGGGCGCGGGAATCGCGTTCAAGCCAAGTCCCGCACATTGCCAGATTATTTTTCCACTTGCCGGGTCGTAGGCCCGGACGGTGGCGCCGGTGACCAGCAATTGCTTTTTCCCTTTATAGGTGACCATCAGCGGCGGCGACCAGGAGCTTGCCTCGTCGCGCTCCACTCGCCAGAGTTCTTTGCCGGTATTTTTATCGAGCGCCAGCAGGTAGGAGCCCTGCTCCTGATCGAACTTCAGATAGAGAGTTTCGCCGTCGAGCATGGTGGGCGTGCCTTCACCGAATTCGCCGCGCTTGTGCATTTGCGGAAAATTTTTTTGCCAAACTGGATTTCCGTCCAGATCGTAAACGAAAATCCCGCGAGATTCCCAAAATGCGTAAACTCGTTTTCCGTCGGTGACGGGAGTATTCGACGCGTAACTGCCGTAGGGGATCTGATGAGCTTCCGCCGGTGCGGCGGTTTTTGCGACGCGCTCCCATAAAACTTTTCCGGTATTCCGATCGAGACACATCAGTACGAATTTGTGTTCTTTGCGAATGGCCGGAGCGTATTCGTCGGTCGCGCCCGTGGGGATCGCCGTGGTGAGAAAAATCCGGTCGCCCCAGATGATGGGCGAGGAATGTCCGCGACCTGGAATATGAGCCTTCCACGCCACATGCTCAGTGGCGCTGAACTGCGTGGGCACGTCGCCGCGGGCCACGCCATCGTCATTCGGACCGCGCCAGCGCGGCCAATCGTCATCGGCGGCGAAAAGGGTCGCCGACAACAGCAGGATTGCAATTATCGTACGCATTCGATTACATGGGCGGAATTTCAATCCACGAATCGGAATGGTCGTTGCTCCACGTCGAGTACGGCTTGCCGTACGGACGCGCGAGCCAATCCATTCCGGTGTCGCCGATGGGCGCTCCCGGCGGAGAATCCGGCGGGGGCATAATGTGCGCCACGGCGGCCGGACGATCGAGGAAACGCTTGATGTCGGCAGCCAGCAGCATGTGCGATGCCTGCTCGGCTTCATTGGCTGATGTTTCGCCCTTCAACCGGTTCGCCAGCTTCGATAATTTGAGCGTGGCAATCGCGCGCACCTGACCATTCGATGCGTCGGTGGCGAGCCATTGGACCCGATCGACCAGCACCCGCTCCTCGGCCCGGCGAACTTCGGCTTCATAAGGAGACGCTACCGGCGCGTCAAAGGTCGCCTTGGTCAGGCGATCGATGACTTCTTCGAGGCCGGGCAGCGAAGGATCGACAGCGTGCTGCGCGACCACGCGCGCGGCGCGGTCCAGTTCGAGAGTGAACCCGATGGTGACATCCGATGCGACGGTCGCCGGGCTGAGCGGATCGAAGCCATCGCCGGTGGTGCGCGGGAACAGCTCGCGGTGCCGGCCGTAGCCGGGCGGACGCGGCGGAATCGCATCGAGCACTTGCTTGGGAACGGTCAGCTCGCTGGGCCTCAGCGTGTTGGCCAGAGCGTCCAGAGCTTTGCGCTGGTCCGCGGCTGGTTCCCACTTTACCGGCGTGCGGCCGTCGCCGCGCATTCCGTAAATATAATCGATGCCACCCACCATCGACGCGGCGGATTCCACCGAATAGCGGTGATACATGAAGACGGGAACCAGCGGCTCTTCGACTGTGGCCATCGGCTGGCCCTTGCGGATGGACTGTTCGCCCAGCCTGCTCAACGCGGAGCGGCGGATTTTCATGAGGCGATTCAACTCGTCGGCCTGGTTGACGCCGTTCGACCATTGATCGACCTTGGGATGCGCGTCCAGATCCTGGTTGGTCATATAAATAAGATCTTTGGCCCAGGCGTCGTCGAGGATGCGGGTCAGCGCCGCTCCCTCATCGCCCGGCGGAAGCTGGCGATAGCCGTAATTGATGGCTACCTTGTCCCATTCGCCGATGTGCTGAGGATAGGCGTGCGAAAGATCGATGCTGCCATCCGCTTTCAACTCTTCCTGCGGATGCGGATAATCCATTACCGAAATCCAGCCCTGCTTGCTGTCGTAATAATTGTGCCCCAGGCCCAGCGTGTGGCCGACCTCGTGCGCGGAAAGCTGGCGGATGCGCGAAATCGCGGTCTGATACAGAATGTCGGGTTTCTCCAGGCCGGTTTTGTAGGGCGAAAGAAGACCTTCGAAAATCAGGTAATCCTGCCGGTCGCGGAGAGAACCGAGGGTGACGGTGGCTTTGAGAATCTCGCCGGTGCGGGGATCGGCGACGGTGGCGCCGGAGCTCCAGCCGCGCGTCGAACGATGCACCCAGTTGATCATGTTGTAGCGGATGTCCATGGGATCGGCATCCGCGGGCAGCACGTCCACGATAAATCCGTTCTTGAAGCCGGCGGCTTCAAAGGCCTGATTCCACCAGCTGGCGCCTTCGACCAGCGCTTTTTTCACATCCTCCGGCGCGCCCGAATCCACCCAGTAGCGGATGGGCTTGACCGGCTCGCTCATGTCAGCGTTGGGATCTTTTTTCTCCAGCCGATGGTGGCGGATGTAGCGCTTGACCATGGGGTCACCGATGGGCACGCTGTAATCGACGAAGTTCAAGCCGCCGTAGCCGGCGCGCGGATCGTCTTCGCGCGGTTTGAAATGATCGTCGGGCAATTCGACCAGCGAATAATGCTCGCGCAGGGTGACCGATTCAGCGGAAGGAGTGACGCTGGCGACGGTTCCGGAGAATAGTCCGCCGCCGAATCCGCCGCCACCCCGACCTCCACGGCCGCCCGCTGCGGCGTCGCCTGTCGGAATGGGAGGAGGTCCCTGCTGCGGTCCGCCGCCGCCCCCGCGACCGCCGCCGGCGGCTTCATTGGCGAAGGTCAGGGTCACTTCCACCTCGGTGTTTTTCGGAAAATCCTTGGTGCGCGGCATATAAAACGCGCTGCGCGTCCGATCGACGCGATAGGTTCCCGGCCGCAGTCCGGCCGCCGAACCGTGGCCGTCGCGGAGGAAGAAATCGGTGGCATCCACCAGCACGCGGCCGTTGCTTTCCGCGGCTACCGCGAATCCCCACAGGATGGATTTGGCGAAGGAATCTTCCACCGAGCGCCGCTCCGCCGCATTCGGGCTGGAGGACCGGAACGATTCCTGAGGCTGGACCATGAAGACGCGAGGCCCGACGCGCTCGAACAACACCACGCGTCCACCACCTTCCTGTCCGCGATCGAGGCCGAGATCGTTCGATCCGAGACCGGCGGCGAGTCCGGTGGCGTATAGAAATTCTGTGTTCATGCGCGGGACTTCGAGGAACAGGCTGCCGGAGCGTTCGTCCCAATAGAGCGGGAAATAGCCGTCCAGTTTCTGCATGGCGTTGGTGCGCTCGTCGATGCCGGGGATTCTTGCAGGTGTTTGCGCCGCTGCGCCACCTCCGCGGCCCTGGGAGTAGAGCGCGGGACCAAGGGACATGAACATGAGTGCTGTGAACGTGAATGGTGCTTTAGACATGGTCGGGAGAAATCCTCAGCGTCCATTGTATAGCGGGGACGCATGGTTGCAGGCGTCCAGAGGTGTCGACACGGCAGGCAGGAGTGCCTGCGCCACAAGGTGGGGGAGCCTGCAAACCGATCCGTCGCGGCTCCGATCGGTTAGTGCGTTGTCGATTCGATTAAGGAGCGGCTTGCGTTTGAAAGCTGCCGAACGCGCTCCTTGACAGTCGCGCCTCAAAAAAAGTCGCCGCAGATTGTTGAAGGCGCGGGTTTAGTCGTAGCGCCGCGCGGAAGGGGATCGATTCGCGCGGCGCGGCGGGAGGGAACATAGGACGCCGCGAGCGCTGCCGCCGAGACGAAGACGATGGCTCCGGCGTAGGCCAGCGGCGCATAGGTGTCGATCATTTCGAGAATTGACGCGAAAATTCGCGACACGCCCAGGAGTGCGTGCGAATCCGCGCGGGGCGTAGCCGAGGTCCTGGATCATGCGGTTAAAGACACGGCGGCGCGGCACCACAATTACACGCCGCTGCAAATTGGTAGACTCGGCCCATGCGGGTTGCGGGGATCTTGTTTATATTTTCGACGGCGTGGGCGGCGGAACCGGCTCGGGACGCGGCGGCGAAGGCCGTCACGCTGCTGCAAGCCTCGCAAAAATCGTGGACGCAAAACTGCGTTTCCTGTCACCACCAATTGCTGCCGCCGCTGGCATTTCGCGCCGCGCGCGAGCACGGCATCCCGGTGAATGAAGAGCTGGCGCATGCCGCAGCGGTCCGCGCTTTCGGATTCCTGACCGATCTCGATCGCGCGGTGCAATACACGCACGTTATCGATCCCGCTATCAGCGACGGGTATACGCTGCTCGGCGCCGATGCGGCGGGAGTGCGGCCCAGCCTGACGACCGCGGTCTACGCGCGACTGATCGCGGCGCGCCAGAAAGCCGACGGCCATTGGGATACGTTCGATGTGCGGCCTCCGCAATCGTACTCGACGGTCACGGCCACGGCGATCGCCGCGCGGGCCATTCAGGTCTATAGTCACCCGCGTATGGCTGCCGAAACGAAGTCCCACGTCGATCGGGCGCGCAACTGGCTGGCATCGGTTCAACCGCATTCCACCGAGGAACGGGTGATGCAGGTGCTTGGTCTGTCGTGGACGGGAGGCGATCGCGGCAAGCTCAACGGCGCGGCTCGCGCGCTGGTGGCGATGCAGCAAGCCGACGGCGGATGGAACTCGCACGAGGGCCTGCCGAGCGATGCGTATTCGACCGGCGAGACACTGGTCGCGCTGGCCGAGGCCGATTCCGCGCGAACGTCCGATGCGGCGTGGCGGCGCGGCATCCAATTTTTGATCCGGACGCAAGCGGCGGATGGATCGTGGCAGGTGAAAACGCGGTTGCGTCCTCCGGCGCCGGTGAGCCCGCAATATTTTGAAACGCAATTCCCCTACGGGCACGATCAATTCATTTCCGCGATGGGCACGGCGTGGGCGGTCCGGGCACTCGCTTTATCGCTGCCCGCGGTATCGCGACCGGTGATCGCGCAGTTGCAGGAGGCTGCTCCGGCGGCGACGGAGCCTTGGGTCGAAGCGGCGTTGTTTGGCGCGCCGGGCGACTTGCGCGCGCTGCTCGATAAAGGTCTTGACGCGAATTCCGCCACAAAATCCGGCGGGACAAGTTTGTTGATGCTGGTTCAGCCGGATCTTGAAAAAACGAAGCTGCTGATGGAGCGCGGAGCGAACGTGAACGCGCGAGCCAAGACGCGATATTCCGCGCTGCTGG
>Ga0182024_10024538_pt1 | contig 10704 bp, 8 predicted proteins | sample P32metaG_FD_120480 | JGI IMG/M metagenome (GOLD analysis project Ga0182024, IMG submission 120480) | Permafrost microbial communities from Stordalen Mire, Sweden - P3-2 metaG (Illumina Assembly) | ecosystem: Environmental > Terrestrial > Soil > Wetlands > Permafrost | place: Sweden: Stordalen...
ATCGAACAGCGGCGTCACCGTGAGCTGCTTGTTGTCGGGAACCCGCGACAGGATCGTCGGCAGCGCGGCGCGCACCCGCTTGACGATGCTCAGCGTCGACGCCCCGCCGAGCTTATAGATCGGCTCCAGCGCCCCCTTCTTCCCATCAATGTGGACCATGTTCGTCTGCGGCATGTACTTGTCGCTGACGTGGGCCACGTCCTTCACAAAGATGGTGGTCCCGTTCACCGTCTTGATCGGAAGGTCGTTGAGCGCGAGCACCGACGTTGGGCTCGAATTGAGCAGAACCGGATATTCCTGCCGCCCGATTTTCACCGTGCCGGAAGGGACGATCAGGTTCTGGCTGGTGATGGCATTGGACACGTCGGTGGCCGAAAGCCCCAATCCGAACATCTTGTCCGGCTCCAGGTCCACCATGACCTGGCGCTGCTTGCCCCCGTACGGCCAGGGGAGCATCGCCCCCTGCACGGTGGCAAGGTCGTTGCGCAAGAAGTTGTTGGTGATGTCGAAGAGCTGTTGCTCGGGAAGCGTGTTGCTGCCCAGCGACAGCCAGAGGATCGGCACGGTGGAGGCGCTATATCGCAACATCAGCGGCGGCTGAATGCCGGGCGGCATCATGCGCAGCGACGTCTGCGAAATCGCCGCCACCTGCGCCTCGGCCTCGGCGATCTTCGCGCCCGGCTGGAAGTAAATCCGGATCACGCCCTCGCCATACAGCGATTGGCTCTCGATATGCTCGATGTCGTTGACCGTCGTGGTGAGAATGCCTTCGTACGTTCGGACGATGCGCGCTTCCATCTCCGAGGGCGTCATTCCCTGATATTGCCAGATGACCGAGATCACCGGGATATCGACTTCCGGAAAGATGTCGGTCGGCATGCTGAGCATGGCGACGATCCCCAGCAGGGTGATCGCCATCGCCATGACGACGAAGGTATAGGGTCTGCGAAGTGCGAGGCGAACAATCCACATGATGAATCAGCTCTGCATCTGATGCATTAATTGCACTCTGCAATGATTGCATGCGTGAATTATAGCCCGTGTCAGTTGATGGGCAACTACCGAAGGCGGCTTTTGTGCTCTGTATTTCGGCCTATACCGCGGAGTCTTCGAGAAAACGCCCGTTTCTCGTGCCGGTATGGAGAGGTGGCGCGGTACAAATCGAACGGTCCGTCTATTATTCGATCGAGAGAACTGCCCCACCCAGTCGCACTCGCGACATTGCTTGAGAGGAGCCATCGTGGATCGAGCCACTCTTTCCCGTCGCAATCTGCTGGCGGCCACCGCCGCTGCTGCGATTGCCGGCCTGACCCATCCCCTTTCCGCCGCCGACGCCCAGTCTGCCGCCGGACCCAGCGGCGGCAGCGCGACGGCCGTCTTGAAATGGGGCGTGATCGGCACCGGAACCCGCGGCGGGTGGACCCATATCCCCGTACTTAAGGAAGCGCCTCAGTCGCAAACGATCGCGCTTTGCGACGTCTCCGAGCAGCGCCTCCAAGCCGCCGCGGGCCGCGTCGGGCATCCAGTGGAAACTTATTCCGATTATCAGAAGCTGCTGGCCAATCCGGATGTGAACGCGGTGGTAATTGCCGTGCCCAACATGTTCCACAAGGAAATCCTCCTTGCGGCCATTGCGGCGGGCAAACACGTGCTGTGCGAGAAGCCGGCCGGCGCGAGTCCTTCGGATGCGGCTGAGATGAAAGCCGCCGTCGAGTCGGCCAAAACGGTCGTGATGTTCGGCATGCAGTATCGCAACAACGCCAAGCAGCAGAAGATCGCCGACCTGATCGCCAAAGGCGAGATCGGCAAGCCAAAATACCTCATCCAGAACTGTTCCCGCGGCGACTGGAACCTCAGCCCCAACGTCTGGCAATACGCCGACCCCAAGCTCGGCGGAAAGCCGATGAACTGGCGCTTCAGCCATGCCGCAACCGGTGGGACGCTGAACGAATTTAGCTGCCACTACTTCGACCTGCTCCACTGGTACGCCGCCGGCGTGCCCGAGCGCGTCAGCGCCGACGGCGGCATCAGCGTCTACCACAATGGCCGCGACACTTGGGACCACGCCAGCGTCACCCTGCATTATCCCGACGATGTGACCGCCGTTCACACCCTCTGCCTCTTCGGCCCCAGCCGCGCCGACCTGTCGATGATGGGCACTGAAGGCTCCATCGAAACCGCCCCCAAGGACGTGCTGCGTCTCACCCGTTTTGCCAAGCCCGGAACCAAGGGCGGCGCCAAGATCCAGGAAATCAATCCCGACGAGACGCACCAGCCTCATAGCGCCGACCGTGCGACGCTCACGCTGTATCAGGATTTTCTCGCCTGCGTCCAAACCGGCAAAAAGCCCGACGCCAGCATCGACCGCGCCCTCGCCGCCTGCCGCACCTGCTGGCTCGCCGAGCTGGCCTCCGAACGCAAGACCGAGGTGAAGTGGGATGAACTGGGAACGCAGACCGCCCGGTCGTAGCACTGGGCGATCCTTGCAACTGCGATCGTTACATAGAGGTCCGATGGCCGGCTCCGGCGCAGTGTCGTCGCCACCCGCATAGCCGAATCTGCCTTTCCTGACTACGCTCTGGCGGATGACCGACGACGTCCCGCCGCCCCAAGCTTCCGAGTTTTTCTGCCCTCATTGCGGTCAATCGCTGGGATCATCCGATGCAGCAGCGGCCGTCATGATCTGTCCCGGCTGCGGCCAGCAGGTAAGCCTTTCACCGGTGGAGGGCGCAGACGATGTGATCGCGGAAGACGATGCCTCCACCAACGACGAACCCGACGACGGCGACCTCAGCGGCCTGAAGATCCGACAGATCTCCGCCTTGCGGCGCGGAGCCTACCGTACGCGCTCGTGGCTCATGATCGCCGCGATCGCCTGCATTGTCGGAGCGGCCCAATTGATTTTTCTGGCCGCGCGGGCTCATCGAATCGGCCAGCAGCTCGCACCGCTCGGCGACATTTTGGTCGCGATCGTCGCGCTGCTGCTTTGCCTTTACTTCGCGCGACGCGCGGCAGAGGTGAATCGCGAGATTCAACAGTCCCGGCTCGAAGAGCCGACCACCCCGCCCGACTTTTCCACCCTCCGCGATGGCAGCCAGCGGTGGACGAATCTCGAAGCGATGAATGATGACCTCTCTGAGAACTGAGCAAAGGGACGTCGTCGACAACGAGACGATCGGGCAAGCCCTCCGTGAAATTCAAGGGGCGTGCGGCGGCGCGGACGCCACGATATGCGCCAGCTCGTCCCGCGCCATGGCCAGGGCGGCCGGTTCGTGGAGGCGGAGCATCGCGCGTTCGAGATAGTGCTTGGCCTTATCGAACTGGCCAAGATACCGCGCATAAAGGAGGCCCAGCATCAGCTCGATTTGCTCAATTTGCTCGGCCTTGGGATAGATCTGCAGCAGGGTTTCATACGCCTCGGCGGCCTGGGGATAAAGCTGCTCGCCGGCCAATTGGTTGGCGACGTCGAGTTGGGCCGGCTTGGGAAGCGCCTGCCCGGGATCGACCTGCTTGAGTTGCAGATAAAGATGGGCGGCGGTGGGAATATCGTGGCGCGCGACCGCTTCGAGGATCGCGCCACGATAGTTCATGATCTGCTCCTGCCGGGGGTCCGGCGGAGGGGGAGGCTGATTGACGCGGTGCTTTGGAACGTAATCGAAGGGGTTGTATCCCTTGCTGACCATGTCCCGATACTGCCGCCGGCGATTCCACTGTTTGACCATGGCCACCAAATCGAATTGGTCGCGCGGGAGCAACTGCAATAACAGCAACGTGAGGCTGACGACAAACCCGAAGATGGTCCCGCCAATGTGCGCCACATGGGCGACGCCGGTATTGCCGGCGAAGTTCAGCACGATGTCCTGGGCGAAAAAGATCACGATGAACCAGAGGCCCGGGATTTCATATTTTCCGATGAAGATGAAAAAGTAGAAAACTGTGACGTTCGATCGCGGGAAGAGCACCAGATAGGCCCCGGTGACCGCGGCAATCGCCCCGCTGGCGCCGATCACCGGCGTGGTCCCCGGCTGCATGATCACATACGCCAGGCCCGCGAAAACAGCTCCGGCCAAATAAAAGCCGAGGTATCCGAGGTGGCCCATCTTGTCGTTGACGTTGTTCCCAAAAATGTAGAGGAACAACATGTTCGGCAGAAGATGCAGCCAACCCTCGTGCAGAAACGCGTAGGTCAGATAGGCTGATACTTCGTGGCCCGCGGAGGAAAGGTCGTATTCGCTGGTGGTCAGCGGATTGATCGCCGCCATGTTCAGCGTCCAGTGCCCCTGAGCGGCGTACAGATGCTGAAACACCACGAACACGATGCAGTTGGCGGCAATCAGCGCCCAATTCATATAGGGCGTCGTGCGGAGGCGGCTGTCAGTACCGAGCGGAATGATCATGAAAGCTTGGGAGCGCGCTCTTCAGGGATTCTTTGCAGTCTGCGGCTCATTTTCCTTGACCATGTTAAGTCGCCTCCCGCCCCGGTCCCAGGTGACGCGACTCATGTAGGCTTCGATCAGAAGGATGCCGCGGCCGCTGCACTTTTCCAGGTTTTCTCCCGCGGTGGGATCCGGAATAGCGCTGCGATCAAAGCCCGGCCCGTCGTCCTCGACTGAAATCTCCACCCTCTGCGGCGTGACGTTGGCCTCGACGTGGACGTTTTTCTTGGGGTCCAGCCGGTTGCCGTGGCGGATGGCGTTGGTCAGCGCCTCTTCCAACGCCAGATTGATCGCAAAGAAACAATTGCCTTCAAATCCGTTGCGGCGAAGGTCGTCGAGGATCTGCTTTTGCACCGCCCGGCCGGCGTTGAGATCGGAGGGGAAGGTAAAGACCAATCGCCGTGGCGGATTGGCATCCCCGTGACGGTTCGACCCGGCAACGCCCATCCTCAATCCTGCAACAAAAGGCCACGTTCTCCGCGCCGCCGCGGCCCTGCCACCAGATTCCCTGGCCGCCGAACGCGACGCATCATGTGAAACTTGCCAGGGCCTCCGCCCGGCCCGGCTTAATCTGGAACAATTTATTCAGCTTCGTGATGACGAACACCTCGAGGATCTGCGGCTTGATGTTCGCCAGCCGCAACTGGCCGTTCTTCTCACGAATGCGGTTGTTCGCGTTGATCAGCATTCCCAGGGCGGCGGAACTCAGGTGATCGACGCTGGAAAAATCCAGCAGCAGTTTCGGATTGTCGCCCTCGTCAATCAGGGCGCCCAGCGTCTGGCCGATCTCGGCAATGTTCGCCTCGTCCAGGATCCGGTTATTGGTGAACTCGACGATCCGCACGTCTTTCTGCCGCGTTACGGAGATCGGCGGAATGGTTTCGGCCATGGCCCACGTTCCTCTAGTTGGTTCCGAATCACCGGGCCACAAGCCCCGGCCGTTGGCGTCTCCTGCCGCACCCACCCGGCGCCGCACGCGCAGGCGTGCGCAAGACTATATCGGCTTAAACCGTACGGCGGTGCGAAAAACCTGTCAAGCTGACGCCGTTCCGCGCCATTCCGGCAGCTTCGCGCCACTCTCGCTACAACTGCGGCCCGAGGAGGTCAGGCCGTTGCCGGTCCAGGTCCCGTCATAGACCCCGCCCGCGGCGACGTTTCGCCCTTCGGCGGCCAAAGCCGCGACCGCCTTCAATTCGCTGGTTTCCATGTTGCCCTGCACATCGGCAGTGCCCGTATCGGAACTGCCGGTGTGAACGATTAAGTCGCTGTCGGTCAGATCCAGCTTGCTGGAAGAATCGATGGAGAAGGTCGGGTCGCTGGCGGCGCCAAGCGTGCCGATGGGATAAGTACATTACTTGTGATAATGTACTTATCTCCTTCGAATTTCTATCCCCTTTGAATTTCTCCATCTGAAGTGAATGGTAATCGCTTAGATCGTCATCAGGCTGGTCACGTTCTTGAACCGCTTGGCATAGTTTGCATGGAAGGCATTGTAGTCTCCCAGGTCAACTTTGGTGTCTCCGTCTTCGTTGAAGTAAGCCAGGTATCCCGCCGCGGTGGTCTTCAACTGATAGGTGGTGAGGAACGCATTGTAGTCCTGCACGCCCACCGACCCGGCTCCAGTGGCATCGCCGAACAGACGGTAGAAGGTATCGGTTCGCGAGGTGCCGGTGAGGGACGGGTTGCCATCGGCGGTGACTGCCGAGCCGTTGAGGGTGATATCGTAGACCTCGTCGGCGATCGAGCCGTTAAGCACTCCGGCTCCGCTGAAGGTCACCGCCCACTGGGTGCTGGAACCGTCGGCGTTGGGGTTGATGGCCGTCCAGGTGAGCGTCGGCAAAGTGCCAGTAGCGAATGTGGAATTCAACGCAATTGAAAAGGCGTTGGTCGCCGCCATCGCCACGGCCTGATTGAAGGTATAGACGATTGAGTCCACCATCGACCGCTGTACGCCGGCCAGGGCGGTGTTGTTGCCGTTGATCACCACGCTGATCAGTGTGGGGGTGGTAGCCGCGTAGGTGAACTGGTCGGCTGCTGAAGTCACCGAAGTTCCGCCGGGCGTGACCGCCGTCACGTCCACCGTGCCGCTGCCGGCTGGGTCGAGCGCGGTGATCTGGGTGCCGGTGGAGTTGACCGTGAAGCTGCCGGCCGGAGTCGTGCCGAAATCGACGGCGGTGGCGCCGGTGAAGCCGGTGCCGGTGATCGTGACGGTCGTTCCACCGGTTGCCGGGCCGCTGGCTGGCGAAATGTCGGTGACGGTGGGGCTGCCAAGGACGTTTTGCGTATAGGGCGCTGATTCGCTGCCGGCGAAGTTGGCGTCTCCGGCATAGACGGCGATGAGACTGTGCGTTCCGATGGTCAACGTGCCGGCCAGGACGGTCAGTGTTGCAGAGCCGCCGCTGAGCGTGCCTGTGGCGACAACGGCGTTGTTGTTACTGGCGTCCTCAAGGGTGACCGTCTCGCCGTCGGGCACGCCGCCGCTGACAATGGCCTCATAGTCGAGCACTTGGTCGGAGGCTGAAGGATTGGGGCCTAATGCAGACAACGCCACAGCGTCAGAAGTCAACGGCAGCGCCCACGGTTCGGTGCCATGGGCGAAGTCGGTGCCCTCGAAAACCGCGTTGCCGTTCACAACACCGAGAAAAGTGCTGCCGCCCCATCCTGCGGTGAACTCCTTCGGATCTGCGAGCTCGGTACCCGCTTGCGTGCCATCGGTCTTCCAGAGGCTGTACGTTATTTGGGGATCGATATCGTCGTATCCGATGCTGCCGGAGAAGTACAAAGCACCATTCATAACCGCCAACGAGTTCACATATGTGCCGTTGATCCCGTCCCTGCCGTAATTGAGCTGGAAGGTCCCTGCCGCAGTACCATCAGTTTCCCACAAGCCGCCTGCGGCATAAAAAAGTTTGCCATCAAAAACCGTGGGGTCCGAAGGATAGCTCGAACCAATCGCCGGTGCGTTGGCGCTCACCATGTAAGTCCCCGCCGCCGTTCCGTCGCTTCTCCAGAGAGTATATCCGTGGGTTGCGTCGTAGTTCCCGAACAACAGCAAGCCGTTGAGATTCGTCAGCCCCTCCGGCGTGGCGATTTCCCCATTCGGTAATGGTGTATTCTCCACTAACACCGTGCCTGCCGTCGTTCCATCGGTCTTCCAAAGCTCGTTGGCGTCCGTGCCGTCGCTGGCGGTAAAGTAGAGCGTCCCGTTCACATCGCACAGATTCTGAGGGCTTCCGTAGCCGAGGCTCTCGTAGAAATTCTTCACCAAACTCGTCCCCCCACTCGTCCCATCGCTCTGCCAAAGGCCGACTCCATCCGAGAAATACAGGTAGTTGCCCGAGACAACCAACTGCGTTTCAGCGTTTTCACCACCCGTTGTTGGCGAAGAACTGATCGTCTTGACAATTGCGGTTCCTGAAGCAGTCCCATCTGTTTTCCAGAGTTGCGTTGCGTCGGGTGAGCCGCCGTTGGCGATGAAGTACAGGTCTCCGCCGAAGATCGCCATTTGAGACGCTGTGCCAGGCACCAAGGTTGAATCTGAACCCTGTACGATTACGGTGCCCCCGGCGGTTCCATCGCTCTTATAGAGATTCTGATAATAGTTGAAGTAAACCTCGCCCTCATACGCCGTAAGGTTTGTTGGCACCGAGGAGCCGATTCCGGGAGTGATGTCGTCCACCAGCATTGTGCCGGAGCCAGTGCCGTCCGTCTTCCACAGCTCATCGCCATGCGGCCCATCAATGGCCGCAAAGTACATCTCCCCATCGACCACCGCCGCCAGACTCCCCCCCGTCGGCTGCGGCCCGGAGAGCGAGTTGCTGGTTCCCAAGTTCAGGTCGTCAAAAAGCATGGTTCCTGCCGGCGTTCCATCGGATACCCACAATTCCGCGCCATGTGCGCCATCGTTGGCTTGGAAAAAAACTTCCCCCTCATAGGCGGTGAGGTAGGATGGATCGGAGCCGGGATTGGCAGGGTTAATATCGTCCAACAGGAAGGTCCCTGCTGAAGTGCCATCACTTTCCCACAACTCGACGCCGGACCCCGGAGCCTCGGCAGAAAAGAGAACTTCTCCGTTTAAGTTGGTCAGCGAAGCAGGGGAGGACGAACCCTGGCCGGGATAAATATCCTTCACCAAAACCGTGCCGGCTGACGTGCCGTCACTCTTCCAAAGTTCTGTTCCATGCGTGCCATCATTGGCTGAAAAGAACAATGTTCCGTTCACATCGGTGAGATTGGATGGGGCGGATCCATTTGAACCGGGAAAGATATCAGAGACCAACACTGTCCCCGCTGTCGTCCCGTCCGTTTTCCACAATTCTGCCCCATGCGTGCCGTCGTTTGCCTGCAGAAAGAGTGCGCCATTGACTTGTGTCAGATCGGTCGGGGCGTAAAGCGTCGCTCCGGTGCCCGAGTACAGCACGCCGGCGGTAACGCCGTTGTACTGCCAGAAGGCATTATTCATTGCGAAGTACAAATCGCCATTGAATACGAACAAGTTCGACGCCGCCCCTGAAATCAGACGGACCGTACCAGCGGAGGTGCCGTCGCTCTTCCAAATGCTCGTTCCATAAGCTGCGTCCGTCGCGACAAAGTAGAGCGTTCCATTCAAGTCAGTTAAGTATGTGGGTGAGGCCGAGTTGACATACGTGCCCGAATTGATGGTGCTGATCAGAGTGGTTCCGGCCGCCGATCCGTCGCTCTTCCACAGTTCCGTTCCGGCCGTACCGGCTGTCACCGTGAAGTAGAGTGTCCCGTCCGCATCTAACATATCCTGCGGGTACGAAATAGCCGAGCCCGGGCCCACGTCCTTCACCATGACTGTGCCCGCGGCCGTCCCGTCCGATTTCCAGAGCTCTGTCCCATTTCCGTCTGTAGCGGCAAAGAAAAGCGTTCCGCTTACATTGGTCAGATCTTGCGGATAGGAAGATGCAGCGCCGGGTGCGATATCCTTTACAAGGGCCGTTCCAGTCTGAGTTCCATCGGTTTTCCACAATTCAATTCCATCAGGACCGTCGTTGGCAGTGAAATAGAGCTCGCCGTCAACTGCGGTAAACTGAGCAGGTTGCGAGCCGATTCCCACGGTATTAATGTCCTTGATTAGTCCGGCCGAGAGTAGGATCCGCCCCTCCAAGGCATGCACAATGACGTCAATGCAGGCGCTACCGTTCGGTCGCGGGCGGCCGCCCAGCACCTTTGCCAATTTTTCACGGAGAACAGTAAATGAAAGTGGTGTGCGCATTTACATCCCGAATGGAACTACATCGAACGGATTGCAACAAGTGGGAACCCCACCCAGTCAAGGCCCCCACCGAGGAATGTATTGCTTGATGCGCCCGAAGTAAAGTGAATTTTCCTTCTGACAAGATCGCGATAATCTCTGGGTCCGTTGGGGCTGGTAGTGGAGAACCAGAAGCTGGGTTTAGTTTTAGTTGAGGATCAGTTGCCCGTAGGTGTGCCCCTGATCATCGGAGAATTCGACCTCGAAGACGTCAGGCCCAGACGGGAACGAAACGGCTGCCATTGGGCAGCCAATCCTCGAATACGCGAAGCGGGAGAAGCAGATCGGGCGGCTTTATCGGGCATCTGGTAACCCCTTAAATCGTTGTGACCGTCGTCACGTTTTTGAACCGCGCGCCGAAGTTGGCCAGGAACGCATTGTAGTCGGGCGCATCGATCTTGTCGGCCCCATCTTCGTTGAAGTAGCCCAGGTATCCCGCCGCGGTGCTCTTGAGGTTGAAGGTGCTCAGCAGGGCGTTGTAATCGGTGCCGGTGACGCTTCCGGTGCCGGTGGCATCGCCGAACAGACGGTAGAAGGTGTCAGTTCGCGAGGTGCCGGTGACGGACGGGTTGGCATCGGAGGTGACTGCCGAGCCGTTGAGGGTGATGTTGTAGACCCCGTCGGCAATCGAGCCGTTGAGCACTCCTGCTCCGCTGAAGGTCACTGCCCACTGGGTGCTGGACCCATCGGCATTGGGGTTGATGGCCGTCCAGGTGAGCGTCGGCAAAGTGCCGCTGGCGTAGGTGGAGTTCAGCGCGATTGAGAAGGCGTTCGACCCCAGCAGCACCGCCTCGCTGAAGCTGTACACGATTGAGTTCACCATTGACCGCTGAACCCCGGCCAGCGCGACGTTGTTGCCGTTGACCGCCGCGCTGGTGATCGAGACTGGCGTGACTGTGACATAAGTGAACTTGTCGGCGGGAGAAGTTACCGAAGTCCCGCCGGGCGTGACCACCGTCACATCGACCGTACCGGTGCCGGCCGGGTCGA
>Ga0182024_10024539_pt1 | contig 10703 bp, 9 predicted proteins | sample P32metaG_FD_120480 | JGI IMG/M metagenome (GOLD analysis project Ga0182024, IMG submission 120480) | Permafrost microbial communities from Stordalen Mire, Sweden - P3-2 metaG (Illumina Assembly) | ecosystem: Environmental > Terrestrial > Soil > Wetlands > Permafrost | place: Sweden: Stordalen...
ATCTCGCCGAACTCGCCGCCGAATATCACGAGCAGCATGCTCCTGCCAACGCCACCGAGCGCGAACTCGTCGACACTTTAATTCACAACGAATGGCGCCTCCGCCGCATGCGCCGCGTCGAAGCCGTGCTCTGGGAGCATGCCGCCAATACCTACCTCGCCCAACATCCTGATGAGCCAGCCTGTAATTCCGCCCACGCCTTCATCACCAACTCCGGAGCCTTCGAGCGCCTCCAACGCATAGTCAACGCCTGCGAACGCAACTACCACCGCGCTTTAAAAGAGTTAGTGGCGCGGGGCCATGCCCGGCGCAGTCCGCAACCCGAAGAAACCAAACCCACTTCCCCCAATATTGGCCCGTTCCGTCAAAACCCAAATCCGCCCGAGCCAGCCCCTCCGCCAGCCCCCCAAAACACCCCGGCGACCCGCTCTAAAGCCGCCAAAGACGCCGCCGACGCCCAAGCCCTCGCCGACGAGAGCTTCCGCATCCGCCGGCAAGCGATGTTAGACGATGCCATGGCGAGATTCGGGAAAAAATAGCCCCTCGGTCCGCAACCGCCTCACCCGGCATAAGCCCCCAGTTTGCCCAAGAACCCGACTTCAATCCCTCAAAGAAGGTGGAAACAAAAAATGAATAATCCTCGCCGCATCCTGTTCTGCGCAACCCGAAACCGATGCCTCTCCGATCGCTCCGCGCAAGCCAAAAGCATCTGGCGCGAATCCTCATCATCAGCCGGGAAAGGTCCCGAAGTTCGCGGCTTCTGCCTGTGACACACTGAAGACGTTCCCTATGCTTGGCGAAACCATACTGCAGTACCAGATTTTACAGAAGCTGGGCGCCGGTGGAATGGGCGACGTCTACAAGGCCCAGGACACGCGGCTAAACCGCGTCGTCGCCATTAAAGTGCTGTCTGGAGGCGGTTCGGACGATCCGGAGCGCCGCCGGCGGTTCATTCAGGAAGCGCAAGCCGCCTCAAGTTTGAACCATCCGAACATCATCACCATCCATGACATTGCGTCTCACGACGGCCGCGAGTTCATGGTCATGGAGTTCGTCAGTGGGAAACCGCTCACTGAGCTCGTCACGCCGTCGGGGCTGCTGGTTGCGGATATTCTGAAATACTCCGTGCAGATTGCGGATGCGCTGCAAACGGCGCATGCGGCGGGCATTATCCATCGCGATCTCAAACCCGCCAACATCATGGTGACGGAAACCGGACTGGTCAAGATCCTCGATTTCGGCCTGGCGAAATTGACGGAAAACGGCGGATTCACGTCGCTGACGGACGATACGAAAACCATTGGAACGTCTCCGCTGACCGTGGAAGGTTCGATTCTGGGCACGGTCAACTACATGTCGCCGGAGCAGGCGGAAGGCAAGCGGGTGGACCCGCGCTCCGACATCTTTTCGTTCGGCGTGGCGCTATACGAAATGGCGACGGGCCGGAAAGCGTTCGCTTCGGATTCCGTCGTCTCGACGCTTTCCGCGATTCTACGCGACGAGGCCAAGCCCATTGGCGAGATTGTGGCCGGCGTGCCTCCCGAGTTGGCATACGTGGTTCACCGCGCGCTGCGGAAAGATCCGGATCAGCGCTGGCAGACCATGGGCGAGGTGCACGATCAGTTGGCGGCGCTCAAGCAGCGGTCCGATTCGGGCGTGCTGCAAATTCCGCCGCTCGCGGCCGCGAGGAAGAAGACGGGGAACACGCTTGCCCTTGCCTGCGCCATCGCGGCGATCGTCGTCGCGGCCGCGGCTTGGGGGTGGATGAAATACAGCACGGCGCGGCTGGCGCGAATTCCCTCCCCCCGGATTACGGCGGCGCCGGCAACGCCCCGGGAGAGCAAGCCTTCACCGCTGGCCGACGCGGTACTCACCAACGAGGGCGTGCTGCAGATGGTACAAGCGAAGGTTTCTACGGCGCTCATCGTCGGCCAGATTCAATCTTCCAAGACGCAATTCGATTTGTCGACGGCGGAAATCATTCGTCTCACAAAGGCCGGCGTTCCAGACACGGTGATTCAGACGATGCGCAATCCCACGGGCGCAGCCGCCGCGCCGGCGCCGGTAGCGCCGCAATCGCAAACTGTGCGCATCGCTGGCGGGACCCCCGTCGCCATGACGCTGAGCCAAGACGTTCCCGCTAACGCCGCCCAAGGGCTGGCGCTGCGGTTTCACGTAAGCCAGGACGTTCTGATCGGCGCTACGGTGGTAGTGGCAAAAGGGGCCCCGGTTACGGGCGAGATTGCGGAGAAGAGCAAGAAGAAGTTTCTGATCCGGTCGGGCAAGCCCACCTACCGGTTGACGGAAGTGACGGCCGTCGACGGGTCGAAACTGAAGGTTCGCGCCACCCCGGACGTGGGCGGCGCCGGCAGCGGGCGGCCGCTTGAGCCTCACGGCCATGCGCCGCCGAAGGATTTGGCCGCCGCGGCCGGCGACGAGTTCATGGCGTATTTGGATGGAGATCAGACGGTGAAGGTGCGGCGGTGAAGCTGTTCTAGCCTGACATGCCGCTCTGCACTGTCAGGAACTGCCATCTGACGCTGGCGCGCGAAGAGCGGCGGCTGGTCTGTCTGCGTGGACATTCGTTCGATATCGCGCGCAGCGGATATATTAACTTGCTGCAGCCGCAGGAGCGGCGATCCAAGCGGCCGGGCGATACTGTGGCGGCGGTGGCGGCGCGGCGCCGATTGCATGACCGCGGCGTGACTATGCCGCTGCTGGACGCTATCGCGGAGACAGTGGGCGCATCGGCGAGCGATGCGGTTCTCGATGCCGGCTGCGGCGACGGCTTCTATCTTGGCGGCCTGGCGAGCCAGACCGGCTTCGAGGCGCATGGCGTCGATATCTCGATTCCGGCGGTGGATGCGGCGGCGCGGCGCTATCCCGGATGCGAATGGATCGTGACGAATGCCGACCGGCTCGTGCCCTACGCCGATGGCTCGTTCACTGTGGTGATGTCGATTACGGCGCGGATGAATGCGGGGGAATTCCGCCGGGTGCTGCGGGACGATGGGCGGCTTCTGGTGGCGCTGCCGGCGCCGGATGACTTGATCGAATTACGCGGCGTGGGGCGAGATCGCGCGCCGCGCACAGTGGAGACGTTTGGGCGGGACTTCACGCTGGCTGATCGGGGGCGGGTTACTACAGTGGCTGAGCTTGATGCCGGCGGGGTTCAAGATGTGCTGTTGTCTATTTATCGACCTATGAGGGCAAAGGCCGTGGAAGCCATGCGAGTGACGCTTAGTCTCGATCTCTTGCTGTTTCGCGCGGTGTGAACGCTACTTAGTCATATCGAATCGTGGCACACACACTCGTGCGAACGCCTCCGTCCGGGACCGGATACGAGACCGTAATTATGAAACGGCATACTTAGTTTTTCAATTGTAGGGCGGACCCCCCGGTCCGAGGCCGACGCCCTCGTCGGCCTCTCTGGAGAATCGCCATCGCCGCCGAGTGTAAACTTTCCTCATGGTATTCGCCAAGCGGCTTCGCGAGGGAGTTAGGCGTGGAGATATCACTTGCAGTGTCCGAATATGGACGCGTCCTCACGTCAAAGCGGGCAACCGCTATCGTATGGAAGAAGGTGAGATCGAAGTGGATTCCATCACGCCGATCGGCTTTCCGGATATCACTCCCGCATTGGCGCGCGAGTCCGGATTCCTGGGAGTCGTCGACCTGCTCAAGGTCGCGAAGCATGGTGGAGGCGAGAATATTTATCTGGTTCGCTTCCACTACGTGCCTCCGCGCGCCCGGCGAATCAGAACCGCTCAATAGTGAAATTCTCAGCCGGCATGCCCGGCGATGGCAGCGCGGAATCTTGCGAGGCGCGCTGGTCCGAAAGACGAATTTGAAGCTCCCAGACGCCGCGCCAGTTCGGCGAATATATGCTGCTGGCCGCCGATAAAGGCCGCGAGTTCGCTGCATACCCGCCGCGACGATTATGTGGGGCAGGTTGTCAACCTGCGGCCGATTGTTAATCGGCCTGCCGGAAGCAATCGCAATGCCGGAGAAACGTCTGCGCCTTTTGCGGCCAGCCGCTATGTGGGGCAGCCAATCCTGGCTGCAGCCGGCTTTCAGCCGGCTTGCTCCAACCGCGGACGCCTTGGGGCGCAGCCTTGTCAGGCCCGGCCTGCCCGCAGCAACCACGATGCCGGAAAACCCCCGCGCCGCCCTGCCGCGATGCGCCAGTTGCCCCGCCCCTACGCGCTCTTTTTCGCGACAAGGCCGTTGACGTATTGGATATCTTTGTCCGACCAATTTGCCGCCGGCTTTCCCATCACCTTCCGATACGGAGCACCCAGTTTCGCCGAGTCTTTCGAGAAGACGTTTCCCGCCGCTGACTTCGCCTCCTCGGCGCGGCCCTTCCTGTTGGCGCGAGTAGACGGACGCCTGGAAGTTTTCGCACGGCCCACCTTCGCCTTAGCCGGAACCCCGACGCCGGCAGCCGCGTGGTCCAGGCCTATCGCCTTCGCGGCGGCGCCCGCGGCGTGTCCCACAGTACGTGCGGTGGAGCTCAAAAAGTCGTCGTGCTCGGCAGCGTTTTCGACGCTCGATTGTTCCTTTGATTTCGTGGCAGCCATAAATACCTCAATCGCCGGATATGCACGTTTTATACCATTCGCCAAGACGCTATGTTTGCTTCTCCGCGCCTCCGCGTCTCAGCGTCGAAAAAATCAGTTGCCGGCCGGACGCGCCGCCGGAGTCTCCGTCGTCGTTTGCACCAGTTCTTTAAGTTTCCGGTCGCTGAGCATCTTATTAACTCGCGGCAGGTCGCTCTTCACAATCGCGTCGAACTTCGCCTGCTCATCGTGCAGCCGCTTAGTCAACACCTCGTAAACTTCATACGACCCCGCCGTGGGCTTGCCGTCGCCGTGCTCAATCGTACTGCCCAGCGCGGCAATCTTGTTATTCAGCTTGATCGGGAAATTCAGCGGATCCTGGCCGCTTTGGTTGCGGACCTGATAGATGTCCTCTTCCACCGCCGTGATCTTGTCGCGGAAGCCATCCAGCGCGCTCTTGAGCGCCGCGTCCTTGTTTTCCTTCAGCCGCTCGTTCATTTGCAGCTTGAACTCGCGGATCGCGATCACCATCTCATTCGACGCGCTCACTTCGTCGCGAACCTTCATCGACAGGTCGAACTGCTCCTTCAGATCGGCGACCGTCACATTGTCCAGGCGCGGGTCTTTTTCCAGCAGCAGGTGGTCGGTGAACACTTGCCCGTCGACGGTCAGGCGCACTTCATAGGTCCCCGGAACAGCCGCGGGTCCCTGCGTATTCGCGCCCCAGAAAACCATTCCGTTAAAGGTCTTGGCGCCGGGATATCGCATGTCCCACTGGAATCGGTTGAGGCCCGCCTTGTCCGGCGGCGTGGGGTTTCCGCCTCGTCCTCGTCCGCCGCCGCCGCCACCTCCGCCGCCACCCTGATCGGCGCCCTCTTCGGGAACCGCTCCCGGTTCCGCGGCCGGGTCGGCGGCAGCTCCTCGTCCACCCCGGCCGCCACGTCCTCCGCGGCCGCCGGCCTGATCGTTGGGAGTGCCGGTAAAGGTGCGAACCACCTGGCCCTTTTCATCCACAATGTCGATGGTCACCTTCTGCGCTGGTTTCGCCAGGTAATAATCGATGCGCGCCTGACTCACGTTGCGCTCGGCGGGCGTGGAGTGGAACAGATGCGCCGTCTCCGTGACTAACGCCGGCGTGAACTGGCGGATCGGCGTGATGTCGTCGAGCACGTAGAAAGAGCGTCCGTGAGTGGCAATCACCACATCGGCGCCGTTGATGACGATGTCGGAAACCTGCACATCCGGCAGATTCAGGCGGATCGATTGCCAATTGTCGCCATCGTCGAACGAAACGTAAATGCCATGCTCCGTTCCGGCGAATAGCAGCCCTTTGCGCACCCCGTCTTCGCGCACCGCTTGTACGAAATCGTTTGCCGGGATTCCATTTACGATCGCCGTCCATGTCTTGCCGTAATCGTGCGTGCGATAGATATAAGGCTTGCGGTCGTCCATCTGGTAATTTTTGACGGCTGCATAAGCGGACGCCGCATCGGTTGGCGAAGCGTCAATCAGGCTCACGCGCCCATAGTGCGGCATGCCCGGCGGCGTAATATTGTTCCAACTCTTGCCTCCGTCGCGCGTGATTTGGATCAATCCGTCGTCCGAGCCGGTCCAGATGGTGTTCTCCTCTTTGTGCGAAGGCGCAATGGTGAAGATGGTGCCGTAGATCTCGGGTCCATTCTGATCGTGCGTGATCGGGCCGCCGGAATCGCCCAGCGTCTTCGCGTCGTTGCGCGTCAAATCGGGGCTGATCTTCTGCCAACTGTGGCCTTCGTCGTTGGTCTTCCACAAATGCTGCGACGAGGTGTAGATTGTTCCCGCGTTCAGTGGCGAGAACACGATGGGGAACGTCCACTGCCAGCGCTCCGGCAGCGAGCCGGCCGATTCGCCTGAGAAGAATAGCGGATAGACTTGCACGTCTTTCGAATAGTTGGTGCGCCGGTCGAAGCGCGTCAGCAGCGCGCCCTGGCTGCCCGCGTAGAAGATATTGGGATTCACCGGATCGGGCGCAATGTAGCCGCTTTCGCCGCCGCCGGCGCTGTACGTGTTGCCGCCTCCGCGTCCGCCTCCGCCTCCACCGCCACCGCGTCCGCCCCCGCCGGCATTGGGCGTGCAAATCGTCGAGCTATCCTGCTGCGCGCCGCAAACGTGATAGGGAATCTCATGCGTCACTGCCACGTGGTAAAGCTGCGCGGTGGCGTACTGTTCGCTGGTCCACGTCTGGCCGCCATTGACGGACACCGCGGCGCCGCCGTCATTGCTTTCAATCATGCGCAGCGGATTATTCGGGTCCAGCCACAGGTCGTGGTTATCGCCGTGCGGCGGCTGCAACGTGCGGAAAGTCTTCCCGCCATTAGTGGATTTGAAGAACGACGTATTCATCACGTAGACCGTATCCTTCGCCTTGGGATCGGCGTAAATCCGGCTGTAGTAGAAGGCGCGCTGCCGCACGTTCCGCTCGTCGTTGATCAGTTTCCACGTAGCGCCCGCATCGTCCGAGGAATAGACGCCGCCATTGGCGTTCTCCACGATTGCGTACACGCGGTTGGAATCCGCGCCGGAAATGGCCACGCCGATCTTGCCGATAATTCCGGGGTCGCCTTCCTCTTTCAGCCCCGTCTTCAACGAATTCGGCCCCAATTGCGGCAGACCGGGGTTGCGCGTAATCTCTTTCCACGTGTCGCCGCCGTCGGTGCTCTTAAACAGGCCGCTTCCCGGTCCGCCGCTGGTCAAGCCCCACGGCGTGCGGTTGACGTCCCACATGGCGGCGAAGATCACGTTGGGGTTGTGCGGGTCGAGGCAGAGATCGACCACGCCCGAATGATCGTCGCGGTAGAGTATCTTCTGCCACGTCTGGCCGCCATCCTTCGAGCGGAACACGCCGCGCTCCGCATTGGGCGCATAGGGATGGCCCAGGGCGCCGACGTAAACAATATCCGGATTGGTCGGGTTCACGCGGATGCGCGAGATGGCCTGCGTATCGGCGAGGCCCATGTGCTTCCACGTTCTGCCTGCGTCCGTGGATTTGTAGACGCCGTCGCCCTGCATGATGTTGCCGCGCAGCTCGGTTTCGCCCATGCCGATATAGACAACGTCGGGGTTCGATTCCGCGACTGCCACCGCGCCCACCGAAGAGCTTTCGATTTGGCCGTCGGTGACAGGCCGCCACGTCAGGCCGCCATCGGTAGTCTTCCACAACCCGCCGCCGGTAGCGCCAAAGTAGTATTCCAGCGGCCGGCTGGCGCTGCCGATGGAAGTGATCGAGCGCCCGCCGCGAGCCGGACCCACGCTGCGCCATTGCAGCGAGCCGAACACGGCCGGGTCGAACGCGGGGGTGGCGGAAAAGGCAGCTACGGCGAAAAATGTGGCAGCGAATCGAAGAAGCTTCATGGACGGTAATTATATCGCTTAGTGGCGCGGGCCCGTGGCCTGCGCATTTCAGCAGCGCTTCCAGCAGTTTGTCTATGCCGCCGCAATTTCTGTTGACCTGATATAGTGAAATCACTATGTTTGGCCGGCAATGACGGCTGAGCCGGCGTTGAAGCCGGTAGTTTGGGTCGGGACGAGCCGCAAGGATTTGCGCGAGTTCCCGGCGCCCGTGCAGGATCCTGTGGGCTATGCGTTGTTTGTTGCCCAGCAGGGCGGCAAGCATCGGGATACGAAGCCGCTGACCGGATTCGGCGGCGCCGCCGTGGTGGAGATCGTCAAGGACTACCGGAGCGATACGTTCCGCGCCGTCTACACGGTGCGCTTCGCTGGGACGGTTTACGTGCTTCATGTCTTCCGGAAGAAATCGAAGACTGGGCGTAAGACGCCAACGAGCGACATCATGACATCGAATTGATCAAAAAGCGGCTGCGCGAAGCAGCGCGGATCGCATTGGAACGAAGCGAAGAAAAGGGAGGGCATGACCAGGAAGGGATACGAAGTCGGTGGGCGCAATGTTTTCGAGGACATCGGAGTGCCGAACGCCGAGGAACACTTTGTCAAGGCGAAGCTCGTCTTCAAGATCGATACGATCCTGAAGCGCCGCGGCCTGAAACAAACGGAAGCGGCCGAACTGTTCGGCGTGCGGCAGCCCGACATCTCCAAGATGCTGCGCGGCGAGTTCCGGCAGTTCTCCGTCGAGCGCCTTCTGCGTTTCCTTGTGGCGCTCAATCAGGATGTGGAGATTGTCGTAAAGCCACACCGGGACACGCGCAATGCTCCAGCATTGCATGTGTCATAGAGTTCGCCTTATCAGGCGGCCTCGAACGCCGCGAGCGCGTTTGCGCAAAATCGCCGACACTACGCTCCCTAACGATCGCGGCTCTGTAACTCACCGTAAACAGGCAACACCCGAATCAGAGCCGCGACCAAAGGGAGCGGTTTTTCGCGCCGACTGATGAAATCCCCCAAACGGTTCAGCACCCCGAGAACCGGGAGCCGTTGTAGAAGTGATGCATGCTGAGGCATACTAACTCTATATGCCTCAGCCGGAAGTAAACACGCGAAGACGCGACCGCAAGGGCGGCCGGAGCAAGTCTAAGCCAAATCGCCGCGGCGAGCCCCGGCCGCGGTATACGGTTGGCCTTCCGTCCACAGTGGCCAGCCAGGTGGAACGATACGCCGAGACGGTTGACGCCAGCATGAGTAAGGCGATTGCCGCGCTCGTGCGCATTGGTTTGGAAAGCCAGGCGAATCGAAAGCGTGAGTTCTTCACAAGGCTGAAGGAGAACCTTGCCAAAGACGACCCGAAGGAACAGGACCGAATTGTGGATGAGTTCCGAACTCTAATCCTGGGCCGTTGAAGAATGCCGACAATCCAGTGGGAGCGGCTTCCCCGAGAGAAGTGGGCCCACGTATATCCCATGCGGGAAGTCGTCGGCGCAACCGGGCGCTTTTCGGCGATTCTGGGCTACGGCTGCGTCCGGAGCGACCCCTGCGGGCGTATAATTATCCTGTGCGAGTCAAGACATCGATCACCCTTCCGGCAGACCTCTTGGAACGGCTTGACCGGATCGACTCCAACCGATCCGCTTTTCTGGAGCGGGCTGCACTAGTCTATCTTGCTCGCTTGGAACAATCGCGTCGGGATCGCAGGGACATCGCGATTATCAACCGTCACGCCCGGCGCTTAAACCGCGGAGCTAAAGAGACTCTCGAATACCAGACGCTGCCGTGAAGCGAGGCGAGCTCTACCTGGTGAAGAAACCTGGAAGCCGCGATCCGCGCAAGCAGCGTGTCTTTGTTGTCGTAAGTCGCCAGGCTCTGATTGATTCGCGGTTCTCGTCGGTGATCTGGCGCCTGTTTATTCCCAGCATGATGGTCTCAGTACGCAGGTCTGCGTTGGGCTGGAACAGGGCCTCAAAAAGGAATCGAGCATTCACTGCGACGAATTGGTCAGCCTTCCGAAGGCGGTGCTCACTCATTACGTCGGCCGGCTTGGGCCGGCTTGCCTCGGCGAACTGGAGATAGCGCTATCGGCGGCGTTGGGGTTGGACAGTTTGGATTCCTTCGATTTGACCCCTCAATAGGCCTACTCGGACCGGCGATCCGCGGCTTAACGAAATCTAACCGTCGAGTCGGCAGCCGCCCGGCGCTTCATTTCCCGGAACGCCGGTACTAGCTTCGAATCCGTGATTTGACAATTTGACAGGCAGTTCATCCCTCTCATGCACGGACGACTCACCGGATTATTTTTTGACTAGGCGGGCACTCTTCGGATCATAGACTACCTCCGTGATCGAACCATCTCGGATGCGTTGGACGGCTTCATCGATTACATGAAGCGGAACAAGGAACCATTCGTGTGGACGCACCGGCTGTCCGAAACGATCATGGATGGTGAGATCAAGCTGTGCCGGCACGAAGATGCGGTGAAAAAGATTTTCCAGCTTCGTGCGATTGATTTCAGCCAACTTGTAGCTTGCGACTACTTCAACCTCCGCCAGCAGATAGGTGGCGTCATGTGCCGCATTGGCGATGCGGGCTTCCACCTTTCCACCAGTGACGCCGATCTTGTGGATCAACTCGCGATGTTCTGCAACGAAGGGGTGATCCGACAGACTGCGCAATACATAGATAGTGCCGCTTTCGACGTCATCTTCGTCCCAGCTTTGGCTAAACAGCGGCCCGAGGTTCGGTTCGGTCAGCCTGCGCCCG
>Ga0182024_10024540_pt1 | contig 10703 bp, 12 predicted proteins | sample P32metaG_FD_120480 | JGI IMG/M metagenome (GOLD analysis project Ga0182024, IMG submission 120480) | Permafrost microbial communities from Stordalen Mire, Sweden - P3-2 metaG (Illumina Assembly) | ecosystem: Environmental > Terrestrial > Soil > Wetlands > Permafrost | place: Sweden: Stordalen...
GACTTGCCGGATCCGCTGGCGCCCACGACCAGCAAGAATGCGCTGCCCGCGCGCGCATGCGCGGCGATCTGCTCGGCGGCGCGCGCGATCAGGGCATCCCGGCCGAAGAAGATCGCGGCGTGCTCGAACTCGTAGGCCTGCAATCCGCGAAACGGGTTACCGAGCCAAATCGGACCGCCGTCTTCCGCGGCCGGCGCGACCGCGCTCTTGATCCGGCGCTCGATCAGCTTTCGCAACGATTGCTCGAGCGCGGCGGCGAATTCCTCGATGCCGCGATATTCGACCGATGCCGCCAGGAAGATGCCGCGATCTGAAAAGTGGCGTTTCCAGAACTGGTCGAGCGCATCGAGCTGCAGCAAGCTGCGCGCCCGCGCTTCCGGGTCACGCGGATCGACGGCGGCCGGGCTCACATTGCGGAACACCAGAATATCGGGCGCGCCGTGCGCGCGCGCGGCCGCCAAGGCGTCCTCGAACTCCCACTCGGTGCCGGTGACCGGAGCGCGTCCGTCGAGCCCGCGATATTCGCGCGTGGCGGTCTTTTCCGGCAGCGGCGTGCCGAGCCGCGACCAAAGGATGAGGATGACGATATCGGAAGCACTCGGCGGCTCGATGGCGTCCTGGAAATGCCCGGATGCCAGGAGCGGCTCGTGCTCCCAGCGATAGCTTTCGATGGAAAAATAGCGGGCGAAGTCCTGCCCCAGCTTGTCGACGATGAGATCGGCCCGCAGCCGCTCGTCGGGAACATCGCCCGGCGATGAAATGAAGATCCGTAGGCGCTGCGCCATCGACCCTGTCCGTATCTGCAGTCAACCTGGAGCTTCACTCGCTCACGCGCTGAACGAAATAATCCCGGCTCGGCATTTTTACCTTCGGCAGCGTGTCGGCCGTCACGCTACAAATTCGAGCTTGCCACCCGGGCTTCTCGGCTTGTTCTGCATGGCTCTCTCGCGACCGCAAGCCAATCCAATCGCGGGTCCGTCCCGTCACTCCGGCTTGATGTTCGCGAACCTGATCACCTTGCCCCACTTGTCGGTTTCCTCGGCGATGAGCTTTTTGAACTCTGCGGGCGAGGCCGGCAATGGTGTGGTGGCGAGATCGGCAAACCGCGCCTTCATCGCAGGATCGGCCAGCGCGGCATTGACTTCCGCGTTGAGCCTTTTCACGATTTCCGTGGGCGTATTGCGCGGCACCCCGATGCCATTGAGCGCGACGGCCTCATAGCCCGGCACGAAATCGCCCACTGTCGGGACATCCGGCAACGCGTCGAGGCGCGTGGCCGTGGTGACCCCCAAGGCCCGCAGCCGGCCGGCCTTGATGTGCTCGAGGGAGGAGGCGGTGAGGTCGAACATCACCTGGACCTGGCCGCCGAGCAGATCGGTGAGCGCCGGTGCCGAGCCGCGATACGGGACGTGGAGCATGTCGACGCCGGCCATCATCTTGAACAACTCGCCCGCCATGTGGGTCGAGTTTCCTATGCCCCCCGAAGCCATAGTGAGCTTGCCCGGATTGGCCTTGGCATAGGCGATGAACTCAGGGATGGTCTTGGCCGGGACCGAGGGATGCACCTCCATGACGAGAGGCACGCGGTTTATGCTCGCGACCGGCTCGATGTCGCGGATGAAATCGTAAGGCAGCTTCTCGTAAAGCGTCGCGTTGATGACATTGCTCGAAGTCACCCAGATCAGCGTATAGCCGTCCGCGCGTGCGTGCACGACATATTCAGTGGCGGTCGTGTTGCTGGCGCCCGGGCGGTTGTCGATGACGAAAGACTGGCCGATGTGCTCCGAGAGCCGTTGGCCGATCAGGCGGGCGAAGATGTCGGCGCCCTGGCCGGGCGGAAATCCGACGACGACGTGGACCGGCCGTGCCGGATAGTCCTGCGCGCTCGCGATGCGCGCGCCGGCCGGCAAGACCGCGGCCCCGGCTGCCAGACGAAGGAATTGGCGGCGTCGCATTTTCATTGGTTCATTGGCCCCCAGCGCCGATTGCGCGCTGCGCGCATGGACACTCAAGATGTGAACGATGCAGCCGAGCAAGGCTACACGAACTTTCCCGGCACCCGGAAGGGGGCTTGCTTCCGGCTGCGATCACCGGGGGGCGCCGGTTCGGTCGCTTGGTCGATATGCCAGCTGTCGCGCCGCCTGCGCCAGCTCGCAGCCTTCGCAATAGCGCGAATCCTTGTAGTCGATCCAATTGTGGGCGTAGATGCTCTCGGCCGCGATCCCGTAGCGCTCCTGCAGAAAAGGCACCAGCCGCAGCCACGCCTGCATCTGCTGCGACGTCACCGGCTTGGCGACGTCCGGATAATTGCCGATGAATTCCACCCCGATGGTGTTGGTCTTGACGATCGCGTGAAAGGTCTTGGAGTTGTCGATAAATTTGTTGTCGTTGCGATTGGCGCCGTCGCCGTGGGTCGGGATGACGCTCTCGGAGGTCGCCCAGTAGGCCGTGCCGTCGGTCTCGACCCATAGCGTGACGCCGCGCTTGGTGGGATTGGCGGCTTGCGCGAGCGCGGAAGCGCGGGCGGAGCCTGGCGGGCCCTCGGTCTGATGGGCCAGAATGTTTCGCCACCGGTTCGCATCGGCGGGGGCGCCGAGCGGATTGAGATACACGATCCTGAGGCCGGCGATCTGCGGCCGTCCGGGGAGCTGCGCGATCTCGGCAAGGGTTCCGTGCGGCTGCGCCGTCCCCTGCAGGATGGCGATTTGCCGGCCGATGGCGTCGTCGGCGGCCATGAGCTCCGTCGCGCTCACCGCGCCGACCCCGTCGGGCCGGCCCTTGAGCTCGCGCGCCGCATTGTCGCGCATCACCGCGTAGTCGAGGGTTGCTTGCAGGCCGGCGGCCTTGAGCCGCGCCGCCAGCTCGACGCGCGGCACGTCCGCTCGCCCGCTCTGCGCCTGCGCGATGACTTGCGCGGCGCTCGAAGCCTGCTCGGCGCCGGCTGCCGGCGTTGCGCCCGGCCGCAGGAGCGGAGAGGCTGCGATCAGAGAGCCGGTGATCACAAAGCCCGCGATCACATGACCGATCAAGACGTGACCGATGCGCGCCCCGATCATGCGCGGTACACACGCCGCCATCCTGGCGCGCTCGCGTTCACCGGCCGCGGACCACGTCCTTGTAGGCCGGCTTCTCCTTGAGGAAGCCGCGCTGCATCATCCAGTCGACTTTTTCCTGGAACTCGGCCGGCTTGTAGCCTTGCACCCCGGTCAGCTCGGGCAGCATGCCGGTCTTGCGCTGCTCCGGCTCGAGATCGCGCAAGAGCTGCTCCCGCGACCGCTCCTCGTTCTCGGCCAGCCAAGCCACGGCGCGGTTGAGGGCGCGCGTCAGCTTTTGTGCGGTTTCGTCATCGACGTCCTCGCCGGCCACGATCCCGCCGCGCCAGCGCAGATCGGCGATCTTGCGGCAGCCGGTCTCGGCGGCGCGGCTCACCAACGGCTCCATCAGGGCCGCGGCTTCGGTCCGGCCGCTGAGGAGCGCATCGAGCCGGTCATTGGCATGAACCAGCCTGATCTCGTCGAACGGCACCCCGGCGGCTTCAAGCACCTCGATGGCGGCATAGAACGTTCCGGCGTGCCAGGTCACGGCGATCGGCACGTTGCGCAGCTGTGCGACCGATTGGATGGCCGAATCCCGGCGCACCATCAGGGCACCGGTGCGCACCGTGGTGTCGAGGCCGATGATCTTGCCCTTGCCGAGCGTCTGCACCCGCTCGATCGCGCCCCATTCGCAGACCGGATACACCTCCAGGGCGCCTTTCTGCAGCTGCGATTCCTTCCAGCGCTCGGAAAAGTCCTCGACCCGCCCCGCGACGCCTCTGGGATTGTCCTCGTAGTATTCGACATCGAGACCTTCGTCGGCGAAATAGCCCCGCTCGACCGCCACCCGCCAAGGGCGGTCATGGGCATTGCTGTCGCTCTGCAAGCGGATGGTGCGCGGCATGAGTATCCCCTTCCGTCGATATTCTCGAGTCTCGGGTATTCTTTACCGGACCACAAGATAGGGGAAAACGCCGCGGCCCTCAACGGAGCCGGCCGCCCGGGAGCCGTGCGGGCGGCCCCGTTGGGGTTCATTGTTCGATTCTGTTTCGTTCTCTTTTCGATTTCTGGGTGCCTGGTGAACCAAGCGTCCGCGGCGGTCCCGGGTAGGTAGTTGCGCCTGATTTTACGGGGCCAACGCAGCGGAATTGGTCGCCTGGAGCTACCACCAACCATAGGGCCAAAGCCGCAGCCGTGGTACCCTGATCGGGCGAATCACTGAGGGGTGCTCTCATGAACGTCATCGTCTTCGCGTCACGCAAAGGCGGCTCGGGCAAGAGCACGCTGACCGCCCATCTCGCGGCCCAGGCGCACCGGCCGTCGCGTCCCGTCCTGCTGATCGACTGCGATCCGCAGGGCTCGCTGACTTTGTGGCACAAGCTGCGGGGCGGCGGCGAGCCGCCGTTGCGCGCCGCCATCGAGGGCGTCGCCGATCTCATCAAAGCCGCCCGCCATGCCGGCTACGAATGGGTCTTCATCGACACGCCGCCGAACATGTCGGCCGCCGTCACCGACGCCATCCACGCCGCCACGCTGGTCGTGATCCCGGCGCGGCTCACCGTGTTCGATATCGCGGCCGTCAAGGAGACCATGGATCTGTGCCGCAAGCTGGGCAAGCCCTATGCGGTCGTGATCAACGGCGTGCCGGCGCGGCGCGACAACACCGAGTCACCTTACGTGCGCGAGGCGCGCCAGGTTCTCACCCAGCTCAACGTTCCGGTCTGGTCCGGCCAGATCACCCAGCGCACCAACTACTCGCTGGCGCTGGCGGAAGGCGAGGGGGCCAAGGAATACGATGCCAATTCGGAGGCGGCGACGGAGGTCGCCGCCCTGTGGAACGCCATCGAGAAGTCGGTGAAGGCGATCAATGGCATCTACGAAGGCGTGGCCATGCATCGGGTCGCGGCCTGAGCGGCGACGCCCGGCGGTTCGTATCTTTTCGACATGGCCGCCTTCGGTTGCGCCGTCGAGCGTCACTTCAAAATAACTTTGACCTTGTCGAGGCCGGCCGTCGTCGCCGCCGGGCGAGCCGTATCTCGGAGGGGCCGACCGCGGCGGCGCGGGCCGGACTGAACCTATTTCCTTCAAATTCTTGTGTTGCGGGGATTATCGGCCCGCCGCCCGCAACCGTGCTACAGGACGCGAATAACGACAACGCAAATATCGACAGCGTAACCATCGATCCAGGGAGGATTGAAGATGACTCTCTATTCCGCGACCTGTTTCCGGCGCGGCGCCGTCGGCGCCATAGTTCTTGCCGCCATCGGGACGGCCTGCCTCGGCCTGCCGCGCGCCACGGCGCAAGGCGCTGCGCCCGACTATGCCGCCCTCATGGCGGCTCCCGATCGCAGCGATGCCGACCATCAGGCCGACAAGCGCCGGGACCCGGTGCCGTTCCTCGCCTTCGCCGGGCTGCGTCCGGGCATGAAGGTGCTCGATATGGGGGCCGGCGCCGGCTACAGCACCGAGCTCGATGCGCGCGTCGCGGGGCCGAGCGGCACCGTCTACGCGCAGAACCCGCCCGACCTGGGCGATCGCCCGAAGGCGGCCCTGATGGCGAGATTGGCCACGCCGGCGATGAAGAACACCATGAGCGTGCTGCGTCCGTTCGATGATCCGATGCCGGCGGACGTGCATGATCTCGATGCCGTGACCTTCCTCTTCTTCTACCACGACACGACCTACATGGAGGTCGATCGCGCCCAGATGGACCGCAAGCTGTTCGCGGCGCTCAAGCCCGGCGGCGTGCTGGTGATCGCCGACCATAGCGCCAAGGCGGGTGCGGACATCACGGTCGGCAAGAGCCTCCATCGCATCGACCAGGCGATCGTACAGCGCGAGGTCCAGGCCGCGGGCTTCAGGCTGATTGCGCAAGGCGACTTCTGGCGCCAGCCAGAAGACCCGCGCGATTTCACCACGCTGAAGCCGACCGGCCCGGTGGACGCGTTCGTGCTTAAGTTCCAGAAGCCGAAGTGAGCAGCCGGACATGGCGGGGGATCAATCCCCGCCAGCTCCAGGCCGGCCGCCGCCCAGCGCGTTCGCGCCGCAGGGGTGCGCCTGCTGACGACCCGAGGTTCCATCACACGGCATTGTGAGGGCGCCGCCAAATCCGAAGCTTGGAACACACGGCCGCCGAGCCGGTTGCCCAAGTATCGGAAATGGCGGCGCTGCCAGCGTCAAAGCGCTGGCTGAAGGATCGGCGCCGGCCAAAGAAAAGGAGAAATTGTCATGAACCTGCCTCCGAAAATTCTTGCTGTGGCCCTGCTGGCAGCGACCCCGTCATGGGTCGCGGGCTCAGCCGGCGCGGCTCCTCTCGGCACTTCGCTCTCGCTGCAGGATGCCTCCAGCCCGGGCGTGCAGACGCCGGGCGTGCAGACGGTGGCGTGGCGCGGCGGCTTCGCTCGCGGTGGGTGGGGCGGCGGCTGGCACGGCGGCCGTGGATTCGGGTGGGGCGGCGCTGCCGCGGGTCTCGCGGCTGGCGCGATCGTCGGCGGTGCAGTCGCGGCATCGCAGCCCTGGTACGGCTACGACTACGACTATTCCCCGGGCTATTACAGCTACGGCTATGCCCCCGGCGGCTATGTGGCGACCGCGCCCGGTGACGACGTCGCCTACTGCGAGCAGCGCTTCCGATCCTATGATCCGGCCTCCGGGACGTATCTGGGCTATGACGGACTTCGCCATCCGTGCCCCTAATTTAGTTGGGATGTGATGGCGACCACGGCCGTAACGGACGGCCGTTTGAACGGCGAGGGGCCGCCCGCTGGCGGTCCCTCGCTTTTTTGGTAGGGACCGTCTCAAGGATGCGACGGATGCGCCGGCGCATGATCCGGGATCGCGCGGATCAAAAGGGTCGGGACCCGATCAAATGGACGGAGTATTTCAGCCGGCGCGCTTGAAATATTGCACCGCGCGCTCGTGCTTCTCGGCGGCGGCGCGGGTGCGGAAGGTGCCGAGATTACGCCGCTTGCCGGTCTTCGCATCCTTCTTGCGTGAATAGAGCCGATATTCTCCGGTTTTGAGCTTGCGGATCATCGGGTGCGTCTCCGACCCTGGTATTGTGCTGGAGAAGCAACATCGGCAGGTGCGGTAGGTTCCCTGCCGCGAATGCGGGATCGAGGTCGCGAACCTCAATAGCCGTTGTTGTAATAGCCGCGCGGCGGCTGCGGATAATAGGGTTGCGGGTAAGACGGCGCGTAGGTGGGCGACGGGCGCTGCCCGTAATAGCCGGGCGCGGGCGGCGGATATTCGCCGCCCTCCGCCGGCGGGCGACCGCGCGGCGGCAATTCACCCGACACCACGATCGTGGTCGCTTCCATCCCCTGTTGCTCGACCAGGCCATAGAGGGTCGCGGCGTTGTCCGGATGCAGCCTGGTGCAGCCATGGGAGGCCGGGCCGCCCAGTTGGCTGATCTCGTAGCTGCCATGGATCGCGAAGCCGCCGTGGAAGAAGATCGCGTGCGGCATCGGCGAATTGTAATACTCCTTGGAGAACCAGGTGGGCTCCATGCGCTGCGGATGAAAGGTGCCGCTCGGAGTACCCAGCCCCGGTCGCCCGGTCGAAACGGCGAAGCGGTAGCGCGGCGTGCCGTCGACCGAGACCGTCATCTGCTGTGTGCTCTTGTCGACATTGATCAGCACATGGGCGCCTGCCGCGGACACCAACAGAATCGCAAGCACCGCGGCGAGCGGTGCGCACAGCCAAGACCGGAAACGCATGGATGAACCCTCACTGCAGCCGGAACGCCGCTGCTCGCCCGTTCGACTTATTACACGATTTTGTGGCGGCGGTTTGATGGCCGCAAGAGGCTGGGGCTGCCGGCACGCGGTAAGGTTGACGGCGCCTGCGCGCGCGCTCGTCCCCGGCCTTACGGTCCCCGCCCCGGACCAGCACGCCGGATCGGCCCGCTAGACCAGCATTTTTGCGTTGTCGCATTTTCGGACGGAAAACCGGAGCCCACCCATAGCCCGCGAAGACGGGCGTAAACGCCCTGATGTCCTCCGCGGGGCGGGCATTTTCCTGAAAATGCTCTAATGCTTGCGCGCCTGCACCATGTAGCCGACGATCGTGGTGTCGCCCAACGACTTGCAGGCCTCCAGCCGATGCAGGCCTTCCACCAGGACCAGGCGTCCGCCGTCCTCCTGCCGGACCATGATCGGGGTCTGCTGGCCGACCTCGAGCATGCTGGCGGCGATCTCCTGCACCAAGTCCGGCTTGAGGGTCGTGCGTCGTTTCACCGGCACGTAGATGTCCGCGATCGGAAAGCTCTCGCGCTTCATCATCGTCATGGCGGGCTCGTCGAATGAAGACACCTCGATGCGCGGCGGCTCGCCGCAAGAATTGCGTCCGTAAATATGAGCTGACTATGCGCTCGCGCGGCAAGGAACGCCAGGGATCAACCGGTTTGGCCAAACCCCGCGCGCTTCAGCCGCACGATGGCCTGATCGAGCGCCGAGAGGAAGCTCGAGCGGTCGCGGGCTGAGAACGCTTTCGGGCCGCTGGTGATCTCGCCGGCGCTACGCAAGGAATCCATCAGGTTGCGGGTGGCGAGCGTCATGCCCATCGAGTCCTCGGTGAAGGCCCGTCCGGTCGGCGCGATCGCCACCGCGCCGGCCTTCACGCAACGGCTGGCGAGCGGAATGTCGGCCGTGATCACGATGTCGCCGCGGATAGTGCTCTTCTTCGGTGCCGCGCCGGTTTCGGGCGGGGCGCCGGCAGCGGCAGTTCCGGAAACCCGCTCCGCGATCCAATCGTCGGCCGCGTCCATGCCGGCCGCCACCACCACCCGCTCGATCATAGGATCGCGCGGCACCGCGATCGGGCTGTTGCTCACCACCATCACCTTGATCCCATGGCGCTCCGCCACCCGATAGATCTCGTTCTTCACCGGGCACGCATCGGCATCGACATAGATCGTGATGGGTTTGGAGGGGGCCGGCGAGGGCGCGGACGTCATGCGGATAGGATCACGCCGTGGCACGGCGCGTGTGAACTTTCCCAAGATCCGGAAAGCAAGTCAAAGCGGGAAGACGCGCGACACGATGTCGTCCCAGGCAAAGAGACAAGTCTTGGAGAATTGCTCCTCATCGAGTCCGGTCTCCCGCGCGGTTTCGAGACGCGCCTTGCGATAAGCGCGCGCCATGGCTTCGGGAATCCGTGGTCTTAGTCCCGGATTGTCGGCAATGACATCCGTCAGCTCCAGCCGCTGCGTTTCGATCGATAAGACCCAGCTGCGCGACCGCAGCGCCGGCTGATGGTCCCATTTGAGCATTTGCAGCATCAGCACACGCAGCGCGCTTTCGAGCTTGTTGAACTGTTCCCGCCCCAACGACTCGATCTCCTCGGCCACGTTGTCCCGATCGACCGCGTCCCAGCGGCCGTCGCGTACGAGGCGGGCCTGCTCCAGTGACCATGCATAGAAGTCACGCTCATAGCTGGCGCCGGCTGGTTCTTCGGCTGGTACCAGATCGGTTTCGCTTTCGGTGGGACGACCTACCATCACGCTCCTCGAGGAAAATCAGTCTACACCCGCTCCACGAAGCTATCCACCACGCGCTTCTCGCCGGCCTGATCGAACTGGATGGAGAGCTTGTTGCCGTCCACCGCGGTGATGTTGCCGTTGCCGAACTTGAGGTGGAACACGCGGTCGCCGACCGTGAAGGCGGAGGCCGGGCCGCTCGAGCGCGCGACCAGCTCGCCTTCGATGGTGAGCGGGGACGGGCGCCGGCTCGCGCGTCCTCCCGCATCGGATCGCGCTTGCGCGCGGCCGTGTCGTCCGGCCGAAGGTTCCTCCGGGGCGGGGGAATCGGGATCGAAGCCCGGCGCGACGTCCTCCTCGAAGCCGCCGCCGCGGCGCTGCGCGCGCTGCCAGCCGGGCGTGCCGTAGTTCGAGCCGAAATGGGTCATCTCGTCGAAGCGCGAGGCCCCGTAACCGCCATAGCCTCCGAAGCCGCCCCGGGATTCCGTCACCTCGACGCTGCCCTCGGGCAGCTCGTCGAGGAAGCGCGAAGGAATGTTGCTTTGCCACTGGCCGTGCATGCGCCGGTTGGTGGCGAAATAGATCTAGGCGCGGCGGCGCGCGCGCGTGATCCCGACATGGGCGAGGCGGCGCTCCTCCTCCAGCCCGGCGCGGCCCTGGTCGTCCAAAGTCCGTTGATGCGGGAACAGGCCTTCCTCCCAGCCGGGCAGGAACACGGTGTCGAACTCCAGGCCCTTGGCGGAGTGCAAGGTCATCACCGACACGGCCTCGCCGTTCTCGCTCTTGTCGGTGTCCATGACCAGGCTGATATGCTCGAGGAAGCCCTGCAGGTTCTCGAACTCCTCCATGGAGCGGATCAGCTCTTTCAGGTTCTCGAGCCGGCCGGCGGCGTCGGCGCTGCGGTCCTTCTGCCACATCTCGGTATAGCCCGACTCGTCGAGCACGATCTCGGTGAGCTCGGTGTGGGGGAGCGCATCCTTCTGGGCGCGCCAGCGGTCGAACGCCGCCACCAGGTCGCGCAGCGCGCCGCGCGGGCGCGGCTTGAGCTCGTCGGTCTCGATCAAGACCCGCGTCGCCTGCATCAGCGAAATGCGGTGCCGGCGCGCATGCTCGTGCAGCAGCTTGACGGTCGCATCACCGAGCCCGCGCTTGGGCACGTTGACGATGCGCTCGAAGGCGAGGTCGTCGGC
>Ga0182024_10024541_pt1 | contig 10703 bp, 13 predicted proteins | sample P32metaG_FD_120480 | JGI IMG/M metagenome (GOLD analysis project Ga0182024, IMG submission 120480) | Permafrost microbial communities from Stordalen Mire, Sweden - P3-2 metaG (Illumina Assembly) | ecosystem: Environmental > Terrestrial > Soil > Wetlands > Permafrost | place: Sweden: Stordalen...
GAAATTCCGAATAAGGAGATATAAATGAAGACCAAAACCAAATTACTAATCGGTGCTGCCGTGCTCAGCAGCGTCATCGTCGGGCTCGCGTGGGCGACGCCGATCTTCAACCTCGCCTCGCCTGTCCTGGCGACAGGAAATGACAATTCCAACATCGAATCGCGCGGGGTCTTCGCAACAGGCAGCGGCGAGTTCAAAGCCACCCTGAGGACCGACGGGCCCTCGACTATTTTCGTTCAGGATTCGGCCTTTTCTCCCGGCGGTCACACTGGATGGCATTCCCATCCCGGTGTCCTCACACTCGCGCTCATAGCCGGCTCGCTCGAATGGTACAACGGAAAGTGTGAACTGACAACCTACAACGCCGGCGATGCATGGACGGAGGGCAGCCAACTTCACTACTTCCGCAACGTGGGTACGGTCAACGTACACGTCATGGCGACGTTCATCATCGCCCAGGGTGCGGCCCCAAGGATCGACGAGCCGGCTCCGGCCTGCGCCGCCGCCCTCGGCCTCGACTGATCAGTTACAGTCGACGCCAAACAGTGTTCCCGGCAGGGCGAAAATCAGGTATGCGGTGAGCTTGCGCTCACCGCACACCCAAACGACCGAACACTATTCAAAATCCATCCGGGCGGCGACGCTGCGAGTCTCCGTTCATAGTCGTTCGCGGGGAAGAGCCTTGAGCTGTGCAACGCCGCGAACGAACCGAGGCAATCGCAATCAGGGCATTGCTCGTAAGATGTTTTGGGCTCATTGTTTTCTCCTCTTAAGTGAGAAAGCGGCAGCGTCCGTTGACCGTTCATCCCCGGTAACTGACGGAACCTCCACGGCTTGCATGGACTTGACCTTTTCACCCTGAAACCAGTTCAAAGGTCATCTCGTCACCGGCATTTGCCATACAGGCCCAGCGCTGAAGATCGATTTTTAAGTCATCGAAGACTGCGCACAGCGTCATGGTCCCGACTTCGAGTCCCCCTGATTACGTTTTGTTCACTTACCAGCACACATTCTAATCGAGGAGAAAACGCATGTGGATGAACAGTTGCTCACGGGTTTCGCTATGACGGCGACCGCGTTCGCCAATCAATTTGTTTTTCGAGCAACATATTCCATAGTTTCGGGTTTCCATTCAGCAACGGTCATAAAGTTTTGGGGCGAACCCTTGCTACCTGGGGAGGGAAACAAGGGTTTACGAGGAAGGGCCCCGAAGAACCTGGGGTTTTTCGGGGCTCGTATCATAGGGGAAGATCGGCATCATTCGCTTCACCGATAAGCCCTGCCAGGCCGCCGCTAACGCGGGCAGTAGCCTCGTGATCGGTCGCTTCCCAGCATCAGCGACGTGGTCTCGATCGCCCGTTCAATGACCGGCATCTGGCTCTTGTAAAGCTTCAAGTAGACGATCTCCCCCGGTTCTGTTTCCTTCCCAGTTAGTTCCTTCTCGACCTCCTGCTTGAACTGCTCCTTGGGCATTTCCCGTGCCTGATGCAACCAGGTTTGCACCCATCACAACGTGGTGGGCGTGGCGCTGGCGAATCAGGTGGCGCGTATGGCGTTGGGGGCCGAACCGAGCAGCCTTAACGAACTTCTTTAGTCGGGAGCACAAACCTCTGAATGCCGCTTAGGACAGGGATTTCCGTCGATTTAGATGTTGCATTCGCTCCTCAGTTGCGGTAAAAAGACTCCTCGCTGATTGCGCGTGCGCTGCCTCATTCTGGATTGCGCTTCAGGAGCAAATTCAATGAAGAAAATGGCTCTTTGCCGTGTGGGGATCCTCGCTGTCGCCCTGTTCTGCAGTTTCTCCACTGTGCTGCAAGCGCAAGTGAACGTCACCACTTATCACAATGACAACGCTCGTACTGGACAGAACACGCAAGAAACAATCCTGACCCCGGCTAACGTAAACAGCGGCCAATTTGGCAAGCTATTTTCTGTCTCTGTTGATGGATGGGTATACGCCCAGCCTTTATATCTTTCGAACGTGAACATTGCCGGCGGTACCCACAACGTCCTCTACGTGGCCACCGAGCACGACAGCCTGTACGCGATTGACGCGGACAAGGGAAACATCTATTGGCATATCAGCCTGATTCCCTCCGGCGGCAGCACGGTCAACAGCAGCAGCGATCTGGGGTGCGGCGACCTGGTACCCGAAGTCGGGATTACGGGGACTCCCGTGATCGACACCGGCACGGGGACGCTCTATGTCGTCGCGAAGTCGAAGGTCAGCGGCAGCCTGGTCCAGTATTTGCACGCCATTGACGTGGCTAGCTCCGCCGAGAAGTTCGGTGGTCCGATATCGATCCAGGCAACGGTTCCGGGAACAGCATCCGACGGCAACGGCACCACGGTAAGCTTTAGTCCTCACTTGGAAAACCAGCGTGCCGCACTGCTGCTGGACAATGGGCACGTGGTGATCGGCTGGTCCTCGCATTGCGACATCAGCCCATGGCACGGATGGATCATGTCGTACAGCGCCAGTACGCTTACCCAGGAAGCGGCCTTTAACACCTCAGCCGACGGCAGCGCGAATGGAGTTTGGATGAGCGGAGGCGGCCTGGCCGCGGATTCTAACGGAAACATCTTTTTCGCAACCGGAAACGGTACCTGGAACGGCACGACCGACTACGGCGACAGCATCGTCAAACTCGGGCCTCCCAGCGGAGGCCGCTTTCCAGTTTTGGATTACTTCACGCCCTACAACCAGAGCAGTTTGTCCGGTGGCGATACAGACGTAGCCTCCGGCGGATTGGTGCTCCTGCCTACACTTGCTTCCAACCAGCAACTGCTGACGCAGATGGGCAAGGAAGGCAAGATGTACGTCATCGACCGCAATAATATGGGGAAGTATTGCGTCAATCTAAATCCTCCTTGTAGCGGCAATGATCCGAATATCGTGCAGGAGATTCCAGGTGCGACCGCTGGAGTGTGGGGTACGCCCGCCTACTGGAACGGCAGCGTTTACTGGGGCGGAGGCAGCGATGGAGGCGGCCCCGATAATCTGAAGGCATTTTCATTCGACGCCAACAACAGCGGACAGATTTCAGCGTCTCCCACATCGGAGAGTTTAAAGGCCTTCAGTTTTTCCGCTCCATCACCATCCATTTCCGCCAACGGCACAACGAACGGAATTCTTTGGGGATTGGATGACAGTGCTTTTGGATCCAGTTGTAGTGGCGGCTCGAATTGCCAGGTGCTGTACGCCTATGACGCAACTAACCTCGCGAACATGTTTTACAACAGCAGCCAGGCCTCGAACAACCGCGATGTCCCCGGTGGAGCTGTAAAGTTTGCGGCGCCGATTATCGCCAACGGCAAAGTTTATGTTGGCAGCCAGTTCGCGGTGTCAGCCTATGGCACGATCAGTACGACTCCTACGGCGGCAACTCCAACCTTCGGCCCGGCCCCGGGCAGTTATACCAGCACCGTCAACGTGGTTTTGTCCGACAGCACCTCGGGGGCGACCATCCATTGTACGACTGACGGCTCGACACCCACCGCAAGTTCGCGTACATGCAGCAGCGTCGCGATCAGTTCGACCACAACTGTGAAGGCAATCGCAACGGCGAGTGGATACAACCCCAGCAACGTTGGGAGCGGAACTTACACCATCGATCCCGGTGCAACCGGAATCAATTACGGCAGCGGATTTACGTCAACCGGACTAACGTTCAACGGAACTACCAAGCTTAACGGCACGCGCCTGCGGCTTACCGATGGCGGAGCCAATGAGGCGGCGAGCGCATTTATCACCACGCCTATTAATGTTCAGACTTTCACCTCTGATTTCGGCTTTCAACTGAGCAGCGCAAGCGCGGACGGGTTCACTTTCACCATACAGGGGGTCGGGCCGACCGCCCTCGGGCTTTCGGGCGGCGGTTTGGGCTATGGTCCCGACACACCGGGTGGGACGCCGGGAATCGCCAACAGCGTGGCGGTGAAGTTCGATATCTACAACAACGCTGGCGAAGGCACCGACTCTACCGGCCTTTACACCGACGGTGCTTCTCCCACCACTCCCGCTTTGGATATGACCAGCTCGGGAGTATTGCTGCTCAGTGGCGATGTGTTCAACGTCCACATGACGTACAACGGTACGACGTTGACGATGACCATCACCGACGCTACTAACTCCTCTCAAACCTTCACGGCTAGTTGGCCGATCAACATACCGTCCACAGTCGGATCGAGTACCGCCTACGTGGGATTCACTGGCGGCACCGGCGGACTGACCGCAATCCAGGAGATCCTGGATTGGACCTATGTCACGAGTCAACCAACCGCGGCGACGCCGACGTTCAGCCCAGCACCGGGCACTTACCCGTCGCCGCAATCGGTGACGCTGTCGGACACGACGACCGGGGCCGTGATTCACTGCACCACGACTGGGACCACGCCGACGGCGAGTTCTCCTGTGTGCACCACGTTGACGGTGAGCACGACGACCACCATCGAGGCAATCGCAGTGGCGAGCGGATACAACAACAGCGCGGTAGCCAGCGGGACCTATACCATCACGTCGCCAACCGCGGCGACACCGACGTTCAGCCCAGCACCGGGCACTTACACGTCGCCGCAATCGGTAACGCTGTCGGACACGACGACCGGGGCCGTGGTTCACTGCACCACGAACGGGACCACGCCGACGGCAAGTTCGCCGATGTGCACCACGCTGACGGTAAGCACGACGACCACCATCGAGGCAATCGCAGTGGCGAGCGGACACAACAACAGCGCGGTCGCCAGCGGGACCTACACCATCAACACGACCGGCAATTCGTATGTCAATTACGGTCCAGGCTTCAGCTCGACAGGCCTTGCGCTGAATGGCTTCGCCAAGCTGAACGGCACGCGGCTGCGACTGACTGACGGCGGGAGCACGGAAGCGGGGAGCGGATTCTACACGACGCCGCTCAACATCCAGTCGTTTACCACCGATTTCAGCTTCCAGTTGACCAATCCCAATGCGGACGGCATCGCCTTCGTGATCCAGGATGCCGGCACCACGGCGCTCGGTCCCTCGGGCGGCGGCTTAGGCTACGGTCCCGACGCGCCCGGAGGAACCCCAGGGATTCCTACCAGCGTCGCTGTGAAGTTCGATCTTTACAGCAATGCCGGCGAGGGTACGAATTCGACCGGCCTGTACACGAATGGAGCCTCGCCGACCACTCCCGCCACAACCCTCGGCGGCAACGTGAATCTGCACAGCGGCGACGTGTTCAACGTCCATATCACTTACAGCGGCACCACGTTGACGATGACAATCACCGATGCCAGCACACCCGCCGATACCTTCACGACGAGTTGGACGGTAAACATTCCCAGCACGGTGGGTGCGAACACCGCCTATGCCGGCTTCACCGGCGGCACCGGCGGTGCGACCGCAACCCAGGACATTCTGACCTGGACCTTTACATCTGGTGCGCCCGGCGCCATCCAGTACGAAGCCACGAAGATTCCGGTTACGGGTTCGCCGAACGCGCGCTCATTCACTTGGACTGGATTCCCAGACGGAGCTGGGGAGATTGCCGATGGGACCGCTGTCGGCGCCGATTTGAATTTCACCGTGAACGTGGCGACGCCCGGAACTTATGACATCAAAGCCGGAACTAAAGAGTTCCCCACCCGCGGAATCTTTCAACTTTCCGTCAACGGCGCTAACACCGGACCCATGGAGGACGAATACAGCTCCAATGAGAACGGCGTGTTCCAGGAGTACGATCTCGGCAGCGTGACATTCGCGACCGCAGGAAATTACTCGTTCAAGTTCACTGTGACCGGACACAATTCCGGCAGCAGCGGATATACCGTGTGCTTCGATTACATCAAGCTGACGCCGCAATAAGAACCGGAGCCAGCGTGGGACTGCCTTCAAGATTTGAGCGTGGCGTTAAGCTTCTACACTTCGCCATTGCTATACTGCTTGCCCCAGGTTGCTTTTTAATGGCACAAGGCAACAGTACGAGCTGTATTGCAGAGCATTACAAAGTAATCGCGTTGCCGCTGCGGCCAGCCCACATTAATGAAAGCGGGCAGATCGCGGGCACAACGGACGGTCATCGCGCGGCACTGTGGAGCGAGCAATCTGGGCTTCGCGAACTGCCTCTGCCGTCGGGTTTTTACAATTCCGAAGGCGTCGCGGTAAACAATTCCGGTCACGTCACCGGAATTGTCTACGATCGCAACTTCAGCAAGCATCTGGGATTCACCTTCGCCAACGACGTTCTTACCTTGCTTGAGGGGGAGCAATCTCGCCCTTATGACATTAGCGACTCCGACGAAATTGTCGGAGAGTCCCTGCTCCCCGGAAAGAAAACCACGGAGCCAGTGTCTTGGAACAAGAACACGATGCGATCACTGGGTGACTGCTGCGGCGGGTCTGCCAAGGGTATTAACAAAAACGGGGATGTAATCGGCGACGTTTACGACGAGAATGGACGTTATCAAGCATTTCTGTGGAACGCGCATCGAGGCATCCAGCGGATTGGACCGCTGGATCGCTATAGTTCCGCCATCGCCATCACTGCTCAGGGTCACGTGGTGGTCCAGGCGTTTTCCGAGGTTTTTCTCCTCGCAGGTGGAAACCTCGTTCGCCTGGAACTGTCCTCGCGATACCCCAGCCAGCCTCGTGCGATCAACAACTGCGACGTCATCGTCGGATCGTTCGGCCCGTTTGCCGACGCCGAGCGGGCATTCATTTGGGAAAAAACGCGTAGCTTTCGCGACTTGAACACCCACATTGCATCCGATTCAGGTTGGAAACTGGAATCTGCGACCAGCATCAATGACCATGGGGAGATAGTCGGCCGCGGGGATTACAAGGGCCAAGACGATACAGGCTTCCTCCTAATCCCAGAACGTTGACGGTGTACGCTACCCAGTGCTTCTAGCCGGATAAGGAATGATCAACGAAGTGGGCTGGGAACTGCGGCTCGACTTGCTTTGCGAAAGGGAAGAGGTTCGCGGCTGTTTTTCTATCATTCGAAGCTACGCAAAGTCCTCGCTTCGCAGTGATGTCGATTGCCTCACCGCGGAGTTTGCGAGTGCGTTGAGTGCAGCTTCGCAGCGAGCGGGCGAGAGCCAAATTACCTCAAGCAGGATTGCCGAAGTGGTGGAGAATGAGCCCACGGACGGGACGACGTTCGGATCCGGCTGAGCTTCGCTCTTTTCTCTATCATTATTACTACTCTGTTAGCTTGAGCCGGCGGTTCTTGGGCTGTCAGGTTCACAGCCAATCAGCAGAGCACAGCGGCTGCCAGGCACAGCGACAAGCCCAGTGTTTTGAATGACTTCTGGCGCGGAAACGGCATTCAGGGATGCCAGCAAATGGTTCGACCCACTGCTGTCCGGTTAAAACACTGTTTCGGTGTTACACTCTAAGAAGTCCCTTTACACATCCCTCCGTCGTGCCCCTTCAGGCGTCGGTCTTTTGTGCAATCTGATGATTTGCATTGAAGGCCAGTTATGCTCCTCAACAGCACGGGTGTTATCCCTAGGTCGCAACATGCAGAAGAGTCTGCCTTGTTGCGATGCAAGATCGAGGAACTGAACAAGAATACTGTCCATTTGATCGCTGAAGCTGGGAAATTAATCCAAGAATCGAAACAGCTATCGGCACGGATCAAATCTCTCGAGAACCCCAGCACCAAGCCAAAATGGTCCCCATCCATGCACTCTTAGGACACTACCCGCGATAGCGCGCTGTCGCCATGACCATAGCTGGTCGAGCGCAGCGAGAATATGTTGTCATGCACGCAGAGCTTCACAGTTCGCCGTCCTCCGTCATTTTCCTTCTGGGTACGGATCGCAGACCAATTCGGGGCGCTCCAGATGAAATCATTTCACACTATCGCGATTGTCAGAGATGCCTGTTTTTCGACAACAATCAGTTCGCACCCAGGCAACTAATCCGGTAGTTCGATTCGGTCGGAGTGCTTCTTATCGCGCTCGTGCTCCTCCGCCAAAACTTTTTCCAGCCACTTTGCTTGTTTTTCTGCAATCCACTCGTCTGCCGATTTTGGATTGTGGCCTATGAAGAACTCCTCACCGCAACCGTCACACCTGAGCGTTCCCATCTCTTGGAAACCTATTGCTTTCTCGCGGCTACTCTTTTTTATCGCCACTGCACTCATGTTCTAATCTTAGATTATTTGGCAATTCTTTTGGTAGTTACCCTCATTTGACCAAAAGTCAGGTCACGCCGCGGCATTCAGATTGTTGATCCGAGTACGGGCGGGGCTGGACGCTCCTGGAGTTCTGTGGTCTCTTAGTTCGCAAAGGAGAAAGTTAATTTCTCCACCTATCAGGATGGCAAAACCGGAAAGGTAAAACCACACGTATAGGCCGATGGCGGCACCTAGCGGTCCATAGGTCTTATCAAGATTGTCGACGTGTCGGAAGTAACTTCCTAGCAGGTATGACAAACCAACCCACGTCATGACTGCAACAATTGCTCCGGCCAGGCTATCCCGGAAGCGCTGCTTCAAATCTGGACCGAAATGGTAAAGCAGTTGCACTGCCAGCACGGCAAAGGTCGCGGCGATGACCCACCGGAGGTACTGCCAGGCGGTAAGCATGGCGGGATTGAGATCAAATCTGCTTGTAAACCAGATCCCAAGCGTCGTCCCCTCGACCATTAATCCCACAGCCGCGAGGAATAGAGATCCCGCGAGCAACGTCAGCCCCAGCGCAATGGGTCGGGTCTTCCAGACGGAGCGAGTTTCACGGACTCGATAAACGACATCAAGACCATCGATTATTGCAGCAAATCCGCTGGAAGCTGTCCAAATCGTAAAGACTAACCCGAGCGTGAGGAAACGCGTGTGTTTGTGACTGACGACGTCAGACACGATGTTGCGCACCAGACTCATTCCATCTCCGGGGACGAGCCTGGCCATTAAGCTTAGAACGCCCTCAAACAGATGGGGAACGGGGACATACCCGAGTAGCGACGCCATGGTCACCAATAGCGGAAAGAGTGAGAGCACGAAATAGTACGACAGCCCGGCGGCAAATACGAAGAGATGTTCGTCATAGACATCGTTGTACAGGGTTATCAGAGAACCTTTAATTGTGAGCCACGCTGCTTTGCTACCTAACGTGAGCACCCCATCACCTCAGAACTTTTATTCATGCTGCTTTTCGCAATTCTACCGCTTTTGAGGCTCGGCAGATTTCCAGAACAACCATTTCGCTTGAGCCGCGGACCGAAAAACATCCGAGAAGCGGTCTGTACATGTTCGTCAAACGGTGCCGCCAACAAGACAAGGGTGAGCAATTGTGAACAGTTTCTGCAGGTCAAAATCCTGACACTAGGCTTGAGGATTTGGCCCATGTGCTCGCCCATATGCTCGAAGCCCCAAAGCACAATGATTCTTTGCATCGACGATAACCAAGATGTGCTGGAATGCGAGAAGGCATTCCTCGAAAGCTTTGGGTATACCGTTCTGACCGCTCCAAGCGGTGGCAAGGGACTGGAACTGGCCTCCAGGCACTCGGTTGACGTTGTAATCGTTGACTACCTCATGCCCAAAATGAACGGGCAAGAGGTTGCCATCGAGATGAGGCGACTCAGGCCGCTAGTGCCAATCATCATGCTTTCCGCAGCAGTGGATGTTCCTCAGCAAACCTTGAAGTTGGTAGACGCTTTCATAGCCAAAGATTGTTTGGCCAGCCAGTTGTTGCCCGCGATCGCACAATTGCACGGATGCGGATCGACTTGTCCGCCTTCGTTTGACACATGACGGCGGAGGAGCCGTTTATGGAGAACGTGCTACTTGCAGGCCTGCCGGACCCGGAGTCGAGGCTGATTCTTGTTCATAGGATCGCTGTCGGAGCGAGTGGCGGAAGTCCCGCTCCCTCATTAGGCAAGATTCAAATGGGAAGAAATGTGTATGTCCCTGGATGAAGAGCTTGGAATCGTCCCTGGAGAGGACGGTCTGGCTGACGCCCGGCACAAGCGGCTCATGGAAAGAAACCGTTCTGCACAGTTTCGCGGGCGGAGACGACGAGGCTAGTGCCGGGCGACGAGGGTGCAGTGTTCAAGCTTAAACACTCGCAATCGGGTACGTGGACGGAAGACGATATCATCCTCGGATTCTCCGGAAACAACGGGTATTATCCCTACTATGCTGGCTTGATCCTTGACCCGAAAGGCCATCTCTACGGTATGACTTCTGGCGGTGGCAGTGCCAACGATGGCGTCGTGTTTGAGCTCATTCCGTGACCGATGTGGCGCGCCGAGTGCCCCACGTTCCGCGGTTTTCGGGACGTGGGATGCCAGCGGACGCGGTTGGCGAAATATCGGTATGGGCGTTCTTCAAATTCAGCCACTACCCATAACCTCGGTAACCTAGCTTCGCCCCTCTTTCCATGCCATGCTAGCCGCACTCGTGCGGAAATTGTCAGATATGAATCTAGATACTCTAGCGCCTGCTGCGCCTGAGAATCCGGGGTATAACCCTTCCCAAGATCCGGCCAAGGGAGCACTCACTAGGAGTTCGCGCTGAAAAGCAAACACATAGGGCTGAGATTAGGCATGGCGTTTGCTGTCCTGATTGCCATATTGATGGGCATCGGGCAGTTAGGACTCCGGCGCATGCATGAAATCAATGAGACCTTTGTCGACATCACCGGTAGGCGGTCGACCAAGCTGCAACTGGCACGAGAAGCGTTGAAGTTTTTCAATCGCAACAGTCGTATCA
>Ga0182024_10024542_pt1 | contig 10702 bp, 9 predicted proteins | sample P32metaG_FD_120480 | JGI IMG/M metagenome (GOLD analysis project Ga0182024, IMG submission 120480) | Permafrost microbial communities from Stordalen Mire, Sweden - P3-2 metaG (Illumina Assembly) | ecosystem: Environmental > Terrestrial > Soil > Wetlands > Permafrost | place: Sweden: Stordalen...
GCAGCATCGCCACGCAGCGTTGCGCGTGACCGAGATGGCCTGAGCTCGATCGTTCATTCTCGCAGAAGCTCTCGCTCCATGGACATCGCGCAATTCGCTCGCGGGTCGCAACATCGTGTTGCTTCATTGCGGAGCACAGGACCTCAAGAATGACGCGTGCTACGCCGTGCGATATCGCGGCCCGACTCGACCGGTTGCCGTCGTCCCGCACGGTTTGGACAATTATCCTGCTCATCTCTTTGGGCAGTGTTTTTGAGTTCTACGATCTATTTTTCGCTGCTTACGTCGCGCCCGGCATGGTCCAATCCGCTTTGTTTACGCCGGAATCGCTGGGAATTTTTGCCTCGCTGAAAGTGATTCGGGTTGCCGGTTTTGGCACCTTCGTGTTTTCAACCTTTGCCGGCTTGTGGTTCGGAGTTGTGATATTGGGTCACGCAGCGGACCGCTTTGGCCGTAAGGCCGTCTTTACGTGGGCACTAATTTGGTACGTTACCTGCACCGCCATCATGGCGTTTCAGCAAACCGGGCAGTCGCTCAACATCTGGCGGTTCGTTGCGGGTGTAGGCTTCGGTGTGCAGCTAGTCACCATCGACACTTATATCGTTGAGCTCGTGCCCCGGACGCTGCGCGGGCGTGCATTCGCCCTTAATCAATGCATCTCCTTTTGCATCGTGCCGGTAGTCGCGCTGCTCGCGTGGCGCTTGGTTCCCCTAAAGCCTTTCGGTTTCGACGGTTGGCGTTGGGTAGTTCTTCTTGGCTCGGTCGGCGCAGTCGTCGTGTGGGGACTTCGGTCGGGCATTCCGGAGAGCCCGCGCTGGCTGGTCGCCAAGGGCCGAGTCGATGAGGCGGACGCGATTGTCGGCGACCTCGAACGTAAGATCGGCACGGAACACGGATGCGCGCTGCCGCCGCCTCAGCCGACTCCGGTCGAACACGGGGGCCACACGACGCTGGCCGATATTTTTGTCCCCAAGTACCGCGGTAGAACCATCATGCTCTCCGTGTTCAACGCCGCTCAGGTGATCGGCTTCTACGGCTTCAACTCTTGGGTTCCGACGTTACTCATTGCCCGCGGCATCAATGTCACGCATGGTCTTGAATACGCGTTCATCATCGCTCTTGCACAACCGGTCGGTCCGCTACTCGGTAGCTTGTTTGCCGACACGCTTGAACGCAAGGTCCAGATCATGGGCGGTCTCGCCTGCATGGCCGTCTCAATGGGAATCTTCGCCTTCGCAACGTCTCCAGCTATGCTCATTCTGCTCGGAATCGCCTTTACGTTGGCAGCAAACGTCATGTCTTACGCTTATCACGGTTATCAAGCGGAACTTTTTCCGACACGAATTCGCTCCCGCGCCATCGGTTTTGTATACTCGTGGAGCCGCCTAACTGCCGCTTTTTCCGGTCTAATCGTCGGTTCACTTCTTGCCACCGGTGGCGTGCCGGCCGTCGCGGTGTTCATCGGCTGCGCGATGATCGTGGCTATCACTCTCATCGGAGTTCTTGGGCCAGCTACGAACGGTGTGGCGCTCGAACAGTTGAACGATTAGGCGTGCACTGGAATCACCGGCAGCACGACATGCGACGGGTGGTCCCGGTCGACAAAAACTCGATTCGTGGCGACTTGCGTGCGGGTGGCTTTCCCCTCAGGCTCACCGGTGTTGGGATTGAAGTCAAAGTGCGGGAAATTGCTTGACGTCACATCGATGCGGATACGATGTCCCGCCTTGAAGAGGTTCGACGTCGGAAAGGCGTCGATCGTAATTGAGTAGATTCGACCGGGCTCCATCAGGCTCGGCTGCTCCCACGAGTCCCGGTACCGGCAGCGCAGGATACCGTCGGTCAAATTCATCGCATAGCCGTCCGGGTAGTCCTCATTCGGCGGATACACGTCGAGCAGCTTGATCGTAAAGTCCGTGTCCGGTGCATCGGAGGCAATCCAGAGTTGTGCCTCGATCGCCCCCGTCACCTCGATATCGGCCGTGAGCGGCGGCGTCGAAAAAACGAGCACATCCGCTCTCTGCTCGAGTGCCCTATACGGCTCGCGGCAGCCGAAGAACTGCGGCGCTTCCCGCTGGTCAAATGCTCCGCCGACCATGATCGGTTGTCCGGACGTGATCGTACCCCCGATGGTTGGCACCGGCGTCGCTGGATCGTAGCGATATAGTCGGGGACGATTGCGCGGCGGCGGCAGATGCTCGGATAGCGTTCCGTTCGGCTGCAGGTAGTAACGAGTGAGGCGCCCTCGCGGAATCGGCCAAGTGCGCTCCGCACGCCAGGCTCCGCCGTGATCCATCCGGCCTTGCGCGGTCCGACGACCTGTGCCGCCGCCCATAACGAAGAGTTGAACGCTCGGCTCCAGATCGACGCCGTTCGACTCCCCCTTGAGAAAGCGGTTGAACCAGCGGAGCTTCATCGCCACGTAATTCGACGCAACGTTGCCTTCGAAGGCAGCCACGGAGCCGAAGTCCACATCGCCAGCGAAGGTCTGCTCGCGGTTGCCATGGGTCCACGGCCCCAGAATCATCCGCCTGGGACCGCGCTTAAGCGCTGTGAGCGCGCGGAAATTGTCGGTGACGGTCCGCGGGTAGGGGTCGTACCACGATGAGATGAGCACGATCGCCGCATTACTCCATTGCTCGTAGTAGCCCGCAGCGTAGATTCCCATCTGCTTCCAAAAGCCATCGAAGTTGCCGTGCTCCCACTGATCGAACACGTAGTCCTCGTACTCCGGCACGGAACTTAGCGGCGAGTGACCGCGCGTCCACGGCAACCGGGCAAACCAACCCTTCAGATCGATTGCCTTCAGAGCGGCAAGCTTCGCCGGATCCCGCTTCACCTCCGGCGCCTCGAGCGCTTCATTGAAGGCCCACGTGACCTGTTTCAGTTCGAAGGCGCCGCCTTGCCGGATCCCTCCCTGATACGCGTTCGAGAAGCCGCCGGAGTCCATGAACATCGCGGTCACGCCCGGTGCCCCAGCGCTTGCGAGCGCGGCTTGCGTGTGGGCCGCATAAGACAGCCCCATCGTACCGATGCGGCCATTGCTCCAGCTCTGGCTGATGATCCAAGCGCAGCAGTCAAAGCCGTCCAAGCCATCGCTCAGATACTTGACGTACTTTCCTTGCGACTTTCCGCGACCGCGGCAGTCTTGAAACACGACTGCGTAGCCATGACTTGCGAACAGGTTCGCGACCTCAGTGCTCGCGTGTCGAGTGCCGTCCTGGGATTTTCCATACGGCGTGCGCTCGAGGATCGCCGGTATTCGCGTGGGGATTACCTCGGTCCCGCGTGCCGGCAGATAAATATCGGTTGCGAGCAACACGCCGTCGCGCATGCGCACCATGATATCGCGTCGCACGTTGACCTCGTACGGCCCCGCTTCGACGGAGGCAAACGCTGCCGCTGGCAGCGTAAGGAGCGCAGCAACCTGCAGAAAGCGAACCGCGAATTCGCGGCGATCGAGCGACTCGATTGTGCTCACAGGTCGAGGTTGCGGAGTGACACTTATCTGCCGTGCAAAAATAGTACCGGATCATTGCTGCCGCGCAAGTTGTTACAACTAGCTAAAGCATAATCTAAAGCTCGAGCGACGACATTCGCCAGGAGTTGGAGGACACGGCGCTCTACTTCCTTATGCCCGTGCAAATGTATCGCACCACTACCTATCGACGCCGCCGAGCTCGCATCGCTGCCACTGATGCGTGCGCAAAGTATCCTCGTGCTTCGGCCTTCGCTCGCTCCGACATTTCTTGACCGATGGTCTTTCACATTGAAGCCGGCCGGCCTCCTTTTCTCCGATCGAGTCCGCTAGACTCGCGCCTCAGAACGAATGATGAGTTTGTTGGGAGAGTGATTATGAGTCAATTCAAGTTTGGTGCCTGCCTGGCTGCGTCGCTCGCACTCACGTTATCCGCATCCTTGGCCGCAGCGCCCGGCGCGCCGGACGCGCAAGATAAGAAGCAGGATAGCGACATCGACAAGACGGACGGCAGCAAATTCGAACCGTTCAAGCCCGAAGAGAAGACCAGCACCGGCACAGTGACGATCGGCGGACAAGCGATTTCCTACCAGGCGATCGCGGGCACGCTAATCGTGCACCCGAAAGACTGGGACGACGTTCCGCGCGATCCCAAATCTGACAAGGAAAGTTCAGCGCCTGCCGGCGACGCTGCCGATGCGAAAAAGAACCCAACCGCCGAGGCGTCGATGTTCTATGTCGCTTATTTCAAGAGCGGCGGCGGCCCGCGGCCCGTAACTTTTTTCTACAATGGCGGTCCCGGCTCCGCGACGTTCTGGCTGCACCTGGGTGCCTTCGGGCCGCGGCGCGTCGTAACCGCGACCGACGCGCACACGCCAGCCGCACCCTACTCGCTCATCAACAACAGCTCGAGCTTGCTCGATGCAACCGATCTCGTCTTCATCGATGCGCCTGGCACTGGCTTCAGCCGCATCGCCGGCAAGGACAAGGAGAAGGCGTTCTTTGGCCTCGATCCGGACGCCTATGCCTTCGCTGAATTCATCTCACAGTTCCTGTCGAAATACAGTCGCTGGAATTCACCCAAATACCTGTTCGGCGAAAGCTACGGTACGCCGCGTTCGGCGGTACTGATTAATCAACTCGAAGCGGATCGCTTAATCGATTTCAACGGCGTGATCCTACTTTCCCAAATTCTCAATTTCGATCTGAGCCCCGATGGACCGACTGGGAATCCGGGCATCGATCTCCCCTATCAGACTGTGCTGCCGACGTACGCCGCAACCGCCTGGTATCACCACAAGCTGCCAGGTGAGCACAATAATCTCGAAGCCCTCCTTGCCGAGGTAGAACAGTTTGCGATGGGTGACTATGCGCGAGCGCTAGCGGCTGGCTCGGACCTTAGCGCGGCTGAACGCGGCGCCATCGCCGAAAAGCTTCACCAGTATACGGGTCTTGCCGTCGAGTACATCCTCAAGGCGGACCTTCGGATCGATGGCGGGGAATTTCGTCAGACACTACAGAGCGGCGACGGCATGACTACCGGTAGGCTCGATACGCGCTTTTCCGGCCCTGATATTGATCCCTTAAGCCAGCGAGCGGATTACGATCCGCAATCCGCGGCGCTCGGCTCAGCTTATGTCTCCGCATTCAACGATTATGTGCGCAAGGAACTGCACTATAGTGAGGGTAAGAACTTCAAGCCTAGAGTCGTGATCTTCAGAACCTGGAATTTCCAGCACCAGCTGCCCGGACAGGGTGAGCAGCCGTTGTCATCCCGCCAAGGCTCCAACGTCATGCCCGACCTCGCAAACGCGATGAAGATCAACCCCAACCTAAAGGTTCAGTTGAACGCCGGCTATTTCGACCTCGCGACACCCTTCTATCAGGGCGTCTATGAGATGCATCACCTGCCAATTCCCGCTAACCTGCAGGCCAATATCGAGTACAAATTCTACGAGTCGGGCCACATGGTTTATGCCAAAGACTCCTCGCTCAAGATGTTGCGCGATAATGTCGCAGGGTTCATTCGCCGAACCAGCAATCTCGGCAAATAGTGGGGTGTCCTCAAGAAACCGCCGATCCGTGCCCTTATCCGTCCCGGCTCACCGCCGTATGCCCATGGGTTGCGGTGAGTCGGGGGCATGATTCGGAATTATAAACGCCTAGAATATAAGGCCATTTTCTTAGACTGAGCGCACATCGTCTCAGGGTAACCAGCCCATCTCCGGCAGCGCTGCCGCGTTTGTGTATGACAGGTGCGGCCGATAACGGCCGCCGAACTTCCGACGGAAGCAGCGTCTGCGTGCGCTCACGCGTTGCCGCGGCGTACCGGCGGTCCGTCGCCACGGGTTCAGCGATCCGACGTTGCCTCGGACGGGAAACATTGCATCGGAGCGACTGATCGAGCGCGCGCCGTTACTCCGCACGGCCGTCTGGCGGCGTTAACCAACTATGTCCATCTGCCTCAGCCTCCAGTAGAAGCAGCCTCCGCTTAATCTCGAGCCCTCCGCCGAATCCTGTTAGAGAGTGGTTCGCGCCGATGACCCGGTGGCAGGGCACGACGATGGGCCATGGATTAGCGCCGTTTGCACGCCCAACGGCGCGTGAAGCAAGCGGCTGGCCAAGGCGACGGGCGATCTCACCGTAGGAGGTCGAGGCACCGTACGGAATTTGCGCTAATTCCTGCCACACGGCGCGCTGAAAGGGCGAGCCGGTTGGCTCAAGCGGCACGTCGAAGTGACGCCGACGCCCAGCGAAATATTCTTTCAGCTGTCGCACGACGCTCTGAAAGGGGCGCTCGCTGGGAATCCACTCCGGCCGCACCGTCGTCGGGTGCGGTCCGGATTGGAAATAGATCGCCGCCAGTCTTTCCTGACTCCCTACCAACAGCAGCGGGCCGATCGGGGTGCCCATCTCACAGTAGTAGGTGGTCTTAAGCGTCGCAACCATCATGCGCACGGAGTTTGCACTATTCGCATAGCCAGCCTCCAGTGAGGAGTGTGCTTCTGAGCAGCACCCGCGCTCGCTCGCCGGTCAAGTCTCGGCATGCGACTTGGCCGAGAGGGTTCAGAGGTTCTCCGGCCTTTCGATCCGCGGGTTTCCACCTCCGACGACCGAAGCCGGCAGCGGCCAGCGGCCCGGGTTCAGCGGGTATTGAAGTCGGGAGTGAAGTTCGCGGCCAAGCCACCGCAACGATGTTTGCCGCTTTGCATTACGCCGCCGCTAGACATCATTCGTGCGGTCACAACAAACGCTGCAGAAATGCTGGGCTGGCAGGACCGCGTGGGCGCGTTGAGCCCGGGAAATTAGCTGATCTCATTGCCGTTGCTGGGGATCCGATCGCCGGCATTAGCGAGCTGGAGCGAGTTCGATTCGTGATGAAGGACGGCCAATTGTTCAGGAATGACCTTGTGTCGCATTGAGGCGCAATGCGTCAAGGATGAGGTGCGGGTGGAATCTGGCTCGTGAGGTTATGCACCTCTATTCTAGGACTCTTGACCGCCCAGGGGATCGGTCCGGAGGTGAAACGTGACGGGCCGCAACTGCTGAAGCTTCTCCGTGTGCGAACCCATCGGGGTAATGCCAGTCTCGTAACGCTCCGAGGAAACCGTCACCTCGAGCTGTCCGTCAAATCCGCGACACTCCCGGCGCAATCGCGCGGGTCAGCTGTGCAGATCGTCGATCCAGCGAATCAACTCGGGGGGCTCTGCGGGCTCGATGTCCAGATTGAAGACGAGGCCGGTCTGCCCGCTTCTCGCAAGCACACAGTGAAGTTGTAAATTGTCGCTCGCATTTATTTCCTGATGCGGGACATACGGGGGCACGTAAATGAAATCACCCGCCTCGGCCTCGGCGACGAATTCGAGCCGATCTCCCCAGCGCAATCGTGCGAGGCCACTGACGACATAGATCACGCTTTCAAGGTCGCCGTGATGATGCGCACCGGTCTTGGCTTTAGCATCGATGGTCACTGTGCCCGCCCAGAGCTTCGTCGCTCCGCTGCGCCCAGCCGTCACGGCGGCGCGCCGTTGCATGCCCAGAGTCTGCGCCGTGCTGGCGTCAAGTTCGTTGGCCCGAATGATCCGCACCCCCTTGGATCGCCACTCGCTATCACTCATTTGTCACGGACCTTTGGGGTCTTACATGGGCCAGCGCTGCGGCGTCGGCCACTCGAATCGGTATACCCTTCGCGAATGCGACCACCGCCTCCACCGTGTCGCAATAAAAGACTCTCAAGGTCTCGCGTCATATAACCAAGAAGCGGGGTGAAGGTGACATTATCGAGGCTATGGAACGGATAGTCGAGAGTAGGCGGCTGCTCGTCATAGACGTGAATCCCCGCTTCGGCGATTCGACCCGCACGCATCGCCGATATTAAATCCGATTCCATCACGATTGGCCCGCGCGAAGTGTTGATCAGACAGGCAGGTTGGGTTCCCGCTTCGTCCATAATGGAAACGGCCTCTTGATGCACACGCTTGAAGGGAGCCTTGAGATTGAGAACCGGCCGTGTGTCGTCACTTAAGCTGAATAAGCCAACGACGCAGACCAGATACGTGCGCTCGCGCTGACCGAAGGCCGCTACGCCTCAGCGAGGCCGATCGGATAATTGTTTAGCTGGCCGCCGCAAAGCCGCCCGTCGCGAACGGCCCAAAGGGTCGACTGCGGAAGCTCAACGCGACAGGGCGGCAGCGCCGCTCTGCATCCTATGCCGCCGTCCCCGTTGGGCGCCTTAGGTTTGGCGCGGTGCACCGGGTCTCGACGGGCTTTCTAACTACTTTTCTTGCGTTGTAGGAGGCGCTACAACACTAGCGTGGCCGCTACTCTGACAGCCTTACCCCGGCGCGAGGCCGGGGCTGTGTGTGCCAATTGAGCGTGTCGCTCAGTTCTACTTGCGTCGTCTCGCGATGGCGGCGCCCGCGAGGCCGAGGGCTAAGAGACCAAGGGTCGCCGGTTCCGGTACTGAGACACCACAGGCGAAGGCGCACACCGTCGCCTGCGCAACCGGAGCACACAGCATCGCAATTGTCCCAACCGTGGCAGCGATAGCGACAGAGTTCATTTTCGAAATGTTCATCACTCAGCCCCCGCAATAAGTCTTGCTTTATAGTTTCCCATGGATGTTCGTGTAAACGTGCGCCCTTGCGTTCCGTCACTTTGACAATGCACGGCTCGTGCCGCGCCGATGCATGTTGAATGTTTTCAGCCAGTTAAGACGTATTCGCAGGTGACGGGCGGGCCGCCCCGGCCTGATAATGTAAAGAATGTCGACACTTACCGCTGGTCAAGGGCGGCTCATCAGCCGATCTACTTGACCAAGGAACGCACGTTTTCTTCGCCCTAGTACGCCGCTGGAGCCGATGCCCCGAAGGGTGCAGACGTAGCGGAGGCACGCTTCGCTAATTTCCGACGGCGACTTCCCCTTAAATCAAAGTGATGACTCGGTGTGCTGCAGGCTGGCTGCGCGTAAAAGGTGGTAGCGCTCTAGCGCCGATGAGTGCCACACCGTAGCTCTTATTGACGGCGACAGGGACGGCAACCCGTCAGCCCTCGAGCCGTCGTGCTTGCTCCTTTTGCAACGGCCGCAGCAGTCCTATAGTTGGAAACCGAAGTCCTGCCGAAAGACGTGACGCTCACCGATACCGAAACCCAGGCGCAACTGATTAGCGTTTGTCCCCGGTTGCGTGCCCGCGTCCATCTCGCTCTTCGTTTCCTCTGAAGTGGGCTTGATCGACACGCTTCGACGGCTCGGGTTTCTCGCCGCGGTTTGGCATTGGGCCCTTGTAACCGTGCTCTGGATGGAAGGCGTTATTTACGTTGCCATGGAAGTTGCTGGCGCCATGAAACCAAGGTCCAGCGCCGATGAAGACACCGCCAGTAAACCATTCTGGACCGTAGTAGCCAGAGGGAGCACAGCCATAAGGAGCGACGTCATAGTAACCGTAGGGACATTCAGGTGCTACACCGATATTGACGCTGACCTGAGCGTGTGCTTTTGGGACGACTACCGTGAAGCAGCTTCCAGCAACAGCAGCCAACACCAGAAATGTAAATCTACGCATAAGTACCTCAGCTATTGTCAGTCGACATTTCCTCTAGAGAACTTAATACTCGAGCGATCCCCCTGTCAATCTCCTTAACCTCCTCGCCTATTTGACCGGCCCTTGCGGAAGAATCCCCATTAAACCCGGCAATCCGCAGCAAAACCGGCGCGTTTGGCCATTTTGAGCATCGGCGTGCTCCCTGCCCGGAATGGTCGCGAATGCTTCCCCTGTTGGCAACCGGGGTGGACCTTGGGGATCGCGGGACGACCGCAATCGGGCTCCAAGCTCGATGAGGCGAACTTCCGCTAAATAGGCTAGATCGACTTCAGGTCTTCGAAGAGACAGAAACTGGCGTCCGATCGACCCCGGGTCCAAAATGCTTACTTTTCCCGCCGAGGGTACAGACTGACGGCTTGGGAGGCATATGAACATCAAAACGCTTCAGCAAGGGCTCAAGTACCGCGGTCGAGTTGTGGCAATTCGTCAGACCTACAACGTGTTTGAGGCGAAAGACTACTTCTTTGTACTCTCCTTCGCGCTGTCGAGAGCGCGGAAGGGATCCGGCTACTTCAATGTCGTCGATCAGGACGCGGTGAACTTTGTACAAGCACGCCTTGGTGGCAGATCCGGTGTTACCGCGAAGGCTGTCGTCTCAGTCGCTCGGCGCACGAAACACGTTCCGACAAGTCTGGCAGCGCTCAACATCTTGTACATACTCGTTGCGCTGAAACAAGCGGCGATTTTGCGAGCGGGCGAGCATCGACAATTGTTCTTTTCTGTTCGCAAGATGCGGCGGCCGCCGCATTCGTAGGAGGCTGGTTCGCGGATAATCGGGTTCCCAGTTGCCGGGCCGGAATGGACCCATTTCCGAGTGGTAGCGGGGTGTGCTTTGCGATGTTCCCAGCATTGCGCAGCGGATCCGGGTGAAGTGATGCCACAGATCCGCGGGACCAATGCAAAAAGAAACGGCCCGCTCGAATTTATGCGCATCACAACACTGTCATGGCCTATTCCACAAACCGATTGCCGCATGATCAGCAATTTACCATGGACAGGTCGACCTGAAACCCGTCCTTAGTCCCGCCCCGGAGTAGAGTTCCGCTCACGGGAGTGGACCATGAAGGCGAAGCGATTTTCCGAAGAGCAAATCATTGCGGTACTGAAGGAAGCGGAGGCCGGA
>Ga0182024_10024543_pt1 | contig 10702 bp, 9 predicted proteins | sample P32metaG_FD_120480 | JGI IMG/M metagenome (GOLD analysis project Ga0182024, IMG submission 120480) | Permafrost microbial communities from Stordalen Mire, Sweden - P3-2 metaG (Illumina Assembly) | ecosystem: Environmental > Terrestrial > Soil > Wetlands > Permafrost | place: Sweden: Stordalen...
ATATATTTATACCGAACTCGGCAATCTGCTGACCAACGTTACACAGGTTGACGAATTGGAATAACCGCCCTCGTGATGCGCTTCGCTCTCCCTGCCTGGACATCAGCTATCATCCCGTCTGCATCAATCAATCAACGCTGGCAGCCACAAACACCTGCAGCCATTCCCTCGCTTCAGTGCCTTCCTCCCGCATCTTCCATCTGAGCAATGAGCACACCCAAATCCATCAGCGGGAACAATCGTCCTCGCCAGCCAAACTCCCCCTTCCACACCATCTCCTTCTCCAACCGCGATTCCTCTCCCCGAGCCGCTTCCCTGGCCCGCTTAGCACAATCCCCCATCGGCACACCCCTTCGTTCCGGCACAGCGACACCCACTCACAGACGAGGTTCCGGCACCGTGACGCCGACTTCGACAAATCCGACCGCACCGTTACTGGCGCAGGATTTCCGCAAAATCGAGAGTTATGGATCAGTCAATGCGGTATCAGGGACAAGTGCTCTGAGTCGACAGGAGTGGCAGAACCAGAAGGACGAGGACCCCGAGATCATCAAGAAACATCTTGTGTCTGGGTTTGAAGGTGCTGGGATATCGACTCCGCCAGCGCATGCGTCGCCGAAACCTGGAGCAACGGAAGGTGTCCCGTTATCAGAAGAGTTCAATTCATTACAGCTCCAGGGGGGAGATATCACAAGACAGGTGTACCGGTATGCTGAACAGTCAAGTAGAAGAGGATCCTCAGCTCATCAACGATCGCGCTCGTTTTCACATCCCATCAGACATGAAGAGGGGGAGACTGCACATGATATCATGGTTCCGGGAGGGTTCCGAAGGAATTTCATTCAGAGGGCTTATACACAGCCTGCTGCAGGAGATGGACCACCCACTTTTGTGACGAGGAATTTCTTGCACTTTTTGACCTTGTATGGACATTTTGCGGGTGAAGATCTCGAAGAATGGGAGGATGCAGTCACTGGTTTGACCTGATGTGACGAGAGTTAATGTTAGATGAAGAAGACCGGGAAGTAGAGGAGGGTGATGAGGCAGAGGAGAGACCGCTATTAAAGCACAGGGGACGTGCGAAGAGTTATAAGTCAGGGCAGGGCAATGCGACAATGACAAAAGCAGCTCTGCTTCTGCTTAAATCCTTTGTGGGCACAGGAGTTCTCTTCCTTCCTAAAGCGTAATCCCTGCCAGGTTCATGACTGATGGTAGTTTTAAAAACGGTGGAATGTTGTTCTCTTCGTTACTGCTACCAGCCTTCGCAATGTTCTCATTGTACTGTTTCATGCTGCTTGTCAATACCAGGAAACTGGTCGTTGGATCTTACGGCGACATTGGCGGCGCATTATATGGCAAGAAAATGCGCTGGATTATTCTCGCCTCAATCGTCATAAGTCAAATCGGCTTTGTCTGCGCCTATACTATTTTCACCGCAGAGAATCTCAGCGCATTTGTCTCGGCAGTGACACGAGGAGCACACTCCATGGACGTGAGATACCTCATCCTCTTGCAACTGGTCATCTTACTCCCCTCCGCGATGATAAGAGATATCTCAAAGTTATCCGGCACGGCACTTGTAGCGGATTTCTTCATCATGCTCGGTCTCTGCGTCTTGTATTACTTTGATATTTTTACTCTTGCAACGAAGGGTGTTGCGGATGTTACATTGTTCAATAGTCAGGATTTTGTCTTGTTCTTGGGGACGGCGGCGTTTGCCTTTGAGGGGATTGGTCTGGTCATTCCAATTCAGGAATCCATGGCCCGTCCCGAGAAATTCAAATTCGTCTTGACTGGCGTGATGGTCATTCTCATCGTTGTGTTCACCAGTATCGGGGCACTGTCTTACGCAGCATATGGTTCAGCCGTCAAAACCGTCATCATATCCTCCCTCCCTCAAGATTCCGGTATATCCCCTTTACTACGGGATTTAATAGTAGCGTTTGTGAATGCTGTGCAATTCTTGTATTCGCTGGCGATCCTGTTATCTACTCCATTGCAATTATTTCCAGCCATACGTATCCTCGAAAATGGAACTGGTCTCGCCCTCCGAAGCGGAAAACGAAACCCCTATATAAAGTGGAAGAAAAACATCTTCCGTTTCATTCTCGTCATCTTAACAGCGGGAATATCCGCCGCAGGAGCCAATTCCCTCGAACGATTCGTCTCCCTTACAGGAAGTTTAACTTGGTACCTCTCCTTCCGACAATCCTCCATCTCCTGTTGCATTGACTATCTCTATCCTGTGAGAAAGGCACTGATTGTAGCGTTCCGTTGATGTTTATTTATCCTCCCTTGTTGCATTATAGGGCATGTGCCAACACCTGGTGGCAAAAAGCGATTGATGTTTGTATCTGCATTTTTGGGATTGTGGCGACAGTGTATAATACCATGGAGACTACGAAGGGATGGCTGTATTAGAAGTTAGACAAGACAAAAGTCTGTGGGAGCGGGGATGGATGGTATCGAGCATGATCATGATGGCAGCAGGATAGGAATCTGAAGCTGTTGGAATTGAGGAAAGTATTTGGAAATAACGAGTCTTCATCGGGGTTCTCATTCATCGTCATATCTTCTCATTCTGCCGGCTTCCCTTACACAAACCAACGCTAGCGGAGACTGAACTTCATTGATTCGGAGACAGGAGTCGCTGATTTCAGACCTTTGCGTACGTTCATAGAGGACAGCGTGTGAAATGTGATTTCGATTTGAAGAGAAAGTGCAAATATCCTCCTACTTGTCAAGGGGTGTGCGATACGGTAGTGCAAGCTAGACAGAATGTGTTTCGAACGTCCAGCGAGCAATTGAGGCATCGCAAATTGCTATACCGACGACTTCTTTCATTACGCAAATGGGATATTCCACGCAACGAAATATGTAATGCGCCGAAGACACTGCAAAACATCACCAAACCAGATCAAACAGCCAAATAGCACCATCATGCAGCACAAAAGACGAAAGTTAATGATAGAAAATATGCCTTGATTCCGCTAGCAACATTCTACTCATCTTTGATAACTCCACACACTACAATTAGCTCCCGTGTATAAAGGGTGAAGCACCCCTCCAACAATCCGTCCCGAGTAGCCAATCGGTTCAAAGAGTCGTCACTCTCACTTCTCGTTCTCACGAATCCACAGAGCGCATATGTAGTGTGCTGGCCAGGAATGAGATGGCCGTTTTCGTCGACATGGCCAATGTTGATTTGCACAGAGGCATGGTCCTTGGCGGTGATGAGACGGTTTGTCGCCGCACTGTATGTTAGAACATATGGTTCCTTAGAAGGGTACCATTTACGGGGGACGTAGAGATCGACTACTTTTCCTTGGTCGTTTTCCATGATTTGGTGATGCTCGTGGACAGGGCTAAGTTGACGGGGCTATTGACGTTGACTCCTGAAGTGCAAGTTATGTGTGTGACTGCTCTCGTCGTTTGCCCTAACCAACCTGGCAGTGAATTTGCGGAAGCCGTTTTTGGAGCATAGTTTGCGGGATTGTCTGTCTGTGGTTAATTCTTTGTGGCGAGAGAGATGCCTGGATCATCGTGGCTCTGCTTGTGAACGTTGATGCGTCGGGTAGCGCTATTCTCGCCCAGCGTGGAGCGTACGTTCTCATGCCGTCAGTAATGCTGTCACAAGCTCTGGTCCTTCCCCATCTTGCCCTGCATGTTTCATCGGATAAGAGGAGTCGGAGGTCCTTCCCCTTGCAAGTTTCATCCTGGGGAAAGGAAACTTGTACTCCCTCGGCTGTTACACCGGCATTTTGGGTCTATTCCTACTCATATTTTTCACATGTTGAAAATTTGCAAAAGCCGCTCGCGACGATACGCGTTCCTCCGCTAGCGATAAGGGATCATCAATGTGGCACAAAGAAGTGCATGGCCGGACTGCAAGCCGATTCAGGTATACATCCCTATAACCGGCTTCGACCGCTCCATTTGTGGAGACACCCAAAGTAAGGTTCTGCTGTCACGCAGTCTATAAATAATTAGATGTCTTGGCTGCAGTTCCGAGTGGTCCGGTGTGCTCATGGCTTCAAACTCAAACTCGGCGCTGTTCTCCAACGATGCCGATCTTCCGCAATGTGGATAAAATCTGACGAAACTGTGCACAAAGGAAATGAAAGGCTAGAGTATTAAAGTTAATTAGATCACGAGTGCTCTCCGCTAAATTGGTTTTGTGCAATGCAATGCTTTGACTGACAACATCAAGGGATGCGCAATGTATCAAAACGAGGTCCGAGTTATATCGGCATATCCTATGTGCCGCTAAACTAGCGAGTCACAATTGGTGTCCGAGTCACGTCGTTGGCGTTATCATTATTTGATCTGTCCGAAATTTAAGATAATTGATCAGATTGATGGCAATTCTCATTGCACTGGAATCCTCTTTGATAATTTCAGGAGCGCACGGGGTCAAATTCACACTCCGTTCCGTTCCACGCGCAGCGGATGGTAACGTTATCTCTGATTCACATTCCTGAAGCGTACAGGATCTGAAAGACTTTAAATAGATACAAATAAGCTTGAGCCAGTGGAAATCTATTGGTTTGTCATAGTTTGACTGTTTCCAGCCTTTTCTGACGGATTTTGGAGGCTGTTGCGTCGCTTATAGTCTACGAGCATACGGGAGGGATGGGAAATGGCTTTTTAATTTTCCGTTCATCTCGATCTGATGTCTTAATTAATCGGTTATGCTGGGTCATCATTGGAGGAAGGCGGCAGAATGGTCTCAGGCCCTTTCATGACGCACGTTCAGGGGCGGTTGCCGACATTCATTCGAGGGCAAGGGATGTAGGAGTAGGTGGAGCTGCATTGAGGAGCTCCACAGGTCTCTTGGCGGGGACACCGAGTAGCTATTTATCCACCCCAACCTTCCCGGGTATTGAAACAATTGGGGATGAATAGGAATAAATAAGCAAATTTTCGTGGTGAACCGAGAGCAGCTGCATGATTCGCTTATTAGTGCGCGGCGGCGGCGGGCAAGCACATGTGGGATGATTGGCTGGGAAGTGTGTGATTGGGGTGTAATTTTAGCAACACACACGCAAGTGGACCCCCTTTGGGCCGCGTATTAAATTTGGCAACCCCTGAGACGCAAGCACTGCACGCTGCCTGCTTTCGACTGCCGGCAAAAACGCCCCAAGCGCATTCATACATGGAGGAAAAGAAAGTTCGTGCTCCCTATTCTGCTGCGTGACTGGGCGAGGAAATAGGCAAAAATCAAATCGATTGTCCGTGCCGTGACGATACGTCAGCCCCGAGCTCGGATATTGAAATGTTTTGCAGGACGCCCTCCCTAAACTGACTGACGGCCACTCACTCCACTTTCCGGTCGAGCGTCACACACATCTGACAACATACCAACACTCGCATCACCACCCTACAAATCTCGTTGACGGCCCTTTGTCGTTCCTTTTTGCCCGCGCGCTCGTAGCGGACATTACAGGCAGCGGGACATTTTTGGTAACGCGCACGCCGTGTGATTGGCTGAACTCTAGTCCCCTCTGCGTGGCTCAGGCCAGGGGTCGCACGGGGCTGCTTTTGTTTGGCGCGCCTTCGCACTGCTAAAAAAAGAGTGGGCCAACCAAGATGCCCTTCTTCAAACTTCGACACCGCACCAAGTCCTCTCCAGCTCCCACAGTCAGCATCTCCAAGCCTCTTCCATCGTCCTCGGACTCGAACTTGGCGCTGTCCCCGGAGCTGTCTCCACCTCCAAATTCGATGGACAGTGCAAATCGAGGCACTCCACCCACGCCGCTCAGGCTCCGAGGAAACTATCAAGCCGTCAACACTGCAGCTCCATTGAGACGCATACCGTCATCGCCCCTGCCGTCTCTTCCTTCCTACGAGTCCGGCGATGACCTCGGCTCTCCAAATGCCACCGAAACGGGCTATGCTCGGGGAATTGCAAAGTTTGAGCGGGTCAGAACAGAGTCAGAGGATACAGCAAATATGCTATCTCCCACGAAGAGCCCATTAGATCGAATATCTTCAGATATCGATGAGCTCACTCAATTCGTGCCGACGTCACTATCTCCGCCCAAACTGCGGCTTTCCTTCGAAAGTAATATCACCGAAGCCGGCTCCATTTACGACATGGACACACCCCCGAATCATCGTGTATCCCTCAAAACAGCCTTCAAGAAGCCCACGCCATCGGCTGTCCGGAAGTCTTCGCCTGAAAGACGATCGCCTGAAAGAATGATCACCAGTCCGGTGAAAATTACGCCCCTGACGTTGGCAAACACCGATTCTCGCTCGCGACCACGAACATCATCCAATGGCCCGGCGTTGAGACGATCGAGTGCGCTCTACAAAAGACCATCAAGCAATGACAGTACTTCTATCAAGAGCGGGAACTCACAGCCCGAGAATCCGGAAGATCGGGACAGCGGATTCCATGAAGATTTCGATGAAGCGTTGCGCTCGAAACCACCATCTCCGGATAAACAAGTGTTTGAATCTCAAGTGACTAATAACCTTCTACACCAGCGGGATCTCACGGCCAACTCTGACCGAATGGCTGTCACTCCCGAACGCGCTCCCCTCATTCCTTCCGAAGGTCGTATTACGCCAATCACTCTGACCGATCCTGGCGTTACGGCCAAGCCAACACCTATGTCGCTTCCTCAAATTGAGAGAATGGAAACTTTCAAAGAGACTTTCTCTACGAATCTGTTTGAGAATACTATCTCTCCAGATGCGAAGAGAAGCGTTCTTCTCAGCCCCAAACCGATTATTTCAGCGGCCAAGGGCAAAGTCTTGACGCCCGCGGAATTCGAGAAGCTCCGTCAACAGGCCGAGGATGACTCGGAAGACGAGGAGGAAGAGGAAGACGTCGCTCGCGACGAGACCTATCAAATCGACCTTGCAAAACAAAGACAGCGTCAACAAGCTGCCTTGTCGATATATCGTCAACAAATGACCAAGGTTGTCGGTGCAACAGCTTCGTCGGCTTCAAATCCGGAACGTCCAGCGTCACGATTTGGAGGAATTCCTGAAGTCGACGATGAGGCTGACGAAATTCCCTTAGCGATACTGATGGCTCACGGTTTCCCGCAAACAAATAATCGTCCATCTAGTTCCCAATCTCGAGATCGAAGTGTGTCACTAGATGCAAAACGTACCCCTTCACCGGGGAATCTTCCCGTGTTTGCGAAAAACCTTCCATCCGATCCACATGCTAAAGGATTACCTCGCATGGCGTCGGCTCAAGAATTGAGACCATCTTCAAGCGCGTCCTTCGCAGGGTACACCATTGGTCGGACGGCGTCATCAACCTCAATCCCATTATTGGATACGTATCAAACGCGACAACGGAAGGGAGCATCGTTTCTAGATCCCAATGCAGTTTTCAATTCGCATACTCAAGCGCTGGGTCCGGAACAATCTTATTTCAGTCAAATCCCAGGACAGTATCAAATGATGGGAATGCAACCTATTCACAATCAAGGAGTCATCCAGTATGTTCCCGTCATGGTTAGTCCCCCCATCGGATCGCCAATGGGTTCTCCCGCAGGATATCCTATTCTTGCGCCAATGCAACCACCCACGCTTATGCATGAAATGCAGAATCGTCAACAATATGGCACACAACAACGTCAACGCATGTCCCAATATGCCCCTCAGGTCCCTCAACACGTTCATCCCGCTCAACGATTTCCTCAAGGAATCCAGTCCCGCCCGCAATCCTTCTATCCTAACTCTCGTCAGTCAGTGTACGATCAAAAATCACTGTATTCGTTATCTTCTCAGCAACCCACCCCTCGCCCGAAACTCCCCTCCACAAATCCAGCATATAGACTCAGCAGCATCTCGTCTAATAACTCTCAACCTGGTCGCTACCGTGCAAGTACGTACGGCAACAGTGCCCTCGGAGTCACGCCCAAACTTCCAGTATCTGCATCCGACGACGACGAAGGATGGGAAGCCCTCAAACGCAAAAAGGAGCAAATGCAAGCTCGACGGATGACTCGATTACAAGCTGCATAAAACAAAGCATCATCAAAAACTAAAAGTTGGAGAAACTCGTTATCTTTTTGAAAGTTGCTTGGACAGTCTGCGCATTCTCATTTTGGTTTTATTTTTGCATCTTGGTCGGTAATTGAAGGGGTAATGAAGTCTGTTTGGATGTATGGAGTGCATGGCATATTATTTTTGGTTGGTTGGTTGCTCATATTTAATAGCTTTCTTGGCATGGTTGGTAGAGTGAGTATCTTTCGGATGGCATCGATTGGAGTAGTGATTAGAGCAGTGTGAGCATTCTTGGAAGGAATAATCTCATATTACGGTACACCTGAGACACAGACATAAAATCGGCCTGGGGCGGTTGGATAATATCATTACTCGTCGAGTATCTCAAGCACGTCGTATCTCGTGAGATTGCTGCTATCGCAACAAAAGTTCATAAATAATCACGGAAGCGTTCACTGCGAGTAGTGACACTGCTATCAGTTAGAGCTTCAAGATTGTATATTCAAAATTCCTAGCAACGTGGTCACAGCGCTTAACAAGTTGATCCATACACTCTGGCTAGAATCTCCAAATCCAGGGGCGTTCGGTTGAGCCGGCCGGCCGATTGCAGATCAGCTTCGTAATATAAGGAGCTTATTCTTTAAGAGGAGCCTATCCTCAGAAAGAACGGTAATCGATAAGCTTGTGCGCGTCGGCTCAGAAGCTCAATATAAATACCATAAAGATATATAAAAGAGCTTCCCGAGGCCGAACATAACGCGTGTCTTGAAAGTTGACCGCACTCCAATCTCGAGGGACCTTTATTGTAGGGTTCACTGGCCGCCCTAAGATCGGCTCAGCTTTCATCATCATCACGTTCCCGATAGAATGGCATGAGTGTCCGACATACGGGACTTCAGAAGGTACTGGAGAGTGTTCTTGCCAGAGGTGCTGATGGAAAGGAGATTCTTTCGTTATATCGACAATGCATGAGAGCCGTGCGAACAAAACCTGAGGTAGCCACCTTCCATTCGATTTGCTCACCCTAGCAAACACAGGCACATTGGCAGCACTTCGTAAGGTAACGGGATATTCCAAGCGGGATTGATGTCTAGGCGGGAGTTTCGCCATCATGAGCACGTTTCTCGGAAAGACTTTGCAACAATAGAGTTTCTTTTGCGCAAAGGTCGGAAATCACTGGAAGTCTATTCTCAACCGGGAATAAAAGATATACAAACTTGAATATTTACTCCTACGGTCTGCAAATGTGTTCTATGATAGTTTTCCTTGAGCCCAGTTTTTCCCTTTACTTCCCAGTTCCACCGCCGCACTTGCCCAATCCACGGCATGATTGTGCATCTCCCCATCAATCATCCCTGCCCTGGCCATCGCTTGCTTTTCGCTCAACACTGTCAGTAATCCAAAGATGACTGGGACACCCGTGTCCAATCCCACTCTCATTAGACCTTTTGACACACTGTCGGCAATGTATTCGAAGTGCATCGTCTCCCCCTTTATTAGCACTCCAATTGCGATAACAGCATCGAACGGAGATGTCTTCGGTGACCCTTACGGCTCGGGTGTCGACATGCTTACATCTCCTGAGCCCAGAAGGTCCGAGGAACCCACGGTGGACTGGACCTGAGAGCCGGCAATCAATCTTCAATCAGTTTGTTTAGAGATAGAACATACCGTGATACACTGATGGGCAATTCCCAGCTTCCGGGGACACTCTCAATATGGATATTTTGTTCTAGCACGCCATGTTTCTGCACCATTGTCTCCAAGGCTCCTTTGACAAGAGCGTCGACTATGGCTGAGTTCCATCTACCATGAGAAAACCGCCAGCCATCACTGGTTTACCGCGCATGCACAATAAGGATTCGTAAGTTCGAGCCTATTCAATAAGTGAGCCATGGATACGAAGATCGGGTTTACCATTCAGGTTGGTTGGGACCTTTCCGGGTGCTTTCAAGGATGTCATGGTGAGAGGCAGCGGACGGAAGTGAATGGCGGACGATCACCTATCGCCGAAGGTCATCCTGTGGGTTAGTTCGCCCAAGCTTACACAATCAGTTGAGACTAATAGCGCAAGAAACAGACACGGAAACAGACATGAAGTTTATTATAAACAATTAATTAGACTCTCGTCGCAAGAACAAGAAACAACTACAAAACTAACATAATCTCCACCTCCTCAATTCGCCCTGCGAAGCCCCAGGAACAAGTCTCCCATCGGGCCAGCGAATGTTATTCTATCCAACTAAAAGAACCAACAAAGATACTCTATAAACTTTTTCTAAACAAATGCAGACTTAATTTATTGGCACTTCGCCTGTTCCTACTACAGGCCCTGATCAGATCCTACTCCAGGAACTCCGCAACGCTTGCCTCGCTCGAAACATAAAATACTTCGCTGGCATGAAATCCATTGAACCGAGTAGCAGCGCAGATGGTGTATGCCCCCATGTTATCGAAGTAGAGCCAGTCACCAACTTCGAGAACAACTGGAAGCTTGAATGACGGGGCGATACAATCGAGACCATCGCAAGTTGGACCCCAGATGGAACATTTGAAGCCGTCTTCGTGGGAACCGTTGGATTGGGGGATAGGGGAATTGTAGTAAAACCGTCCCTCATGCGAGAGTAATTTTGGAACCGGATTCTGATGGTCGTAGAGAATGCAATTGAAACTGCCGTATACACCATCGCTCAGATAATCTACTAGTGAGCCACTTCTTTAAGGGGAG
>Ga0182024_10024544_pt1 | contig 10702 bp, 10 predicted proteins | sample P32metaG_FD_120480 | JGI IMG/M metagenome (GOLD analysis project Ga0182024, IMG submission 120480) | Permafrost microbial communities from Stordalen Mire, Sweden - P3-2 metaG (Illumina Assembly) | ecosystem: Environmental > Terrestrial > Soil > Wetlands > Permafrost | place: Sweden: Stordalen...
CGTCTAACGATGCCCGGTTCCGCCGGCAGTTGAGGCGTGTCCCGCCGATGGCGCGCTGGCGCGTCCCATTCCACTCGAGCTGCTGGCGGCAGGCCCTTCGCCGTAGCTATTTCCGCCTTGACGAGAAGAGGTCGCCGAAAACTGAGGTGCGGCATGCAGTTCTACCGATCCCGTCTTCGCCACCTGCCGGTCCAAATGATGCATATTGTCCAACGATCCTCGCGGAATTCCTATCCCCGCCGATCCCCGATTCACGACCAGGCTGGTCGCAAGAGTCCTGGTCACAGTCGGTCCGCCCTTGCCTACGACCACCGTGCTCACCGTGCCCTTAGGGGCCACGGGAGCTTGAAACCCGGCTGCCGCCCCCACATAGTGAACTCCGCCGTGCCAACTATTAAATCCACCTGGCTGCCAGCCCCAGCCAAAGCCGGGCGCATACACCCAGTTTCCGTAGTGGTACGGCATCCAGCCCCAGGGATATGCCGAAGCCCACATATATCCCATGCCCGGATACCACGACCATGCGCCATCCATAAACGGATTCCAACCAACGCCCGCAAAATACGGCTGCCATAGCGAGCCGTAGCCGGAAAAATTGGTAAATCCGCCGTAATAATTTAGATCGCTAAACCCGTAACCATAGGGCGTGGAATTATTCTTCGCATACTGGTCGTGGTATCCAACCGATTGTTTATCCCACTCGTCGTAAACATCCGCCTCAAAATTCTTGGCGACCGAGGAACGGTCGTTGTCGTTCACGTCAAAGCTGACCATCTTCTTCTTGTCCACCTGGACCGTGCCTGTCGGAGCGATCACCGCCAAGTCATTCTTGAAACTCGCAATCTGCGCGCCGTCCGACGAGACTCCCACGCGGAAGTGGGCAGGCTGTGTCAGTTCTACCTTCTCCTGCGAAAAGATCAGCGTGAACTTATCCCCGCTTTTCCCCAGCCAGTTCACATAGGCTCGGCCCTCTGTAAGGTTCACCGTGGAAAAGCGCTTTCCCTCGTCACTCAAACCCAGCGTGCTGAACGCGAGTGTTGTGTTAGGAGTAACCCTCAACGTGCTGCCATCCTCAAACTCAATCTCGGCGCGCCCACTCGCGCGCGTGCGCAATTGCGTTCCTTGTGTGATCGGAAGATTGAGAAAGGCATTTTCAAAACCCAATCCCGCATTCTTGTCGATTTGGACCCCGCCCTGCACATCGCTCAAGCGAACGATGCGCGCCTGCGATTCAGCGGCGGCCGGCAGCGCCAAAAGCGCGCAGCCAAAAGCCGTCAATACCATCACGTGAAATCGTAGCTTCGACATAGCAGCCCCCACGTACTGGATGCTTACCCGCCCATTAAACCACGGTTTTGTCCTTGGCGTGTCATACAGATATTGCAGAGACACTGGAGAGCAAAGTCATTACTGTCCGGTCGCGCGCCCGGGCTAGCAGCGCGGAATCCAGCGGTCTGGGTTAGTCATAGGGCAGGAAAGCACAGGGGACCTGATCAGCTCCGGCACAGCGAGCTTTCCGGCCAGTCTCTAATGCCGGTTCGCGGCGCCACTACCCATCTCAATCAAGGCCTTGGCCCTTGCTCTCACCCCGTTCATCACTGAGGTGTCCTCAACAATCTCTTGCAACACCGGCTCTAATCCCTGGATCTCGCTCAACTGGTTATTCCTTGCCTGCATTTCCATGCGCTTCAATTCCTCATCCAGAGCCAACTTCTGATAACGGTGGTAGTAAGCTAGCCGCCGCCCGTAATCCAGCGTGCCCGCCATATTTTGAAACGCCTCGGTCAGCTGACGGACGGGCTCCAGACTCGAATAGTTGTACCGCGCCGTAAAGGATTTCGTCCCGTCCTGATAGCTCAGGATTTTCGTTCCGGTAAAAGCCAACTTCTGATTCCCCGAATCAATCTTGCCAGAAAAATATTTTGCCTGTTTCGCCCACCCGAAAATTCGCTCGCGATTCACCGCCGAAACGTTGAATTCCATCCGGTAGCTCTGCTCTTCGGAATCTTCCTGAACCTTTCCTACGCATTCATAGCTTGCGTGGCCGGCCGTATCGACTGCGATCGAGTAGTGCGACGGATCAGACTGGGGAAAGTCCATCGTAAAGGTTACTTGGGCAGCGGAGGCTGAACCGGATGCCAGCTGTGACACCGCCGAGCCGGACATTGCAAGCGCGATCAGCACCGCACTTGCGATCGTTCGCCTCTGGCAAGGCACAAAGACTCGAATAAGGAAAGCTCGAACCATCAGCGCGCCGCAGCCCTCTGCCGCTCCAACGTCCCCGCGGTATGCAGATGGCAGATCGCGATGGCCAGAGCGTCCGACGCATCCATCGGCTTCGGTGCCTCCGCCAGGTTCAGCAACCGCGTCACCATGTCTTGCACCTGCTGCTTCTCCGCCCTGCCATATCCCACTACAGACGCCTTGATCGTCAGCGGAGAATACTCCGCCACGTCTAGTCCGGCGGCCGCCGCCGCCAGCATTGCCACTCCACGTACCTGCCCCAACAACAACGCCGATTTCACATTCAGCGCGTAAAAAATTCCTTCAATCGCCACTTCATCGGGACGATGCTCCACAATCAACGCCCCCAGTCCGTCATAGATTCGCGACAGCCTCTGCGGCAGCGGGTCCCGGAGCGAAAGCTTGATGGCCCCGCAGGTCAGGCAAACCAGCCCCCCGCCGGAATCCATCTCCACCACCCCGTAGCCGGTGTACGCCCCGCCGCAGTCGATGCCGAGAACTCGCATGCAGGAAGTGTATCGCACTTGACAGACCTCCCTATTTTCTCCGACGGTTACTCCATCAGACGAATTTTTATTTCATCAGTCCAATGGCTAGGAAAGAGTTAATGAAATCCGTCATATTCATTCTCGTGACCGCCAGCGCATTGTGCTGCCGCGCCCAGCAATCCAAAACCGATCCCACCATGGTCAAGTTCTTCGCCGGAAACTGGAGTTGCACCGGCGAATTCGCCAGCGGCAAGAAGATCGAGGCCGACGTCAGCTTTACTCCCGAACTCGATGGCAAGTGGCTTCTCTACCGTCACAATGACCGGCCACCTGGGCCGTTCAAGGCTTTAGCACTCTGGGGAGTTGATCAGCCGAGCGGGAGTCTAGTGGCAGTGATGGAAGACAATTTTGGCAATGCGCGGCTGTTCACGAGCAATGGATGGAAGGATGGATCAGTAACTTTCGACCGGGCGGCGATGCTCGATCAGAAGATCAGCCAGGAGCGGTTCCGATACGATCGCCAGTCAGAACATTCTTTCAAGATGACCTATGAAAGATCAGTCGATGGCCAGTGGAAGTTGGGCGATTTCATCGTATGCACGCGTGATTAGATCAGCAGCATCGCGGCCGGCGAGCGTGGCCATTTTCACACTCCCGCCTAAATGCGGCATACGCCTCTCGCGATGACACAATTCCTGCGCGATTCAGATATCGCGCATAGGCGGCTTCATCGAAAACTTCCTTCAGTACCTCCGACAAAGCACCGAATATGCCCGCCGCGCCTCTCCCGACCTGTTTGAGTAAAGCCTTCATCCCCGTTCCTCCACCAACCGCGTCTTTACAAATGGAGATTCCTTCAGCGGCGCTTCTCTCGTCCCCCTCAGAATTCCCATCCATTGCCTTGCGGATTCCACCAGCACCAGCGTCACCATCACCACGAGCACGCCCGTCACCGCCGCATCCAGCCGGTTGTTGAAGATCACTCGTGCGGTTGAGCTCGTCATCGGACCCGCATTCAACGCCCGCGCCTGCGCGAGAAATCCCACTCGCGGATTCGCATCGAACATCTTGTGCCACGACGCCGTGAAGGTCGCCGCAACCAGCCATGCGAGCGGCACAAGCGTCACCGCCGCATACTTCGCGCGATGCATTTTGATGATGATTGTCGTGGCCACGCACAGCGCCACCGTCGCCAGCAGCTGGTTGGAAATTCCAAACAGCGGCCACAAGGAATTAATCCCACCCAGCGGATCCTTCACGCCTTGCCACAAGAAATATCCCCAGGCACCCACAATCAGCGCGCTGGTCCCGAGTATCGATGGATACCAACTTGTCCGCCCCCATGGTTTGTAGACATGTCCGAGCGCGTCCTGCACCATGAAGCGCGCCACCCGCGTCCCCGCATCAAGGATGGTCAAGATGAACAGCGCCTCGAACATGATGGCGAAGTGGTACCACAGCGCCATCAAAGTTTCGCCGCCCAGGCTATGGGAGAAGATGTGCGCCATTCCTACCGCAAATGCCGGCGCTCCCCCAGTGCGGTTGTAAAGCGTCTGTTCGCCAACTGCGTGCGCCAGTGCTTGCATATCGGCTGCGGTTACCGGAAAGCCCCAGCCGGAAATAGTTGCCGCCGCCGTCGTCGGCGCTTGCCCTACAATTCCCGCCGGACTGTTGATGGCAAAATACACGCCCGGCTGCATCACGCAAGCCGCAATGATGGCCATCACCGCGACCGCCGACTCTGCCATCATTGCCCCATAACCCACCATGCGCGTCTCGGTCTCGCGCGCAATCAGCTTCGGAGTCGTCCCGCTGGAGATCAATGCGTGAAATCCGCTGATCGCTCCGCACGCAATCGTGATGAACGCGAAAGGAAATATCTTTCCCGCAAACACCGGCCCTGTGCCGTCTACAAAGCGAGTGAGCGCCGGCATGTGGAGCACGGGATGCAGCGCCACGATCCCCACGCCTAACAACGCGATCGTCCCCAACTTTACGAATGTGCTGAGATAGTCCCGGGGCGCGAGCAGCAACCATACCGGCAGGGCCGAGGCCGCAAACCCATAAACCATAATCAGAATCGCCAGCGTGGGTGCGCTGAATGTAAAGATCTTTGCCAGCACCTCATTCTGCGACACGTACTGTCCACCCCAGATCGCCGCCAGCACGAGTACAAAACCCAACGCCGAAACCTCCAGCACTTTGCCCGGACGAATCCGCCGGAGATAGACGCCCATCAATAATGCGATCGGCATCGTCATCGCAATGGTAAATGTACCCCAGGGACTCGCCTTGAGCGCGTTCACCACGATGAGTGCCGCCACGCCCAGCAGGATAATCAGAATCGCGATCACCGCCACATAAGCGACGAATCCTCCGACTCGCCCGATCTCATCCTTGGCCATTTCAGTCAGCGACTTGCCATCACGCCTCACCGAGAACAGCAAGATCACGAAGTCCTGCACGCAGCCGGCAAAGACAGCGCCCGCCAGCACCCACATTGTTCCCGGAAGATATCCGAACTGAGCCGCCAGCACCGGCCCCACCAGAGGGCCCGGCCCCGCAATGGCCGCGAAGTGGTGTCCGAAAACCACCCACTTATTAGTGACGAGGAAATCGCGACCGTTCTCCAGTCGCTCCGCCGGAGTCGCGCGCAAAGCATCCAAGGCAAGAATCTTTACCGCGATAAACTTGCTGTAAAAGCGGTAGCCGAGCGCGTAACAGCAAGTCGCCGCCACCACCAGCCATAGCGCGTTGATGGGTTCGCCGCGACGCAGCGCGATTGCGCCCACTGCCACCGCCCCCACTGTTCCAACCATCCCCCAGCCCAAAGCTCTGAGTGTCTTATTCATTCCGATTCATTCCCATGGAGCATTGTGCCGAAATGCGGCGCCGTCGCAAGACTTCGAGCTGGCGCCATCTCGCGCGCTTCACCCGGTCATGTTCCTTAGTGTGTTCAACGACTTTCAATTCAGTTTCCTCCAAGCGGAGCGGACTCGCATATGAAAAACTGGCAGATGCTTTCTTGCAGTTTACGAAGTGGATTGCTAACCGACAACATGATGGCAAGACCAATGGCATGATTCCAACCCTCCATCAGAACCGAGAAACGTACTTGGTCAGGCGGCCAATTCATTCGATTCATCCTCTATTAGTGATAATCTATTTCTTCCCGGAGACTGCTGAATCCCGCGCTTCGGGCTGCCGCTGAATGCAGCCCCTGTCGGGGTGCATCCCAGGAATTTCATCTGGATTCATAAGGGAGCGGACAATGAAGATTGGCATGCTGACCGGCGGCGGAGATTGTCCTGGATTGAATGCCGTGATTCGCGCGGTCGTGCGCAAAGGCATCTTCACCTACGGTGACGAATTCGTCGGCTTCATGGAAGGCTGGCGCGGGCTGGTTGACGACACAACCATGGTCCTCGATCTGGACGCGGTCGGAGGCATTCTGCCGCGCGGTGGAACCATCCTGCGCACCTCGCGCACCAACCCATCGAAGCGCGCCGATGGCATCGAGCGCTGTTTGGCTGCGCTGAAGAAGAACAAAATCGAGGCGCTCATTGCGATCGGCGGGGACGACACTCTGTCGGTCGCGCAAAAGCTTCACGAAGCCGGCGCCAAGGTTGTGGGCGTACCGAAAACTATCGACAACGATCTGGGGGGCACTGACTACACTTTTGGATTTGACACAGCGTGCAATATTGTTTGCGAGGCGCTCGATCGCGTTCACACAACGGCAGAGGCTCATAACCGCGTGATGGTGGTGGAAGTGATGGGCCGCGATGCCGGCTGGATCGCGCTTTACAGCGGCATCGCCGGCGGCGCCGACGTCATCCTCATTCCCGAGCGGCCCTTTGACGTGGATAAAGTGGCGGACTCCCTGCGCCAGCGTCACGCGCGCGGCCGGTATTTTTCCATAGTCGTAGTGGCCGAAGGCGCGAAGTTTTCTTCCCCAGCAGGCCAGGGTCCTCCGGTTCTACAAGAGATGGGCAAGGACGAGTTTGGCCACGTGAAACTTGGCGGCATCGCCAACATTCTCGCTCGCGAAATTGAAAAGCGCACCGGCTTCGAAACTCGCGCTGTAATTCTGGGACACATCCAGCGCGGTGGTTCTCCCAGCGCATTTGACCGCGTGCTGGCCACTCGTTATGGTTTAGGCGCTATCGATATGGTACACCGCGGCGAGTTCGGATGCATGGCCGCCCTGCGTGCGAATAAAATCGTCTCAATCACGCTGAGTGAAGCCATTTCCAAGAACCGTGTCGTAGACAATGAAATGATTCAGATCGTCGACGGACTGTTCGAGAAGGCCTCTGAAAAGCAGCTGGTTTGAAGGTGGCTCGACAATGCATTCTTTCGCTCTCTGATCTAAGGTGCGGGTGAGCCGCTGAGCCCGGCTCGGTCACGATGCAGAAACTATTCTTGCTGCTTGCCCCGTCATTGCTGACGCTGATCGAAGCTGTCTTGCTAGTGGCCGCAGTAGCGTTGATTTTATTTTCTTCTAAGAAGTCCTCCGGACGCGATCAATCCACCGCCTTCCTTGCCATCGAACGCGGGTTCGCCCGCCTGGCTCGCCGGAAGCACCTTGCCGTTCTAGTGGTCGGTTTCAGCGTCATCGCCATCCGCGTGGCGCTCATCCCGATTCTCGGCGTTCCCCAACCCGCCGCCCACGACGAGTTCAGTTATCTGCTGGCTGCCGACACTTTTGCTCACGGCAAACTTACCAATCCCACGCCTCCCATGTGGGTCCATTTCGAGAGTTTCCACATCATTCAAAAGCCCACCTACATGTCAGTCTATGCACCGATGCAAGGGATTGTGCTTGCCGCGGGACAACTCCTGGGTCATCCGTGGATTGGTCAAGTTCTCGCGACCGCTCTCATGTGCTCCGCCCTGTGCTGGATGTTACAGGGCTGGCTACCTCCATCCTGGGCATTGTTCGGAGCCGCGCTTGCCGTACTTCGGTTGGGCATCCTCAGCTACTGGATGAATGGCTATTGGTCGACTTCAATTGTGGCCTTTGGCGGCGCGCTGGTCCTCGGAGCCTGGCCGCGTCTGCGCAAACACCTTCGAACACGCGACGCTTTGCTGATGAGTTTGGGTCTGGTGATATTAGCAAACAGCCGCCCTTTTGAAGGATTGGTCTTCGCTGTTCCCGTCGCATTCGCGATGCTCTCCTGGCTGGTAGGTCAACAGCGCCCGAGTTTTCGACAATCCCTGCCTCGCGTTATCTTTCCGATGGTTTTTGCTTTGGCAATTGCCACCGCCGCCACCGGCTACTACTACTACCGGGTAACGGGCGGCCCGTTTCGGATGACCTATCAGGTAGAGGTCGAAACTTATGCTGCAGCCCCTTTCTTCATCTGGCAAACACCCCGACCAGAAACCTCATATCACAACGAGGTAATGGGTGATTTCTATCGTTGGGAAGTCAAAGTGTTCGAGACAAATCGCACAGTCACTGGTTATCCACGCCGTGCTGCCCAATACCTCATTTCCTGGTGGTACTTCTATCTGGGCCCGCTTCTGTCCTTGCCTCTGCTGACGCTTCCTCGCGTCGTTCGCGAGAGCAAAATGCAGCTGCCGCTTGTAATATGCGCGGCTATGGTTCCCGCGCTGGCTGTCGAGACCTGGAATATGCCCCACTATTTCTCGCCCGCAACGTGTGCTCTATCGCTGGTGGTGGTGCAGGGCATGCGTCATCTTCGGCATTGGTCCCCCGCTCGCCGTCCTCTGGGAACGGCCCTGGTTCGCGCGATTCCGGTGCTGGCGTGCGCTATGATCTTTCTGCGTGTAACGGCGGCGATGGTTCACGTCCAGATCGAAGCCGCATGGCCCAGAGGCAATTTGAAACGGGCAACGATACTGCGTCAGCTCCAACACTTTCCGAGCCAGCAGCTCGTAATTGTAGTTTATGGCCCGGGCCACAATTTCGACCGCGAATGGGTTTACAACGATGCTGATATTGATGCGGCCAAAGTAGTGTGGGCTCGCGACATGGGAACCGATGGAAATCAAGAATTGCTGAATTATTTCAAAGATCGCCGAGTCTGGCGTGTGAACGCCGACGCCGCATCTCCCGTGCTGGAATCGTACTGGAGTGCAAACCCACCAGAGTGACTCCAGGCGGACTCCAGGCGGTTACCAGCGGAAATCCGAATCGATTCTTCCGTAAGCAGTCGGGACCGCGGAAAAATAGTTTGAATATCTCTTTAGAGGTGAACAAGGCCAATGAAAGTCCGACTCTGGCTTCTGCTGAGCATATTTGCGGCCGGAATTTCATCGCTTTACGTGCATCGGATCCTCGGGCCATGGAGCGGTCACAACCGCTTGGAGAACGGTTTCGTGATCGCCCAAATAAGTGACCTATATTCACCTTGGGTGGGTACGCGCGAACTTCTGCTCCGGCGGCGCAACCCCTATGGGCCGGAGGTAAGCCATGAAATACAGATGTTTTTTTACGGCCACGTTATCAATCAAACGTATGCAAAACCAGACGTTCAGGTAGTAAACGAACAACGCTTTGCTTACCCCATCTACGAAGTGTTCCTCACGGCTCCCTTCGCGTATGCAGACTTCGCGGACGTGCAACGCTGGGCCCCCTTCGCTTTGGGTTCGGTGATCGCTCTGAATATTTTGTTTTGCCTCAGTCTTCTGCACTGGCAGGTGCGCTGGGAAGCAGTTGCCGCTATGGTCCTGTTCGTTCTCAGCAGCCCGCAGATTGTGCAGGGCTTGCGGCTTCAACAGTTGGCAACTGTCGTGGCTTGCTTATTAATCGCGGGCGCATGGTGCATCGGCAGAAACCATCTGGCGACCGCTGGCGCGTTGTTCGCCTTTTCCACCATAAAACCACAGATGGGGCTTCTACCCTTGTGTTGGTTCGCGGTTTGGGCCGCGGGCGATTGGCGCCGAAGGTGGCGGCTTCCCGCCTCTTTTATGGCGACTCTTGCTGCACTGTTTGCCGCCGGCGAACTTCTTCTGCCCGGGTGGCTCGGATTCTTTCTCGCGGGGCTCGCTGCCTATCGAAGATATGCCCTTCCTACATCCGTGCTCAGAAAGGCTCTGGGTGACAGCGCCGGAGAAATCTTGGGAGCCCTGGTCGTAGTTGCGATCTTGGTACTTGCGTGGCGAAATCGACACGTGCAGAGAGACTCGCCGCAGTTCGTTTTCATTCTGGCAGCGTTTTTCATGGCCACCGTGCTCACCTTCCCACTGTTCACGCCATTCAATCAAGTGCTGCTGATTCTTCCTGCGATGCTGCTGATGCAAGAGTGGAAGTCTTTGCCCCGATTCTCACGCTTGGTTTTTATAGTCAGCGTCAGCTGGCCATGGATTGTGTCCTTGGTGCTGCTCCTCCTTCTCCGTCCTTCATTGGATTCTTCCAATCGACTGCCCCTGTTGCCTTCATTTCTGGTTTTATTTTTCCCACTTCTTCTGCCTCTCCTGCTAATGACCAGACGAAGCGAAATTGCAATGCCGCCACCCCGGGCCACTGTTCTGCGCGCCTCATGAGCCCAATTGAGTATTATGGGCGGTCATGACTTCAGCGACAATCGCCACTTGGCTGACTGCCGAGCGTCTGCGCGCACAAGGGATAGTCCTCGCCCTCTGCCTCTGGTCGGTCTATTTGTGGAACATCGCCGCTCCCGGACTGCTTGATCGCGCCGGGAATCTGAAAGGCGCTGACTTTCTCCATTTTTACACTTTGGGCTCGCTCGCTCTGGCTCACCGCGGCGCCGATCTCTACAACCCGCAAACGCAAATGGAGCTCGCAGCGCAGCGCGTTCCGGCCGCCGCCGGCATCCGATTCCTGCCACTCTATCCGCCACAGGTTTCAATCTTGTGCGCACCGTTTGCTCGATTGTCTTATCTCTGGGCCCTGACTCTGTGGCTCACTCTCAGCGCGCTCATTTACGGACTGTGCTGCTTGGCTGTGTGGCGCGTTTGCCCTCATTTGCGCAATCACA
>Ga0182024_10024545_pt1 | contig 10702 bp, 12 predicted proteins | sample P32metaG_FD_120480 | JGI IMG/M metagenome (GOLD analysis project Ga0182024, IMG submission 120480) | Permafrost microbial communities from Stordalen Mire, Sweden - P3-2 metaG (Illumina Assembly) | ecosystem: Environmental > Terrestrial > Soil > Wetlands > Permafrost | place: Sweden: Stordalen...
CGGGCGGCGGCCGCTGATCGTCGGCGGCACCGGCCTGTACCTGCGCGCGGCGCTGACCGAGCTGGATCTGCGCCCGCCACCGCCCGAGGGGGCGCGCGAGCGCTGGACCGCGGCGCTCGAAAGGGATGGCGCTCCCGCGTTGCATGCGACGCTCACTAGGCGTGCGGCCTGGGCGGCCGAGGAAATCGACCCAAACGACCGCCAGCGGATCGTGCGCGTGCTCGAGTTGCTGGAGCAGGGAGAACTCGAGCCGCCGGACGGTCCTTCTCAGCTGTGGAGCGAGGAGCTGCGCCATCCAACATTGCTCGCGGGATTGACGATGGAGCGCGAGGCGCTGTACGCGCGCATCAACGCGCGCGTCGATGCGATGCTCGCCGCCGGCGCCCGGGAGGAGGTGCGCAAGGCGCACTCGGCCGGCGCGTCTGAGACCGCGCGCAAGGCGCTTGGCTTCGACGAGTTGCTCCGGGACGACGTGGAGGCCATGAAGCGTCGCACGCGCAACTACGCAAAGCGCCAACTGACGTGGATGCGCAAGCTCGCGGGCGTGCGCGTGATCGACCTCACCGGGCGCGACCCGGACGCCGTCGCACGCGAGATCCTAGACTCGTGCGCCTCATGAGATTCGAGAAGTGGCAGGCACTGGGAAACGACTATCTGATCCTCGAGCGCGAGGAGCTGCCGTTCGAGCTCACGCCCGCGCGAGTGCGCAGGCTGTGCGAGGGCCACTTCGGCGTGTTCGCCGACGGTGTTCTGCTGCTCTCCCGTCCCCAGAACGCGGAATATGTAGCCGACTTACAGATCTATAACCCAGACGGCTCGGAGGCCGAGCTGTCGGGTAACGGCGCACGCGAGGCGATCATGTACCTGCGCCGCCGTGGCTGGACCGAGGACGATGAGTTCTCGATCAGTACCGCCGCCGGGCCGATCCGCCCGCAGATCACCGGGCTGCACACCTGCCGCGTGGATATGGGTCGCGCGAGCCTCACCTCCAAGGACTTCCCCGGCGGGCCGCCCGACGGTCGCGGGAACCTGCCCATCGATAACCCCATGCTGGCCACCTTGAGCTTCCAGCACGTCTCGATCGGCAACCCGCAGTGCGCTATCCACGTCACCAGCCTGGCCGCGCTCGACGCGCTCGACCTGTCTGTGTTCGGACCGCAGATCGAGGGCCATCAGCGCTTCCCCAATCACACCAATGTCTCCTGGTACACCGAGATCGAGACGCCAGACCCGACAGCCGAGGCGGGCGGGCACGCTCGGATCAGAGCGCGGATCTTCGAGCGCGGCGTGGGGGAGACGCTGTCCTCGGGCACCGGCGCCATTGGTGCCGCGGTCGCACATGTGCTCAGCCGAGGAGGGGCCGGTGAGCAGGGAGCACACGTGACGGTCGTGCTGGACGGGGGCGAGCTGGAGGTCGAGGTGGTGGAGGACCTGCACGTGAATCTGACAGGCTGGGCAAGACCCGTGTTTGAGGGTCGCCTGAGTGACGACTTCGTGAAGGAGCTGAATGAGACCGAGTAAGCGCCTGGAGCGCATACCGCCGTACGCGTTTGCCGAGCTGGAGCGCAAGATCTCCGCCAAGCGCAAAGAAGGGGTGGACGTGATCAGCCTCGGGATCGGCGACCCCGACCGGCCGACCTCCCCACTGGTTGTGGAAGCGATGCAGGAGGCCGTGACCGAGCCAGAGACGCACAAATACCCGACTAACCGTGGCCGCGTGGACTTCCGCGAAGCGGTGAGCGACTTCTACGAACGCCGTTTCGATGTCGAGCTCGACCACGGGCGCGAGATCATCCCGGCGATCGGCGCGAAGGAGGCGATCTTCAACCTCAACCTCGCGTTCCTCGATCCGGGGGACTACGCGCTGGCCGCCGATCCCGGCTATCCGGTGTACACCGCCGGCCCGTGGCTGGCGGGCGCGGAGCCGGTGCTGATGGCGCTCGAGCCCGAGCTGGGCTTCGTCCCGAACCTCGACGCGATCGACGAAGAGACGGCCAAGAGAGCGAAGCTGATGTTCCTGAACTACCCGAACAACCCGACCGGCGCGGTCGTGCCGGCGGGCTTCTTTGAGCGGGTCGTCGAGTTCGCCCGCGAGCACGAGATTCTCGTGGTGCACGACAACGCCTACTCGGAGATCGTCTTCGACGGATATCGAGCGCCCTCGTTCCTCGCGACGCCGGGGGCGAAGGAGATCGGGATCGAGGTCTTTTCGCTGTCGAAGGGCTACAACATGACCGGCTGGCGCTGCGCGGTCGTGGTCGGGAACGCCGAGGCGATCGAGACGTACTGGCGGCTGAAGACGAACATCGACTCGGGCCTGTTCGAGGCGGTGCAGCTGGCAGGCGTCGCGGCCCTCTCGCCCGACACCGACGCGGAGGTCGCCTCGATGAACGAGCTGTATCGCCGCCGGCGCGATCTCGTCTGCGACGCGCTGAAGGGGATCGGCGTCGACGTGCGCCCGCCGCACAGCACGATCTACGTGTGGGCGCCCGTCCCCGCGGGATACGCGAGCTCGGAGGCCTACTGCGAGCACGTGCTCGAGCAGTCCGCGGTCGTGCTCTCGCCCGGCGCGATCTACGGCCCGGCGGGGGAGGGCTGGTTCCGGATCTCCTTGACGACGCCCGATGATCGTCTGCTGGAGGCGGTCGAGCGCTTGGGCAAGCTGGGGTCCTAGACTGAGAGTTGAATGGATCGAAGTCGAAACGGCCGCACAGGGACCACCTCGAATCGCTCGCACGCCGCGGCAAACGGCTTACCGTCTGAGCAGCGCGCGGTTCAGCGGGCGTTCTGCATCGCGGCATTGCCCGAAGGTGATGACCTTGGCGAGCTGGAGGAGTTGCTACGCACTGCGGGGGTGGCGGTCGTGGGGGAGATGGTCCAGCGTCGCGAGCTGCCACATCCGAACACTTATCTCGGCTCCGGCAAGGTCCTCGAGGCGAAGGAGGCTGCGAAGGAAGCTGACGCTAACGTGATCGCCTGCGACGACGAGCTGACCCCGCGCCAGGAGCGAAATCTGGAGGAGGCGTTGGGGCTGCCGGTGGTCGATCGCACGACGGTGATCCTCGACATCTTCGCCGCGCACGCGGGCAGCGCGGAGGGCAAGCTGCAGGTCGAGCTTGCTCAGTTGGAATACAACCTCGCGCGAATGCGCGGACTGTGGACACACCTCGAGCGCCTCGGCGGCGGGATCGGCACGCGAGGACCGGGGGAGAGCCAGATCGAGACCGACCGGCGGCTGGCGCGTGACAGGATCTCCGCGTTGCGCCGCAGGCTGGAGCATGTAAAAGGCACGCGCCAGGTGATGAGAGCCGAGCGCGAGCGCGCGGCTCTGCCGACGGTGGCGCTCGTCGGGTATACAAACGCCGGTAAGTCGACACTGCTGAACGTGCTGACAGGCGCGGAGGTGGGGGTGCGCGACAGGCTGTTTCACACGCTCGACCCGACGACACGAACGATCGGGCCGATCGGAAGTGCCGCGACGAATGGCGACGGCCGCCACGCGGGCCGGAGTCACTCGGGGAGGAAGTACCTGGTGAGTGACACGGTCGGCTTCATCAGCAAGCTGCCACACCAGCTGGTGGATGCCTTCGGTGCGACGCTGGAGGAGACCCGCCGCGCCGATCTGCTGGCCCACGTGCTCGACGCCTCCGCGCCCGAGATGCAGGCCGAGGCAATGCAGCACGCGGTCGAGGACACGCTTGAGGAGATCGCCGCCGGCGACCGCCCGAGGCTCCTGGTCTTGAACAAGATCGATCTTCTCGACGAGCAGGAACGTGACGAGCTGCGCCTGCACTACCCCGGCGCAATCTTCGTAAGCGGCGTTACGGGCGAGGGCCTGGTGGAGCTGAACGCGCGCTTTGAAGCAGAGCTGGAGCACATGCTGTGCAAAGTCGAGCTGTTGGTGCCCTACGCAGACGGCGGCAGCCTGGCAGAGCTGCACGAGCTGGCGGGGGATCTATCACGAGATGACACCCCCGAGGGCGTTCATGTCCGAGCGCTGCTGCCAAAAAGAGCGGCTGAGCGCTTCGCAAAGTTCGCCGTCGCGTCCTAGCGGTCGTCGCCGCTGCCAGATAGGACACCCCGGCGCTGGCGTGAGAGCAGCTTGTCGAGGTTCGCTTGGGCGATCTCGTCGAGGTCGAGCTCTAGCTCGCTTGCAAGTTGGGCGACGTACCAGAGGACATCCCCGAGCTCCTTGGCCATCGCCGCGCGGCGCTCATCGGTGACCTGGCTGCCGTCGTCGCGGATCGCCTTCTTGGCGTGCTCGGCGACCTCGCCGGCCTCACCCGCGAGCCCGAGCGCCGGATATGCAAGCCACGCATCCCGCGGATACTCGGCGGTGCGGCGTGAGAGGGCCTGATACTCCGATAGCTCCACGTACGCGATCCTAGGACCCCATGCGGCGGTCCGGCGTGAGCGATCATGGACTTTGCGGCGATCGAGACCGAGCTGGCTTTCAGACTCCCGCCACGCGGCGCGCGCTGAGATGCGCCTCGCGCTCGAGGGCATCATCGAGCGGAGTCAGCTTCGACGGGTCGATGCGAAGAGCCGTGGTGATCAGCCAGTCGGCGAACCTGGCGTTCTTGGGCAGCAGAGGACCATGCAAGTAGGTACCGATTGTGTTGCCATTTCGCGCGCCCTCAAAGCCACTACGCCCGTCGTTGCCGTGGCCCTTGAGAACACGACCCAGGGCGTGAGCGTCGGGTTCGAGGTAGGTTCGGCCCCCGTGGTTCTCAAAACCGGCGAGTACTTGCGTTACATCATTTTCACCGAGCGAGACCTCGATCGCGACATTGCCGATCAGGCGGGGGGCGTCCTCGCGCACGGTTCGCACATCAAGCAGGCCGACACCGGGGATCTCCTCCTCCCCGAGTGCATAAGAATGCCCGAGCAGCTGATAGCCACCGCACACGCCGAGGATCATCGCGTCGCGCGCAGCGGCTGCGTGCAGCGAATCGCGCTTAAACTCGATCAGATCCTCGGCGCAGAGGCGCTGGTCGCGGTCCTGACCGCCACCCAGGTAGTACAGGTCGTGTGCATCGGGACTCAGCGGCTCGCCGAGGCCGCTGGAGGAGAGCTCGAAGCCGATTCCGCGCCACGCGCAGCGATGTTCGAGCACGAGCAGGTTGCCGCGGTCAGCGTAGATGTTCATCAGATCCGGATAGAGCGCGCAGACACGCAGGACACGGTCTGTGGGCGCAACAGGCGAGGAGGGAGGAAGAGGGGAGGGGTCAGGCACGCAACATCACCACCACGCTGCCGACGTGCTCCTCGGTGGGCCCGATTACAAGAGCCGGTTCGGAATGAAATCCGACTTCAGAGCCCTCGCACTCGAGCTCGAAGGCGCTGATACGGGCGAGCTCGATGATGTTGCGTTCAACGGCCGGCGTATCGGTGGTGCCTTCATCACTCGGATTGCGGGCATCGGAAGAGACGATCCGCCGCGAGCGCTCGATCACGATCCGCTCGGGAAGCACCCGCACACTGGTGGCCTGGCTGATGTAGAGGGTCTCACCGACCTGCGAGGTCTCAGGCGTTGGACCGGGCGAACCGTCGGCCACGTCGAACGAATCCAGCTCGGTGACGATTGCACACGCGAGCAGCCCGCCGGGGCGCAGGTGGGCGAGGGCACGGCGCAGGAATGCCATTCGCTCGGAAGCGTCACTGAGCAGTTGGATGGTCTGCATCGGCACGAGGCACAGGGCAAAGTCGTGGCGGGAAAGCTCGAACGAGCGCGCGTCGGCACATACGGTCTCCACCGGCTCCTCGCCGGCCCGGCCTCGCAATGTCCCAAGCAGGTCGGGATCCAGGTCGAGTGCGGTCACACAGTGACCCCCATGGGCAAGGTCGAGCGCCACCCGGCCGGTGCCGGCGCCAACGTCGAGGATCGGGCCACCGTGGCGCTCGGCCAGCTCCCGCCACAGCGGCAGGTCGGTGCGGTAGGAGTCGCACTCCAGGTCGTGCCAGATGACATCGGCCGAGGTCACGACCATGCGCTACTCGCCTCCCCGCGCGCGACGAGCAGCTCCCGCAGGGCCAGCATCGCGGTGTAGGTCGGAAGGGCGTACAACGGCGTCTGCGGATCGGAACCGTCGGAAGCCGCCTCGCGCAGGGCGCTGGGGAGGTCGGCCTGGACGCGGATGCGCGCGGGGTCGATGCCCGCGTACTTCAGGCGCAGCGCGAGCTCGGGGGCGCGGGAGCCGCTGCAGGTGGCCCGGCGCACGCGCCCGGCGAGCAGCTCGAAGTCGGCGTCCCAGATCCAGGAGACGTCGCGCCCGTCGGCGATCTTGTCGTTGAGGACACCAAGCAGGTCGTGCTCGCCCGGCTCCAAGGCGAGCGTCCGCAGCACCTCGTTAGCGCCGGCGGGGTTCTTGACGAGCAGGATCCGCATCTCGCGCCCGTCGACATACACGGTCTCGGCGCGGCCGAACGCGGCCTTCGTGGCCTGCAATCCCGCAACAATCTCGGGCAGGCCGACCCCCAGCGCGGTCGCGAGCGCGGCGGCGGCGAGCGCGTTGTAGACGTTGTAGAGGCCCGGCAGCGCCAGGGCGACCTCGGCTTCGCCCGCGGGTGTCCGGAGGGTGAAGCGGGCCGAATGGACGCCCTGTAGGGTGACGCGCGTTGCGGTGACGGTGGGCGCCGGACGCATTTGACCACAGCTCGGGCAGTGGTAATGACCGAGGTGGCCGAGGTAGATCGCCTCGAACACGTACGGAGCCCCGCAGCGGCGGCAGTGCTTCGCATCTGCGGCATGCGCCATCCCTGGTAGCGCGAGCGAGTCATCCTCGACACCGAAGTAGAGGACCGGCGCGTCGCGATCGCGGCCGAGGTCGGCGATCGCGGGGTCATCGGCGTTGAGCACGAGCGTCGAGTCACGGCCCGGGCCGGTGTGCACGGCCGCGGCCCACCGGTCGGCGACCGTCTCAAGCTCGCCGTAGCGATCGAGCTGATCGCGGAACAGGTTGCCGAGCAGGATCGCGCGCGGGTGCAGCTGGGCGGCCAGCGAGTCGAGCCACAGCTCGTCCACCTCGAACAGGCCTAAGTCACCCGATATACGCCCACCGGGGCGCGTGGCGGCAAGCAGCGTCGAGGCGATTCCCCCGGCCATGTTTGCCCCGGTCTGGTTGTTCACGAGCGACATGCCGGTCCGCTCTAGAATCGCGGTGAGGATCGCCGATGTGGTGGTCTTGCCGTTCGTCGCCGAGACGAGCACGCTGCCCCGCGAAAGACGCGCTCCGAGCGAGCCGATCGCGCCAGGATCCAGGCGCAGCAGGACCTTCCCGGGCGCGCTGGAGGCGCCACCACCGCGTAGGCGCGAGACCGCGCCGACGGCCCGCGCCAGGGCGAGCTTGGGTGCGAGCGGCCCCGCCATCAGCGATCTGTCGAGGACTTGGTCGACTCAGCGACCGGCGCAGCAGCGGCGTCCACGGCCGATGAAGAGGGGATGGGAGGGGAGGAGAACGCCGAGTCCTTCGCAGTCACGTCGGCGGGCACGAGCACCGAGACCGCGCCGTGCACGGCCCGTACCCGCACCGGCAGCTCGCCGATCGGATCGCCGTCGGCGTACATCGTGAAGGGGCGGTCGGCGGAGATCTCCACCTCGGCGGCGCGGAACACGTGCACGGAGGGCAGCTGCACATGGGTGCCCTTGAACACCTTCGGTAGGACCTTCGTCAAGAACTTGAGCTTGCTGAGGCTTTCGAGCACCACCACCTCCAGCAGACCGTCGTCGAGCAGCGCGTCCGGTGCCGCGCGCATCCCACCGCCGTAGGTCTTGGAGTTGCACGCTCCGATCGTGTAAGCCATGAAGCTCAGGCGTTCGCCCGGGGGGTCGAGCTCGATCTCACAGCGCGCCGGGCGCCAAGATACGAGCGCGCGCAGCGCACCGTAGGCGTACACGAGACCGCCGAGCCACGCGGGCGCTTCGTTTGCGATGCGGTTGGCTTCGCTGTCAAAGCCAGCGGAGGCGATCCCGACGAACGCATGGCCTGCGACCTCCCCGAGGTCCATCGCACGAGGCACGCCGTCGGCGATCACCGCGCACGCCGCGATCGGATCCTGGGGGATGCCGAGCACGCGCGCGAGGTCGTTGCCGCGACCACCCGGAAGCACCCCGAGCACGGCGCCGGGAAAATGCCGCAGCACGTCGGCGACGACGCCGATCATGCCGTCGCCGCTGAGCACCACGACCGTCTCGCCGGCGCAGGCGCCTTCCTCGGCCAGCTCGCGCCCGTGGGAAAGGTCGCGAGTATCGACGCGGCGCACCTGAAGATCGTGCTCGCGCAGGGTCCGCTCGACCTCCGGCGCTACCCGTCCGGCCTTGCCGCCACCGGCGGAGGGATTGACGATCAGGCAGACGGAAGCGGGCACCGAGCCATCGTATTGGGGCTCAGGGTCCGTCACCTGTGATCTTGACGCGCAAGCTCGCGCGCGTCGCGTCGCAGATCGGCTAGCTCGCGGCCTTTTGCGCGCGGTCGCGTCGGCGCCTACCGATGGCCGCGATCACGGCGAGGACGGCCGCCACCAGGAAGAAGCCGAGCAGCACACCTGGCGCGACACTAATCCCGCCGAAGGGGAGCGAGATCAGCTCGACGAGACCAAGCCCGAGCGCGAGCAGCACAATGATCAGCGCAATTATGAGAAGGATCCCGCGCAGGCGCGCGAGGATCCCGGCCGAGGCGGAGGGTATGAGCAAGCCCATCGCGCGCAGCGCGAACATCTGGCGGCCACTGGGAGGAGTCTGGCCGAGCCGCTCGACAGCGTCCTTCAGATCGCCCGCGCGGCGTTCAGCGAGCGCGAGCGAGGCGTCGGCCATGCGGCGGATCTGCATCCGCTCCTGCGGGCGGGCGGCGGCGATCGCACGCTGGAAGTAGCCGCGCGCGCTCTCCGCATCGAAGCGCTCGGAAGCGCGCGCGCCGAGGATCGCCAGCGCAGCCGACTTGTACTTGGTCTCGCCCTCGAGCTCCTCGTCGGAGCGCTGCTCGAGTGCCTGGATCGCCTCGAGGCCGCCGCGCTGTTCGATCCTGACCTGACGTTGCTTGGGTGCCATCGGCCGCTCATTCTACGGTCTGGCCAGGCGTGTGCCGCGCTCCCGGCAGGCGGTATGCTCGCCGCGTGTCGAACCGACGTCTCATCCCTCTATGCATCTGCGCGATCCTCGCGTTGGCATCCGCCGCGCCGCCCACCTCGCTCGCGGCCCTCGGAGGTGGGAGCGCGTTCAACGAATTGACCGAAGGACAGACCCAGACCGAAACGACTCCAACCGCAACGGCCACGACGAGCTCCACGGCCGAAACCACTTCCAACTCGAGCAGCGTGCTCGTGCTCGTGCTGGGGGCGGCGGTGTTGCTGTTGGTGGGAATCGCCTTCATGATCGTGCGTGACGCGCGCAGCGTGGCTCCGGCGGGCGACGGCCTGTTGGGTAAGGGAGACTCGAGTCGCGACACGGCCGCGATGATGCGCAAGCGGCGGGCGAAGGCGAAGGCCGCGCGGAGGCAGCGCAAGCAGAACAGCAAACGCCGCAGATAACCGACCCACCAGCCTGGGCGTGTCTAGCGGATGCTCTTCACGCCCTTGGCGCGCAACGGCGTGCGTACCCGGGCGGGCGCGGGGAGCGCCGGAGAGCCATGCGGGTCACGGCGCGGGGAGCGGGGGAGCGGCATGCGTGGGTGAGGATCACGTGGCCCCGCTGGCAGCGTGTGGCTGCCTCCGTCCTCCTCAGAGGAGTCGGGCGCATCCGTAACGTCGGTTGCGTGCATCGCCTCGTCGTGGCGAAAAGGCATCCACATCATCAGACCGACAAACGGAAGCTTGAGTAACCCAAACAGCACGAGCAGCATCCACAACGACATTTCACAACGATGCTACTACTGCCCTGTGGAGTCATGTGGAGAGACAGACCTCGAGACGTTGGCCGCGGAGATCGGCTGCTGCCGGCGCTGCGCGCGCTTGGTCGCGTGGCGTGAGCAGGTCGCGCGTGAGCGCCGCGCCGCGTTCGCGCAGGAGGAGTATTGGGGCCGGCCGCTGGCGGGCTTCGGCGACCCGGCGGCGCGCATGCTCGTGTTTGGACTGGCCCCGGCCGCCCACGGCGCCAACCGCACGGGCCGCATGTTCACCGGCGACCGCTCGGGTGATTTCCTGTTTGCGGCCCTGTGGCGCGCTGGCTTTGCCAACCAGCCGGTCTCGACCCATCGTGGGGACGGCCTGCGGTTGAGCGGGGCGTGGATCGCGGCGGCTGTGCGTTGCGCGCCGCCGGCCAACCGTCCGACCCTGGCCGAGCGCGATGAGTGCCTGCCGTGGAGCGTGCGGGAGCTACGGTTGCTGGATGACGTGCGAGTGATCCTCTGTCTGGGCGCTTTCGGCTGGGACTCCGCGCTGCGTCTGACTATGACGCTCGCCGATCCGCCGGCATCGCTGCCACGTCCACGACCACGGTTCGGCCACGGATCCGAGTTTCTGCTCGAGCGATACACGTTGATCGGCTGCTATCACCCGAGCCAGCAGAACACCTTCACAGGCAAGCTCACCGAGCCGATGATTGACGCCGTGCTGCTACGCGCACGAGAGCTGGCCGAGAGGTCGCTGAAGCGGTAGCCTGTGGTGAGCATGCACATGGAGGCCCAATGAGGCTCGTAATCCCAGCCGCGACCGTCACCACGGTCTCATTGATCGCCGCCGGCCTGTTGGGCGTTGCCTCAGCCGAAGC
>Ga0182024_10024547_pt1 | contig 10701 bp, 7 predicted proteins | sample P32metaG_FD_120480 | JGI IMG/M metagenome (GOLD analysis project Ga0182024, IMG submission 120480) | Permafrost microbial communities from Stordalen Mire, Sweden - P3-2 metaG (Illumina Assembly) | ecosystem: Environmental > Terrestrial > Soil > Wetlands > Permafrost | place: Sweden: Stordalen...
GGCCAGATCGCTGGTTCCTTTGCGCGTGACGTAAAATTGTTGAAGCGTGAGCAGCTTGCGCCACTCCGCTTCGGTGTGAAGAACTTTCTTCACGCGAGCAGGAGCGATCTTCTCTCCCGCGTCATTGAATTCCACTATCGTCACTTCCGGTTCGGACTCGCTTGAGCGCGCAATGGAAACGGAAGCGGCCACGGCGAAGGAGGAAACCAGCGAACGCCGCGTGATTTGTTCTTGTAACTTCATTTCGAACTGTCCGGCAGTTGAATCGGCACCAGACCCGCGTCGAATCCGGCATACTCGTTTTGCATCGTGTTTCCCTTGTATTCCATCTCCTGGTGAATCCCGATGCTGGAGGTGTAGTAGGCGAACGCGGTAGAGGCTTTTAGCTGGACGAAGAACTGCTCTTCGGGTTTCTTGGGCTTCTTTTCATTCCGGGCCATTTGAGCCACCACGGCCACGCGTTGCTTCGGCGTAGACTCGAGAAACGTTTTCTGATGCAGCTCGCCGCTCAGTTTATCCACCAGCTTCAGACCCACGCGGAATTTCTGGCGTGGTTCAGCCTCGAAAGATTCCGCGAGCGATTTGTCCAGATAGGCGGCCACCTTCGCGGCTCTGGCTCCCGGAGAATGATCGTCGGCGGGAATGATGATTTCCGTCAGTTCATCCACCATCTGAAACTCCACCGGAGTGAAAAAGAGTGGGGCCGCTTGTTGTGCGACACCTTGAGCCACGGCGGGCACGGCCGCCACTGCGCCCGCTGCGATTCGTAAAAGATCCCGCCGGGAATGTCCTTCCATTACACGTTCCCCTTTCTGAGCTCGTCCGCAAGATGCTCGCAAGAGCGCCAGCACAGGGCCATGATCGTCCAAGTGGGATTCTGGCAGGATGCGTTTACGTGGCTGGATCCATCCACCACCAGCAGATTGGGGACATCGTGCGATTGCTGGAATTGGTTCAGCACCGATATCTTCGGATCGTTGCCCATGCGTGAGGTTCCCAGCTCATGAATTGACCAGCCCTCGGTCAAAATCTCGCGGTTCACCGAAACAACTTCGATACCGGATGCTTCAAACATTTCGCGCGCGGTGACGGCCATGTCCGCCGCCATTTTCTTCTCGTTGTCGCCGAACGTGTAGTTGAACTTCAGAACCGGCACACCCCACTTGTCCTTCACATTCGGATCGATGCTCACGCCATTTTCGTAGCGCGGAAGAACCTCGCCGAACGCGCCCATGCTGATGTAGGCACCGGCGTAATCGCGCACGGCTTTTTTGTAGCTGCTTCCGAATCCAAGCGCCCGAACGCGTTGCCGGGAATCATGGTGGTCCCGCTGCTGCCTTCGAATCCGTAGCCGCGGATGAAGTTGGATTGCTTGTCGGCGAGATTCCGGAAACGAGCCAGATAAAAGCTGCCGGGCCGTCCGTCGTCCAGCGTGCGAGGCTTTCCCACCAGATCCTTCACCAGACCGTTGATGCCCGGGCCCATGATGTGCTCGCAGAAATTGTGTCCCACGTGATTGCTTGAATTTCCGATGCCATTGGGATGTTGGCTTGATTTGGACAGCATCAGCAGGCGCGCGGATTCGAGCGTGGACGCCCCCAAGATCACTACGCGGGCGCGAGCCTCGTACGTTTTTCCGGATTCGGTGTCGATGAAGTTCACACCACGCGCTTTGCCGGTATTGGGGTCGACGGTAACTTCGAAAACTGTGGAATTAGGGCGCAGCGTGAGATTTCCGGTATCCATGGCGGGCCGAATCAGCCCGGTAGGAGAATCGAACGCGGCATGGATATCGCATCCGCCCACGCGCCGGTCGCACGCGCCCCGCCCGAAACATTTACTACGGTATTTGTTATGTTTCAAACCATCCGTGGTTACGCCGGCGCGGTAGGGCGTCAGGACGCGGCCCATCTTTGCGAGTTCGCCGCGCAGCTTCAATTCGGACGCGGTCAGCTTATTGGGACGCTGGAAAAGGCTGTCCGGCAGGTACGGCAGATTCTCCTTGTGGCCGGAGACTCCCAAGTAAAGATCCACTTTGTCGTAGTAGGGCGCAATGTCGGCGTAGGAAATCGGCCAATCTTCGCCATAGCCGTCGCGCGATTTGGCTTTGAAATCGTAATCGGAAAGCCGCAGCGCGAGGCGTCCCCAAATGTTGGTCTTGCCACCCACGCAGCGGGCGCGCACCCACGCGTACTTGGTACCGGTGTAGGGATGGTCCTTCTCATCCACCACGATGTTCTTGCTGTAATCCGGACCATTCCAACCCTGCACGTACGACTCGACATGCGGATATTTCGAATCCTTGGCGTATGGCGGATTGCGGATGTTGTATTCGTTCAGTCCCAAGGGATGATACCCGGGCGGCATTTCACCGCGGCGCGGATGATCGTAAGGCCACTCCATCGACTTCAGCTCTTTGGTGGTGTCGAGTTGCTTGCCCGCTTCGAGCAGCAGAACTTTCATGCCTTGCGAGGTGAGGACGTGGGCAGCCATCCCGCCCGCCGCTCCCGATCCGACCACGATGGCGTCATAGACAATCTTGAGGTCAACCTGAGGGCCGGGCGCGCTGGGGCTTTGCATAAAACTCTAGTCTAGCGGAATTAGGGACGCTCACCATTCACATGGATCGCCTCGGGTGCGCGATAAAGATGTGGACCCGAAGGTGTAGCCGAGCCGCGACCGGCAGGGAGCGACACCACGAGTGCTGCTAGTTCTCGCGTTCGTGGTAGCGCTTCCTTCCGGTCGCGGCTCAGTTTTTCGTATATTCCTACGTGCTTTCCATATTTATGTCGCGCACCCGATCGCCTCAGACAGTGCGTGCCGCTCAGGGGCCCGGGGCACCTCGTAGGCACGGTGGCGTCATCCGCACGGCGTGCGTTGGATCACACATGCTGTCGTAGAATGCCCTGACCCGCTATGTTCTCCTCTGCTTCGCCGGATAAGACTCGATCCTTCCACGAAGCGCGGCCAGATGTGGCATGGCCACGCCGAGGCTCTCTCCTGTATTGAGCACATCGAAGTAAAAGCGCTTCATCTCCTCCGCGCTGTTGGCGAAGTGACTTGCCCTCAGAAGGCGCCGCCCCTTTTCAGTGAATCGAACGCTATAAGAACCGGCTAGGGCTGCGAGCCAGGTTGGCGTGTTCAAAACACTTCTCGCTTCCGGATAAATTCCCGGATTGACGCCGCGGGCCGCAAGCACACCCAGTGCGTCCCGCACAGCCCACACCCCCAACCTCAAGGTCGCAAGACTCCGCGTGGCTTCGGCGATGCCTCCTGCCCAAAGACACACTCCTATTCCGCCTGCATTGATCGCGTGGTGCACCCACAGCCACTCGATGATGTTTGGTTTCACGTCCAAGTTGAAACCGGCGCTCTGGAACAGTTCGGCCACAGATTTAAACCTGTCCGGATCAGAACCTTTCAACATTCCAAGGCGCACCGCCGGGTCCACGGTTGCAACCAGGATGCCCCGAGCATCGACACCCCCAGAAGCTTTGGCGTAACCCCACAGCGCAGAGGATCTTGCCAGAATTCGGTCAATGTCCTCCGTTCCATCCCAATTTGCAGTGAATAAAAGAATGGTTGCGCCGGGTACATCTGCCAGGTACTGCTGGATAGCTTGCACGGCCTGGTAGTGCTTGGTGGCGACAATCACGAGGTCGAAGCCGTCCGATGGGCTGATCTGCCTAACTGTCTTCGGAGTGTAGTTAGCCCGGGTGTGTTTGGGATACCCAGTCCGCAGGTCCAACAAGTCCAAGGTCTCAGTGCTAGGAAGACCCTCTTTTCGGACGACATGGGTGACATGGATACCCGCAGTCGCGAGCGCCCAGCCGTATATGGTGCCAACCACCCCCCGGCCGATTATGAGAACGTTCATTTCATTTACTCGAAGCTCCGGCTGAACTTTGACAGCCAATAGTACCTCGATGTATGGCCAGGCGGCGTTTAGCTTCTTGCGCTAACTCTCGCAAATCCCGGCGGATGGTGTCCTCCGAAATGCCCGATTCGGCTCTAGTGATTTTGGCAATAACTTGTCCGTCGTGCTCTGGCACGATATCCTTCAGCATGAGTCCCTCGGAGCGTGTTCGCGTTCCGTCCGTAGATGATGGAGGCCTGCGCTGGCCTGTTGTATAACGACCCTCCCGATGCATGCATCCAGCGCGAGGCGGCCGAAGAGACGGGGTTTCAGATCGGGAATCCGAAGCGCGCCTTTGAGGCTTACATGAGTCCCGGATCAGTGACAGAGAAGCTGTACTTCTACGTCGCGGAGTCTTGGCATGATCAGCGGGCTGGCGCGGGCGGTGGTGACCACAGCGAAGGCGAGGATATCGAGGTGGTGGAATTGGCCTTCGACAAGGCGCTGGAGATGGTGGCGCGCGGCGAGATCATGGACGGGAAGACGATCATGCTGCTCTGGTACGCGCAGACCGCGGGTTTGCTCTGCTAGACTTCGTCTCTATGAGACGCTTCCTGCTGGCGGGACTGCTCTGCGCGTTACAGGTTGCGGCCGACACTTATCCCCGGCAGCCGGGCATTGATGCGCAACACTACATTTTTCGTTTGACTCTCAGCGACGATACCGACGAGATCGCGGGTGAAGCTACTGTCGAGTTTCGATTTGTTAAGGATGGTGTTGCGGAAGTCGCGCTCGATCTGGTAACAAGCATGACGGTCACCGAAGTAACATCAGACGAAGTAACATCAGACGGAGTAACGTCGGCCGGCGCGCCGATGGAATTCACGCACCAGTCCGATCGGCTGGTTATCAAACTCGCTTCCCCGCCCCACTCGGGCGATCTGCGGCAGTTCACCATCCGCTATCACGGCATCCCCGCTAGCGGCCTGCGCATCGGGACCAACAGATACGGCGAACGGACATTTTTCAGCCAGAACTGGCCGAACCTGGCACGGCAATGGCTGCCCATGATCGATCATCCCTACGACAAGGCGACCAGCGAGTTTATCATCACGGCGCCCGCGAAATACCAAGTGGTCGCGAACGGTTTGCTCGAGGAGGAGACGGATTTGGGCGATGGACGGCGGGTCACGCATTGGAAGCAGTCCGTGCCGATCGCGTCGTGGCTGAATGCTGTCGGAGTGGCGCAGTTCGCGTCGCGGCATTTCGATCGGGTGCACGGCGTTCCGCTTGAGACCTGGGTATATCATCAGGATCGCGATGCGGGCGTTGTGACGTTCGAAACTCCGGCGCGGCAGGCAATGGAATTCTATATCGATCATATCGGGGCCTTCCCGTACGAGAAGCTCGCTAATGTTGAGGCCGCTGGCGTGAACGGCGGCATGGAGCACGCCAGCGCCATTTTCTACGGCGAAAAGTCGGTCGCGAATCGCCCCGCCACGAGCCTGGTTGCGCATGAAATCGCGCATCAGTGGTTTGGCGACTCCGTCACTGAAAAGGATTGGGATGACGTGTGGCTCAGCGAGGGCTTCGCGACATACTTTACCTTGCTTTGCACGGAACATTATGAGGGACGCGATGCGTTCGTAGCGGGTTTAAAGAAGAGCCGCGATGGGATTTTCGCCGCTGAGAAGAAAAACTCGGACGTCGCGGTGCGGCACGACAATCTCTCGGACATGAAGAAGGTACTGAACCAGCTCGTCTACCAGAAGGGCGGCTGGACGCTGCACATGCTGCGCGGCCAAATCGGTACTGACACATTTTGGGCCGGTATTCGCGATTACTACCGGCGCTATCGCGACGGCAACGCATCGACGGACGACTTTCGAAAGGTGATGGAAGAGGATTCGGGCATGGATCTCCGATGGTTCTTTGACCAATGGCTGAATCGGGCGGGATCGCCGGTGGTGGAGGGCGGCTGGCGGTACGATGCCGCAGCGAAGAAGATCGTCATAGCACTGGCGCAGAACCAGTCGGGCAACGCATTTCGCTTGCCTTTGGAAATGGGGATTGCCGATCGGATCGAAAAGATCGAGATGACGCGTAAGGAGCAACGGTTCGAGATCGCGTCCGACAAGGAGCCAGCATCGGTGGTGATCGATCCAAACACCTGGATCTTGATGACCGCCAAGTTCCGAACCGAACCGCGACCGTAAAGAAGTTTCCATGGGTCTGCTGGCCCACCACAGTTCATGAAGACGCTCGTAGCGCACGCACTCCTCGGTGCCGGTTCACACTCGTGTGAACGCTTGGGATTCGGTCGCCACGGGTGTTCGCAAGAGTGCGAACACGGCACGCATGAGTGCGTGCGCCACAAGCGGGTTGCGTGCAATAATTTGTCCCCGCGTCTTCAAGTGAGTCGGATGTTTGCGTGGTATTGCGTGCGATACAGTAGTTTTCATGCGTTCTTGGCGATGGTTACTCGTTTTCTTTTCTGCTGGCGTGATGCTCAATGGCCAGCAAAAACCAGCCGTGACACCGGCGGCGTTCGGTAAATGGGAAACTCTGGGAACGGGCGACCTTTCGCCCGACGGCAAGTGGCTCGCGTACTCCATTCGCCGCGTAAACACTGACGAAGAGCTACGCATCGCGAGCCTCACCGGCGCGCGCAAAGACATTGTCGCGGCGTTTGGACGGGGCCCCAAGTTTTCCGATGACTCCAGGTTCCTGGCCTACTCCATCGGCGTGTCCGAAGCCGAGCAAGACAAGTTGAAGAAAGCCAAGAAGCCGGTGGAGGACAAGCTGGGGATTCTCAATCTCGCGACCGGCGAGACCGTCACCATCGAGAAAATATCGGCGTTCGTTTTCAGCAAAGGCGGACGATTCTTGGCGATGCGGAAATATCCGCCAGAGCATCCTTCCACCGCGCCGGCGCCCACTCCGCCATCACCACGAGGACGCGTTGAGACTCCCGATGCCGGCGCCGACGCGCCGGGTGCCACTCTGGTGGTTCGCGATCTCGAAACCGGCGCCGACGCCACCTTCGGAAACGTCTCCTCCTACGCGTGGTCGGAAGCAGCACCCTTCCTCGCAATGACAATCAGCGCGGAAGGCAAGACTGGCAATGGCGTTCAGGTATTCAATCCTGCGTCCAGTCAACTGCGCGTGCTCGATTCCGGCGCCGCGATCTACAAGGGCCTGGCTTGGCGGAAGGACAGCGACGACCTGGCGGTTCTGAAATCGAAGTCTGATGAAAAGTTCGAAGACGATACCCATATTCTGCTGGCATGGAAGGCGCTGGAACACAAATACACTTTCGATCCGGCAGCAACGGCTGGGATTCCCGCGGGTCAGCGCATTGTAGCGTTTCGACCACTCTCATGGTCCGACGATGGTTCGGCGATCTTTTTCGGCATAGCGGAATGGGAGGCGAAACCGGAGAAGCCATCTAAGGAAGCTGAAAAAGATAAGAAGTCGGACACCGCCGACGAAGAGCAGGCCGAAGTGGACGTTTGGCATACGCGCGACCCGCATGCGATTCCAGAACAAAAACTGCGCGCCGATCGAGATCGCGAGCGTAATCTGTTGGCAGCGTGGCGTCCGGAGTCCGGCGCCGTTGTAATGCTCGGAGCGGACCTGAAAGAAGGAATCACATTGGTGAAGGGGCAGAAGCACGCCATCGTACTCGATGCTTTGCCCTACGAAAAGCAAGACATGTTCGGCCGTAGGGTGGAAGATCTGTACGTGCTGGACACGTTGACCGGCAAGCGCGTGAAGATTGAGTCCGGCCTCGAATACGAAATGGGCTCGAGTCCGGACGGCCGCTATGTGCTCTACTTCCGCGGCGATCATTATTGGACCTACGACATTCAGACCGGCGCGCGCGCGGATATCAGCAAGGGCGTTCCGACCGCGCTCTGGAATCACGACTACGATCATCCGGTGAAGCAGAAGCCGCCCTACGGTATCGCGGGCTGGAGCAAGGCGGGCCGGTCGGTCCTAATCTATGATGAGTACGATATTTGGGAGGCCTTGCCTGATGGATCGAAGGCCACCAAGCTGACCAACGGCGCACCGGAACAGATCCGGCACCGCTACGTGAAGCTGGATCCGAAAGAAGAATTCGTCGATCTGGACAAGCCCATTTATCTGAACCTATACGGCCAGTGGACCAAGCGGACTGGTTACGCGCGCCTCACCAAAACCGCCGCCGGGCAAACGGTGGATCGATTGTTGTGGATGGACAAGTCCGCCAGCCGCCTCGCCAAGGCCAAGGACGCAGCGGTCTTCGCGTATGTCGTCGAGGACTTCAATGAATCGCCGAATTATTTCACCGCCGCGGGCGACCTGAAGGACCCGCATCAGGCGAGCGATACCAATCCGTTCCAGAAGGAATACGCATGGGGACACTCTGAGCTGATCGATTACAAGAACGAACGTGGAGAGCGATCGCAGGCCGCTTTGTTCTATCCCGCGAATTACGAAGCCGGGAGAAAGTATCCCATGATCGTTTACATCTACGAGATCGTGTCGAATGTCGTTCACCGCTATAACGTCCCTTCCGACCGTGCGCCCTATAGCCCCGCAGTGTTCACCAGCAAAGGCTATTTCGTCTATGAGCCGGACATCACTTATCGCCCGCGCGATCCGGGAGTCTCCGCGGTTCAATCCGTGGTCCCGGCGGTGAAGAAGATTATCGACATGGGGCTGGTGGATGCGAAGCGAATCGGAATCGTGGGGCATTCCTGGGGCGCGTATCAGACTTGCTTCCTGGCCACAAATACAAACATCTTTGCGGCCGCGGTGGCGGGTGCGCCGCTTACTGACTTGGTCAGCATGTATGGATCGGTGTATTGGAACAACGGCATCCCTGAGACCGGTCACTACGAGACGGGACAGGAGCGCATGGAAGTTCCTTTGTGGGACGATCCGCAGGCCTACATCCGCAACTCACCGGTGTTCAGTTTGCCAAAACTGACTGCGCCGCTTCTAGTGGCCTTCGGCGATAAAGATGGCGCGGTGGATTGGCACCAGGGAATCGAAATGTACAACATGGCGCGCCGTTTGAGCAAAGAGATGGTGCTGTTGGTGTACGCCGGCGAGAACCATTCGCTCGCCAAGAAGGCGAACCAGATGGATTATCACAATCGCATTGTGGACTGGTTCGATCATTATCTGGCCGGCGCGCCCGCCAAAGATTGGATGGTGAAAGGGCAAACCTATCTGGAGCGCGAGAAGGAGCTGAAGCGCTTGAAGAAGGGCACCACAACACCTGTAGTGGCTACGAATTGATGCCTAAAGCCCGCAGCTAGTGGGCTGTCGGCGAAAGAACTTTAGCATCGAAATCCCAGGCGTTCGCATGAGTGCGAACGCGGCAAACACGAGTGTTCGCGCCACGCGTAGCGCACGCACGGCAGTAGAAAAGATTCAGCAACGACAGCCTACTAGTACTGCATTCATACAAGATTGGCCAGCGACGATAAGGTATCTAGGCCGGTTCCAGAAGGTTTGGAGCGGCCACGGGAGTAGTGCGTGAACAATCGAAAAACTACCGTCGGCACAAAGATTCTGGCCAGCATGGTGGCCATAATAATGTTCGCGTTGCTTTCCGACGTCGTGGCGTTGCGTGCAGTGCGGAGTCTCGGCTCGGCTCTGGACGTATCTATGACTCAGACGGCGCACAGGCTGGCCTTGGCGGCACAAATTCGAACGCTGGTGTACCAGATGCGTTTCGCCCAGCGCGGCATTTCACTGGGCTTGTTCGAAAAGCGGCCGGCCGATACTGACAAGGCCAAGAAGCTTTTTGCGGACTCGGGCGACGGTATGCAGAAACTGATCACGGAATTCCGCGCGATGGTTTCGACTGACGGCGACAAACAGACGCTCGATGAAATCGGCAAGTACCTTGACCGGTGGAAACAGATTGGTGTTCACATGGTTCAGCTGGCCGATGCGGGAGATACCCAAGGGCTGTCACAAGTCAGAATCGTCGATGCCAGAACTCTGGGTGACGATATCGATGGCTGCGTGAAGCAGTTGCTCCAAAGCGAGCAAGCGTTGATGGATCGAAACAGCGCGGAGGCGCGGCGGACATCTTCCCAGACCTTTTACGCTCAACTTGGTTTAGTGATTCTTATGTCGCTAGCCGGAGTAGTAGTGGTGATCGTCGTAAGGCGCTTATCCGGGCTGCTCAGGCATATTGCTGCAGAGATGAAACAAGGGGCCGAACAAGTGAACAGCGCGGCTGCGCAGGTGGCTTCGGCAGGCCAATCACTTGCGCAGAGTTCTTCGGAGTTGGCTGCATCGGTCCAACAGTCTTCCGAATCCACGGAAGAGATTAGTTCGATGACCCGCAAAAATGCTGACAATTCGCAATCGGCCACGGATGTCATGACCGCCGCTAACACTCAGGTGCGGGAGGGCAATCGGACTATTGAACAGATGGTCAACTCCATGAACGAAGTCAACGCTTCGGGAGCTAAGATCTCGAAAATCATAAAAGCCATCGATGAGATTGCATTCCAGACCAATATCCTGGCGTTGAATGCGGCCGTGGAAGCCGCGCGGGCAGGCGAGGCCGGCATGGGCTTCGCAGTGGTGGCCGACGAAGTTCGCAACCTGTCGCAGCGCTCGGCGCAGGCTGCTCACGATACCGCTGCGCTGATTGAAGAGTCCATTTCAAAAACAAAGGAAGGTACGGCTAGAACGCTGCAGGTGGCCGAGGTCATTCACGCTATTACTGAGGGCGCAGCCAAGGTGAAATCTCTGGTGGAAGAAGTCAACGTGGGTAGCCAGGACCAGGTGCGCGGCCTGGCTCAAATCTCAAAGGCCGTTGGCCAGATTGA
>Ga0182024_10024548_pt1 | contig 10701 bp, 7 predicted proteins | sample P32metaG_FD_120480 | JGI IMG/M metagenome (GOLD analysis project Ga0182024, IMG submission 120480) | Permafrost microbial communities from Stordalen Mire, Sweden - P3-2 metaG (Illumina Assembly) | ecosystem: Environmental > Terrestrial > Soil > Wetlands > Permafrost | place: Sweden: Stordalen...
GCCGTTGCCGGTGGCGAGGTAGACGTTGCCCTGCTCGTCGGCGGCGGGCCCATCTCCCGTCATCCAGATCGCGCCTTCGGCGCCGTTTGGCGTGAGGTTCAGAACCCCGGCCTGCTGGAGAGTGGAAGCATTGTAGGCGATCACCCAACCGGTATATGGGTCGTTGTCACAGTGGGACGCCCAGGAGGTGTAGATCAATCCCTTGGTGAGCAATAGAGCGGCGCGCTCCTTATATTGCCTTGGGTCGAAAACTACGAGGCCATTTCTGCTGCCTGCTCCTGTTCCCGGGAACGTGGCGCTGATGGTGCGAGGGCTCCCAGGCATCTCGGCACCCGTTGCGAGATCCAGAGCATGCAAACGCTGAAAATAATGTCCCGGGCCTTTTTTCGACATGGCGACGGCATAAATGATTCCGTGGGGGCCGGAGTTGAGGTCGATTACGGGGGTTGCAGTGATGCCGATTTCCGGGTTCACCTGCTGACAGCCGCGATTGTCGCTGGTAGTTTCTCCGGGAGCTAAAAGCGAGGCCCGCCACAGCAAGGAAAAATCGTCGGCGTCGAAGGCGTAAACCAGATCATGCTCGGTTGCGACAAAGATCACCTTGTGGGGCATGCCGTGGATAACCAGGCGCGAAACGTAGAGAGGTTCGGCGTCGACCAGACCGCGCGTCTCCAAAAATCCAACTTTGCCAAAGGTGGTGGAATTCACGTTTTGAGGCGAGAGGACCACTTCGTTCAGGTACTGGCCTGTCCGCGCGTTATCGTTGTGATAGGTCAGAACATTGACGTCCGCGGGACCGAGCCCAGCGCGCGAATTGTCCACAAAGGGAGAACTCGGAGGCCCTGGGCGAGCATTCGAGGAGTTGCAGCCGCATCCCAACGCGAAGATAAGCGCCAAAAGAAAAAAAGAACCGAACCAACGCGGGCTGTGGTCAAGGACAGAAATAACGCGAAAACGTCCCACAATTTGGAGCATTGATTCGAGTCACCGAAGAACGAAGATCACTCAGCCGCGGCAAAAGGCTGGGATGTCGATAGCGAATCCAAAACGTATGAACCAAAGCTCGATTTCAAAAATCACCGCCCGTCGCCAGATAGTGCAGACGATTCAAGCGCGGAAGCGGTTTCAGAGGAGGGCGAAACTTTGCGAGGGATGGATGCGGCTGCCATTTTCTTGCGCCGGTTTATCAGCCACTCGCCGATTCTCCAAGCGAATAGAATCCCGAAGATCCACGCATACTCGATGGGTTTTCTCACGTCGGATTTCACGAGCCAGTAATAGTGGATCACGCCCAGGATTGCGGTGATATAGACCAAGCGGTGCAAAAGCTGCCATCTTTTTCCACCCAGGCGGCGGATCCAGCCCGCGGTGGACGTGACAGCGAGAGGAATCAGAAGAACAAAGCCGGCGAATCCCACTGTGATAAAGGGGCGCTTGAGCACGTCCTTCCACATTTCCGGCCAATTGAAGAATTTGTCGAGGCCGATCCAGGTGGAAAAGTGCAGGCACACATAGAAGAAGGCAAAAAGACCCAGCATGCGGCGAAATCGTATCAGCAGCGGCTGATGGAGGATTTTTCGCAGGGGAGTGATCGCGAGAGTGAGGACCAGGAAGCGCAGAGTCCAGTCGCCCGTTGTGTGGGTGATGTACTCGATGGGATTGGCGGTGAGGTCGTTGTGGAAACCGCGCCAAACGATCACGGCAAGCGGCACCAAGGAAGTGACAAACACAGCGACCTTGGTCCACTTGCTGAGAAGGATCTTCTTCATCGCCAGATCGTCAGTAGTTTTTTCGAAGATCCATGCCGTTATAGAGGCTGGCCACTTGATCTCCGTAACCGTTAAACATCAATGTTGAGATCGGCCGATCGAAAATTCCTCCGCCCAACCTATGTTCGTGAGCCTGGCTCCAGCGAGGGTGGTCGACGGTGGGATTCACGTTGGAATAGAAGCCATACTCGCGGGCATTTGTCATATTCCACGTGGTCTCTGGCATTTCTCTTACAAAGCGGATCTTTACGATGGATTTCGTGCTCTTGAATCCGTATTTCCAGGGGATCACCATCCGCACGGGGGCTCCGTCTTGATTTGGAAGAGTCTCGCCGTACATGCCGGTACACAGTAATGTGAGCGGATGCATGGCCTCGTCGAGGCGCAAACCTTCCACATATGGCAACTGGATTCCGGCCTCACGCCACATAGGCATTTGCTTCTTATCGAAGTAGGTTTGAAACGCGACGAACTTCGCATTGGAATTCGGCTGAACCAATTTGGCAATGGTGCTGAACGAATAGCCGACCCACGGAACGACGACCGACCAGGCTTCGACGCAGCGATGGCGATAGATGCGCTCCTCGAGCGGGGCAAGCTTCAAAATCTCCTCCATGGTAAAGGTGCGAGGCTTGGCCACTTCACCATCGACGGTGACGCTCCACGGAGTGGTAACGAAATCCGCCGCGTATTTGGCGGGTTCGGACTTGTCCGTGCCGAACTCGTAATAATTGTTGTAATGCGTGACATCCTGGATGGGCGTCACTTTCTCGTCGACATTGTCTTTGCTATAAGGGCCTTGCACGAGATTGCCCAACTTTGTAGGGACAGAGCCCCCCGAGCCGGCAGCCGCCACGATTCCCGGGAACTCCTTATAAGCGGCTACGGCTCCGCTGGTTGCCAGGAGGCCCAGGAGGAAATTGCGGCGGCCCATGTAAAATGCTTTGGGAGTTACATCGGAATAGGACAGATCAGGCTTCTTCTTTATAAGCATACAGCCCCCCTATAGTGGTTGGAGGATATCACCTATCGTACGTACCACTATACCTTTTGGATGCCGAAACTTTCCAATCCGTGCACTGAAATAATTTCCTTAGCGCGAATAGGGCGAGGGCCGGAATTCCGCTATTTCGGTGTCAATTCCTCCAGAAGAGCGGTTCGAAGGCGGTCTTGACGTTCTTTCGAAAGCTTGGCGCCCTGGGAAGTGAGATAAAACACGTCGATAGCCGTTTGGCCCTCGGTTTCGATCAGCGCAATTTCGATATTGCAGTCCTCCTGCGCAAACTGCGAACTGATCCGATACAAAAGGCCCAACTGGTCTTGGGTAACGACCTCGACCAACGTGCTGTGGGGCGAGCAGTCGTCATCAATTTCGATCTTCGTTTCGACCCTGACCTTGGGCACGGCATTTTTCTCAGAGCGCATGCGGTCACGCAGCATGCGGTCGAGGTCCGCCGATCCGGTGACCACATCGTGGATGCCGGTCTTAAATCGCTCCCACTCGGGCAGATTCAACTCGAGAGTGCGAAAACGGTCCGTAAAGAAGAAAGTGTCCACGACAACACCCACGCGATTTGAAAACGCAGCGGCCTTCACAATGTTCATGCCCCAGGCAGCCAAGGTACCGGCAATCTTCGAGAAGAGAGATGGGCGATCGACGGTCACCACGGTCAAGTCGTACCAATGCCTGCCGCGGGTTAACGTCAATTGAACCGGATCGGTATCCACACGGCTAGCCATCTCCATGTGGCTGAGAATTTCGGCGGCCGTTTGGGTGCGCAGATATCTGCGCGGCAAGCCTTCGAGAAAAACTTCGAGCCTTTTTCCGGCGGCCGGAGAAACCGTCTCGAGATGATGCAAGACCTCGTGGTCGCCCTCGACGTGAAGGCGCTCGTCCGCCGTTCGAAGCATGTGATTGGCGGTCCCGATATATAACTGCCAGATATTCTCGGCCTTCCAAGGCGTGAGCGCTTCGGGGTTCACCGCTTTAATATCGGCATAGGTGAGCAGGCAGAGCATCTTCAAGCGTTCGGGCGTTTCCACCTTTTCCGCAAATTGGCGGACTGTGCCGGGATCGAAAATGTCGCGGCGGAGCGCGGCGCTCAATTCCATGTGGCGATTGATCAAAAAAAGCACCGTCTCACGGTCCGGCGGATCGAGTTCGAGACGATCAAGGCATCGACCGGCAATTTCCACGCTGGCAACAACGTGGCTGTCGCCGGGGACGGACTTGCCCGTATCGTGCAATAGCAGCGCAAGGTAGAGCAGGTCGGGCTGCTCGAGCTCATCGAGCAACTCGGCATAACGCTGGTCCCAGCTCGAATGGGCCTGCCGCAACTTGTGAAGGTTTTCGATAGCGACGAACGAATGCTCGTCGACCGTGAGTCGGTGAGAGTAGTCACGTATCACAAGAGCGTCGATGCCCTTCAATTCAGGAAGAAGCAAAGTGAGGATCCGAAGAGAATGCATGGCCCGCAGCGCATCGGCAGCGTGGGGAGCCACAAGAATTTCCTGCAGATTGTGCCACAGTTCAGCGCCTTGGGGCGGATGGCCCGAGAGCCATTTGCGGTATTCGTCGATCTGATGTTCCGCCGTGGAGCTAATCGCGAGACCATGGCGCGCCATAAAGCGAAACAAACGGAGCGGCAATCCAGGGTCCGTGAGGGAGTCGGGACGCTGCAAAAAAATCCTGCCGTCGACGACTGAAAATTCGGAATTCGAAAGGCGGGAGCGCAAATTTTGAAATTGCCGGTACAAGGATGCCCGCGCCGCCGGAAATTCCTCGAGCAATTGAGCGGCGACGCGGTGGATGTGGCGGGCATGCGTGAAATAAATGCGCATCCATTCCTCAGCCGTGACGGATTCGCCGCCTGGAACTCCGATTCGCAAGGCGGCAGCTTCGTCCTGGGCCGCCCAAATCAGCGAGTTATCGTCGCGCCCGGAACGGTAGTGCAGAAAGCAGCGAGTGGACATCAAAAAGGGGAGAGCCTCCTCGAACGGCTCACGCAGAGGCGGCGGAAGCAACGCGCCCTCCTCAGGCCAGCGCCCTTTCTCCTCCATTGCGGATATGAGCGCGAGCCAACAGGCGAGGTTGTAATCGCGCAGGCCGCCGGGGCCATCTTTCACGTTGGGTTCGAGGTGAAAAACGGTTTCGCCAAATTTGCCGTATCGAGCGTGCGTCAAATCGGTGAGCCGCTGGACGATGAGCCGCGATTCGCGAGAAATGAGCCTTGGAATCAGCTTATCGTGGAGGCGCGCGAAAAGACTGGGGTCCCCCGCCAGATAGCGGCAATCGAGCAGCGAAATCGAGAATTCGACATTGTTGGGATCGAAGCGTTCGCATTCGGCGAGGGTGCGGGTAGCGGGGCTCAACTTCAGGCGCAGGTCCCAAAGCTCCTGCGAGAATCCCCGAATGTCATTCTTAAACTTTTTTTCCGTGTCGCCGCCGGCATGAAGAAACATGAGGTCGATATCGGAGAAGGGGAACATCCATCGCCTGCCGAAACCGCCGAGAGCGACGAGGGTGAAGTTGCGAGGACCGTCGAGCTGGGGCGAGATCAATTCCGCCCAGAGGCGGCGGGTGATCGATTCCACCAGTTCGGTGCGAGCCAGAAGGGCAGCCCGCCCATCGCCCGAGGCGGAAAAATCCTGCTGAATGCGGGCTATTTCTGCCGCGTAAAGTTCCTTAAGTTCGCCGCCAAGTGAGGGTCGTGTAGCCATACAAGTCTAGCTGGGTTTTGAGAAATTGGAATCCATACGCGATCAGGGGTAGAAATCCAGGCGCCCTTTTTGCGCAGTACAGCTTAGCACGGGCTTCGCTAAGGCGGATTCAGCAATCCTGAGCGGCTCCGCAGGGAAAATCAGAGGCACATCATGAGGACTGGCGGGAGGCGACCGTGGTTACAGAGCACCCTCACCACGCTCATCATTGCGAATGCGGACGGCGTCGTCAATCCTGGACAGGAAAATTTTGCCGTCCCCAATCTTCCCCGTTCGCGCGGCCGTGGAAATGGCTTGCACGATTTTTTCGGCCATATCGTCGGCGACAACCATCTCGATTTTGATTTTGGGGATGAGATCGACGGTATATTCCCTGCCTCGATAAAATTCCGTGTGGCCCTTCTGGCGGCCGTGACCGCGAGCTTCCAACACCGTCATGCCCTCAACGCCGACTTCGTGAAGGGCGTCTTTTACGGTATCGAGCTTCGAGGTCTGGATAATCGCTTCGATTTTGGTCATCTTTCGGTTCTTCCAATCCGATCTTTAGATAACAACAGGAAAGATTCGAGCTTACGTCGAAACGGATTTTTGCGCTATGCCGAAGGCTCCCAGTAGTATCCTTCCTCGCCATGCTGGGAAAGATCGAGACCTTGGTTTTCATCTTCTTCGGCCACGCGAAGGCCAATCGTAAGGTCGACGACCTTTAAAACGACTAGCGTGCCCACAATAGCGAGGGTCCAGGCGATTGCAATGCCCGCGAGTTGATTGAGTACCTGATGAACATTGCCGTCGATGACGCCCGATGGCAGGACAGCTCCGCCGGCATTTTTGAAAACGGGATTGATGGCGCTCGAAGCGAAAATTCCGGTAAGGACCGCTCCGATCGTGCCGCCCGCCCCATGGACGCCGAAGGCATCGAGCGAATCGTCATAATTGAAGCGCGATTTTACGGCTGTGACCATCCAGAAGCAGAACGCACCAGCGATCAATCCGATCATCAGGGCGGAGATGGGGCTCACAAAGCCGGATGCGGGCGTGATTGCCACAAGCCCGGCAACGGCTCCGGAGATTGCGCCTAAGGCGCTGGGCTTGCCTCGGACGATCCATTCCGCGGCAGTCCACCCCACAACAGCCGCAGCCGCGGCGAAGTGGGTGGCGACAAAGGCGCTGGTGGCAAGACCACCCGCAGTCAACGCACTTCCTGCGTTGAAACCAAACCAGCCCACCCAAAGCAAGCAGGCGCCGATGAAACTGATCACAACACTGTGGGGCGGCATCGGCTCTCTTGGATAGCCAAGGCGCTTGCCTAAATAGAGCGCGCAAACGAGAGCGGAAACGCCAGAGGTGATGTGCACGACTGTGCCGCCGGCAAAATCGAGCGTCGGAAAGCGTCCGCCCAGCGCGGCATTCAGCAGGCCGCCCTTGCCCCAGACCATGTGCGCCATCGGGTCATAGACGACAAAAGACCAGAGCGTCATAAACAGCAGCATAGCGCTGAATTTCATGCGTTCGGCGAATGCGCCGCTGATCAGGGCGGGGGTGATGATGGCAAACATCAGCTGGAAGATCATGTAGGTCTGGGCCGGAATGGTGGCGGCGTAGTCGGGATCGGGCTGCGTCCCCACCCCATGCAGGAAAAGGTTGTGCAAGCTTCCAATGAAGCTGTTTCCGGGGCCAAATGCCAGGCTATAGCCCACCAATGCCCAGAGAACCGTAATGAGCGCCATCATGGCAAAGCTTTGCATCATGGTGCTCAGCACGTTTTTCTTGCGCACCAATCCGCCATAGAAAAGCGCGAGGCCAGGGCCCGTCATCAAAAGCACCAGGGCGGAGCTTGTGAGCATCCAGGCGTTGTCGCCGGAAGTCTTTGCGTCCGCCACGGATTTTTCTACGGCGGTGAGACGATCAACGGTAATTTGCGGGGCGACAAGCGCCGCCATTGAGACAGCAGCCGGAGATGGGCTCGCGAAGAGAGCGACAGGGCAAAAACAGAGAAGAATGCCGGCGAATACAAGAGACGAAAACAACCGTTTGCTCATAGTGACCTACACCCTGAACCACGACCGTGCACAATAGAATGCAATTGCCACAGACTCTGGCAACGGCGCTCAGGATTCAGATTTAGTTTGAACTGCTCGGAGGCGGATCGGATCTCCACGAGCCAACCAGCCAAGCGCGCATTATACATAGTTTGGCGGTTTTTCCGACGGAGTTGTGAAATTTGCAGAGGGATATCTTTATGTTCTATTTATGTGGATCGGATCCGCCAAAGATTGAAATTGGCGCAAATATTTTCCGGAACGATGACGCGGCGTTCGCGGCATCGTCTTTTGTGAAGCGATTAGCAGAATGACCTAACTTGAAGGGCTCAATTCCTTCTGGTCGAGATAGCCCTGAGGATGTTTTTTCCGCCACTCCCATTGGGAACGAAGAATTGCAGCCAGATCAAATGCGGGCTTCCAGCCAAGGATTTTGTGCGCTTTTTCGGCATTGGCGACAAGGCGGGAAGGGTCGCCCGGCCGGGGCGGTTCCATTTTGGTTGGAATCGGCGCGCCAGTCACTTTGCGCGCGGCCTCGATTACCTCGAGAACGGAATAACCGTGACCCGTTCCAAGGTTGATGAAATCCGATTTGCCGCCCTTGCGCAGATAGTCGAGAGCAAGAATGTGGGCGTCTGCTAAATCGGCGACGTGCACGTAATCCCGGATGCAGGTTCCGTCGGGCGTAGGATAGTCCTTGCCGAAGACCGCGACTTCAGACATCTCCCCGGCAGCGGCGGAGAGGACATTGGGAACGAGATGCGATTCCGGAACGTGATATTCGCCACGAACCTGCGTGGCACCCGAAGCATTGAAATATCGAAGGCCGACGAACTTTAGACCGTAAGAATGGCCGTAGCTTTCAAGCAGCCTCTCCATGGTGAACTTCGACCAGCCGTAAGGATTCTTGGGCCATTGCGGGCAGTTCTCGGAAATGGGCATCTGTTCAGGCTCGCCATACGTGGCGCAGGTGGAGGAGAAAACAATCCGCCGTATCCCGGCCTTCACGAGCGAGCCGATGAAGGCGACCCCTTCTTCGACGTTATTTTCAAAATATTTGGCAGGATCGGCAACGGATTCGCCCACATATGCAAGCGCCGCAAAATGAATGCACGATTCAATATCGTGCTCGCGGGCAATCCGGGCGATCAGAGCGCGGTCTCCGACTCGGCCCTGATAAAACGGAACATTCTTATCGAGTGCCGCGCGGTGGCCGCGGACTAAATCGTCCAATACGACCAACTGCGCGCCTCTTTCCAGCAGACGTTCGACCGTGACGCTGCCAATATAGCCGGCCCCACCTGTGACTAGTATTTTCATCGCTCTCCGTTTGCTGGCAAGACAACCGTTAATTCTCTTTTCATTATGCCAGCCCGCTGCCCTGCATGCACTCAGCGGAAGCCTGGTCATCAATACGTAGTAATTCGCTTTTTGTTCGCTACAAACTTTACCCTAGGGGTTCATGATGAGTTCGATAGATTCTTTCCGTAGTACGGGCGGGCGCGCTATTGCTAGAGTACAAGAATGTCTGCGTTCCCTTCGCCAACCGTGCGCCATGGTCTGTTTGAAGGCTACGAAACGGGAAGCTTTTACGATGAGATGTTTCTCGCTCCGGGACAGCCGCGCCCGCAATATCTAAAACTCTTCCAAAAACTGGGCGCCATGGCGCCTGCGCAGTTTGAGGAGAGGCGCCGGCTCGCGGACCTGTCGTTTCTAATTCAAGGCATCACGTTTACGGTTTATAGCGACGGACAGAATACGGAACGGCTTTTTCCCTTTGACCTGATTCCGCGCATCTTGCCGCATTCGGAATGGGAACGGATCGATCGCGGTCTGGCGCAAAGAGTGGTGGCGCTCAACCTGTTTCTGCAGGATGTCTACGGCAAGCAGTGCATTTTCAAGGAAGGCCGGCTTTCGAAATCGCTTGTCTACTCGTGCCCGCATTTTCGAAGGGAAGTGATCGGCGTAGAAGTGCCGCGCGGGATTTACACGCATATTTGCGGCATCGATCTGGTTCGCGATTCGAAAACGGGTGAATTCTGCGTTCTCGAGGATAATGTGCGAACGCCGAGCGGCATTTCGTACGTGCTCGAGAATCGCCTGGTGATGACTCGCACCCTGCCCGACGCTTTTCAGGCGAGCGAGGTGCTGCCGGTGCATCACTATCCCGCCGAACTTTCCCGGATTCTGCGCAGCCTTTCGCCGCGCGGCGAAGACGATGCGCAGGTGGTGCTTCTGACCCCTGGAATTTACAACAGCGCCTATTTTGAACACAGCTTTCTCGCGCAGCAGATGGGGATCGAGCTCGTGGAGGGGCGCGACCTGATCGTGGACGGCGGCGTGGTTTACATGAAAACGATCCACGGACTGAATCGAGTGGATGTGATCTACCGGCGCGTGGACGACGATTTCCTCGACTCGCTCGCATTCCGCTCAGATTCCATTCTGGGCGTTCCGGGACTGATGGGCGCTTATCGCGCGGGGAACGTGGCTCTTGCGAATGCCGTCGGCAACGGCGTGGCGGACGACAAAGCGATTTACGCGTACGTGCCGGAATTCATTCGCTATTACCTCGGCGAAGATCCCATTCTGGGCAGCGTGGAAACTTATATCTGCGCGAAACCCGGCGATCTGGCATATGTACTCGAACATTTGCCGGAACTCGTCGTGAAAGCCGTGGGAGAGTCCGGCGGCTACGGCATGCTGATTGGGCCATCGTCCGACCGTAAGAAAATTGAACAATTTCGGGAGCGCATACAGGCCAACCCGCGAAACTACATCGCGCAACCGGTGGTGGCATTATCGCGCGTGCCCTCTTACGACGTGAGCACCAAGACCGTGGGCGGCAGGCACGTGGACCTGCGGCCTTACTGCTTATATGACGGGAAGAAAGTGACAATCGTGCCCGGCGGCTTGACGCGCGTGGCGCTACAGCGCGGATCGCTGGTCGTGAATTCCTCACAGGGCGGCGGCAGCAAAGATACCTGGGTTTTGCGCGGGGAAGAATAATGCTTTCGAGAATCGCGGAGTCTCTTTTCTGGCTGGGGCGGTATATCGAGCGGGCCGAGGATACGGCGCGAATTCTCGATGTGAATTACCACATGCTTCTCGAAGAGTCACAGCGATCCTACCGATTGCGCTGGGAGCCTCTGATTATCATGGCCGGCGAAGAA
>Ga0182024_10024550_pt1 | contig 10701 bp, 9 predicted proteins | sample P32metaG_FD_120480 | JGI IMG/M metagenome (GOLD analysis project Ga0182024, IMG submission 120480) | Permafrost microbial communities from Stordalen Mire, Sweden - P3-2 metaG (Illumina Assembly) | ecosystem: Environmental > Terrestrial > Soil > Wetlands > Permafrost | place: Sweden: Stordalen...
AAACCGTCCGCAACGCGCTGACGGCGGAGCGCGAGGGCTGCGACGCATTTGCGGTCGGCCACTTCCAGGACAGCGGACTGTTCGACACGCGATCGGCCGTCGCGATGCCCGTGCTCGGCCTCGGGGAGACGACGATGCTGCATGCTTGCACTCTCGGATACCGGATCGGGCTGATCACGATCGACCCCTATTTCATTCCGTGGCATCTGGACCAAATCCAGCGATACGGGCTGCGCGAGCGCGTAGTCGGCGTGCAGGCGATGCGCGCGTTCGGCGTCGCCGATTACGTGAGGGCGTGCGCCGACGAAGCGGCGCTGACAGCGATCTGCGACGAGTTCGAGCGCGCCGCGCAGCCCCTGCTTGATGCCGGTGTAGAGGTGCTGATCCCAGCCGGGGGACTTCCGGCTCTCGCGCTCTCCCGGCGAGCCAGCCTGACGATCGGAGGGGCCGCGGTGTTGAACGGCGTTCCGGTCCTCGCGAAACACATCGAGGCCGCAGTCAGACTCAAAACACTCGGACTCCCCGAGGCAAGCCGACGCGCGGCGTTTGCGCGGCCATCGGAGCGCTGCATCGAAGAGTTCCTTGCCAGCCTGTCGTGAACGTGGCGGACGCTGTCGACCGTGTGTCGCCTTCGCTCGCCCGGCGACTCCTGGGCCGAGCGTAAGACCCGCGGACGCGTGCTGACCGGCCTCCCGCAGAGGGCGGACGGCACCCCGTCGTCGTGCACTCCATGACGTGCGAGCCACCGGGCGTCTACGAACGGCTCAACTTCCACGCCGCGACGGCGCGATAGCTCCCCAACTCGTCATACAACGCGATCGAATCACCTGGGTCCTTCCACTGGTCATGGGCGCCCTCCCGATACTGGGTGCAAGAACACCGCACCGTCGAGCCCGAACCGGACTCCCGGGGGAATTCATTTAAGTGGCAACCAGTGGGGAGTTTGAACTGGCCGCGCACGCAACCGCGTCATGCTTGCGCCCCCGACCGCGGTGCGAGCACGACGCTCGGGCGAGCTCGCGTTATGTCATGGCCTCCGGGACCGATGAGTTGCCGTGGACCGAGCAGTCCTACTCTTTGTTCGTTGAGTCCCGAAGCCGACTTCGAAGGAGTGGCGATGAGTCTTCCGCAGGTCGTGTCACGCGACGAGTGGCTGGTCGCACGCAGAGCACTGTTGGCGAGGGAGAAGGAGCTCACACAGGTGCGCGACGCATTGAGCGCCGACCGCCGCAGGCTGCCGATGGTGCGAGTCGAGAAGGACTACCGCTTCGAGGGGCCGGCCGGCGAGGTGGGTCTGATCGAGCTGTTCGATGGCCGCCGTCAGCTGATCATCCAGCACTTCATGTTTCATCCCGACTGGGACGATGGCTGCCCGAGCTGCACCGCCGCGTCCGACGAGAACTCTGCCGGCCTGCGCGAGCATCTCGCCGCGCGCGAGACGTCGTTTGCCGCCGTCGCCCGCGCGCCGCTCGCCAAGATCGAGGCGTACCGGCTGCGCAGGGGCTGGACGTTCCCGTTCTACTCCGTGCACGGGAGCGACTTCAACTACGACTTTCACGTCAGTTTCGACGAGTCACGGGCACCGATCGAATACAACTACCGAACCAAGGCCGAGCTCGCGCAGGCCGGCATGGACTGGGTCACCGACGGCCTCGAGATGCCGGGCTTCAGCTGCTTCTTGCGTGACGGCGACGAGGTCTTCCACACCTATTCGACCTTCGCCCGCGGGGCCGAGGCACTCGGCGGGTCCTACTACTTCCTCGACCTGACCGCCCTCGGTCGCCAGGAGGAGTGGGAGGAGCCCAAGGATCGCGGCGGCGACGGTCGCCCGCCGATCCCCGACTTCTCGACCTGACGCGCCGACGTCCGCTCGCCGGGGCGCCAAATGGGGGGCTGGCGGCGCCACCGTGAGACATTCGCGACACGGATACGCAAAACGATCGGCGCGGACGCGCTGCCGGCCGCTTCAGATCGTGATCGGCTGACGCCCGATGACGCCGTCGTGCTGGCGTTGCGCGCGGCCGACGCGGAGCCCGTGCCGAGAACCGAACGCAACCAGGCGGGCGCTCGCCCGCGCGCGCCGGCGTCACGTCTGGGCGTTTGACGGCTAAGGCTTCGTCGCGCTGACCGCGACGAGATACAGGCACTGAGACCTCGCGGCGCCACGAAGCCACTCGCTGAACGCCGCTTCGGCCGCGGCGCGGTCGGTCTCCTCGATCATCCCGTCCGCCACGATCTGGTGGCCACGGGTCGCGATCACCGCCGGCCACAGCGCCATGCGTGTCGCGAAGTCCGCGTCGCCGCGCGTGGTCAGCTCGAGCTCCTCGGTGGCGCGCACGTCGACCAGGCCAAGGCTCGCCAGCATCCCAGCGAGATGGTCCGCGATGTCGTTGTCCATGCTCACGTTTTCGCGCCAGGCGAGGAAGGCGTCGTAAAACAGCCTGAACGGCGGCGGCGGCGCGGGCTCCCAGCGAGCCTTGGTGTGGCTGTAGTCGAGTACGACGATCTGGCCCCCCGGCTTGAGCGCGCCGACCATGCTCGTGAGCGCCCCGAGCGGGTCGGCCAGCCACTGCAGCACGCGGGCGGTCGTCACGACGTCAAACTCCTCGCGATAGCCGAGCCGGGCCGCGTCGGCGACGCGGAATGAGAGGTTTGGCATGCCGGAGTGGTTCGCGACCGCCTGGGCGAGCAGGCTGCTGTTGATGTCGATGCCCACGACGGTCCCGCTCGGGCCGACCGCCTCGGCGATGCCCCGCGTGATCGCTCCCGAGCCGCAGCCGACGTCGAGCACCGACTGCCCCGTGCTCAGCACGGTCGCCAAGCGCCGATGGTCGGTGGCCAGCGAGCGGGTGTCAAGAAAGCGTTCACTGCCGCTCGGCATGGCGGCCCGGTGCCGTGCAGCGTCGCCAGCCATCGCCGCGCGATGATCGCAGTTCCGCGCACCGAGGCACTCGACACGATGGTCTCGAACGGGACATTTGCACCCCGCAGTGGACCGATATCCCGGTTCTTACCTCCCGATGGCGCTGGTACGATCCGTTCGTCGTCTGTCGGGTCACGCCGGTCATTCATGCGAGTTTCGCGCCTTCGCCAATTTGGTCTGACGCGCCCCTGCGGTGGTGCTGCGAAGCCACAGCCTCGCTCGCTCGGCTCACCCGGAGCTGCCGTCCACGGCAGGGGGCGCCACGGACGAGGGGATCCTGAGCGATCCACAGCGCCACTCGCGCCCGGGATCACGTGCGGCCGGCGCTAGTCGTGACGGGCGCGCCGGTACTCGCGCCCCAAGAGCCGCTGAGCGTCACCAACCTCCACAACACGCTGCCCGGCCTCGCGCGCCTGGTCGTCTCGGCGCTCGAACGCGAATCCTGGCTCGACGCCTATCTGCTCACCGTGGGGATGAGCCAGTTGATCGACGACTACCTCGCACCCGACCCGCTGCGGTTGCGCAGGACAAGCTCATTCCTCGCCAAGGAGGGCGGACCGGTCGGAGCGTTCGCGGCGCGGATCACCGGCCGCGTCGCGAACGGTCTCGACCGGCTCGTCGGCATCCGTCCCGGGGCCGGCCGCGTCCTGCGTCTGCAGGCCATCGTCCAGGCCGCCGCGCAACAGCTCGCCGAGTTGGTCGTCGACGATCTGGCACCGCTCGGCGGGACATCGCCGATCGACGAGCTCCAGAGCAGCTGCGAGTTGCTGCCAGCGATGCGACTGCCGCGGGCGCTGCGCGAGGACATCGCCCGCCTGCCGGCCTGCTTTCGCAGCTTCGATCAACATCCGGATGACCTGCGACGGCTGGTCGGCGACTTCGCCGTCGCACACCCCGACCGGCTTCAGCCGCTGCTGGTCGTCGGCATTCGCACCTCCGGCAGCTATCTGGCCCCGCTCTACGCCGCGTACCTGCGTGCCGACGGCTACAGCGACGTCAACACGGTCACGATGCGGCCCGAACGGCGGCCACGCCCGCGGGAGCGGGCGCAGATGCGAGCGCTCGGATCCCACGGCGGGCTGGCGCTGGTCTGCGACGACCCGCCGGGGACCGGCGGCTCGATCGCCCGGGTGGCAACGGCGCTCGAGAGTTTCGGTGTTCCGCATCGGAGCATCGTCCTGCTGCTCGCGCTGTTCCCCGACACGGAGGAGCTCCCGCCCGGGCTCGCGGGCTACGACTCCGTTCTCCTGCGCTTCGACGACTGGTCGATTCACACACGGCTCGGCGCCGACGCGGTGCGCGATACGGTCGAGCGCCTGCTCGGTCCCGATCGCGAGCTGGTGGCGACCGAGCGGGTCAGCCTGCGCTCGCCGCGCTCCGTCCGCGGGCATCTCGGGGCGGTCTTCACGCTGACGGTTGCGGACGCTCGCAGCGGGAGTCGCGAGGAGCAGCAGCTGTCGGTCGAGGGCGTCGGACTGGGCTACTTCGGCAATCACGCGGTCGCCGTCGCGAATCCGCTGCGCGAGTTCCTGCCGAGCATTCTCGGCGTACAGGACGGTCTGCTGTACCGCGCGTGGATGCCCGACGCCGCGCGGGCCGATCTGCTCCCGTCGAGCGATCGCGCGGCGATCGCGTCGCGCATCGCGGAGTACGTCTTCGCACGCCACCGCCTGCTCGCTGTCGAGCAGGATTTCACGCTGCTCCAGAGCGGGCAGTATCCGGCGTGGGAGGCGGCGAGCACGGTGCTCAGCCGCTCGTTCGGCCGGGCCTGGCCGGCCGGCCGGACGCTCGTCACCGACCGCGTCGCGAAGCGGCTGCTGCACGTTCTGAGCGCGTCGGACGTCGACGGCCGCCTCGAGCTGACGCGGTGGTTCGCCGGCGGCGGCCCGGGCGCCATGGTCAAGATCGACTGGGACCAGGGCTCCTCGTGGAATCTCGGGCTCGGATGCTGCGATCCGGTGTTCGATCTCGCCGGCGTGACGGCCGCGTCGCAGGACACGGCGCTGTCAGGCGAGCTGCAGCGTGCCTACGAGGCGCTCAGCGGCGAGCCGGTCGAACAGGAGCGGTGGCTGCTGTACCAGCTGGCGTACCTCACGGTCGCCCCGGAGTCCCGCCCGGAGGGGCGCCATGCCCTGCGGCGGGCATGCTCGCGGGCGATGCAGAACTATTACGGTCGCGTCTACTTCGACGACCTGACGCTCGCCGATGACGGGCCGCTCTGCGGGATCGACATCGACGGTGTCCTCGAGACCGAGTACCTCGGGTTCCCGGCTCTCTCGCCCGCCTCGGCGGGCGGGTTGCGGGCGCTCATCGCGCACGGCTACCGACCGCTGATCGTCACCGGGCGCAGCCTCGGCGACGTGATCGAGCGCTGCCAGGCGTACCGGCTCGCCGGCGGCGTCGCCGAATACGGCTCGGCCCTCTACACGGCCCGCGACGAGCTCGTCACCGTCATCAGCAACAGCGCCGAGCAGGACGCGATCGGGCGGCTGCGCGCCGAGTTCCGCGGGCTCGACGGCGTGTTCATCGATGACGACTACACCCACGCGATTCGCGCATTCGTCCGTGACGCACGCGGCGCCAGGGGTCCGCTCCCCCACCAGCTGATCGCCGATGCGCAACGCGTCGCTGCGGCAGAGCAGGTCTCCTCGGTCGAGGGCGACGAGCAGACCGACCTCGTGCCGCAGTCGATCGACAAGGGCCGCGGGGTGCGCTCGCTGGTCTCCGCGCTCGCCGCCGGAGCGGCTGTCGACGGCGACGCTCCGCTGGCGTTCGCCGTCGGCGACACGGCCACCGATATCCCGCTGCTCTCGCTCGCGAAGCGCCCGTTCGCTCCGGCGCACGGCAAGCAAGCGCTCGGGGGGCGTTTCACGGTGACGCGGGGGGCCTATCAGCAGGGCTTTGCCGAGGCCGTCGGATCGCTGATCGGCCATTCTCCCGGGAGCTGCCGGCAATGCCGTCTCGCCAGCCCGTCAGCTGAGCGGCTGCTGCTGCTCGGGGTGCTCGGCGTTCGTGAACGCGGCATCCGGCGGCTGCCACCCCAGGTCCTGAAGCTGATGCGGCGGCTGTGATCTCGCCGCGACGCAGCCGCTGACCGCGCGTTTCGGGGACGGGTCGGCGTCCGGCCCGCCGGCGGTCCGTTTCGAGCGCTGATCAATCGCAGCAACGCCGCCGCCGGCGCGCCGGGAGCGCGCCGGATCAGCCGGCGCGCGTCCGGCGACCTCACGTTCACCGTCGCTGCGCCGTTCATACACATGGCTGGGCCCGCCGTTCGATCGACCCTGGAGATGTGATGACCGAGCTTCGACTGTATGACTACGCCGCGTCGGCCAACTGCTACAAGGTGCGGCTGCTGCTGGCTCAGCTCGAACAGCCCTACGAGCGTGTTCCGATCGACATCTTCGCGGGCGAGACGCTGACCGAGGAGTTCCAGCGGCGCAACCCTGCGCGCACGACTCCGGTGCTGGAGATCGGTGGGGGGGCCTGTCTGCAGGAGTCGGCCGCGATCCTCTTCTACCTCGCTGAGGGCACGCGATATCTCCCGGACGACTCGCTCGCGCGAGCGCAGGTGCTTCGCTGGCTGATCATCGAGCAGACCGACGTGATCCCCATGATCGGCGGCCTGCGCTTCCGGCTGCTGACCGGGCGCCTGCGCGCCGATGACCCGGAGGCGAGGCGCCGCCACGAGGGTGCGCAGCAGCTCCTCGACCTGATGGACGAGCATCTTCGCGGCCGGAGCTTCCTGGCCGCAGATCGCTACACGATCGCCGACCTGGCCAACTACGCCTACGTTCACGTGGCTGCGGATGCGGGACTTGACCTGGCGCGGTTCCCGGCCGTGGCGGCGTGGCTTGCGCGGGTCGAGGCCCAGCCCTGTTTCATCGACGACCTCGAGCCCTATCCGCCCAACGCGCGGGCCGGGGCGGGCGCCTCGATCTACGGATAGCCGGCTGCGCGCGGTGTGAAACGATTGCGGTCGTGGGCATCCATCTGTGGGCCTTCGTCGGAATCGCGGCGCTCGTGATCGTCGCGCCGGGCCCGGACACGGTCCTCGTGACCAAGAACGCGCTGATCCACGGACGCCGTGCGGCGCTGGGCACGTCGCTGGGTGTCAACACCGGTCTGCTGATCTGGACCGTCGCCGCGGCGCTCGGCATCGCCGCGGTCGTGCGGGAATCGGCCGTCGCCTTCACCGTCCTCAAGCTCGTCGGCGCGGTCTACCTGGTCTGGCTCGGGCTTCAGGCGCTGCGCGCGGCGCGGCGGCATGCCGTGCCCGAGCCGCTGCACGCGACGCGGCAGAGCAGGCGCGTCGGCGCGCTGCTCGGCTTCCGGCAGGGGCTGGCGAGCAATCTCGCCAATCCCAAGATCGCGGTGTTCTTCACCGGTCTGTTGCCGCAGTTCGTGTCTCCGCGAGAGCCGGTCCTCGAACCCTTCCTGCTGCTCGGTGGCCTGTTCGTGCTGATGACCGCGGTCTGGCTGTCCGGCTATGCGCTGCTCGCCGTCCGGGCATCGGCGCTGCTCGGACGCCCGCGGGTCAGGGCAACCCTGGACCGCGTCACCGGCGTCGTGCTCGTCGGACTCGGCGTGCGGCTCGCCTTCGAACGCCGCTGAGAACCGGAGGAGAACGCACGGCGTGGCCGCACCGCGAGCCCCGACCAGCGCGCGCATGAGCGATCGCGACCGTCACGATCGCGCCGGCGGCGGCTGAGCGAGGCCCCGGTCGCGCCAGGCGGTCGGCTCGCGCGACAGCCGCGCCGGGTCAAATGTTGCGAGCAGCTTGCCGGCGCTCAATGCACTGCCGGGGCATGCCAGCCCGACGCTGGAGGCCATCCAGCCGAGGACCGTCGCGATGCTCTCACCGAGCGCGAGCCGGTCATCGAGCGTGACCGCGCCGTGGCGCTTGGCGAGACGCCGGCCGTCGGCGCCGAGCACCAGCGGCACGTGCGCGTAGCGCGGCACGGGCATGCCGAGCAGCCGCGCGAGCAGCACCTGGCGCGGCGTCGTCTCGAGCAGATCGTCGCCGCGGACGACCTCGCCGATCCCTGCGGTGGCGTCGTCGACGACGACCGCGAGGTTGTACGCGGGCCCGCCGCTTGTCCCCTGCGGGTCGCCGCGCCAGAGCACGAAGTCGTCGACGACCGCCGCCGCCGCTCCGCTGAGCCGATCCTCGAAGGCGATCCGCTCGGCCCGGGCATCGAGGCGCCAGGCGGCGGGCCGGCCGGCGCGCTCGCGCGCCGCCCGCTCGCGCGCGGACAGTGCACGGCAGGTGCCCGGGTAGACGCCTTCGCCGCCGCCGCCGGTCTCGCCCAGCTGCGGGTGCGGAGCCTGCGCCGCCTCGCGGATCTCGGCGCGCGTGCACCAGCAGCGGTAGGTGCGCCCGCTCGAGCGCAGCGCCTCGAACGCGGCGCGGTGGTGCTCGAGCTGCTCGCTCTGGCGCACCGGCGCGCCGTCCCAGTCGATCCCGAGCCGTGCGAGGTCGGCGAGGATCGCCGCCTCGTGCTCGGGCCGCGAGCGCAGCGGGTCGAGATCCTCGATGCGCAGCAGAAAACGCCCCGAGCGCGAGCGCGCGAAGCACCATGCGAGCAGCGCCGTCCGCAGGTTGCCGAGGTGCAGCGGACCGGTCGGGCTCGGCGCGTAGCGACCGTCGGCGGCACTCACCGGGCCCAGGATGCCAGCATCCCACTAGAGTCGCAGCAATGTCTGGGTGGAGCATCGGTGCCACGGCTTGACCCCGAGTCACTGCCGGTTCACCTCGACCGCCTCTACCGCGCGGCATGGGCGCTCTGCGGCTCGCAGCACGACGCCGAAGACCTCGTGCAGGAGACCTTCGTCAAGGTCCTCTCGCGGCCGCGGCTGCTGCGCAACGACGACGAGCTGGCGTATCTGATGCGGGTGCTGCGCAACACCTTCCTCAGCTCGCGACGGACCGCCTCGCGGCGGCCGCGCGTGACGGCGGCGCTCGAGGATCTGGAGCTTGCCGACCAGCGTGTCGGCGACCGGCCGGAGGACGCGCTCGAGGCGCAGGCGCTGTACGGGGCGATCGCCGAGCTTCCCGACGATTTCCGCCTGGCGCTGGTCGCCGTCGACATCCTCGGGCTCTCCTACGGTGAGGCGGGCCGGGCGCTCGGCGCTCGCGAGGCGACGATAACGACGCGGCTGCACCGGGCACGGCGTAAGGTCGTGGCTAGTATGGACGAGCGCCCACCGCGGGAAGGATCCGCGTCGCGACGGAGTCTTGATTAGATGGGTTCAATGTCTGAACATCCCGATCGCGAGCGCGTAGCCGCCGATGAGCAGCGGATCGTGGCGCTGTTGCGCGCGGTCGAAGCGCCCGCACCGGCGGCCCTGCACCAGCGGATCGCGGCGCTCAACGCCGCCAGCCGGCCCCGGCGGCGGCGCCCCCGCGCGCCCGTGTTCGGATTCGCCGGGGCGTTCGCGGCGGCAGCCGTCGCGCTGACGATCGTCCTCGTGACGGGCACCGGTGGCGCTGCGCCGTCGGCGCTCGCCGCCTCGCGGCTCGCGCTCGAGCGCCCGACCGGCCCAGCGCCGGCCGCGCTGGTCGCCGCCGGCACGACGATCGCCTTCCCGCAGTGGTCGAACCGCGGCTGGCCGAGCACCGGCACACGCAGCGACACGCTCGACGGGCGCACGGTGACGACCGAGTTCTACCGCTCGTATGACGCCGGCACGCTCGGCTACGCGATCGTCTCGGGCTCGCCGCTGCGCTGGGGAGTCGGCGGGCGCGTCGTACCGCGCGCCGGCGCGGACTACAGGGTGATCAGCAGCGGCGGCGCGCAGATCGTCACCTGGGTCCAGGACGGCCATACCTGCGTGCTCGCTTCGCGGACCGCGTCCGCTGCGACCCTGGTGGCCCTGGCTGTCGCGCAGGATCGCGGTTCGCCCGTCTGATCGGGTAGCGTGCGCCGCGATGGAGTCCGAGCTCGCCTGCATCGACGGGCAACTCGTCCCGCAGGCGCAGGCCATGATCCCGGTCACCGATCAGGGGCTGCTGCGCGGCGACGGGGTCTTCGAGGTGATCCGGCTCTACGGCGGGCAGCCGTACGCGCTCGACGCCCACCTCGAGCGCCTCGAGCGCTCGGCCGCCGGGCTGCGGCTGCCGCTCGACTCAGACGCGATCCGCTCCGACGTCGCAGCGCTGCTGGCCGCGCGAACGCGGGAGGACGTGGACGTGCTCGTGCGGATGCTGGCGACGCGCGGCGGGCACCGCATCGTCCTGATCGAGCCGATGCCCGCGATCCCCGTCTCGCTGGCGCTCGAGCCGGTCACCTACGCGCCGGTGCGCCTGCTCGACGGCATCAAGTCGCTCTCCTACGGCGCGAACATGCTCGCCTCGCGGCTCGCCCGCGAGGCGGACGCCGATGAGGCGCTGCTGGTGACCCCGCACGGGCGCGTGCTCGAATGCCCGACGTCGTCGTTCTTCATCGTGCGCGGCGGGGAGGTCTGGACCGCGCCGCTCTCCGACCACGTGCTCGACTCGATCACGCGCCGGGTCGTGCTCGCCGTGGCGGTCGTTCGCGAGGAGCCGATCGAGCTCGCGGCGCTCGCGGATGCGCAGGAGGCCTTCATCGCCTCGACTCCGCACGAGGTCTGCGGCGTGCACCGCGTCGGCAGCCATCACTACGACGCGCCGGGCACGCGCACGAGCGAGATCGCGGCGCTCGTGCGCGAGAGGATCGCGTCCGAGCTGCGCTGATGCGCGTCGCGACGGTGCTGGGCAACCGGCCGCAGTTCGTCAAGGCCGCCGCCGTGTCCGGGCC
>Ga0182024_10024551_pt1 | contig 10700 bp, 7 predicted proteins | sample P32metaG_FD_120480 | JGI IMG/M metagenome (GOLD analysis project Ga0182024, IMG submission 120480) | Permafrost microbial communities from Stordalen Mire, Sweden - P3-2 metaG (Illumina Assembly) | ecosystem: Environmental > Terrestrial > Soil > Wetlands > Permafrost | place: Sweden: Stordalen...
AAACCTCAGGGTGATGGGTGGAAACCGTTTGCCGTCATCCACAAAATGTCGCCACATGGCAGTCCAGTCGAGGCCGAACATGCTGCGTTCGTTGACGCCAGCTCGGTAGTGGCCCACGTGCCTCTGCGTCACATCGGAGTGGGCGTCGCTATAGTCACGCCTACGCCACTGTCGGTTGGGGCCAATGTAGTCGCCCCAACCATAGCCCTGGAGAAACCGATCGTAGAAACGGGCGAGCGCATCGCTGAGAATCTGCCGTTCCGTCCTCCCGAATAGTGGGTCGATTGTCCAGCCGTTAGTAGTCCGAATCCGGTGGGCCGGATCGTAGCCAGCAACTTTAGCGGGGCTCCCGAGTAACCAGGCGCTGGAGATGCCGCCAGCCAATGACGCGATAAACTTGCGACGGTTCATGTGTGTGCCTCCATTGTGAGTGACCGATTTGATGTTCGAGCACAGGGCGAGGTCCTGAAAAATACGACAAGTTCAAACCTCCTTTGCCGCGTGCTTTCGTCAAAAGGAATACGCGGGGTGGCGACCAGACATTTCCGCTGTCTTGAATTTTGTTTTGACAAAGGTCGCGACGCTGAAGTGGAGATCGAAAAAAAGGACGCAGCTCGTTGTTAATGAGCTGCGTCGTCTTTTTCTCACCTGGCCGATAAATTATTGGAGCTGGAGATTCCAGTTCCAGGTTGTTTGAGTATTGCCGGCTTTGCCGGCCATGGAGTTGCCGCGGATAGTCCCGCCGTAGACAACGTTCCCCGAATAGAAGAACAAAGTGACCTGGTTGCCGACCAATTGCCACCTACCATGGGCGGAGCCCTCGGTGTCGAACATGGTCACGGTTTTGTCGGAGTTGAATTTGAAACTCAGTTTCCCATAGCCCTGGAGGTCTTCGGAACCAGACCACACTGTCCCGGCCAGGGCACTGGCGGCAGGCTTGGGCATCTCGACGCCGGGCTTGGCGGGCATGGGCAATGACGGCTCCTCCCGAACTCGCGGAATGCCGCGTGGGGGCGTGATGGCGACCTTCACTTCAAATGCTTTGTAGTCCTTAACATACTCCTCCGGGGGGAAAAATAACGGGTTGTTATGGTTCGCCTTGAATTTCTCGGCGGCCGCGACAGCATCATCCCTGCTGTCGTAAGGGTGGCTGTCAACTTCCGTGGTACCATTTACATAAGAGTAACGGACATTCCATTTTGTTACTGTCTTTGACCCCTGCGCTAGTGCGCTGGTTGGCACGCCTAGTCTCGCCAAGCCCAGCATGAGTAACGAAGCCATTGTGAGACGCATCATGCGTTGCTCCTTTCGAGTTAGAGTGAGTGACGGTCCAATGTGAATGTGTCGCGACTTTTTTCATAGCGACGGCGGGCTTCGTGAGGGAAGTCTGCCGCGCACAGTTCGCAGATAGGCTAGCGGGATTGCTATCCAACCTTAGCGAGTCGATTGCTGTTTCCATTTGTCGACTCGACGTTGGTAGTCTTGAATGTCATCGAGAAGTCGCCGCCTGTCGAGACCGTAGCGTTCAATCCTAACGGCCTGGGCAAGCCTTCGAGTTTGCGAAACAGGCGGGGCCGTGAACCCGCCGTTGTCGGCTCTCGCGATAGCAGTGTTCTCGCGATCGATGACATCCTTCACGATCAGCAGATCGTCGATGCGCCGCTTCAGTTTCAGCGCCTCTACGGTCAATCTCCTGGCCTCTTGCTCCCTGAGGGACTCTCCGGGAGGGGCGACAGGACGTGGCGTTTCCTGGGCACCCGCGTTGGTCATGCCCAAACTCGCCCATCCGAGGATGAGCAGTGAAACCAGTCTGTGCACCATCATTTTGTGCTCCTTCCAGTGCGCGCGATCCTCATTGCAGCACCTCTTTGAAAGAAAGGGTTCGGATCGGCCCCGACGCCGGGGCCGGATGAAGGACGACAGGCGGCCCGCGGTGGCTCGTACCAGCGCCGATGTTCCGTCGGCTCCGGTTGCGCCGCGGGCAACCGAACACGGTTCGGCGCTCCTCGCGGTGATCGCCGCCTGATCGACCTCGTCAAAAGGAATACGCGGGCTGAGGAGCAGCCATTTCCGCTGCCTTGGTTTTTTCTTGAGAAAGGACGTTGGGGGGCAGGAAGACTTATGGCGCCGTGGTTGCCGGCAGTCGCTTGATTTGGATGTTGCGGAACTGGGCGGACGATTCGCGCTGTTGGATGAGCAGGGCCAAATGGCCTTTGCTGGAATAGCCTTGCCGTCCCTTGTTGTCATGCCACTCCGACGTGGTTGTGCCGTTCACCTTGACGAGGATTTCATAACCGTCGGCGAAAAGGTCCAGCGTGGCCCAGGTGCCGGGAACGTAAAGGTTTTCGGTGCCGTTGCGGATCTTGCGGCCAGGCATGTCGATGGCGGCCGTGCAATTATGGGGGGTTTCGCCCATGACAACCGTGATCTCGCCAAAATGTTTCATGCTCGGGGCATTTTTGGCGAGTTCCACGGCTCGGAATTTAAGGAACGCGAACTTGCCTTTTCCGACCTTGAAATCCATCTTAAGATGGAAGTTGTCAAACGACTTGTCGTCGGTAAACAGGATCGATGGCGCGCCCAATTGTTTCGGCCGCGGCAAAAAGGACAGGACGCCTTCTTCGACGCGCCACAAACCGTCGTCGACCCCGTGCTGCCACCAGCCGGCCAGTTCTTTGCCAGGAAGGAGCGATTGCCAGCCGGCCTCAATGGTGGATGGTTCGACCGCCGTCGGCCGCCATGCAGGCCGGAACTCCATCATCGCCTCTTCCCGTAGCACCCTCCTGAGATTTGCCCCGTTAGCGTCCATGATGAAAATCATGCCGGCTCCACCACTTGTTGAATGATAGAAGACAATCTCCTTGCCGTCAGGCGACCAGACCGGAAACGTGTTGGTCGCGCCGAGGTCGGAAAGTTGCTTGGCGTTCTTGCCATCAGAGTCCGCTACAAAGATTTCCAGGCTGCTATTTACCTGATCGGCCCAAGCAATCTTTTTCCCGTCGGGTGACCAGGCAGGATAGACCCAACCGTAGATGTTTTCGGATGTCGTCAATTGTTTTACATTTGCACCGTCTGCGTCCATGACGTTGACGCGAAATCCTTTTCCGTTCGATAATGACGCGAACAAGATCTTGTTGCCGTCGGGGGACAATGCCGGGTCCGAGCCTACACCGACTTGCTTGACATTGCCGCCATCTGAATCCATGATGCAAATGAGATTGGTTTTTCCTGAATAGCGGCTGAAAACGATCTTTTTGCCGTCCGGTGACCACGACGGAAAACAGGTAGCTGTAATGCCCTTAGTGAGTTGCGCGACGTTCTTCCCATCCGCGTCCATCACATAGATGTTGATTGCGCCATCCCGGTTGGAGCAAAAGGCAATTTTCTTGCCATCAGGTGAGCAGGCGGGAGCTGAATCCTCGGTCTTACTGTTGGTCAAGTTGATGGCCTCGTTTCCGCCATCCAACAAATAGATTTGTGCATTGCCGGTGCGTTTGGAAACCACCAGCAGACGGAGAGATATGGCAGGCTTGCTGGGTTCAAGGCTCACCTTTTTCGCGTCCGGGTCGTTCCGGGCAACCGCCCGGGCTTTTAACACAACGTGGACCGTGATGTTGTCCCCCTTCTTCATGACGAATTCCGGCACATCCACGGTCAGGCCGTCCGCGCCGACCACGCGGATCTTGTAAGGACCGGCCGGCAGCGTTTTGTTGGCTTCGCTGGACGTGAGGGTGTACTTGAGTTTGCCGTCCGCGCCCAGCAATTCCAGCTTGCCGTTCATGAAGCGGGCCTCCACGTCCTTGCTATCGATCTTCACGATGAATGTGCCGTGCGGTGTCGAGAAAATGATCTGGTAGACGGCCAGGGCGGCGCCGACCAGCAGCAGCAATGCCAGGGCGAATGCGAGGCGGAGCTTGCGGCTCTCTCCCGCATTCTGGCGAATGCGGCTACGGGTCGGGCCGCTCTCCCCCGCATTCTCACGAATGCGGCTATGGATGCTGCTATCCGGCATTGATACGGGGGCGGGTGGGGATTCCAAGATCTTGAGGGCGTCCGCCACCGCCTGAGCCGATTCGGGCCGCTGGGCGGGGTCTTTGGCCAGCAGGCGCATCACCAGGTCTGACAGGTCCGCCGGCACGTCCGGGTTCAGCTGGCGGGGCGGAATGGGGTCGTCGTGAACGATGGCCCGCATGATTTGCAGCGACTTGCCGCCGGCGAACGCGGGCTGGCCGGTCGAGAGTCGATAGAGGACGCAGCCGAGGCTGAACAGGTCGGAACGGACATCGACCGGGTCGGCGTTGGCCTGTTCCGGCGACATGTACGCCGGCGTGCCGATGACGGTTTTGGCCGAAGTCAAATGGCTGTCATCCTCGACCGGGCGAGCGAGGCCGAAATCGAGCAGCTTGACGCGAAACTCCCCGGACTTACGTCCGGGGCTCGCCATGCGTCCGGGGCTCGCCTCCAGCCAGATGTTGGCCGGCTTCACGTCGCGATGAATCAGGCCGCGCTGGTGAGCGGCGGCGAGGCCCTCGGCGATCTGGCGGCCGATGTCGCGCACTTCATTCGGCGGCAGGGCGGCCTGGCCACGCAGGCGATCTTCCAGGGATTGTCCTTCGAGAAACTCCATGGCCAGGTAGGCGACGGGGCCCACTTCGCCGGCCTGGTGAATCGTGACGACGTTATCGTGGCGGACGGCGGCGGCGGCCTGAGCCTCTCGCAGAAAACGCTCCCTGGCCACGGGATCGGCCGCCAACCGGGGCAGCATCACTTTCAAGGCGACGGGGCGCTTGAGCTGCAGGTCCTCGGCCTGGAAGACGACGCCCATGCCGCCCTTGCCCAGGATGGCCAGGACGCGATAGCCGCCGAGCCGGCCCAGTTCGCCGGGCTGCTGGGGTGGGGCGAGAAAGTCGAAGGACATGTCGCCGACTTTGTTGCTTGTCTCGTCACGACTTGCATCATCGGCGACGCTGGTCGTGTCACGCGTCGAGTGAACGAACGGCAGGGATTTGAGTCGCTCTTTGAGGTCCGCGATGTCGTGCTCGGAAATGTCATCGAGTCCTTGTGGTCCGCGTCCGGCCAGATGGACCGCGGCGGGCAAGTCGGCTGCCTGCAGCGACAGGGCCCGATCCAGGCAGCTGGGGCAGTCCGACACGTGCTGTTCGAGCAGGGCCACGTCGCCATCGGACATGGAGCCGCGCAGGTATTCCAGCAGCGTTTCCTCGGGCGGACATTCATCGGTGCGCATGGCGGTACTCCGGGAATGAAGAATTCTTACCAGGAATACGCGGCATGGGCCAGAAACATTTCCGAAAAATCACTCAATCGAGAAACTCGGCCAGCTCCTGCCGCAGCCGGCGCAAGACTTTCAGTTTGGCGAGCCGGACCGCGTTGGCCGTCACGCCGAACTGCCGGGCCACGTCCGCGCCGGAGCGTTCGTCGATCAGCGAGGCGATGCACATATCCACGGTTTGCGGCGCGAAGATCGTCCGCAGTTCCGCAAAGGTGACCAGGGCTCGGCGAATGAGAAAGGCGTTGTGCTCGTCTTCCCAGAATTGATCCAGGTCGCGTTCCCCCTCCAGCTCGGCGAGATCCGCTGGTGAGGCCTGGCCGAGATGAGCATTGGCGGAGCGTCGGCGGTCGCACCATTTGTGATGGCAGACCGTCCGCAGCCAGGTGCGAAAGCGGCCCTTGTCCGCGTCGTACTTGTCGATTTTCCGCAGCAGCACGGCGAACACTTCCTGGGCCAGGTCGGCGGCGTCGGAGGGCTGCAATCCCTGCCGCCGGGCCCAGAGGAGCAGGAACGGGGTGTACAGATCGACGAAGCGTTCCCAGGCAGGGGCCGGATTCGGCTCCTTGAGCTTTTGCAACAATGTCTGGGAGGTGGTGAGCATGGGCCCATTTTGGCCCGTGAAATGGCGAATTGCAAGCGCGTGGGTCAGGATTCCGATCGGGTTCCGATCCTGACCGCCTTGATGCCACGTCAGGATCGGAATCCTGACCCACGTGTCATTCTCGCGAGAAACAGAGGCGAAGTCCGAAGGTGCCGGTGCCGCGTTTGTCAGCAGAATCCCAGGCACGGCAGGCGGAGCGGCAGCGCGAGGGGCCGTCGTCCCACGAACCGCCGCGCAGCAGGTGGGTGCCGCCCTTGTCCGGTCCCTGCGGATCAAAGGTGTCGTTGAGCGCGTAGCGGCCGAACCGATCCTGGCACCACTGGGCCACATTGCCGTGCATGTCGTAGAGGCCCCATGCATTCGCGGGGAACGTGCCCACGGGCGTCGTTCGTCTGCGATTCACAGCTTTCTTGCCGTTGGCCTGGACGGCGACGCCGCCGGCGAAATTCGCCTGGGCCGAGGTAATCGTGTCGCCGAAGCAGTACGGCGTCGTGGTGTCGGCCCGGCACGCATATTCCCACTCGGCTTCCGTCGGCAGTCGGTAGCGCTGCTTGTCCTTGGCCCGTAATGCCGTGAGGAAAACCTGGCAATCGTTCCAGGACACGGAATCCACGGGCAAGTTCTTGTCGCCGCGGAAACGGCTCGGATTGCTGATGTCGAAGCCCTCCGCCGGCCTGCGATACTCGGGGTCGGCAATGACGTCGAGCCATTGTTCCTGGGTCACCGGGTAGACGCCCATCCAGAATCCCTTGGACAATTTGACTTCATGCTGGACTTCGACGTCGCTGCGACCCTTTTCCGTCTTCGGGCTGCCCATCGAAAATGAGCCGGGCCGAATCCAGACAAACTTCATGCCGAGACTATTGGTGTGGTACTGCGGCGCTTCCTTGCGCTGGGCCTGGACTGGCCCATGGCTTGCCAGAACAACAACCAAAGTGAGGCAGGTGAGACGAGTCATGGCTATTTTCTCCAAGGTTACGCAGGAATCAGGGGTCAGCAGCCAACCCTTAGCGCGGCCGAGCCGCAACCGGCGGCCAAATTGACAATTTACAATTGACATGTTGCATAGATCATCAGCGGTCAGAGTCTAATGCTGACTCCAGACTCCTGATTCCTTCCCCTCAATAATCCGTGGACCCCAATTGCCGGGCGGCGACGACGATCATGACCACGGCGAACGCGAAGGACGTCAGCATGGACAGGACCGGATGAAACTCGCCGATTCTTTGGATCGTTTGCAATTCCTCAAAGGAACGGAAGACGTCTTCCGCCTGCAGTGCGTTTTGCAGGATCATGCCCAGGTCCACGGGCTTGGGCATGATCCAGTAGCACGCCTCCACCATCCCGCGCAGCCCCGAGCCGAGCGGAGGCATGGAGGATTGCAGGGCCAGCATGCAGTGCCGGCCGTAGTTGAGCCCCCAGCACAGAAACCAAAAGATCACGGAGCCGAAGACGCAGACCAGGGTGCTGCGCGTCAATACCGCCAGCAGCACAGAAAAGCTATAAACAGCCGCGAACTGCAAGAGCAGCAGCGGAATGCCCCACAGGTAGCTGTTGACCCAGAACCCGGTGCGCAGGCCGAGGGCGAGCCAGGTGCCGACGATGAAGACCGTGACCTGAAACCCGGCGAAAGTTAACACGCCGAGATACTTGCCCATCAGCAGGACCCAGCGCGGCGTCGGCTTGGACAGCAGCACCGTGGCGCTGGCGGGCTGGAGGAATTCGGGCAGGAAGCCCGCCGTCCAGATGAGCGCGAGCAAGGTGCCGCCGGCGCCGACCACCCACTCCGCCAGCAGCAGGAGCAGGTCGCGAACCGCCGCGACGCCGTCGCGCCCCAGCGGAATGGGCCAGGCGCCAAAGGCCAAGGTCAAACTCCCGCGCGGCCTTGCATCGAGGGCTCGTTGAGGGTCCTTCTTCGGCGCTTCGAACAGGGCGATGTCGTCGGCCGGCCGCAACGGTCCGCCACGCTGGATGCTCACACTCAGGCAGAAAACGATGACCACGGCGCTCGCCGCCAGCATGACCCAGAAGACGTAGTTGGCCATGGCCTGGCGAAACGTGTCGCGGATCAACCAGCGCCAGACATAAATAACTTCCGGAGAACTCATGCGCACGCCCCCCGCTCGCCTGGTTGCGCATAGAGCCGTTCCAGTGCTTGTTCGAGCGGACAGCGCGCCCCCGTTTTGGGATCGCGCGCCAGTTCCGCCACGGCTCCCGACTTCACGAGATGGCCGCCGACCAGCACGCCCAGGCGATCGCAAACCTGCTCCACTTCCCCCAGCACGTGGGACACCAGCAAGACCGTGAAGCCGCGCTTGCGGCGTTCGGCGATGACGTCGCGCACCAACCGTCGGCCGGCGAGGTCGAGCCCTTCGCTCGGCTCATCGAGGACGAGCAGCTCCGGATCGTTCAAAAGGGCCTGGGCCAGGGCGAGCCGTTGAACCATGCCCTTGCTGAAACGGGCGATCGGCTCGTGCCCGCGGTCGGCAAGCCCCACCACTTCGAGAAGCTGAGCGGTACGGCTGCGTGCATTCGATTCGGTCAGCAGGGCCAGGGCCCCGTAGAACTCGAGCAGGGCCGTGGCGCTTAGATAGCGAGGAAACGCCGGGTTCTCATGGACGTAGCCAACGCGGGCCAGGGTCTGCCGCTCGCCGACGGGCCGCCCAAAGCGCAGGGACCGCCCCGCCGTGGGCCGGCACAGCGACAGGAGAATCTTGACCAGCGTGGTTTTGCCGGCGCGGTTGGGCCCGAGCAAGGCAAAAACCTCTCCCTGATTGATGCGGAGCGAAACGTGCTCCACAGCCAATCGGCCGCCCCGTCCGAGCAAGCCGGTCGGGTAGACCTTGCCGACGTCTTCGAATTCCGCCACCGCCGACATGAAATCTCCTACTGGACCATGATGATGGACACCCCGTCATCCATGATGGCACTGAAAGCCGCCCGCAGCTTGGTTTGTCTCTGCGACAGGGTGCCGATGCAAAGCTTATAGTAGTACTGACTGGTCGTATCGTTCACTGAGGCCGGGAAACCCGTGCCACCGGTGGCGGAGATGTTTTGCAGCAATGCCATGGCCGAGTTGCCTCCCGCCGTGCCGTCGGCGTCTGGTTCAAAAAGGGCGCCGAAGGCGATGCAATGGATGATCACCGACTTCGTGGGCGTGGCAAAACCCGGCCCATTGACCGAGTCCGTCGTCTGGGCGCAGATCATGGTGGCGATATTTTCAGCATCCACGGACGGGTCGGTTGAACTCGTCGTGGCGTTGTTGCCGCCGATATTGTAATACGAATTGTTCGTGGGGTTGGTGCCGCTCGCGACACTGTTGGTAAAGGCGACGGTGCTCGCCTGGTTCGCCATGCCGTCTGTTTCCAGAACGAGCAGCCGTTGCGCGCCCTTGCGTCCCAGCCCGCCGCCCTGGCTTCCGCTCGACAGGACGGTGCTGCTGCTGAACTGATTGTAAGCCAGCATCAGGCCGTAGCTCGTGGCGGTGTTACTGTCGTAGTCTCCGTGGGCATGCGGCGTGTTGAGACCGTTGCTGTCCCAGGGCAGCACGTCGGCGGAGCTGCTGTTGGGCGGATACCACAGCGAGTTGATCATGCTCGAGTAACTGTTGCTGAGACTGTTGACCGGATAGGTGAACTGACCCACCTCGGTCGGCTCGCCGCTGTAGTGAGGCCGGCTGAACATGAGCATGGAGACCAGGTCGTTGGGGTGATTGTTCTCGATGTCGGTCAAGGCGCCCTGAATGCCCAGCTTGGCGGGGAGCATCGAGATGTCGGTGGTGACGCCGGGCATGATGCCGGTATCCATCATGTACTGGACCATGGTCTGGGGCCCAAACCAGAAGCGGTGCCGCGGCCGTTTGGGGCTATCCGTGGGTGCCATGAAGGTCATCGTTTGCAACGTGGCGGTGTAAACAGCTTTCGTAGTATGGCCTCCGGTGAGGGTAACGGTTGGCGCCGACGTATAACCGGAGCCAGTGTTGGTAAGGGTGACCGCTGTGACCTGGCCGCCGGAAATGGTGGCGGTCGCGGCGGCAGAGGTTCCCCCCGCAGGCGGCGCGGTGAATGAGACGGTCGGCGCCGAGCTGTAGCCGGAGCCGCCGCTGACCTTGGTCGGGTGGAGTTGGACCAAACCGTTAATGTAAATGGTGGAATCGGGGCCGGAGATGCTGACGCCCGAGCCGCCCGACGAGGAGCCGGCGGTGAAATCGGTGCCGTAGCTGCACGTGGACGTGCCGGGAACCTGGATGTTGCCGTTGGGGTCGTGCCAAACGCCGATCACGAAATCGATGTATTCCTTCCAGAAGCGCACGCTGGAATCGGAAATGGTGTTGTTGAGAGAGGTCCAGGTGTAATTGGCAGCGGGCACGTCGGTCGGGATGTAGCTGTACAGCATCGTATTGGCGGCTCTCAGCTGCGAGGGGAAGGGCCTGCCGTCGCCCACCGATTGCTGCATGCAATTGGCCCGGATCCAGGCCAGGATGGCCGCGTAATTGATCTGGTAGTTGCCGGTCGGACTATTCAGAACGCCGCTGGACGAGAAGAGCATGGTGTTATCCACCGGATTCGAGCCGTTGCTGACGGCCGTGGACCAGGCCGTGCCGCTGGAGTTCAAAAAGTAAAGCTGCCGCCAATCATTGTTGGGGTCGGGCGGCCACTGAAAGAAAGTCAAGCCCCAGTAGTTAGGGCCAACGGTATAAGGAAAGCGGGCGGCTCCCCACAAGTTCCTGCCGTCGTACGGGCCGGGGTTACTGCCTGGAGTGCCCGCGGTGCCGTTGCCGAACCCGCTGGGGATGAGGTCGTTGACCGC
>Ga0182024_10024552_pt1 | contig 10700 bp, 11 predicted proteins | sample P32metaG_FD_120480 | JGI IMG/M metagenome (GOLD analysis project Ga0182024, IMG submission 120480) | Permafrost microbial communities from Stordalen Mire, Sweden - P3-2 metaG (Illumina Assembly) | ecosystem: Environmental > Terrestrial > Soil > Wetlands > Permafrost | place: Sweden: Stordalen...
CCCTTGACGCGGGCGATCAGGGCCTTGGATGTCGGGCCCAGGTTGGAAGCCGAGGAATTGTCGGCGGCGTAGGGGACCGAAATGGTCTTGTTCGTGTCCTTGGGATCCGGCTCGGACGTGGCCGAGAGCCTGCCGTGGAAGTATTTGGGGCTGGCGAAATTCTGGCCGATCAGTTCGGAGCCCACGACTTTGCCGTCCTTTTCGACCAGGCTGCCATTGGCCTGATGCGGAAACAGAAGCTGGCCAAGCCCTGTCATCCCCAGCGGATAGATCAGTCCGGTGAGGACCGTGAACAGCAGGATCATCAGAATGGCGGGGCGGATTTGTTTCAGCATGGTGTGGTCCTCAGGCAAGGCCAATAGCGGTGACGGCCATATCGATGAGCTTGATGCCGACGAACGGCACGATGATGCCGCCGAGGCCATAGATCAGAAGATTGCGGCGCAGCATGCTGGCCGCGCCGACGGGGCGATAGGAAACCCCTTTAAGGGCCAACGGGATCAGCGCGATGATGATCAACGCGTTGAAAATGATGGCCGACAATATCGCGCTCTGAGGGCTGTGTAGCTGCATGATGTTGAGGGCCTGCAGCTGCGGATAAAAGGCCAAAAACATCGCCGGAATGATGGCAAAATATTTGGCGACGTCATTGGCAATCGAAAAAGTGGTGAGCGCGCCGCGGGTAATCAGGAGCTGCTTGCCGATCTCCACGATCTCGATCAGCTTGGTTGGATCGCTGTCGAGGTCCACCATGTTGCCGGCTTCGCGGGCCGCCATGGTGCCGGTGTTCATCGCCACGCCGACATCGGCTTGGGCCAGTGCGGGCGCGTCATTGGTGCCGTCGCCGCACATTGCTACCAGCTTGCCCTTGGCCTGTTCGTCGCGGATCAGTTTGAGTTTGGCCTCCGGCGTGGCCTGGGCGAGGAAATCATCCACCCCCGATTCCGCGGCAATGGCCGCCGCCGTCAGGGCATTGTCGCCTGTGATCATCACGGTGCGGATGCCCATCTGGCGCAATTCCGCGAAACGCTCGCGGATGCCGCCCTTGACGATATCCTTGAGCTGGATGATGCCAAGCAGCTTGCCGTCCTTCGCCACCGCCAGCGGCGTGCCGCCCGCCTTGGAGACGCGCTCGGAAATCGCGATGAAGGCGTTGCCAGCATCGGCGCCCAGCAGCTTCACCGCCGCGGCGCGATCCGGTCCCTGCACCGTTGGCATGCCGGCCGCCGTCAGGGCGTAATTGAGCACGGCATCCACCGCGCCCTTGCGGATCTGGGTGCCGTCAAAATCAATGCCGCTGATGCGGGTATGGGCAGAGAAAGGAAGGAATTTGGCGTTGAGCGGCGCCATTTCCCGGCCGCGGATGTTGTATTTTTCCTTGGCCAGAACGACCACGGAGCGGCCTTCGGGAGTCTCGTCCGACAGGGACGACATTTGGGCTGCTTCCGCGAGATCCTGCGCCGCCACGCCCGGCAGGGGATGAAACTCCGTTGCCTGGCGATTGCCCAGGGTGATGGTGCCGGTCTTGTCGAGCAGAAGAGTATCAACGTCGCCGGCGGCCTCAACCGCGCGGCCCGACATCGCCAATACGTTAAAACGCACCAGCCGGTCCATGCCGGCAATACCGATGGCAGAAAGCAAGGCGCCGATCGTGGTCGGTATCAGGGTGACAAACAGCGCCACCAGAACCAGCACCGTCATCTTGCCGCCGGCATAGGAGGCGAAGCTGGGTATCGTGGCAATCACGATGACGAAGATGATGGTCAGGCCCGCCAGAAGAATGTTGAGCGCGATTTCATTGGGGGTCTTCTGGCGCTCGGCGCCTTCGACCAGCGCGATCATGCGGTCCAGGAAGGTGTGGCCATAGCCGGCGGTGATCTTCACCTTGACCCAGTCGGAGATCACGGTGGTGCCGCCCGTTACCGCCGAACGATCGCCGCCGCTTTCGCGGATGACCGGCGCGGATTCACCGGTGATAGCGGCTTCATTGACGGAGGCGATGCCTTCGATCACATCGCCATCGCTGGGCACAAGATCGCCCGCTTCCACCAGCACGATATCGCCGGGCTTGAGCGAAGCCGCCGCTACGGATTTCGGAGTCGCCGCGCCGGGCACAAGCAGCTTGGCCATCGCATCCGTCTTGGTCTGGCGCAGGGAAGCCGCCTGGGCTTTGCCGCGGCCTTCGGCAACCGCTTCGGCGAAGTTGGCGAACAGTACGGTAAACCAGAGCCAGAGATTGATCTGAAATGAAAAGCCCAGCAGGACGCCGCCAGTAGCCAGGTCGCGTATGAACAGGATGGTGGTGAGGGTGGCCACAATCTCGACCACGAACATGACCGGGTTATGGATCAGGATACGCGGATCGAGCTTGCGGAAGGCCCCGCCGATCGCCGGAATCAGAATCTTCGGATCGGTGATTGTGGCGATCGAGCTGCGATTGCGGGTATTAGAGATGTCCATCGGAATGCCTCTTTCGGCGCCTAATAAAGTGTGCCGGCGACCATCGCCAGATGTTCGACAATCGGCCCGAGAGCCAGGGCGGGGAAATAAATCAGCCCACCCATGATCAAAATCACGCCGATCAACAGGCCGACGAACAGCCCGCCATCGGTCGGGAAGGTACCGGCCGAAGGCGGCACGATCTTCTTGGCGGCCAGTGACCCGGCGATGGCCAGCATCGGTACGGACATCATGAAACGGCCAATGAACATCGCCAGGCCTAGCGTGGTGTTATAGAATAGCGTGTTGGCCGATATGCCCGCAAAGGCGCTGCCATTGTTGCCGGTGGACGAGACGTAGGAATAGAGAATCTCGGTAAAGCCGTGCGGCCCGGCATTCTCCGGTCCGGCAAGGCCCGCAGGTAGCACCGTTGCAAGCGCCGTGAAACCGAGCATCGAGAGCGGCAGGACGAGAATGGCGAGCATCGCCATCTTCACTTCCTTGGATTCCAGCTTCTTGCCCAGATATTCCGGCGTGCGCCCCACCATCAACCCGGCCACGAACACCGCGATGATGGCGAACAGCAGCATGCCGTAAAGGCCCGAGCCCACACCGCCGAAAATGATCTCGCCCAGCATGATATTGAACAGCGGCACAAAGCCGCCCAGCGGCATCAGGCTGTCATGCATGGTGTTGACGGCGCCGCAGGAAGTATCTGTCGTGACCGTGGTGAAAAGCACGGAGTCGGCGATGCCGAAGCGGACATCCTTGCCTTCCATGTTGCCGCCGGCCTGAAGCGCGCTGGGCGCCTGATCGACGTGCAAGGCGGCAAAAGCGGGATTGCCCGGAGCCTCTGACCTATAGGCGGTTGTTACACCGGCAAGGAACAGAAGGCCCATCACCGCGAAGATCGCCCAGCCCTGCTTTTGATTGCCAACCATACGGCCGAACATGTTGGTCAGTCCTGCCCCGATCGAGAAAATCATGATCATCTGGACAAGATTGGTCAGCGCATTCGGATTCTCGTATGGATGCGCGGAATTGGTATTGAAAAAGCCGCCGCCATTGGTGCCGAATATCTTGATCACTTCCTGCGAAGCCACCGGCCCCTGCGCGATCACCTGCTTGACGCCTTCAAGCGTCGTAGCATTCACATACGCGCCCAAATTCTGCGGCATGCCCTGCCAGATGAAGAACAGGCCGATGATGATCGAAACAGGCAGCAGGACATAGAGCGTGCAGCGTGTGACATCGACCCAGAAATTGCCGACGCCCTGAGCGGAACGCCGGGCAAAGCCGCGAACCAGTGCCACCGCCATCACAATGCCGGTCGCGGCGGAAAGGAAATTGTGCACCGTCAGACCCGCCATCTGCACCAGATAGCTCATGGTGGTTTCGGGGGTATAGGATTGCCAGTTGGTATTGGTGATGAAGCTGACCGAAGTATTGAAGGCCAAGTGCTCGCCGACCGCGGCCTGCGCCTGCGGGTTGAACGGCAGGACGGCCTGTAGCCGCTGCAACGCATAAAGCGACAGAAATCCGACCATGCTGAAGGCCAGCATGGCGATGGCATAGACCAGCCAATGCTGGTCCTCATTCTCGCTCACGCCACTGATCGAATAAAATAGCCGTTCCACGGGGCGCAACAGCGGCGACAGCAAAGTGCGTTCGCCATTGAAGACCCGCGTCATGTAGCCGCCGAACGGCTTGGTGAGGGCGATGATGATTACGCAGTAGAGCGCAATCTGAATCCAGCCATTCAGTGTCATGGGCGTGGTCCCTTAAAACCGCTCGGGGCGGATCAATGCAAAAACGAGATAAACGAGCAGTCCGAGGGTGACGATTGCACCCAGCGTATAATCAAGGGTCATTCTGTCCTCACATCCGGTCGCAGGCGACGGCGTACAGCATAGCGCCGGCAAGAAAACCCAGGCCAATGGCTATAAAAAGGATATCGAGCATGAAGACCTCGTTTTTTCTGGCGCGATCGGACCATTCCAATAGGCTTCGCCGCATAAAGGTTCGATACGCAAAGCCGCGGGGGAAAATAAGAATTTCATAAGATTCGGCCTTCGGGGTGAGCGCCCAATTCGGATTGGTCCGCGCCGCCTCATTTTATGCGCGGGGAAGGCCATGTAATCTGACGAAATTATGACAGCGCGGGAACCAGGAAACTCGCGGCAACGGCAGCCAATCCAGCGATCGCCAAGATCAAAATCGCTTCCGATAGAACGCGGCGTGGGGAGTTCTCCGGATTCGCGGTTGCCGAATTATCCAGCGAATACTTGCTGGAGACCCCCGGCCAGACGTCATCGGCCTCGTCGGCCTGGTTTTCTTCGTATAGCCGGGACCAGCGACGCATATCGGGGTCCAAAAGAGCTCTTTGAGACATGGCGTGTCTCCCATCTTGCCTCGCCGATAGCGATAGGCCGAACGCGCATAAAATTTCCATGCGGAATCCAGGCGGCTCGCATAAAATTTCATTGTCTCTCGCGCGATGCGTCGGATTAATCCGGCCAATCTGCCGGTTTTATTTTTCTAGGCGATAATTCGCATCGAATTCTTATGCCGTCGGGCCTACTTCCACGCCCGAAATATTCGCCGGCCCGGAGGGCACACAGCATGTGGCGGAATAGCGACCAAGCGACCGACAAGTTTACCTTTGAGATATTTCGCGATCAGATCGGCCACTGGTGTGCGCGGCGGAGCGACGGAAAAGTGTGCGGCACATTTTTCGAACGGGAAGCGGCTGTGCGTTTCGCGCGGCGCGAATGTCGCAATTAGGCCTTCCCGCCCGCTATGCCCAGGCCAGGAAAAACTGGCGTTCCCCATCCGCACTCTGGGCACGTTCTCTATTCTTGGTCGATTCTTGGTCGGCTCGCCCGAGCAGCCCTATGATCTCGCATAACCCACCGAAATCATTGGCGCTCCCAAGGGGAATCGAACCCCTGTTTCAGCCTTGAGAGGGCCGCGTCCTAACCGCTAGACGATGGGAGCAAACGGGAACCCGGCTTATACGGCTGGGCGCCCTTTTTCCGCAAGTTCCGGTTCCCAAATCGAATTTCGGGACCGGAACGGCTTGGCCGCTCTGCCGTTGCTTTTCATCAGGGGTAACAAACGGTTCGGTGACATGACCCAATTCTTCTTCCATGTGCGGGACAAAGAAGGCGACATCAGCCGCGACGCCGAAGGCCAGGACCTTCCCGACCTGGAAGCGGCGCGGCGCGAGGCGATCAACACCAACCGCGAGATGCTGGGCGAAAACCTGTTGCATGGCGGCTCGCTCAACAATCGCCGGATCGAGATTTGCGATGAAAAAGGCGATGTGCTGGCGGTAGTCGACGCCAGGGACACGCTGTTCAAGGAAGGTCAGCTGCGTTCGTTCAATGACGATGTCACCAAATCCGCGCCGACGGCTTCGCTCAACGCCAGCGGTGTGAAGCGGCCGGCGCGATAGAGCCAGGCAGCGAGATTGGACGACGCCCCGTCGGTGGTGGCGATCAGCCAGACAAAATCCTCTCCGCCGTCGCCGTCGTATGGGCTGGGCTGAAGCCGGCCATTGGGATGGGAATGATAGCAGCCGATCAACCGATGGCCGCGCACCCGCGCCGCCTTGAGTGCTGCCATGTGATCTTCCGGCGCGATTTCAAACCGGTCGGGCGCCATAGCGTGGTTGCGGGCCGGATGCAGCACGCGGACGTCGAATATTCCATCCGCGCCCAAGCCTTCGATCAAGCCGCAACATTCCGCGGGCCAGGCCGATTTCGCTTCCACCCGGATTTGCGCCGCCAGCGGCGTGGGCATCGTTACTTTCACTTGTTCATTCTCACGGGGCACCGTCTTTCACCTGCGCGGTGCGCTTGCCGGTCGCGAGATCGAAGATATCCACCTCGCTGCCTTGCGGGGTGGTGACGTGTAGCACCAGCTTGCCGGCATCAGTCGAAGCCGACACGATATGCGCCCCGGGCGCCAGTTGCAGGCTGGCGGCGGCGTCGCCGGGAGCAGAAGCGGGCGCCTGATCCTGCTGATAAAGGCGGTATTGGCGCACAAAGCCCAGGGCCAGGGCGATGATGGCCGCGGCCATCAGGACGGAAAGAATGATGACGGCGGCCAAGGCGGCGCGATAGGTTCCCTGAGTTTTGGACCCAGCATTGATGTCAGCCACGGAAACCTCCATGCAAACCGGCGCGCTTGCGCCCGACCAGGCGGGCCAGCGGCTGGACCGCGTTCTGGCGGTGCTGCTGCCCGATCTCAGCCGTTCGCGCCTTCAGGACCTGATCGGCCAGGGCGCGGTTACGCTGGACGGCGCGACGATAAAAGACCCCAACCACAGGGTCAAAGGGGGCCAGCGCTACAGCGTCGCCATTCCGGCCGCATTGCCGGCGCGGCCGCAGGGCCAGGATATACCGCTTAGCGTGGTTTACGAGGACAAGGAGCTGATTGTGATCGACAAGCCGGCAGGGCTGGTGGTGCATCCGGCGGCAGGCAATCCCGATGGTACGCTGGTCAATGCCCTGATCGCCCATTGCGGCGAAGAGTTGATCGGCATTGGCGGCGAAGCCAGGCCCGGCATTGTCCACCGGCTGGACAAGGATACTTCGGGCCTTCTGGTTGCCGCCAAGACCGAACGCGCCATGGGCAGCCTGGCCAAGCAATTCGCCAATCACACCATCGAGCGCGCGTATCATGCCCTGGTGTGGGGCGCGCCTCGCATCGGACAGGGCGTGATCGAAGGCCAGATCGGCAGAAGCCCGTTCGACCGCAAGCGCATGGCGGTGTTGCGCGGCGGGGGAAAAAGTGCGCGCACCGGCTATAAAATGCTGGAGACATTCGGTCCGAAGGAGAGACCTATTGCTTCCCTGATCGAGTGCCGGCTGGAAACCGGGCGCACCCATCAAATCAGGGTGCATCTGACCCATCTTGGCCATCCCCTGATCGGCGATCCCCAATATGGCCGCGCCCGCACCGCCCCCCGCGCGAAAAATCCCCATGAGGAAGCCGCGTTTGCGCTGGCAACCGGATTTCCCCGCCAGGCACTGCACGCCTTTATCTTGGGATTTCAGCATCCTAGCCTGCACAAAAGCATGCATTTCGAGTCCCCCTGGCCTGCTGATTTCGAAGGGCTTGTGGCGGCTTTTCGCGCCTTGAAAAGCCCGTGAAGGATTATCATTTGCCCCTATCGGGGGTGCATGCGGTGCCGGCCATGCCGGTCGGGCGTTTAAACCGCATGTGCCGGATCAAGGGGACAATATGAGCAGCCGTGGCCTTCCCGCGCTTTCCAGCGATGCCGGTCTTTCGCGCTATCTGAGCGAGATCCGCAAATTTCCGCTTTTGACCCCCGAAGATGAATTTATGTTCGCCAAGCGCCTGAAGGAGCATGGCGACCCGGAAGCGGCGCGCCGGCTGGTCACCAGCCATCTGCGTCTGGTCGCAAAGATCGCCATGGGCTATCGCGGCTATGGCCTGCCGATTTCGGAAATCGTCTCGGAGGGCAATATCGGCCTGATGCAGGCGGTCAAGCGTTTCGACCCCGACAAGGGCTTTCGGCTCGCCACCTATGCAATGTGGTGGATCCGCGCCGCGATCCAGGAATATGTCCTTCGGTCCTGGAGCATGGTGAAGCTGGGAACCACCGCGGCGCAGAAGAAGCTGTTCTTCAATCTGCGCAAGGCCAAGTCCAATATCGGCGCCATCGAGGAAGGCGATCTCACTCCCGCCCATACCGCCAAGCTGGCGGACCAGCTGGGCGTGACAGAGCGCGAGGTCACCGACATGAACCGGCGCCTGTCGGGACCGGATTCGTCCCTGAACGCGCCGCTGCGCAGTGAATCCGAAAATGAATGGCAGGACTGGCTGGCCGACGACACCATGGACCAGGAAACCCGCCTGGCGGAGCGCGAGGAGCTGGGCGACCGGCATGCCCTGCTGTCCAACGCCATGGATACACTGACCGAGCGCGAACGCGACATCATCCAGGCGCGGCGGCTGCAGGAAGACCCGGCCACCCTGGAAGACCTTTCGCAGAAATATGGCGTCAGCCGCGAACGGGTGCGCCAGATCGAAGTGCGCGCGTTCGAGAAGCTGCAAAAGGCGATGGCTGGCGCGGCCGCCTAGACTATTTTTGAGTCCGGGGTGCGGTCTGGCGTGTTGCCCAGCGGCTCATCTTCCTCGTCCAGACCTTCCCGGGGGTCGGAATCAACGATGCCTTCGTCAAACAGCGCCATGCCGTCTTCCAGATAGTCGCCCAGAAGCGGCAGGCCGATGAGATATTCGGCGGCGCGGCGGCCATGCTCGCTGCGGGCGGTGGAAAGCGCTTCGCCCCATTCTTCCAGGTCATAGGTGCCGCGGCCCAGCCAGGCCAGCGCGATCAGTTCGGCGCGCTCGTCTTCGTTCAAGGCGCGAATGGCGGCGGCCAGCTCCTCGCGGGTGGCGTCGCCGCTCTTGTCTTCCAGGATATCGGTGTCGTCGTCATCGGACGGATTGGAGCCGGAGTCCGGATCGCTGTCGCCTTCCTTGACGTCAAACTCCCGCGCCCGTTCGATGATGAAGGCCAATTTGTCGGTGGAAATGTCCAGGCTGGGCGATTCCGGGGTTTTGGCGGCGCGCAGCATAGGGGTCACCTTGTCATTGCCGAACAAAAACGCGCGGGAACCGGGCCTGTTCCGTGTTGACTGGAAAGCCCCCCTACCCTATATCGGCGGCGGGCCACGCTCCCCCAACGGAGCGCTATCATTCTGGAAGGAATGAGTCGCGATGACTGATGTTGCAAAACCGGCTGTGCGTCCCGCGCGGCCTTTTTTTTCGTCCGGACCCTGCGCCAAGCGCCCCGGATGGACCCCTGAAGCCCTGAAGAATGCGCTGGTGGGACGCTCCCACCGCTCCAAGCCCGGCAAGGCCCGGCTGAAGGATGCGATTGACCGGACGCGCAAGATTCTGGGCATTCCCGCCGAGTACCGCATCGGCATCGTGCCCGCCTCCGACACCGGCGCGATGGAGATGGCGATGTGGTCCATGCTGGGCCCGCGTGAGATCGACATTTTCGCCTGGGAAAGCTTCGGCGAGGATTGGGTCACCGACACGGTCAAGCAACTCAAATTGAAGGCCGAGGTGCACAAGGCCGGTTACGGCAAGCTGCCGGAAATGAAAGCCGCCAAGGATCGCGATGCGGTGTTCCTGTGGAACGGTACCACCTCGGGTGTGAAAGTCCCCAATGGCGACTGGATCGCCGCCGACCGCGAAGGCATCACCATCTGCGACGCCACCAGCGCGGCTTTCGCCATGGAACTGCCCTGGGATAAGCTGGATGTCACCACCTTTTCCTGGCAGAAAGTGCTGGGCGGCGAAGCCGCGCACGGCATCCTGGTGCTGTCGCCGCGCGCAGTGGCACGGCTTGAGAGCTACACCCCCGCCTGGCCGCTGCCGAAAATCTTCCGCATGACCAAGGGCGGCAAGATCACCGACGGGCTGTTCGAAGGCGAGACCATCAATACGCCTTCCATGATTGCGGTCGAGGATTATCTCGACGCCCTCACCTGGGCCGAAAGCGTGGGCGGGTTGAAGGGCCTGATCGCGCGCTCCAACGCCAACACCAAGGCCCTCGCCGACTGGATCGCCAAACCTGGCTGGGCGGCCTTCCTGGCGGAAAACGAGACCATCCGTTCCAACACCTCGGTGTGCCTGAAGATCACCGATCCCTGGTTCGCAGACCTCAGCGACGACGCCAAGGCCGAAGCCGCCAAGAAGATCGCCTCCGCCCTGGAGAAAGAAGGCGTGGCGCTGGACGTGGCGGGCTATCGCGCCGCACCGCCGGGCCTGCGCATCTGGTGCGGCGCGACGGTGGACGAAGCGGATATCAAGGCGCTGACGCCCTGGCTCGACTGGGCCTTCGCCCAGGTCAAGGCCAGCACCTCCCAGCCCGCCTGATTTAATCCCGGCGCGCGACAGCCGCCGGGATTTTCCTTTTCCCTATTTCCGGAGACTCCCATGCCTAAGGTTCTTATCGCTGACAAGCTTTCGCCCGCCGCCGTCGCCATCTTCAAGGATCGCGGCGTCGAAGCCGACAACAAGCCGGGCATGACCAAGGAAGAATTGCTGGCCGTCGTGGACCAGTATGACGGCATTGCCATCCGCTCGGCGACCAAGATCACCGCCGACGTCATCAAGGCGGCCAAGAAGCTCAAGGTGGTGGCGCGCGCCGGCATCGGCGTGGACAATGTGGACATTCCCGCCGCCACCGCCGCCGGGGTGATCGTGATGAACAC
>Ga0182024_10024553_pt1 | contig 10700 bp, 9 predicted proteins | sample P32metaG_FD_120480 | JGI IMG/M metagenome (GOLD analysis project Ga0182024, IMG submission 120480) | Permafrost microbial communities from Stordalen Mire, Sweden - P3-2 metaG (Illumina Assembly) | ecosystem: Environmental > Terrestrial > Soil > Wetlands > Permafrost | place: Sweden: Stordalen...
GACCACCAACATGTTCGGCGACATCATCACCGACCTGGGCGGAATCTTGCAGGGAGGCATGGGCGTGGCGGCCGGCGGCAACATCAATCCCGATCCGGGCGGCGTCAGCATGTTCGAGCCGATGGGGGGGAGTGCCCCGAAATACACCGGCCAGAATGTGATCAATCCGATCGCGGCGATCAACGCCATGAGCATGTTGCTGGAGCATACGGGCCAGCCCAAAGCCGGAGCGCGCGTGATGCGAGCCATCCAAACCGTCACCGGCACGAAAATGAAAAGCCAGGCCGCCGGCAAGATGGGCTACAGCACAACGCAAGTCGGCGACTTGGTGGTCGCGGCACTGGGCGGTTAAGAGTCCGCGTGCCGTGTAGCGGAATTTGCCAAAATTCCGGGGCCTCACGCTTTCGCCGCCCTCCGAATTTTCACAAATTCGGCTACCTCGGGGGCACCGTGGATTTGCGTGCCCTTCTCAAAGCGCCCCCAGCGCATTCAACAAATCCCCCGCGTCGCGATCGCGGTCCGAAAGCGGCGCCAGGTCCCAGCGCTCTTCGATCAGCCGCAGAATCGATGTCGTGTCGTATTCCGTGTGGTCGATGTACCCCCGTTTCGCGAATGGCGAGACGACGATCGTCGGCACGCGGCTCCCCGGTCCCCAGCGGTCTTTCTTCGGCGGGGCGACGTGGTCCCAGCGGCCGCCGTTTTCGTCGTAGGCGATGATCACGACCGAGTCGTCCCAATAAGAACTCTTCTGAATCGCGCCGACCAAATCGGCGACATGCTGCTGGCCGCGCAAGACCGACGCATAACCGGGATGTTCGTCGTCTTCACCAAACGGCTTGAAGAACACGACGCTCGGCAGCGAATTGCCGGCGAGGGCGGCCATCAGGTCTTTCTCGTCTTTCAGATGCTCCTTCTTGGCAGCCGTGCCGTCGGCGTAGTTGGCGAAATAGATGAACGGCTGATGATGAATTTCGAACAGGCCGTTGAATTTCGGATCGGGATCGCCGGCCATCGCCCGGTCCCAGCCGCCGGCATACCAGGCCCAGGAAATGTGTTTCTCGCTGAGCCGATCGCCGATCGTCGGAAAAGTTTGATTGGGGAGCAATTGATCGGGCTTGGCGATGCTCGTGTCGTGCCCCTCTTTGTCATGGTAATGGGGCAGATTGACCGAGAGCATAGTGTTGACGGCGTAGCCGTCGGGCGTCAACTGAGCGTCTTTCAAATGCGCCGCATCGGGATTCGAGAGGAGCGAGGCCGGCGCGCCGGGATACTTCGGCGAGGCCGCGGCGATCAGCCAAAAGTGGTTCAAGAATGAGCCGCCAAAGGCCGCGTGGAAAAAGTGATCGCACAACGTGTATTGCTTCGCAAGCTTTCCCTCGGGCAAATCGCTCGCATCGTAATAGCTCATGGTCAGGCCGGCGGCGTCGGTCCAGGCAACGAACCGATCCATCTTCCCGCCGTCGATTTGCAACTGCTCGTGGTAAAAGCGGTGGATCAGATCGCCGGTCCGATCCTCGGGCCGAACGAACTGCGCCAGATCGAACGGCCCATTCGGCAGATCGTCGGGAAAGCGCGAATCGGTCGCTTCCATCGACGATTTCTTGGCAGTGTCGATCGGCCGCGGCAATTTTTTATACGGAACACCCTGCTTATCGACCTGCCGGGCCGCGGCACCGGCGTTGGCAATACCATCGGCGCCGAGGAATCTTCCATACAGCCCGTCGAAGCTCCAATTTTCCTGATAGATGACGATGATGTGGTTGACGCGCCTGCGGAATAGTTCGAGCTGTTGCGCGGAATTGGCATCCTGCGTCGGGTCTTTGGCGGCGGACGTAGTGCAATTCGATAGGCAAATCAACAACGCCAATGCGGCCGCGGCGCGCGGATATTTTTCCATTGGATTTATGGCCATAGTGGAGGACGGCGCGAGGCTTCGCGCCGGACACAACGAAGAAGCCCAGGGAAGGCGGACGAAGCGTCTCTATTCGAAAAGACCGCTGGCCGCCTTCCCTGGGCTTGGGTGCGCGTTGGGGGAAGTGAACCGAAACTATTTCGCCGCCGCGGCGTAGCGCTCGGCAACGTGGTCCCAATCGATCACGTTGTAGAACGCGGCGACGTATTCCGCTCGGCGATTCTGATACTTCAGGTAGTAGGCATGTTCCCACACGTCGATCCCAAGGATCGGCGTGTTGCCTTCCATCAGCGGGCTATCTTGATTCGCCGTACTGCCGATCGTCAACTTGCCGGTCTTGCTATCGATATAAAGCCAAGCCCAACCGCTGCCAAAGCGGCCCATCGCGGTCGGCGTGAAATGTTCGGTGAACTTTTCGAAGCCGCCCAAGTCGGCGTCGATGGCCGCAGCCAGCTTCCCGGCCGGCTTGCCCCCTTTTCCCTTGCCCATCAACGTCCAAAACATCGAGTGATTGGCATGTCCACCGCCGTTGTTGCGCACCACGGTCCGAACCTTTTCGGGCACCTTGTCGAGGTGGGCAATCAACTGTTCGACCGGCTCATCGCCCAAGCCGGTCCCTTCGAGGGCTTTATTCAGATTGGTGACGTATGCGGCGTGGTGCTTGTCGTGGTGGATTTCCATCGTCTTCTGGTCGATGTACGGTTCCAGAGCATCATACGCGTAAGGTAGAGGTGGCAGAGTGTAAGCCATAACTCAACTCCTTTTTCCGGGTAGGTGATTTGTTGGTGGGCTGCGGCGCGCAGCATACCTTATCGACGGGCGGTTGACAATCGGCCGGGACTCGCGACTTCTCCACCGATTTTCTACCGCCGCTCGTCCTTGTTCAGAAGCCACGGCACCAGCATGTGCGTCGCGCGGCGTAGAACATTTTCGTTATCACCCACCGGGCCATGATCTTCCGTGGCCATCAGATACGACCGCAGGCTGTTCAAGACGCGACGGGCACGGTCCACCGCGCCGGCTCGTCGGCGGTCGCGATTGCGTTTGGGCCGAACGACGACGTGAATCCGAGTTCGCGTCACCGTGCCGCCCGAATTGCCCGAGGCGTTCGCGCCGCGAACCTGTTCCTCGGCAAACGACAGTTCCATCAGCAGCGGAGTGGCTCGATCCGTGGTGCGACGCGTCATGCTGACGGGTCCCCCTTGGATCAAGATGCAAATGCGACTGTCTTCGATGGTCTCGACGTGAGCCGGCTGATCGGCTACGAATCCGCGCAGCTTTTCAATCGTCACCTTGAGTGGAACCGCGGCAATCAAGTTTTGTTCCAGTAGCGCTTCGGCCACCGACGTTTGCCAGAATTGCCACCAACGTCGCGTGGGCTGTTCCGCCGCATCGCCGCCGGCGCCGAGTTGCACGACCAGATTTCGCCCCGCTCCCTTGGCCGAAAGCAGCGCTCGGTCGGCCCGATTGAGCAGGGTCGCGGAGGTGTCGCCGGACTGGGTTTGCGTCACGCCGAAGCTGGCGGTAACCGGCCGCCCGCCGGTTACTGGCTGCGGCAGCGCCGCGAACGATCGGCGGACCGCTTCCGCACGATCAAACGCGGTCGCCACGTTGCAATCGGCGCAGAGCATGACGAATTCTTCGCCGCCATACCGGGCCACCAGATCGCCGCTTCGGCATGAGACCTTGAGCAATTGCGCGAAGCTGCGAATCACTTCGTCGCCGGCCGGATGGCCCCAGGTGTCGTTCACGTGCTTGAAACGATCGATGTCGCAAATAATCAGGCTGCAAGGCAAACCGCGCTGCGAATGCGCCTCGATGAAGAGGCCCTGCACGCGGTCGAACTCCGCGCGATTGGCCAGTTGGGTCAACGGATCGCGGATCGCTTTTTCGTGCAGCGCCTGGCAGCGTTCTTCCAGCGACGTTTCCGGCGAGGCATCGTGCAGCAGAAGCGTGACGCCGTGCAGTGTTCCGTCGGTCGAGGCCACGGGAATGATGTGGGCGTCGATCGATACGTCGTGCTCGTTGCGTCCGCGGATGATTAGCCGCAGGCGCGATTGCACGCCGGTTTGCAGCGCGTGGGCGACGGGGCATTCCGTGTCGCTCGATCGGTTGCCGTTCTGGTCCCGCATCTGCAGCAGGCTCGGCGCGAAATGGCGGTGAAGAATGCCGGCCGCGTCGATTCCCGTCAAGCGCTCGGCGCCGCGATTCCACAGCGTAATTTGCAAATCGCCGTCGAGAAATGCCACGCCGTCGTACATATTGTCCAGCAGTTTCTGCTGATACAGATTCTCTTCGGTCGCCAGGTTGAGCCCGCTCTCGGGCATCGACGGTCGCCAACTGGCAATGGCGGCGGCGGGATCGAGCGATTGCAACCAGCGGGCGGCCATCCGCCGGTGCAACCGCTTCATGTCGTGTTCCTGCAGATCAGCGAAGCAGGCGACCAGCCGCGGATCGAATTGCGTGCCGGCCGCGCCCAATAGCTCTTTGACGGCCCGTTCGTGCGACAGCGCCGGCCGATAGACCTGACTGCTCGTCATCGAATCGAAGGCGTCCATGATGGCGATCAATCGGGCGCCGACCGGAATCTGCTCGCCTGCCGCCTTGCCATCCGACCGGCTACCATCGTACCAAACGGAGCAGTGATCCACGATGTTCAACACTTCCGGCGAGGCGGAACATGCCGCCAGCACCTCGTGCGTCATCGCGCGGAACCGCTCCATCATCACCGCTTCTTCGCTGGTCAACGGACCCGGCTTGAGCAGCACGCGGTCGGGCACGCCGATCTTGCCGACGTCGTGCAACAGCGCCGCCACTTCGATTGCATCGCGAGTCGCCTCGGGGAGACTCAGCGCGGTGGCCCAAGCCGAGCAGCCGAGCGCCACCCGCAAGGAATGGCTGGCCGTCGGCGTATGTTTGCAGCGCAGCGCCAAATACAAACTGCCGGCCACGCCCAGCCGAGCCTGCACCAGGTAGTTTTCGATGGCCGAACCGGCGTCGCCCTCCATGGCGCCTTTGGAACCGGGCTGATCGAGTCGCTCGAGCAGAGAATTCAGCTCGGTCAGACGCTGATCGATTCGCTGATTCGAATCGGCAGAGGAATCGGCGGTGGAAGTCGCGGTGGTGACAAGTGGCGGTGCCACCGCCGCGGGATGCGGCGTGAGATCGGCAAGATCAGCGGGATGGTTCATGGGAGCTATGACATCGATGCGCAGGATCAGCGGCCAGCCGCGCCGGGTCACCCTGGCTCCGGAGCCGGGCAAACAATCGGCCGTAATAAGCAAGCCTAGGTTACGGTTCAAGGCAGGTCCAACGCATCGAATCCCGGGGATTTTCCGAGAGCGCGGAAGAATCGAGTCGCGCCGGTCGTGGGGATTGTGGGAGGGCCGGGTGAAAATGGCCAGCGAAGTCGGCCAGAGGCGCCGCACCAAAACGCGCGAAACCGCAAGCGGTGCTCCGACGCTCGCTTGCGGCCAGCGCGCGTGCTGAGCAGCCCCGCGACGGCCGCTACGGCGAAACGTCGCTGCGCACGATCACCGCATCGTTGACATGGCACCCTGCCGCCGCCTTGCCATCGTCGTTCGTAAAGATGTCGTCCGTCGAGCCTTCCAGATGGCACGACTTCAAGAACACGACATGCCCATCTTCCAGCAGCACATTGTGCCCTTTGCCCGAATGATTCGGGCTCGAAGCGCAATCCTCCGACGGCTCGTCGGCCACCAAGGCGAAAGTGTCGCGATACAAGTTGCGGGTCGGACGGTAGATGCCCGCCTGCCGGTAACCGAGTGCGTAGCCATAGCTGCCCCCCATGCAACGATGCAATCGCGCCAACTGATCGCCGCTCGCCGCTTGGAGTTCGGCGACGGTTGGAATTCGCAAGGAAGCATCGTCGGCAAGCTGCGACGCGGGGCAGATGAACGTGCGGGGATCGGTCACGTAGCCGCCGGCCAATAGCGTGGGAGCATAAATTCCCCCTGCCGCCAAGCTGCCAGTTTCCGCCACCCGCGGAAAAAATCCGTTTTGATGTTCGCTGTATTGCGTCATCGCCAATCCAACTTCGCGCAGATTGTTGGCGCAGGCCATCACTCGTGCATTGGAACGGCTGATATTGAGCAACGGAAAAACCAGCCCAGCCCCAGCCAGGCAGATCGCCAAGGCGATGGCGATATCGACGAACCGCCAAGGGTGCGTCGCCACCGTCAGCGGTTCGCGGGCCGCCTCGCCTCGCCACTTGCGCTTGCCGACGGGTTCGAGTTCCGCGCGATTGCCGGTGTCCGGCGCGGTGTCGGTGATCGATTGCTCATGTTGAGCGATGAACTGCAAGGTGCGATTGGCAAGCCCCGGCGGCGGTTGGTAATCCAATCCGGTATCGTTCAGAAGTTCCAACTGGCGGCGCACCCTCCGCAACTCTTCCCTCAACAAAGGATCTCGCCGTAGCGAATCCTCGATGGCGAGTCGCTCGTCGAGCTCCAGCGCATCGGCTAAATAACCGAGCAGATCGTGTTGGTTTGGATTAGTCATGTTCGACGCACCGCGTTTGGTTCCAATCTTCGTTGAGCTTTTCGACAGCCGCATGGAGGCGGCTCTTCACCGTGCCGACCGGAATCCCCAGCGCCTCGGCCGCCTCGCGGTATTTCAGTCCTTGGTAGGAAACCAGCAATACGACTTTCCGCAACGTCTCGGGCAAGCGGCGGACCGCTGCCCGAGCCCAATGTCGCTGTTCCTGTTTGAGTAAATTGGCATCGGCCTCCGGTTCCCGGCTGACCAACGCATCGGCCAGCGATCCACTTTCGCTCCCGTCGGCCAAATTTCCTCGGCGATCGAGACTCGGCAGCCGGTGACGGCGATTGCGGCGTTGCGCATCGATGGCCTGATTGGTGGCAACCGTATATAGCCAGGGCCGAAATTTTCGCCCTTCCTCGAATTGCCCACACTTCAGATGAACCTGAAGAAAGGTGGCCTGGAAGGCGTCTTCCGCCATCGCGGCATCGACCAAATATCGCCGCAAATAGCTGTACAACTCCCGTTCGTAGCGATGCACCAACTCCTCAAACGCCGCGGCATCCGCCTTCGACCGATAGTCCAAGAGCAACCGTTCGTCGCTCCTTTCCGACCGGGCCGGGCAGGCAACCGCCATCACTCGCTCGGGTTCGGAGGCAAAGGCCATAAATCAGTACGGAACAGCCATCAGGATGGTTCAACGCGGAATGCCGCAAGATAGGTCGGCATCAACCAACCATTATACCGCTTACCGGCGATCATTCAGCCGGCGGGCGGCGAATTTTCCGGCACTGCGACCGTCCAAGCCCCGGGAAGGCGGCCAAAGACTCTTCCAATTGCAAACTCGTGGGCCGCCTTCCCTGGGCTTCGCCGCGACCATGAGGTTCGTTGACACTCGCCCGGAAGCGGATTTAGAATCGCCCCGGCATTGAAAAAAATCCTTTCTTAGCCGGGGAAAGCACTCGGGGTCTGGCTCATTTTTCGGCCCGTCGCGGCATGAACTACTGGGGCCCGTTACGCCGAAAAATGTGCCTGACCCCTTATTCACCATTAGCCGAGGAAACTTATGATGGCAGAGCAGCCGGGCGGACGCGTCGATTCCGTGATGCAAGAAGAGCGATTGTTTCCGCCATCGCCCGAATTCGCTGCCAAAGCCCATATCGGGTCGATGGCCGATTACGAAAAAATGTGGGCCGATGCCGCCGCCGACATCGAAGGATTTTGGGGCAAGCAGGCCGCCGAGTTGCATTGGTTCAAGCCCTACACCAAAGTCCTCGAATGGAACGAGCCGTTTGCAAAGTGGTTCGTCGGCGGTCAAACCAACGCTTCCTACAACTGCCTCGACGCCCATCTCGGCACGCCCACGCAAAACAAGGCTGCCCTCCTTTGGGAAGGCGAGCCGGGCGAAGAGCGAACGCTCACCTACCAGCAATTGCACCGCGAAGTCTGCAAATTCGCCAACGTGCTGCTGAAACTCGGCATCCAGCAGGGCGACGTCGTGTCGATCTACATGCCGATGGTGCCCGAGTTGGCGATCGCCATGCTGGCCTGCGCTCGAATCGGCGCGATTCACTCGGTCATCTTCGGCGGATTCTCCAGCGAAGCGATCGCCGATCGCAACAACGACGCCAAAGCAAAACTCGTCATCACGGCCGACGCCGGCTGGCGTCGCGGCCAGCAGGTGCCGCTGAAGAAGAATGTCGACGTGGCGCTCGCGAAATCACCGACCGTGAAGAACTGCATCGTCTTGCGCCGCACCGGCACGGAGGTCCATTTTCAAGATGGCCGAGATCACTGGTGGCACGATCTGATGAACGAGGTCGATGCTCATTGCCCCGCTGCGCCGCTCGATAGCGAAACGCCTCTCTACATCCTCTACACCAGCGGTTCGACCGGCAAGCCGAAGGGAATCAAGCACACGACGGCCGGCTATCAGCTTTTCGTGAAGAAAACATTTCAATGGGTATTCGATCATCGCGATGAAGATGTGTTTTGGTGTACGGCCGATTGCGGCTGGGTGACCGGGCATAGCTACGTCGTCTACGGCCCGCTGTCGGCCGGAGCGACGGTGCTGATGTATGAAGGGGCGCCCAACTGGCCCGACGAAGGCCGCTTCTGGCGATTGATCGAAAAATATCGCGTCAGCATTTTTTACACCGCGCCGACTGCCATCCGCTCGTTCGTCAAATGGGGCGATCACTGGGTCGACGCTTGCGATTTGTCGAGCCTGCGCGTGCTCGGCACGGTCGGCGAAGGAATCAATCCCGAGGCCTGGATGTGGTATCACCGCAAGATCGGCGCCGAGCGCTGCCCGATCGTCGACACCTGGTGGCAAACCGAAACAGGCGGAATCATGATGAGCCCGCTGCCGGGAGCCATTCCCACCAAGCCGGGAAGCTGCACCAAGCCGCTGCCGGGCATCGTGCCGGCGATCGTCGATGAAACTGGCCAACCCGTTCAGCAAGGGCACGGCGGCTGGCTGGTCATCACGAAACCTTGGCCCGGGATGCTGCGCGGCATCTGGGGCGACGACGCTCGCTACAAGGAAACGTATTGGAGCAAGGTGCCTCACATGTATCTGGCCGGCGACGCCTGCCGCCAGGATGCCGACGGCTACTACTGGATCATGGGCCGAATCGACGACGTGCTGAACGTGGCCGGGCATCGGCTGAGCACGATCGAAATCGAAAGCGCGCTGGTCAGCCATCCGGCGGTGGCGGAAGCCGCGGCAGTCGGCCGGCCGCACGACGTGAAAGGCGAGGCCGTGGCGGTGTTCGTCGTGCTCAAGTCGGCCCATCCGAGCGAAGATTTGCGCGAGGAACTGAAGCGGCACGTCCGCAAGGAAATCGGCGCGCTAGCCCAGCCCGACGACATCCGCTTCACGAATGCGTTGCCAAAAACCCGCAGCGGCAAAATCATGCGCCGCTTATTGCGCGACATCGCCAGCGGCAAAGAAACCGTCGGCGATACGACGACACTGGAGGACTACGGCGTGCTGGCGAAACTGCGGAGCGATGAAGAATGACGAGCACAAAAACCCTTCGCCCAATCAACTTGACTGCTGGTCAACTTCGGATTATTATAATTATGTGGATTTTGTGGGGCAGTTATTATGACGCATCCACGGCTTCTAGAATGTTCGTTTCTGATTCCTCTCGTGCGCGACTCGCATCTTTCGGATGGTCAGCCCCATGATCCCGATCTATGGGAGTGGCTGGACGATGAGGTGCTGTGGCGTTTTGGAGGCCGCACATTGGACCTGGGACGTTTCGAGGGATTTTATCTCGATCCGGACACCGGCGAAAAGGTGTTCGACGTTTCACGGAAGTATGTCGTTGCAGTGCCCGAGGATCGGCTCGACGAGTTGCGGGCGTTGTTATCGGTCGCGAGTTTTTCGTTTGCGCAGAAGTGCATCTATTTGAGCATTGCCGGCCAAGTCGAGTTTATCGAGGGTCCAAGTCATGGCCAGAGAGAATAGCTATACGGACCGTAAGGGTCGTGTGTACGGGCTTGCGACATTGGCGGCAGATGAATTGGAGTTAATTTGCCGCCTGCAAACCTATTCGAAGTCGCATCCCGATTGGACCAAATACAGCAACTATTGGATGCCGGAGTTGACGAAGTTCGGCGATAGCCGGGGCATCACTCGACGCGAACTGACCGAGACTGCGGCTTATCGAATCGCTCAGGACCTCGGAAGTCGACTTGCGATTGCCCAAGGGTACGCGCGGCCTTCCGACTACCGCAGCGAACTCGAAACTCTCATTCACACGAAGTTTCGCACCCAGCGCGAATTCTGCAACGCGACGGGGCTCTCCGAAGACATGCTCAGCCACGTGCTGGCCAAGCGCAAGAATCTGTCGATGGATGCGTTAACCGAGGCCCTGGCCCAAATCGGCTATACGATCCACATCACACCGATGTCGGAGATGAATTGACGCGGGCGAAAGGCCGAACGCCCCTCGCACGAAGCAAGCGGTCGCGGACCGCTGTCCGATCCGCATCCTCAGATGGAGGCACGGAATATGCCGGGCCACGACACGTATACCACGTACAGGGGTAAAACATTCGATCTCACGGCCCTCGAAGCCGATGAGCGCGAACTCATCGAAAGGCTGCAGGATTACGCGGCGAGCGCAGCCAATTGGTACGACTACCAAAACTTGTAAGCGTTCACGGATTTTTGGGTAAATCGGTATTCGAGGTTTTGGCGGTGATCGGGTAACTTGGCGGCGCTATGACGCAGCCCGCCGACAAGCCGTGCCCGAATTGCGAAGTCCTTCAGCGA
>Ga0182024_10024554_pt1 | contig 10700 bp, 8 predicted proteins | sample P32metaG_FD_120480 | JGI IMG/M metagenome (GOLD analysis project Ga0182024, IMG submission 120480) | Permafrost microbial communities from Stordalen Mire, Sweden - P3-2 metaG (Illumina Assembly) | ecosystem: Environmental > Terrestrial > Soil > Wetlands > Permafrost | place: Sweden: Stordalen...
GCCGTCGCTCTATCGTTTACTGCCGCGCGGAGGGCGCGAAGGAACGCTCGCCGATTACGATTTCACGACCGCGCTTGGCCGGGTTCGAGCTAAGAGCGGACACCTTTCGAATGTCGCGTCGCTTGCCGGCTACGCCACGACTACGCACCACGGCCGCGTTGCATTCGCATTTCTGATCGACGGATCTCCCGCCGATCCCGATGCCGCCATCGTTCGCGCCGTCGACCGTCTGGTCGAGTACTAGGAAAGGCCTTCATTCGAGTGTTCGACGAGTCTCTGCTTTTCCGATTGCTGGATCGTGCGTTGCAGCACGGCGGCGAATATGCCGACGTCTTCTGCGAGCGGCGTAGAACGGTGAGCTACCGGCTCCAAGACGGCCGGGTCCACGACGCCACATACGGCGTGACGCTCGGCGTCGGCGTACGCGTGGTCGTGGGCGAATCGGCCGGCTTCGCAAGCTCCGACGATCTAAGCACCGAGACATTGATGGAGGCCGCCGACTCAGCTGCGCTGATCGCTCGGACCGCGCCCTCGGGGAAAACCGCGGCCGCCGGACTTCGCAGCGAGAACGTGCCGAAGCTCTACGATTGCGACCCTGTTACGGCAATCGAGGGCGCGCGCTATGCCGCTCTGCTGGAACGCGCGGATCGCTCGGCGCGCCGCTACGATCCTCGCATCGTCGCCGTGAACGCGCAGGTCGTCGACGAGCTGCAAGAAGTATGGATTGCCACGAGCGAAGGGCGAATCGTACGGGATTGCCGTCCTCTCGTTACGCTCGGCATTCAAGCCGTGGCGACCGCCAAAAAAGAGCGCAGCTCCGGATACGTCGGCGACGGCGGCCGCACCTCAATTGCCTATTTCGATCGCCAAACGCCCGAGATGCTTGCCGAAGACGCCGCTCGCATTGCGACCGTCAATCTGTCGGCGGTCGCCGCCCCGGCGGGTGAGATGGAGATGATCGTCGGTGCCGGCGGCGGCGGCGTACTCCTCCACGAAGCCGTCGGCCACGGCCTCGAGAGCGATTTCAACCGGCGTGGCACGTCACTCTACAGCGGACGAGTCGGCGAACGCGTGGCGAGTGAGCTGGTGACGATTTACGATGATGGAAATTTACGCGAGGAGCGCGGCAGCCTCAACGTTGACGACGAGGGCGTGCCTGGGCAGCATAAGGTCTTAGTCGAAAATGGCGTGCTTCGCGGATACATGCAAGACACGCTCAACGCCCGCTTGATGGGGGCCCAATCGACGGGCAGCGGGCGGCGACAATCCTTCCGGTTCGCTCCGCAGCCGCGCATGTGCAACACGTACATGCCCAACGGCGAATCGACGGTCGATGAGATTGTCGCTTCAACCCAGCGCGGAATCTTCGCGAAATCCTTCGCTGGCGGCCAAGTCGAGATCGCCAAGGGAGACTTCGTTTTTATGGTTGGCGAAGGCTATCTCGTTGAGAATGGAAAGATCACCGCACCCCTTCGAAACGCGACGATCGTCGGAAATGGCCCCGACGCGATGAGAAAGGTCGTGGCGGTCGGCAACGACAGCCGTCTCGCGCGCGGCCATTACACCTGCGGTAAGGGCGGCCAGAGCGTCCCCGTGGGCGTTGGGATGCCGACCGTGAAGATTTCATCCATTACCGTCGGCGGAACGCAACATGAATGACGCCAGGGCAATCGAGTTAGCCTGCGAGGCGCTCCAACTCGCGAGCGCCGCGGGTGCGCAAACCGCCGAGGCTTCCGTCGCTATCGCGCGGCGCTTCCACGCCGAAGCGCGAGACAATGCGATTTCCAAGCTCGAAGCCTCGACCGGCAAGGCTCTCTTCATGCGCGTCTTCCGGGGTGGACGCAAGGCAACGCTGACGACCTCCGATTTTTCGCCCGACGGAATGAGCGATGCAATTCGTCGAGCGGTCGCGCAGGCGGACCAAGTCGCGGTGGACGAGTTTGCGGGTCTGCCCGAAGTTGTCGCCACCGAAGCCGTCGATCTGGCCCTTTTCGATTCCCGTATCGCCGACCGCGACGGCGCCGAGAAGCTCGACGACGCGATCAAACTCGAGCGGTTGATCCGCGAAGCCGACGCGCGCGTCGTCAACTCCAGCGGTTCCAACTATACCGACGCGATTGCGGTCACCGCTATCGCGAATACTTCCGGATTTTCGGCCGTCTATAGTTGGACGCGCGCGGGGCGCTCGACCGGCCCCGTCGCCCTCGACGGCGGCGTCAAACGAATCGCACACTATGGGACTGCCGGACGATATCTCGGCGACTTGGAGGCGCCGGCAAGCGTGGCGACGACGGCGGTGCGCCGAGCCGTCGATCTCTTCGGCGCCCGAAAGCCGCCGACGATGCGCGTGCCCGTGATTTTCGAACGCGATGTGGCTGCCACGTTTCTCGACGACATCTTTGCGGCGGCTTCCGCCGGCAATGTGGCGATTGATAACTCTTGGCTGACAGAGCGGACGGGAAGCCGCGTTGGCAGCGACCTGGTTACGATCGTGGACGACGGACGACTCGTCGGAAAGCTCGGAAGCTCACCTTTCGACGGTGAAGGGGTTCCAACGCAGCGCACGCCGGTTTTTGAGCGCGGAACGCTGCGAACGTTCCTCTACGACACGTACTATGGGCGTAAACTCGGTGCCGCCAGCACCGGCAACTCGACCGGTGGCGGCATCGGGCCGAACAATTTTTACCTCGAACCGGGAGCGATGTCGCTTGCCGAGCTGATCGCGGCGACCCCGCTTGGCGTGCTGGTGCTGGATACGATCGGCTTCGCGACCGAGCATGCCTCGGGCACGTATAGCCGGGGTGCGCGGGGCTTCTTCATCGAGAACGGCGAACTCGCCTATCCCATCGATGAGTTTACCGTTGCCGGACAATACGTGGACATGCTTGCGAACATCGATTCGGTCGCGAACGACCTGCAGTTCGACGCGGCCGTCGTTTCGCCGTCGTTTCGCGTCGCCGAGCTTATGGTGAGTGGTAACTAAGATAGCATGACGCAGGCGATCAGCTTAACGCTCGTCTTACGGATCGAGACGCCCAACGAGCCGGGCGCGTTCGGTATGCTTGCCAATGCGATCGGCGATGCCGGGGGAGCCATCAGCGCCGTCGACATGCACACGGTCGCCCGGTCGCGTGTCGTTCGCGACGTGACGATCGGCGTCGCCTCCGACACCGTTGCCGACGAAGTACGCAAAGCGGTCGAAGCGATCGACGGCGCGCGAATCATCTTCGCCGCCGACTCGACCTTTCTCGCGCATATCGGCGGCAAGATTCGCATCGAGCCGAAGATCGCGATCAAGACGCGGCAGGACCTTTCTACGGTCTATACACCCGGCGTCGCGCGAGTCTCGATGGCCATCGCCGCCGATCCCAGCAAAGCCTTCCAACTAACGATCAAACGCAACACCGTGGCGATTGTCACCGATGGCACGGCCGTGCTCGGCTTGGGCGATATCGGGCCGCTCGGAGCGCTGCCGGTCATGGAAGGCAAAGCGATGCTCTTTAAGCAGTTCGCCGACATCGACGCTTTCCCAATCTGTCTCGACACCAAGAACGTCGACGAAATCGTTGAGACGGTCGCGCGTATCGCGCCGGTGTTCGGGGGAATCAATCTCGAAGACATCAGCGCTCCGCGCTGTTTTGAGATCGAAAATCGCTTGATCGAAGCGCTCGATATTCCGGTCATGCACGACGACCAGCACGGCACGGCGGTCGTCATTCTTGCCGCCCTGATCAACTCCGCGCGCGTCGTCGGCAAGCGCTTAGAGGATCTGCAAGTCGTCGTTTCGGGAAGCGGTGCCGCGGGAACCGCAACGATCAAAATGCTGCTCGGCGCGGGCGTGCGCGATGTGATCCCGGTCGATCGCGGCGGCGCGCTCAATCGCACCGACCGGTACGAGAACCCCCACTGGCGCTGGCTGGCCGAGCATTGCAATCTGGAGAACCGCCGCGGATCGTTGCGCGAGGTATTGGCCGGCGTGGACGTCTTTATCGGAGTCTCCGCCCCGGGCATCTTACAACCCGAGCATATCGCGAGCATGGGGCGCGATCCAATCGTTTTCGCGATGGCCAACCCGAATCCGGAGATCATGCCCGACGTCGCCGCTCCGGTAGCGGCGGTCATTGCGACCGGACGCTCCGATTTCCCCAATCAGGTGAACAATCTGCTCGCCTTTCCCGGAATTTTTCGCGGTGCTCTCGACGTTCGTGCCGCGCGCATCACCGAGCGAATGAAGCTCGCTGCCGCCTCCGCAATCGCCGAGATCGTTACCGAAGAAGAGCGCAACCCCGAGTACGTGATTCCTAGCGTCTTCGACGTTCGCGTCGTGGATGCGGTCGCCAAGGCCGTCGCGAACGCCGCACAAGAAGAGGGCGTCGCGCGACGCGCGCCGGGCAAGATCGAAGGAGAGGACGCTATCGGTCGCGCCTCGCGATGAGCGCGCGAGATGGAAGCCTACGCCGGCCCGAAGTAATGCGTCGTCCGCTATCCTAGGGCGCGGTCACCGAGGGAAAGATACCGTATTACGCGTCAAGCGTAATTTGCATCAAAAGGAACGCCTGAGCGGAGAATTCCGTAGGCGAGCACGAGAAGCTTTCGCATGACAGCGCCGTTGATGAGCCGCTTGTGCTTCCTGGCTACCGAAAGCCGCTCGCCAAAAAGCCGAAGAGTCGGATTGAAGCGAAGGGCCAGCATCGCCGGCAAGTAGAGAGCTTTGCGAATGCGAGCGTTGCCGGTTTTGCACATGCGAGGACGGCCGTGAACCGAAGTCCCGGACTGGCTCGCCCGTGGAGATAGTCCGGCAAACGCGGCGACAGCCTTAGCCGACTCAAAGCGATCGAGATGCGGGATCTCCGAAAGGATGGACCCGGCTGTTGTCTCGCCAATTCCAGGAATCGACGTCAGTAAATCACGACGGCGCTTGAGATCGGGATTATCATCGAAGTGCTGGCGAATCTTCCGCTCAACCTGCGCGATCTGTTCGTCGAGCGTGGCGATGACCTCCCGAATCGAGGCCGTAACGATGGTCGAATCCGATGATTGTGCGTAGACCGATTGTTGCGCTCGGGTCTTTTTGAGGTGGTCGCAATGCCGCATTAACGCTTGCAGCACGCGGATTTCCGGCGCCGGCGGGACCCATGGCTCGGGGCTCTGACTCTTACAGAAGCGCGCGATGAGTTCCGCGTCAACCGCGTCGGTCTTCGTCCGCAGCAGCTCGCTCTGCGCAAACGCCTTGATGCGAGCCGGGTTGACCACGCTGACGTGCTGGTCGAGGCCATGAAGATACAACGCGAGCGCTTCCCAATACGAGCCGGTCGCCTCCATGCAGAAGTGCACCTCGCCGGCGTGCCGATTCTTAAGCCACGTCGTTAGCTGCTCGAATCCCTTCGGAGTGTTCGGGAACACTTTCTTCGCCTCAGCGCTATCGCTGAGTAGGTGTGCATGAAACGTGTCCTTCGACAAGTCGATTCCCAGGAATGATGCCATCGAGCGTTCCTCCCATGACGGCGTCCTTTCTCGATCGACCTTGTGCATTCGAGCTGACCGACATGCGGCGCCCACGATACCGTCCGATCTCTCTGGGACGCAATAGGCAGGTCGTCTATCTATCCCGCGGGGTTCTCAACCCAAGGAGCCAATCAGCGTGACCTGCCTTACGTGCATTATACAAGGAGCCAGAGCCGCTGAAACGACGCCCCCCTCGCTGCCGCGCTGGCTATGCGGATCGGCGAGCTATGCTGGCTACGCCGCGCAGCCGCAATGCCGATCCACGCTGCGATGCCCGCCATGCAGCAAAGCTCGCAAAGCAAGCACGGCCCGCGTTCGCGAAGCCGTGCAGGGGGGCTGAAGGTGTGGGGAGTTAGTGAGGCGCGAGGCTGATGTAGACCAAAAAGGAAATCGTGGAACCGCTATCTACCTGTTCTTGCTGCCGCAACGATGGTTGGCCTCTTTGCCCGGATAGATCCCAAGTGTCCAGGCGAAGACGGAGTCGGTTTGTCCGGTCACGAGGCTCCCAAGATTGCGAAACACGCCGCCATACTTACCTTCAACCGCAACCGAGTAACAGGGCCCTACACGGTCGGTGCCACCGTCTTTCTCTCCCTCTCCGTACGCCGTATAAATGTGACCGGGAGTGAAGTCCTTACCAAAGACGCCTCCAGCTGGCGCAACTTTGCCCAACGTCATCTGCCAACCTGGATCCCATTCCAGATAGAAAACAGGTGCGATTCCTTTTAGGTTAGGCAAACCGTGATGTACGGGCTTGTCGCTCGTCATTAATGACAACTTTCCAGGTGGATGCGCGGCCGGAAAACCAATGAATCCTCCAAAGCCCTTGAACGACGGAACGCACAACTCCGTCGGCTTTTTGCTAATCGCTTCGATAACACTCGCGTATTTTGCGGTCCTTTTCTGTCCGGGGCAGACCGGTGTTGAAGCATAGAGTAGGTCCTCACCACTTGCTTCCGGCAGCACCCACGACTTGCCACGCTCGGCGTGCGTTGCGATCGCCGAGGTTTGCTGCATCGCGCCCGGCGTGCCGATCGGCGGCTGCGATCCGCCGCAGCCTGAAAGCATCGCAGTGATCGCGCATGCGCCTAGAGCGTAGCGACTAAAGCGCAACTTATTCATTGCCAGCTAAAGACAACGAGGCCGCTACCCGTCGCATTCTTCCATCCTAACCACATCTTAGAGCTAATCGCATTCGGCTCGACATACGACGAACCGCCGCCGCCGCCGCCAGAACAATAGTCGTATCCATACGTGTAATCGCCGCCAGCACCGCCGCCACCACCACCGCCGCCGAAGTATCCCCCGCCGCCGCCGCCCCCGGGGCTGCCCTCGGTAGAAAACTGGCCGGTGCCCGGACCGCCGCCGCTACCTCCGTCGCCGCGCAGTCCGGGCGCTCCAGAACCTCCGGGGAGAGAACCATGATCGCCGCTCCCGCCCGATCCGCCAGATCCGCCAGAAGTTTGCGTGCCACCCGTCCCTCCGCCGCCGCCGCAGTTTGCAGCGTGGCCGCCGGAGCCACCAATGCGACGACCTCCGCTACCGCCGCTGGCGCCGCCGTTGCCTGCGCCTCGGCCTCCTCCGCCTCCAGCGACAAAAATCCGCTTCGACGCGTGAAGCCGCCCTGTCGAACGTCAGATGCACCACCGCCGCCTAATCCCGTGCATTGGTTGTACGGTCCGCATCCTCCTGAGCCGCCGCCGTTGAAGCCACCGTTCATACCGCTGTACCCCGAAGCCGTGCCCCCTACAAAGACCGCCAGCCTTTCACCCGGCGTTACGGGAACAACAGCGTGCACGCGACCGCCACGACCGCCGTAGACGCTACCGCCGTCCCCGCCACCCCCCGCTGCCCCTCGTCCAACCACATCGATCTGCGTTACGCCAGCCGGAACTTTGAACCACTGTTTCGTGCCGGTGTAGTAGAACGATTTATGATACGGGAGCGAATCGCCATTCCCACTTGTCGCGCCCGGCGCAGCGCCGATCGGCGGCTGCGATCCGCCGCACCCTGCGAGCATTGCTGCAACGACGGAGCTGCACAGGGCATAGTGGCGAAAATCTAAGCTCTTCATCTGCCCTTATCTCCTGAAGCGTGAACACTTCAGGAGCTAGATGCGTTCTGCGCCGCGCGCTCAGCCGCCTTGGCTCGGAATACATCACAGCGCGCATTCGCAAAGCCGGGCGGACGGGCAGAGGCGCGGGGCCAATCTAGGGGAGAAAGGCCCTTATCGCTGCCGCAGGATCCTTTTGTGCTTGCGCGATCTCACCAAGTGGGTCATACGAAGCGTCCACGCTGGCTAGAGCACGGGCGTACGCCGCAGTCAGCGCATCTTTCCCGTCGATATTGACATCGGGTTTTACGCCGACGCCTGCCCAGTTTGTGCCGGTGTACGGATTGCGCGTCACCGCATCGGGCACGCTAATGCTGAGATGCTCACTCAAGAAGTAAGGCCGTGATCCCAAGCCGCTGGCGGCCCCTGCCGAAACCTGACCGATGACGAGCCCTCGATGTAAAGCCTTGATGTCGTAGGCGAACATTTCACCACCGGAAATGGTACTGTGATCGATAAGAACATAAATTGGCTTGCTGACGTAGCGCGACGCAGCCACTGTTGCGGGCGTAAAGTCGTGGACGACGACCTCTTTTCCCTGAATTCGTTGTATTGCCCCCGTTACTTCTGTGGGTTTAGCAAAGAAATAGGCGAGCAGATAGTCAACGGTGTCGGCATCTCCACCTCCATTCCCTCGGAGATCGACTATAAGCGAACTCGTTTGGCTCACGAGCTCCATCGCCGCATCGATCGTGCATTTGGCACCCGGCATGTCGGCAAACCCGCCGAGCGCGATATACCCGATGTTTCCCGGCAAGCGCGCGCTGGCACTATATCCGTATGCGACGTACTGGAAGAAACGTTGCTGTCTCGCAAGCTCAGCTGGCGTCGGCTTACGGCTCTGATTTTCATCTGACGCCTCAGAAAACCAGACAATAATGTGCTTATCCTGACCTGCTTGTTGCAGAATACTGGTCAGTGCATCGGCGAACTTCTTCTCGTCATCGATTCCGAGGAGCTCCGCCCTGTGTGCCTCTATGGCACCGCGTAGTAACGTGAATCGGTTTGCGTAGAAGTAGTTTTCGAGTGCTTGTTCGGCCCGCGCGAGAACCAGTGTACGTGTCGCCTGAGTCCAATCGGAGCTTTGCGCTGCCTGAGCTAGACTTATCGGCACGATTACCCCGAAAAGTAGACCGACGGTTAGTGCCAAACCAGCTAAGGATGGTTTATGTCGAGTCACGATAGTCTCCTCATTTTCTCAGCTTCGATGCCAGGATGGCGTCGGCTTAAAGAGTCCCGACAAGTCAGGCCTCGGGTGGAAAAACAAATGGTTGCATCAGCTTGTTATTGCGCGCGACTGTCCCTTTTATTTCGGTAATGTCGCCGTCGCTGAGTCTTGAGTCATCAAGCAAACTTATAGCTAACGACCTGGGCGAACTGCGAAAGAAGCGATCGAGCAAATAGCGAAGTGCCGGCCTCGCCGCCTCGTCACGTGCGATCATCGCGCTATATACCGTACGCGCGCCCGCACTCTTCGTGTGCAATATAGCCCTTCTGTTCGAGAGTCCTCAGCGTTGTGAGAACCGTGTTGTATGCAAGTGGCGGAGCGGAAAGGCAGCCCACGACGTTGGCGACAGTCGCCTAACCTTGGCGCCATAACACATCCATCAGGCGCAGTTCATGATCCGTGAGGACACGGGATTTCTTGCGCGACACTTCTCCTCAGCTATTACGAATCTAATAGAACTCTAGCAACGTCAAAACGTTTTGTCAACTAGATTTCTAATAGCAACGAGGTGCAAGCGCAACGGTTGCTAGGCCTTCGGGCTCAATCCAACCGGAGCAGCCAAGCCGCAATCGCGGAAGCCATTTCGGCCCAGAGCTCCGCGGCCGAGGCGGCTTTCGAGATCGCGGCTTGGGTGCTACAATCCGGCTAAGCGCGCGAGTCAGAGCATATCTGGCTCGCGATCCGTTCATGCTTAAGGGAGCACAGCACATGAGTATTTCAGATTTTGGCCGCTATGCGCTTGGCTTTTGCGCCGCGTTCGCAATACTCGCTGGCTGCGGCAGCGGAGCCCAGTCGCAACTAGCGCCGTCGGGCTCGTTCCAGCAGAGTAGTGCGCAGTCGCCGCTCGGCCAACTGCCCGAGGGCCTGGTAAATATGGCTATGAGCGGCCCCGCGCAGACCGGCGTGGTGGCGCTGCACCCGGACCACGGTCGGTCATGGATGGCTCCCGATGCGGCGACGCACGCGCTGCTTTACGTCTCCGACTACGGCGCAAATGATGTCTTCGTTTACTCGTATCCGGACGATAAGCTGGTAGGAACACTGACGGGCTTTAAGGGTGCGGACGGCATCTGCGTCGACAAGAAAGGCGACGTGTGGATCGTGAACAACAACGAGTCCCACAGTGGTGAGGACGCCGTCGAGTATAAGCACGGCGGCAAGAAACCGATCGCGACCCTGGAGATTGGCGCCGGATATGCCGTTAGGTGCTCCGTCGATCCGACGACCGGGAACCTCGCCGCGACGGTTATCGAGAGTACGGCAGCGGACCGGGCTACGTTGCTATCTTCGCGCATGCCAAAGGCACCCCAAAGACCTACACACCTCCCAATATGTCTAACCCGTATTACTGCGGTTACGACGATAAGGGCAACCTCTATGTCGACGGAACGCAGACCGGCCTCAGCACCGAATTCATACTCGCCGAACTTCCCAAGGGCAAGCCGTTCAAGGACATCACGTTGAAAGGCGGTACCATCAACTTCCCCGGCAATATCTGGTGGGACGGGAAGTACGTGGCAGTCGGCGATCAAGATTATCAGTATTACCCGGAAGTCTCGGCTATCTACCAGACCACAGGTGGTGCCGGAAAAATCGTCGGCAAGCCGACGGTGTTTGCTAGTTACGGAGACATCAGCGGATTCTCGATTTATGGGAAAACCGTTATCGGACCGGACTGGTGCATTAACGGTTGTACGGGAGGTTCTAGCGTAGGATTCTACAATTACCCGGCCATCAACAAGGATCTGCATCGCGCCGGTGAACCAATTGCGAGAAAACTCAATCTTCGACTTTTCATTGTCACCGACTTCAAGTGTAAACCTCACAATGGCTCCGTGCGTAACGTCTCAAATA
>Ga0182024_10024555_pt1 | contig 10700 bp, 4 predicted proteins | sample P32metaG_FD_120480 | JGI IMG/M metagenome (GOLD analysis project Ga0182024, IMG submission 120480) | Permafrost microbial communities from Stordalen Mire, Sweden - P3-2 metaG (Illumina Assembly) | ecosystem: Environmental > Terrestrial > Soil > Wetlands > Permafrost | place: Sweden: Stordalen...
CGGCGCCCGAACGAGTCAAGCGCTCCGCTCTTGATCAGTGATTCCAATACACGCTTGTTCATCAAGCGCAGATCTACCTTTTCGCAAAACTCCCAAAACGTAGGAAAGCCGTTGTTCTGCTCACGCGCGGCGATGATCGAATCAATGGCGTTCCGGCCCACGTTCTTGATGGCGGTAAGGCCGAAACGAATGCCGCTAGCACTGGGCGTGAAGTCCGCGCCCGAAATCTGCACATCGGGAGGCTCGACGGCGATGTCCATCTCGCGGCACTCCTTGATGTACTTGACTACGTTCTCCGGCTTGGAAATTTCCGAGCTCAGAAGCGCCGCCATAAATTCCACCGGATAATGCGTCTTGAGATAAGCGGTGTGATAAGCCAGCAGCGCATATGCCGCGGAGTGAGACTTGTTAAAGCCGTAGCCGGCAAATTGTTCCATCAGGTCGAAGATGCGGACTACCTTATCCTTCGGGTGCTTGCGCTTGATGGCTCCCTCGACAAACCGGTTGCGCTGCTTGGCCATCTCCTCGGGATTCTTCTTGCCCATGGCGCGGCGCAGCAGGTCGGCTTCGCCCAGGGAGTAGCCGGCGAGCACGTTGGCAATCTGCATCACCTGCTCCTGGTAGACGATGACGCCCAACGTCTCCTTGAGCAGGGCTTCCAGCTCAGGTAACTCGTAGCTGACGACCCTGCGGCCCCACTTGCGCTCGATGAAATCATCAATCATGCCGCCCTGGATCGGGCCCGGACGATAGAGGGCGTTGAGGGCGGTCAGATCTTCCACCGAAACTGGTTTGTACCGGCGCAGCACATCGCGCATACCGCCGGACTCGAACTGGAAAACGCCGGAGGTGAGCGCGCGATGAAAGACTTTCTCGTAGGTCTCGGCGTCGTCCAAAGGGATCAGCGACATATCAAGCGCGCTTCCGCGCTTGCGCTCGATCAGCTTCAGAGCGTCATCAATTACCGTGAGCGTGGTGAGCCCAAGAAAGTCCATCTTGAGCAAGCCCAGCTTCTCCACCGCTTTCATGTCATACGCGGTGACAATTTCATCGTTCTTGCTGCGGCAAACCGGAACCAATTCGGTGAGCGGTTGAGGCGCGATCACCACACCGGCCGCATGCAAACCGGCTCCGCGGACTAATCCCTCAAGCTTTCGGGCCGTGTCGACCAGTTCCCTCACCTGGGGTTCTTTGTCGTAGGCCTCCTGCATCTGCGGAGAATCCTGCAACGCCTTGGTGATGGTGACGCCAATGGTGGCGGGGACCATCTTGGCAATGCGGTCCACTTCACCGTAGGGCAGATCGAGCGCCCGGCCAACATCCTTAATCGCAGCGCGAGCGGCCATGGTGTTGAAGGTGATGATCTGGGCTACCTGTTCCCTGCCGTACTTGCGGGTCACGTAGTCGATCACTTCTCCGCGGCGGTTCATGCAGAAATCAATATCGATATCAGGCATGGATACGCGTTCGGGATTGAGAAACCGTTCAAAGAGAAGCGCGTTCTGGAGGGGATCGATGTCGGTGATTTCCATCGCGTAGGAAACCAGCGATCCGGCTGCTGAACCGCGGCCCGGTCCGACAGGAATGTTGACCTCGCGAGCGTACTTGATGAAGTCCCACACAATCAAAAAGTAACCGGCGAACTTCATCTGCTTGATGCAGTCGATCTCCCGTTCCAAGCGCTCTTCATAGTCGGAGATGGGCTGGCGTCGCAATCCCCGGTCACCCAAGTGACGAATGGTGGTATCGAGCCGCTTGCGAAAGCCGATCCGGCAAACCTCCGCGAAATAGCTGTCAATCGTGTGTCCAGGAGGAACAGCAAACTCAGGAAAGGGATTGATGACCTTACTCAGCTTGAACGAACAACGCTCGGCGAATTGCATGGTGCGGCTGACCACTTGCGGAGCATGGGAGAAGAGCCGTTCCATATCGGCCGCGCTCTTGACATAGAACTGATCGCTGTCGAACTTGAAGCGCTTTGGATTGTGGATGGAGTCCGCGGTTTGCACACACAGCAGCACCTCGTGCGCGTGATGATCGTCTTCGCAAAGATAATGGCTGTCGTTGGTGGCAACGAGTGGAATGTCCAGATCTTTTTCTAGGCGAAACAGGTCGGCGTGGATCTTCTTTTCCAGTTCCAATCCCTGGTCCTGAATTTCCAGAAAGAAATTTCCCCGGCCAAAAATGTCCTGGTACTGGGCGGCGGAGGCCCGGGCCTCCTCGTATTTCCCCGCCATTAAATGTCCGCACAGCTCGCCGGCCAGGCAGCCGGAAAATCCCACCAGGCCCTGCGCATGCTTGGCCAGAAAATTCTTGCTGATTCTCGGTTTCCGGTAGAAGCCATGCAGGGAGGCTTCGGAAGTAATCCGCACCAGGTTGCGGTACCCCTCCTCGTTTTCCGCTAAGACTAGTAGATGGTGATACTTATCCTTTTCCGGAGTAGCGCGATGATCCTCCTGGGGGCAAATGTAAAGCTCGCATCCCAGAATTGGCTTGATGCCCCTGGCGGTTGCGGCTTCAAAAAAATGCACCGCGCCGTAAATGTTGCCGTGGTCGGTAATAGCCACGGCTTTCTGTCCGATGCTGTCGACGTGCGCCACCAGTTTCTCGACATCGCAGGCGCCATCAAGGAGTGAATAGTCGGTGTGCAAATGCAGGTGGGTGAACTCAGCCATGGGATTAGCTCTAGTTTAGTCTGCTGAGCTGATCCCACGGCGCGAGCTGGTGTGCAGAACTGGTGCAGTTTGAGGAAAAGCGGGTTGGAATTGCTATCAGGCAGACTTCAAGAAGACGCCGAAGCCGTGCCTTAAATTATTGTTGCCGGGAACTATTACGACACCAGCAACAAAGCGTGATCAGATTGGACGCTGGCGACGTATTTTGGCCTTGGAGTCAACGAAACTCGGCCGTCGTTCGCATAGCGGAAGTCGTAGTCCATATGACACTCGCCGCAGAGCCAAAAATGTTCGACCTGAACGTGGGCCCCAATTCGACGCGTAGTACGTACCACGCGACCATTGCGAAGATAGTGAAGCTCCTTACGGCACTCCGGATTCATACATTGGGTGATCATGCCGGACCTCTCGGGTTACTGCGGTAAGCATACTCTGGTTAGGTTACTTGTGCGGTGCCCCAATGCCCCACAAGTTGTACGAAGGTACCTTCTATTTTCCACAAGGGAATCGAGATTGCCAATGTTTCCAGATCCCGTTGTGTGCCAAACCACGGTGCTTTAGGTATTTAGATGCCGCAACGGGAAAAGGAGGTCGCAGAAAGACGGCGGGTAGTGAGGGGCATGGGTGAGTTTTTTTTAATTTGTCTTTAATGCGCCATCAGGAGATTCGTCTTGCGCCGGCCGAAGCCCGGCAGAGGTAGATGTCCGCATCGATTCCCGTGATTGCACGATAGCGCGCATGGATCTCGCGGCGAAATTGGTCTGCCCTGCTCTCCTCGACCAGGTTGACAGTGCAGCCCCCGAAACCGCCGCCCGTCATGCGGGCTCCATAACAACCTGGAATGTTGGAAGCGATCTCAACCAGGGTATCCAGTTCGCTGCAGCTGGCCTCAAAGTCATCGCGGAAGCTGCGGTGTGCTTCGGCCATGAGGATTCCGAAAGCCGCCAGATCACCACGCTCGAGTGCGGACGCGGCAAGTTCCACTCGCTTGTTCTCGCTGATGATGTGGCGGCAGCGGCGAAAGACGTTTTCCGGCATCAACTGCTTGCATTCCATGAGCTGCGCTTCGGTGGCATCGCGCAGAGCCACGATCGAAGGGATGTGGCGACGCAGGATGCGCGTGCCTTCTTCCACTTCTTCGCGGCGTGCATTATATTGGCCGCCCGCATGCTCATGCTTGACCATGGAGTTGCAGATGATCAGCCGCACATGGGGAGGTATTGGCAACAGGCGATATTCGAGCGATCGGGTATCCAGCATCAAGGCATGGTCCTGCTGTCCGGCGCAGGCAATGAACTGGTCCATGATGCCGCTGCGTGCGCCAACGAAAGCATTTTCTGCGCGCTGGCAAGCGAGTGCCACGGTGGCGAGCGGCAGCGTAGCGCGGGCCAACCCCAGCAAGGCAAATGCCGTAGCTACTTCGATCGACGCCGAAGAACTGAGTCCGGCGCCCAGGGGAACATTGCCCTCGAGCGAGAGCTCAAAGGCGCCTACGCGCACTCCTTCCTGCGCCAGGCTCCACGCTACTCCCATCGGATAGTCGCTCCAGTGTTGTTTCGCGGTGGCAGGCAACGGGTCTGCCGGATACGAAACCTGTTCGTTCATGTTGTCCGAGGAGAGGACAATCCGGCCATCGGTGCGAGTGCGAATGGTGGCGATGGTGCGGAAATCTATGGCCGCAGGCATAACGAACCCGCCGCTGTAGTCAGTGTGCTCACCGATGAGATTGACGCGGCCGGGTGCCGCGCAGCGCAAAGCCGGCTCGCCCGCCGCGAAGTATCGTATCGCTACATCGTCCGAAGAGGCCATCCTAAGTCTTACCCGCTGCCGCCGTACCCAGCATTTGATTCAACAACATAGTTGCGAAAGGATCGCGACCGTAGGTCTGAAAACGGAAGGTCGTCACCAGCATACGGCCTGCACCCTGCCGCATTTCCGCCAGATAGGCACCATTCGAGTTAAGCCAGCCGTAGAAGACGCCTGCCAACACGCTTGGTGAATCCTGCTGCTGCAATCCGGCGATTATGAAGTCCGGCGTGACCGAAGCTGCCTCCCAACCCAGAATAGAACCATCGATGACCGCAGACAGAGGCTGCCATAGCGGACTGGACGATAGAACCCAGTTGAAGTTACTCACCCAGTCACCCGTCAAGTCAGATCCCGCGCGGGGCACAATACTCAATCGATTGGGCTGGGGGATGGCTTCCCGGCTTGCGGCCAGAAGCACTACGTCAGCGCCCTGGCTGAGTCTCGCGCTGGTCGCATCATCGAGCGAAGACGAGAGCCACACCGCCTTCGCGGCGCCATCCGCACTCTCTTCAACGACCGAAAAGCCATTGGCCGCGAGCGCCGCGCGCAAACCCTGCAGCTGGCTAAGGGGATCGTGGATGATCACCGCGGCCGCGGAGACCGGCTGCGGTTGGGGATAGACCGCATAGCGGTAGCGATTCTGGGCCAGGGTCACGCCGGCGGCATTCACTAGCTGCAGGCGAAGAAACTCCGGCGTCGCCGTCCCCACCTGTGCGGCTTTGAATGCGAGCGTTCCTTCCGCGGCAACCGCTCCCGGCGCAGGCGTAGTGGCCAATGGCAGCACTCCGGATTGTCCGTCGGCGCTTTGCCACTGAATGGTCGCTCCGTCAAGAACGGCACTGGAATAATGCGACACCGCGAGCGGGAGTTCCACACGGGAACCGGCAATGAAGTTGTGGGTAGCAAAGTTGGCCATCACCAGGTCGTCCTGCTGCAGCTTGCCCAACTCGTCGGCGAAGGCTTTGGGCTGTCGCCACATGCTCATCAGCCCGTTCGCTTCCCAATTCGCGTCGGTGAGCTCGGTGATGACATACCCTTGGATCGTATCCCGCTGCCGCATCTGCTCAATTTCATACTTGAGCGCCAGGTATTCATGTTCCTCCGTCGCCCGGGCAAGCGCACTGTAATCAGGATAGATACGATCGAAGCCATAGCCGTGCAGGCGGTCGAAGACTCCGTCTGGACGGGTGAGGTCGCGTCCGTTGAAGTCGCGGGGGAACCACCATGGCAGTTGGTCCCGCGGAGGCAATGGCGGTAGACCCCAGTTACCGAACTCCGAAACCAGGAGCGGCTCCTGGCCGGTGGTGATGGCGTCGCCATATGAGCTGAAGAGCCATTTCGGACGGCCGGCATACTCCTGCACCCAGCCCGCCCAGTTTGCAGCGTGGTCGGGGATGGAATAGTAGTTATGCCAGTCGGCAAAATCTGACCGCAGATGGAAGCCTCGGCAGCAGGCGCTGTCATCGGTGATCAATCTTCCCAACGGCGCGGTCAACTGCTTGAGATCGCGAAAGGTATTCAGCAACCACGCCCGCTGGTTTGCCTGGGTCGAGTCCATCCCCCACTGCTCGTTCATGATGCTCTGAATGACGATGGAGGGATGGTTCCAGTCTCGCTCCACTTCGGCGTGAAAAGTATCCACTCCTCGCTGAGCCGCTTCCGCCGTCCAATGGTAGGCGTCGCTCCACACCGGAATCTCATACCACACCAGCATGCCGGTCTCGTCCGCCGCTTGCAGATAGCGCGGATCCGGGACTTTGATATGGCAGCGCAGCATGTTCAATCCCATGGCCTTCGAGGTGAGCATCTCCTGGCGGATGAACTCGGCGGAAGGCGGGGTGTAAATACCCTCGGGGTAGAAGTCCTGGTCGAGAGCAGCCCGCATGTAGAAAGGCTTGCCGTTCAGGAAAAGATGTCCGTTGGCGCTTGTGAACTCGCGGAACCCAAAACGCGTGTGCACCACTTGCCCGCCCGCCCTGAGCTCGACTGAATACAGGTTGGGGTGGTCGCCATCCCAAAGCATGGGATGAGCCAGGTGCGTCTCGCCGCGGGCCATGGTTCCATCCACGGCAAGCTCGATCTGGGCCACGTTTGCGCCGTAGGGATCGAAGAGCACTGCCTGCAGCGGTTTTCCATTGGCGCTGCCGCCCAGCTTGGCTTCGACAATCACATCGCCGCTGTTATGAGGCGTGACGTGCACCCATGCGACATAGCGCAGGGGAACCGTTTCCAGCGTAACCGGCTGCCACAGTCCGCTGGTCTGCACGTACCAGTTCTGCTTCCCGTGCGGAATTTCGTTGTAATCCAATCTCTGTTCCAGTGGAGGGAGCGCCTTACTTTTTGCCGGACTGGGGCGCAGAACCTCCTTGGGAGGACCGGAGTTCTTCAAGGGCTGTGGCACAGGAGGCGGCATCAGTGGGTCAAAGACCCTTACCAGGATCTCGTTATTTCCCAGGTGAACCTTTCCGGTTAGATCGAAGGTGAACGGGGTGTACCCGCCTTCATGGTCGCCCACTTTCTTGCCGTTAACCCACACCTCGGCAAGGTAGTCCACGGCTCCGAAATGAATCAGTTGCCGGGTTGACGCCTGCGGCTGCGGCAAAGCAACACTGACCCGATACCAGCCTACGCCGGCATAGTCGCGCAAGTCGTCGAATTGAGAGTTCCAGGAAAGGCCGGCCCGGGCCGGGCGCCACTTCGCTGCGCGATCGACGTTGCTTATGGTGAACTGTGCCTTGGGATCAGGGCTGAACTGCCAAAGCTGATCGATGACTTGGGTTTGCGCGTGAACGCGAACCGCTGTCAGCAGCAGGAACAAAGAGGAAATTACTTCAATCGCCGTGGCCCATGAGATCTCCCTGCGCATAAAGGATGGATGCTCCCCTTGGGTGCGGCGTCATGTACTATTCGATGACGAGACTTGACCGCCCCTCGAAAGCATATAGCAACGGGAGAAATGCTTTATTCGTGGTGGCGATTTTCGCCGCGTGTTTGCGAGGCAGAGTTTCCGGACCTGCCACGGCAACTTCTCTACACTACCTTCAGGTAAGTCGAATATTGCTCTTCTCCAATGGCCGGAAAGGACCGCAGTCGTAGTGAACCGATGCTCCACTCGCTGCCATCCTTCGCGGTTCGCGTGGCGGCCAGCAGCTGCGCGCGAGTTAACGCAGGCGGCGCATCTGTAACCGCAAAAAGAACGAGAGGACCAAAAAGCAGAGCCACCGTGTCGGGATGCTGTTCATCCACCGCTTCCAGGCGCAGGGACATCGGCAACGTCAGGACAATGCGATCACCATTCTTCCAGGTACGGTGTACGCTCGCAAAAGTACCCGCCGCGATCAAGGCCGGGACTGGTTTGCCATTCACCAGGATGGACGCGCCCTCTTGAGTCCAGCCCGGTATGCGAAAGGCAATCGAGAACTCCGCATGGTGTGCGCCGGTTAAAGTGAACTGCACCTGATCCGCAAAGGGGTAGTTGCCGCTCTGGGTGAGCGAGAACGGCATCCCGTTTTGCCGCCAGCGAAGCGTGGAAGGAATGTAAAGGTTCACCAGCACTCCATCCGCACTTTGAAAATAACTGTTGATACGGTAGTCGGCAGCCACCTCCGGCAGCGTTCCCGAACAACAAGGCCACGCATTACGGTAGTAGACCTTGCTCCCTGTCATGTTGTAGTCCGAGTAATAGAAAGCGCGGCCATCCGGCTGCAATGCTTTGGCTCCCAGCACGGTGTTGTACATGACCCTTTCCATGCTGTCGCCATAGCGCGCCTCGCCGGTGACGCGCAGCAGGTAGCGGGTCAGCTTGAAATGCGCATACGATCCGCACGGTGTCTCAAAGCTGTAGTGGGTCCTGGTCAGACTCTCCCCTAGCCTGCCCGAAGTGGGACTGACAAACATCTCATCGGGCCCCCAACCCCCGGTGGCAAAGCTCTGCGTCTCCTGAATCATTTGAAACGCGTTCTTCGCCGCCGCCAGGTGCTTGGTGCTGTCGAGCGTAAGGTATGCCTGCATGGCGGAGCTAAGCGCGTTGGCATAACTGTAGGCGTGCAACCCGGCCAACACATTCTTCCCCTGGGATAGCGGGTCGAAGTAGGTATCATCCTTCAAGTAACGCACTGCCAAATCGCGATACTTTTCTCCCGCTCCCCGCGCGTAGGCGATGAACAAATTCTCCGGCAGGGTGTAGGACTCATCCCAACAGAAAGACTCATCTCCCGGAAACAAGGTATCGTGCGGCAGGGAGCACATCTGCGATCCGCGGTCCAGGGCCCTCGATGGCAGATGCGGAAGCGCGGCATCGGTAGTGCGATCGAGGATGGAAAATGCATCCTGCTGGGCACAGAATTGATGCGCGTCGACTAATCCCTGCACTAATTTGTCGTAGGTGTAAGCAGGAAAACGAAAGTGCTGGTAAAAACCCGGCCCAATTGTTTTTGAGTATCCCTCAAGCAGCCGCTCCACCTTGGCACGCTTGTCCTCCGCGCCGGTCGCCGCATACCCTCTCGCCAAGGCGGAAATCCACTGGCCAAAAGAAGAGGCAGGGGCGAAGCCGTGGTCGATGCCGTGACGATAGTCGTATCCGGCAAATTCGTCATACCAGCCGCCGAGATCGGCGCCGGGTGCCGGCATTCCGGCACGCAGCCGGAAAGGCTTGAGTAGGCTGTCTTCACTCAGACTCATCAGAACTGCCTGGGTTTCTTCAAACTGAGTTTGCTGCAGGCAAGGGGCGAACTCAACATCCCGGTAGCCGAATTCACTGAGTAGTACCGGCGGTGCAGCCAGCGCAGAGAGGGCTCGCAATCGCTTTCCGCCGATACTTGACGCGCCCGCTATGGCAGCAAGCTGCAGGAAATTACGGCGCTTCACCACGTGATCTTTACCGTCTTCTCAACATAGCCTTGGCCCGGACCGAAATCAACTTGCAGCGAGCCTAGCGACGAGCTGCCGGCCGCCGGCATCTGTGCACCCTCAACATGAAATTTGGCGCGTATATCATTCATCCGCAGCAGGATGGTCTGATGGCTGTCAGCGGGGGCCGATAGCGTCAGCGCCAGCGAGTTGAGGGCTGGCTGCTGGTTGATCACTTTCATCTTTTGTGTAGTCGCACCAGGCCCGGGTAGAGCCTGGTCGATGCCCACCTCGACCGCGGGCAGTGGAATGCGCAGCACGTTTCCAGCCGTCTTTGCACCCCGCGTGTGCGATGCCAGAACAACCTGCTGGGCAGCGGCGCCGGTCGCTCGCACCGTCAACATGGTCCCTTCGCGCGTCATCTCCAGATCAAGATCGCCGCCCCCCAAAGGAACGTGGTGCAGCGCCGCCTTATCCCACTGTGCCGGCAGGTTAGGGGTAATGGTGAGCTTGTTCGCCGCGGCGTCCCACTCCAGCCCGAAAAGGCCTCTCAGGATGGGCGAAATCACCATGGCGGAAGACCACAATTGATGCGATGTACTGCGCCCCAGCGGAGCGAAATATTGCCCCGAAAGCAACTCTGTGACGGCACCCGGATCCTGGGTCCAAGTAAGACCGGCGTTCTGCATCAGGTGGGCGTATCCGGAAAGGCTGCGTCCCTGGCGATATTCAGAAACGGAAACCCACCCGGTGAAAAGTGGCCAGACTGTGCCCTGGTGATAGCTGATCGGATCATAGAACGAGACGGTTGGACTCAGGTCGCGTGTCCCCCAATCGGTGGAGAACTCCGCAGCGGCCCAACGGTCCAGCATCGGTCCGGCGTGCTGCAGTTGGTAGCTGCCATCCCATGCAGCGACAGCGGGGTAAATGGTTGGGCTGGGGTCCGTGGTGCCATCCGCGTTGCGGCTGAAGGCATAAAACCCTCCCCCTGGAAGGAGGTATTCCTTTTCAATCGCCCCCCCGATTTTGCCGGCCCGCAGTGTTGCTTGCTGCGCGATGTCATCGTGCCCGGTGCTGCGCGCCAGAGCGGCCATCGCGGTGCTAGCCTGCTGGTCGAGCGCCGCCAGGTAGATCTCCTGGTGCGGCATGCCGGGCGGCCACGACTCGACCCATCCCGTTCCCTCGGTATTCTCGTATATGCCATCTCCGTCGGAATCGTGAGAACACTCGAAATTCCAGGTAAGCGCAAGCGCCTTCCAATGTGCCTGGACGAAGCGGATATCCCCGCTTATCTTTGCGTAGTCATGGACGGCCATCAAGAGAAGCGGATTGGCGTCCGCGGATGCGTAGGCATAAGGCAGGCTTCTC
>Ga0182024_10024556_pt1 | contig 10699 bp, 6 predicted proteins | sample P32metaG_FD_120480 | JGI IMG/M metagenome (GOLD analysis project Ga0182024, IMG submission 120480) | Permafrost microbial communities from Stordalen Mire, Sweden - P3-2 metaG (Illumina Assembly) | ecosystem: Environmental > Terrestrial > Soil > Wetlands > Permafrost | place: Sweden: Stordalen...
ATCTCACCGACACCAAAACCCTCGCGCATTTGCTCAAGTACGACTCCGTGCTCGGACGCCTCGACGAAGAAGTCCACTCCGATGCCGATTCCATTACCGTCGGCGGCAAGATGATCAAGGTTTTCGCCTCCAAGGATCCCGCGCAGCTCGATTGGAGCTCGGTCGGCGCGCAAATCGTGGTGGAATCCACCGGCAAATTCACCGACGCCCACGACGCCGCCAAGCACCTGCACGGCACAGTCAAGAAAGTCATCATCTCCGCGCCCGCCAAGAACGAGGACATCACCATCGTGCTCGGCGTCAACGAAAGCTCCTACGATGCGGCGAAGCACCACATCGTCTCCAACGCCTCCTGCACCACCAACTGTCTCGCGCCCGTGGTCAAAGTGCTGCACGAAAAGTTCGGCATTGAGAAGGGCTCCATGACCACCATTCACAGCTATACCAACGACCAGAACGTGCTCGATTTCCCGCACAAGGACCTGCGCCGCGCCCGCGCCGCCGCCCTCAACATGATCCCCACCACCACCGGCGCCGCCAAGGCCATCGCCCTGGTGATGCCCGAGCTCAAGGGCAAGCTGGACGGCTACGCCATGCGCGTCCCCACGCCCGATGTTTCGGTGGTAGATCTGGTCGTGCTGCTGGCGAAAAACACCACCGCTCAGGAAATCAACGCGGAGCTGAAATCGGCGGCCCAGGGCGAGCTCAAGGGCATTCTCGAATACACCGAAGACCCCGTGGTTTCCACCGATATGCTGCGCAACCCCAACAGCTCCATTGTCGATGCCGATCTCACCAAGGTAATTGGCGGCAATTTAGCGAAAGTAGTCGCCTGGTACGACAACGAGTGGGGATACAGTTGCCGCGTAGTCGATCTAGCCGCATACCTTCTGAAGTAGGGTGGGCCCATGGCCTGCCCTCTTCCGAGCCGCTCCGAGCGCTCGGTCTTAGTGCATCAATCCGTGATGCGAGTGAGGCTATGTTGGCCTCATCGCGGTAATGGGAGTGCCGCGGGAGATGGAGTGGCCACGGAAGATAATGGGACCGGCCACCGAGAGGTTATGGACCTGGCCAAAAAATTGGCGTAACCGGGGCCGGCCATGGCGCCGCCTCTACAATACATGCGACGGCGCACGCCGGGCGAAATGCGACGGGGAGCGCCAAGCGGCTGTAACCCCAACATAAGCGAACTAATTGTTACCTGGAGGGAACTAGTCTTAACAGTGCACGTGCAACGTCTTTTCCTCATTGCTGGACTTCTGCTGGGTCCCTGGCTTCTGTCCGGGACCCAGCAAAGTGGCTCTGTCAGGGCTGCGGACCTATTCATTCCAGGCGCCACGGTTACGGCCATTCCGGCCGTAGGACAGGCCTCCCGGCCTGTCTCTTCCGACCATCCGCCAGCAGCCGGGGTTGCTACCCCAAGCACCGCCAAAGTCGTCGCCTATACCGATGAAAGCGGCCGCTATTCGCTCGATTTGACCCCCGGCGTTTGGGACATCACCATCGAAATGTTCGGCTTCACCCCGCTGCATGAACAGGTGACTGTCGGCGCGGACCCCATTTACAAGAATTGGACGCTGGTAGTTCCGCGCATCAACGGCGCCGTACAAACCGGAGCGGCCGACCTTGTCAATCCAACCGCTGGACGGCGCGGCGGACGCGGTGGCCAGGGCGGGCGCGGCGGCCAGTTCGGACGCGGCGGACGTGGTGGCCAGGGCGGCCAAGGCGGAGATAACGCGCGGGGACCCGGCCGCGGCGCGGCCAACGGATCGACCGACACACAGGCCAACGCTCAGGCCAACACCCAGCCCGGCACGCAAGCCAACCCCCAGGCCAACGCACAACTCGCCGGGCGCGGCGGCCGCGGGCCGAACGGTCAACCAGCGCCCGCCTACCAGAATATGTCGGTCACCGCGACCGAAGCCGGCCAGCAGGATTTGGCCGCGGCGAGCGATTTCACTTCACAAGCGGATGCCAATAACGCGGATGCCAACGAATCCCTGATGGTCATCGGCAGCAGCAGCGGCGGCCTGGGCGCCGCTGCCGATGAGCAGGCCCGGCAAGACCGTTTGGCCGGACGCGGCGGCCCCGGCGGTCCTGGGGGACCGGGAGGAATCCTCGGCGCGAGTGTCGGCGAAACCGCCTTCAATAGCTCCATCAACGGCGGCTCCGATGGCCTTGGCATGGGCGCATTCGGCGCAGCCGGCGCCAACACCGGATTCGGCGCCGATACCAACGGCGGCCTCGGTGGCGGCGGTGGTGGCCGCGGCGGAGGCGGTGGTGGTGGCGGAGGAGGTGGAGGCGGCGGGGGTGGTGGTGGCGGCCGCGGCGGCGGCCGTGGAGGTGGCGGCGGAGGTGGTGGTGGCGCTGGCGGGCGGGGCGGCGCGCGCGGCGGCGCCGGTCCGTTCAATGGCCAGTTCGCCACATTCGGCAACCGGCGGCGCGACCGGCCCACCTATCACGGCTCGGTCTTCGGCACCTTCCAGAATTCGGCGTTAAACGCAGCGCCATTTGCGCTCAACGGAGAAAAAATATCCAAGCCGTCCTCGAATAACGAGTCTTACGGCTTCAACATTGGCGGCCCGCTGCGCATCCCCAAGCTGGTGGATTGGGAGCGCGCCAATTGGTATCTCAATTACACCGGCCGGCATGCCCGCAGCGCCAGCGATTCGGTTTCCACCGTGCCCACCCTCGCGGAACGCAGCGGCGATTTCTCCGGCGCGTTCGTCGGCGCAAACGCGGTCGAAATATACGACCCGCTGACTCACAACCCTTTCCCGGGAAACATCATTCCTTCATCGCGCCTGAACCCGGCCTCGGTGGCGCTGCTCCAGTATTTTCCCAATCCGCTATACAACGGATTGATTCAGAACTATTCCATTGCGCCGTCCCAGCCCAGCGCCAGCAACTCCATCTCGTTGCGGACGGTGATGCCGCTGCCTACCAATAAAGACAGCATCAATTTCAACATTCAATACAGCGGGAACGATTCGACCAGTACGACGCTCTTCGGCTTTCACGACACCAGCAGCGGTTACGGCACAAGCGCCACCGCCGGTTGGAGCCATAGCTTTAAGCCGCGGTTCAACAACAACGCTACCTTGGCTTTCAGCCGCAACGTCAGCCACGCCAATCCCTACTTCGCGAACCGTACGGACGTCGAACAGCAGCTCGGCATCGCGGGGCCGGACACCACGCCCGTCGATTGGGGCCCGCCCACTCTTTCGTTCACCAACTTCGGCAGCCTCAGCGACGGAACGTACTCGCTGAATCGCAGCCAGACCACTAATTTCACCGACACCGTCACTTACGTGGTGCGGCGCAAGCACAATTTCAGCTTCGGCTTTGGCTACCGCCGCATGCAAAATAACGCGCTCTCCTATGCCAACTCGCGCGGTTCTTTCAGCTTCAGCGGATTGCTCACCAGCGGCTTCGACGCCAACGGCCAGCCGCTCGCCAATACCGGTTTCGATCTCGCCGATTTCCTGCTCGGCTATCCGGCATCGAGCTCGTTGCGCATCGGCAACTCGAACAACTACTTCCGAGGATGGGCCACCAACGCGTACGGGCAGGACGATTTCCGCGTGGCGCCCGGTCTTACGCTGAATCTGGGACTCCGCTACGAGTATTTCGCTCCCTACACGGAGTTATACGGACACCTGGCGAATCTCGATGTCAATCCCACCCTGACGCAGGTTGCCCTGGTGACTCCCGGCGTTGCCGGACCCTACACCGGAAAATTTCCCAGCAGTCTGATCAATCCCGACGACCACAATTTCTCTCCGCGTCTGGGCTTCGCGTGGAAGCCTTCGCAGAAACACAGCCGAGTCATCCGCGGCGGCTACAGCATTTTCTTCAGCGGTTCGCCGTATAGCCAGATCGCCGCTAAACTGGCCGCCCAGCCGCCATTTGCGACCACTGGCTCTCTCAGCACCAGCCTCACCGATCCGCTGACTTTGCAGGATGGCTTCCCCACGCAGGGTTCGACGCTCACTAATACATTCGCCATTAACAGGAATTACAAGCTGGCCTATGCGCAGACATGGTCCTTCGCCATTCAGCAGACATTCCCCTCGAACACGCTGGTCGAGCTGGAATACATCGGCACGAAAGGGACGGACCTCGGCACGGAAACCGCGCCCAACCAGACGCCGCCGGGCGCTTCCGCGCTTACCACGTCGCAACTGCTCATCGGCAATGCGTCCAGCTTCCTTTACCAGACGTCTACGGGGAATTCCATTTTCCACGCAGGTCAGGTTCGCGTCACGCGGCGCTTCTCGCGCGGCATGTCGGCCTTGGCGCTCTATACGTTTTCGAAATCCATCGACGACGCTTCCAGCTTCACCGGCCTCGGCGGCACCGTGGCGCAGTTCCCCAACGACATCAGCGCCGAGCGCGGGCTATCGTCGTTCGACCAGCGCAACCGTTTCTCGCTGACCTATACTCTCTCGTCGCCGGTCGGGGTCCACGGCTTCTGGCGCAACGGCGATTGGAAAACCAAGGTATTTTCGCAATGGACGCTGAATGGCACGTTCACCGCGAATTCGGGCACGCCGCTTACGGCGCTGCTCGGCGGCAACTTGACGAACTCTCACGGCAACGGGGCCGTGGGCCAGCTTCGCGCCGAGGCCACCGGTCTACCTATTGAAGCCGCCGGCTATCCCTATTTCAATCCGCTCGCCTTCACCACGCCGGTCGCCGGTCAATATGGCGATGCGGGCGTAGCCACCATTCCGGGCATTTTCACCACCAGCCTGAACGCATCGCTCAACCGCGCGTGGCGGTTCGGCGATGCCCGCCGTACCCTTCAATTGCGGCTCTCCGCGAATAACGCCATGAATCATGTGCAGATTACGGGCTTCGGCACTACCGTCGACACCAACAGTTATGGATTACCCACGGGCGCTTCCGGAACGCGCACTGTCACACTTACACTGAGGTACAGTTTCTAATAGATGTGGGACAGGCCTCCCGGCCTGTCTTTGCGACTTACACTGAGGTGCAGTTTTTAATGCGGATATACGGAATAGTCGCGTTCTTGACGCTCGCCGCGGCAGGGCAACAGCAACAGCCTCCGCAACCGCAGCCGAAAGCGCCACCCGCTTCGGCAGGGCAGCAACAACAGCCCCCACCGCCCGCTTCAACCGACGCACCGAACGTAACATTCACCTCCAACGCCAACCTGGTAGTCGTAGACGTGACTGTGAAAGATCCCAAAACCGGCGCGCCCATCGAGGGCCTTAAGCTCTCCGACTTTACCTTACTCGAAGACAACAAGCCGCAGAAGATCTCCACGTTCGATTTTCAAAAGCTGGCCGTCGATCCCGAGCCTCCCGAGGCGGCGCCCTCGCTTGGCGATCAGCACGAGCTGCCCGAAGATCCCAAGACCACCATCACTCTGCCGTCGCACAATCAGATCCAATATCACGACAAGCGCCTTCTGGTACTCTTCTTCGATTTCTCGAATATGGGCATCCCCGAGCAGCTTCGCGCACAGGAAGCGGCGCTCAAGTATGTCGATACGCAGATGACGGAATCCGACCTGATGGCCATTCTGATCTACACCACGGCCGTTCAGGTGAAGACCGATTTCACCGCCAATCGCGAGCAACTCACGGACGTCATCAAGGCCTTCCCCATCGGCGAAATGAGTGAAATGGCCGACGTGGCAGATACCGGCGACGATAACAACCAGGACACCGGCGCGGCCTTCGTCGCCGACGAAACCGAGTTCAACCTATTCAACACCGATCAGAAACTGGCCGCCATTGAGGACGTGGTCCACAAGCTGTCCGCGCTTCCCGAGAAGAAAGTGCTGGTCTACATCACCAACGGCATCAGCAAGACCGGAATCGAGAATCAGGCGCAGTTAGAGGCTTCCATCAACGCCGCGGTGAAGGCGAACGTGGCCATTTATCCCATTGACGCGCGCGGCTTGATGGCCGACCCTCCCGGCGGCGGCGCAAGCAAAGCCGCATCGCGTGGATCCGGCATTTTCAACGGCTCGGTCTACAATTCGCAGCGCGCCGCCATCAACGATTCGCAGGAGACGCTCTCCACGCTGGCCTCCGAGACCGGCGGCAAGGTGTTCCTCGATTCCAACGATCTCTCGCTCGGCATCGTACAGGCCAAGAACGAATTCCGCAGCTATTACATCCTGGGTTACTACACCACCAACGGCAAGTTGGATGGCAAATACCGCAACATCTCAGTGAAGCTGAACAAGAATATCTCCGCCAAGCTCGATTTCCGCCATGGCTATTTCGGCGATAAAGTCTGGGGCAAATTCAACGGCTCAGACAAGGAACAGCAGTTACAGCAGGCGCTCTCTTCTCCCGATCCGCAGACGGATTTGCCTCTGGCTCTCGAAGCCGATTATTTCCGCATCTCGCCGGTAGCGTACTTCGTGCCGGTCTCCGTCAAGATACCCGGTTCCGTGATCGCGCTGGCTGAAAAGCGCAACGGAGGCGAAACCGAATTCGATTTCGTCGGCCAGGTGATCGACGAGCGCAAGCACATCGTGGCCAAGGTCCGGGACTACATCAAGGTCAAGCTGGACGCGGGCGACACTGAGAGACTGGCCACGCGCAATTTCCACTACGACGCCGGCTTCACACTGGCGCCGGGCCGCTACCGGATTCAGTTCCTGGTGCGCGAAAACCAGTCGGGCAAGATGGGCACGTTCGACGCCCGCTTCGTGGTGCCCGATCTAGCCGCCGATTCCATGCTGCTCAAGACCAGTTCGGTGATCTGGAGCAACCAGCGCGAAAAGATCAAGGCCGCCGTAGGCGCCGCCGAAAAGGCTCCTCGCCGGACGACCTCCGCCGACCCGCTGATTCTAGGCGACGAGAAGATTGTTCCCAACATCACCAAGGTATTCCGCCGCAGCCAGAACATGTACATCACTTTCGACGTTTACGACGCGTTGCCCGATCCGGACAACCCGCGCGCGCGCCGCGTTGCCGTCAGCATGAGCCTGTTCAACCAGAAGGGCCAGAAAGCGTTCGAAGCCGGCCCGCTGAAGGCCACGCAAGTAGCTTCCACCAGACCCAACGCAGTGCCCGTGCAGTTGCTGGTGCCGTTGAAGGGCCTCGCGCCCGGTCACTATATGTGCCAGATCAACGTGATCGACGAAGTCGGCCGCAAGTTCGCCTTCCCGCGCTCGGCGATGGTAGTCCAGTGATCAGTGGCGCGGGGCCATGCCCTGCGACGTAGCGTAGAGCCGTCGCCTATACTGAAGTCAGTTGTGATCTCAGCAAAGGTGTACGACAGGCACGTGGAACAGCTTTTTGACGTACTGCATCGAGTCAGCGCGGCGTTACGGGAAGCGGGCATTGAATACCGCGTGATTGGCGGCATTGCAGTGTACCTGCACGTCGCGGAACGCGACGAACTGGCAGCGCGGATGACGCGGGATATCGATCTTGCTGTGAACTGCCTGGATCTGAATCGGATCGCCGATGCCGTTCGTCCTTATGGGTTCGCGCTTCGTCATGTCGCTGACATCGACATGCTTGTGGATGCCGCAAAGCCGAGCGCGCGAAGCGCAGTGCTTATGGTCATGGTGGGCGAAAGGGTCCGTCCCACGGATATCGCGCCGATACCGGAGTTATCGGCGCCAGTCGAAACATCAGAAGGCATCCTGATCGTGCCGGTTGCCGACTTATTGCGGATGAAGCTCACCAGCTTCCGGTTGAAAGACAAAGTTCATATCCAAGACCTGGATGGCGTTGGCTTGATCACGCCGGAAGTCGAAGCTAGTCTGCCCGGCGAGTTACTCGGACGATCGGCGGAAGTTAGAGAGACTCGGTAGCGGTTACAAACGCCCGAGTGACCAGCCGCGGAACGTTCGCGCTCACATTCAGTTCGGCGGCTAAATCGACATCCAAGCCGAAGCCGCGTTCGATCAGTTCCTTCCCCGAACCCGAGGACCGCAGCGCCTGTGAGAGGTCTTCCCGAAAGTGATGGAACGCCGCCGCCGCGAGTGAGGCTTCCGGCGAGTGACTCCCTGCGCAGGCCGCAATGACCGCGCCGGCGCCGATCCAATCCTCGAGACTCGGCCGGAATTCGCCGGTGAACCACATCTCGCCGGCGGGAATAACAGCGACTGTCGAACCAAGGCGAGCCGCGGCCTGAGCAACGGCCGCCGCGTTCCGAAGACAAGCCGCCAGCACGGCGGGATGAGCCACTGTAAAGGACAATGCGGCTCCGTTAGGTGAAGGCAGCACCAATCGATAGCCGGCCGGGAGGTTGCGCAACGATGCCGGCGATAGCGAGAAACCGCTGCCGCGGTCCGGCGAGGCAAGGCGCGCATCGAGTGAGCCGGCATAACTCGCGGCCGACTCGTCCTTGAGCGGATATGGGAACACGACGCCGCCTCGGGCGGTTGCAATATCGATCGCTGTCGTAAAGGAGAGGACATCGACGATCACAACAACGTCCGAGACTGGCCCAAGCACTCTGAGTCCCGGAAGACCCCACTCACAACGGACCTGGAATTCCGCTTGATCGAATGTCACACACTTAGGATAACTCCTGGCCGGCGCCTTCTACTGCAGTGCGGCATTGTGCAGATTGCAATCTGCGGCGGACTGTGACGCGCCCTGCGAGTAAGGCCGCAGACTCGGAGGCGGATTAACAATCCGCCGCAGGTTAACAACCTGCCCCACGAATGCCATTCACACTCCTGTACCCCCGGATCTCCCGCGCCCTCGGCGCTAGCGGCCCTTCACCATCTCTCGCGCGCAGTTATACCCCGGCGCTCCCATCACTCCGCCGCCGGGATGCGCGCCCGATCCGCACAGATACAAACCTCGCACTGGCGTCCGGTAGCGCGCCCATCCAGCTACCGGCCGCATCACGAACATCTGGTCGAGACTCATCTCGCCATGGAAGATATTACCGCCGGTGATGCCAAACCGGCGCTCCAGGTCGAGAGGCGTCAGTACTTGCCGGTGCTCCACAATCGAGCGGATGTTGGGAGCATACTCCTCGATCAGCGCGATGACGCGGTCGCCGAACGGCTCGCGCAGCTCGTCCCACGTGCCTTCGCGCAGCGTGTATGGCGCGTATTGCAGAAAGATGCCCATGATGTGTTTGCCCGGCGGCGCGAGCGACGGATCGTACATCGTGGGTATGGTGAGTTCGAGCAGCGGCCGCTCCGACGGGCGGCCATACTTGGCATCGTCCCAGGCACGCTCCACGTACTCGATGCTCGGACAGATGTGCATCGTCGCACGGTGATGCGGCCCGGGCGCGAAAGCGCCGCCGGAAAACACCCCGGGATAAGCCGTGAACTCCGGCAGTCCGTTGAGCGCGAGGTTGATCTTGCAGCTTGTTCCTTCAATGCGGTAGTGGCGAATCGCGGCCACGAAATCCGCATCGAGGTCACGCTCGTCGAGCAGCTTCAGAAACGTCAGCTTCGGATCGAGATTCGAAACCACCGCGCCTGCTTCGATCTCCTCGCCGTTCTGGAGCGCCACGCCGCACGCGCGTCCGCCGCGCACCAGCACCTTACTTACCGCGGCGTTCACGCGAATGTCTACACCGCTATGCCGCGCCGATGCCGCGATGGCTTCCGAGACGGCGCCCATGCCGCCACGCACGAATCCCCACAGGCCGCGATGTCCGGCCACGCCGCCCATCGAGTGATGCAGCAGGATATACGCAGTGCCGGGCGAGCGCGGGCCGCCGTTGGCGCCGATTACGCCATCGGTCGCCAGCGTCACCTTCACTTGCTCGGATTCGAACCACTCGTTGAGATACTCGGCCGCGCTCTGCGTGAAGATCTTGACCAGCGCCACCATGTCCTTCGGACGCAGCCCGCGCAGACGGCCCGCGAGCTTCAGGTAATCGACGAAATCGGCGATGCCGCGCGGCGGAAACTGCGGAGGCGTGGTAAGCAGCAGGCTCTCTACCACTTGCGAGATGCGCTCGATCTGGTCTTCGTATGCCGCATAGACCTCGGCGTCGCGCCGCGAGAATTTCGAAATCTCGGCCAGCGTCTTCGCGCGGTCCTGCCACATGAAGAAGTGGCGCCCATCGGGGAACGCGGAGAAGAACGCCGGGTCTTTCGCGTCCACCTTGTAGCCATAGCGCTCCAGTTCCAGCTCGCGGACGATGCGCCCTTGCAACAGGCTGGTGAGATACGCGCCGGTGGACACGCGATAGCCCGGCCAGACTTCTTCGGTGACCGCGCAGCCGCCCAGCAATTCGCGCCGCTCGAGCACGAGTGTCCTGCGGCCTGCGCGCGCCAGGTATGCAGCCGCAACTAAGCCGTTGTGGCCGCCGCCTATGATTACTGCGTCGTACTTAACCATTCGTGGCGTAAGCACTCCTGCGTGCAGCGTTGTGGGGCAGCCAATCCTGGCTGCAGCCGGCTTGCAGCCGGGCTCTCTTCACCCGCGCACCCCTCGGTTTCCGGCGACAGAGAAGCTCCCGCGAGAGACCGTCCCCCGCTCGTGTGAAGGCTTGTTTCGCGCCGGCATAACGCGGCCGCAAGTGCGGCGGGCGGTCCTTGGCGGGACGGCTCTGTGGGAGAAGTTGGTGCGCCGCGAAGCGAAGAGCGCCGGCTGAAAGCCGGCTGCAGCCAGGATTGGCCGCCCCACAAAATCGGCTGCGTGCGTGCGTACTTAGACATGGCTTAGCGTTTGCGGAACGCTACTACCGCGAGCGGCGGCAGAGTCACCGCGATGCTATG
>Ga0182024_10024557_pt1 | contig 10699 bp, 8 predicted proteins | sample P32metaG_FD_120480 | JGI IMG/M metagenome (GOLD analysis project Ga0182024, IMG submission 120480) | Permafrost microbial communities from Stordalen Mire, Sweden - P3-2 metaG (Illumina Assembly) | ecosystem: Environmental > Terrestrial > Soil > Wetlands > Permafrost | place: Sweden: Stordalen...
ATCGAGTGCAATACCCACCGCCAGCGGGTCGTACATCGCCGCCCCGCTATATCCGCTCTTCTCGCTGCGCGTCAAATAAAAATCCGCAATCTTCGCAATGAAATCGCTCTGCGGCCCGTGCGACGACTGAAGCTGTGCGAGATACTTTCGCGTGATCAACGTTCGCTCCCCCACGTCTGAGCCGACCATCGTCACCATCCATCCCGCATTGAAACCAATCTGCGCCGCTTCGGGATCGTTGTAGATGTTCGCTTCCGCCGCCCCGTTAACGTTTCCGCCAGTAATCGAACCGCCCATAATGACGATATCCTTAACCAGGCCCGCAATCGAAGGATCTTTCGAAACCGCGAGCGCAATGTTTGTCAGCGGCCCCACGGGGATCAACGTAATTTCGTGCGGATATTTGTGGATCATCTCAATGATGAGATCCGGACCGAAACGCGGATCGGCCTTGCATTTGGAAGGGGGCAACTCGACATCGGCCAGGCCATTCTTTCCATGCCAGAACTGCGCCGTGATCAACTTCTGATTGAGAGGATGCTGCGCTCCACCTGCCACGGTGACGTCGCAGCGTCCCGCAAGCGAAACGATCTTCAGCGCATTCTCCAAACCCTGCCGGCCGTCCACGTTGCCCGGCACCACCGTCAGAGCTTCAACCTTGAACTCCGGCGAATTTAACGCAAGGATGATGGCCATGGCATCGTCAGTGCCTGGATCTGTATCGATAATCACGCGCCTCGGTGTAGTTTGCGTAAAAGCACTGGCCACAAAAGTAAGAACGAAGAGCAAAGTCAAAATGGATTTGATTCGAAGGCGTTTCACGGAAAAAATCCTTTCTCGTCGGTGAGCTTATAGCAGCATGCCAGCTATCGATGCGGACATCAGGTTCGCCATGGTTCCCGCCAGCATCGCTCGAATTCCGAGTTGAGCCAGTTCGCTCTTTTTGTTCGGCGCGAGCGCTCCGATGCCGCCGATCTGGATTCCGATTGAGCTAAGATTCGCGAAGCCACAAAGCGCAAATGTGGCGATCGTGAAAGAGCGTGGATCGAGCGCCGCTTTCATCGGTCCGAGCATGGAGAACGCGACCAACTCATTCAGCACCATGCGCGTGCCCAACAAGGTTCCAATCACACCACAGTCGCGCCAAGGAACGCCGATCACCCACGCGATGGGAGCGAAGACAGCTCCAAAAATCTTTTCTAGACTCTCTGGGAACCAGGCTAACCAGTGGTGAACTCCACCCATAATGCCGTCCGCTAGCGCGATCAGGGCCAGGAAGGCAATCAACATTGCTGCAATGTTCAAAGCCATGTGCAGACCATCGGTCGTTCCCCGGGCGACCGCGCCCAGCAGATTCTCTTCTTTCTCGGTTTTCTCTTCGTCTTCGGGCATGACAACTCGTCCGGCTGTTCTTGGCTGCTCGGTTTCGGGCACGAGCATCTTTGCCATTAACAACGTGCCGGGTGCGGTCATGATGACGGCGCTCAACAAGTGTTTGGGTTCTATGCCGAAGGCGATGTAAGCCGCCATGATCCCGCCAGAGACGTGAGCCATGCCGCTGGTCATCACCGTCATGAGTTCCGAGTGCGTCAGATCAGGCAGAAACGGCCGGATGGTCACTGGCGCTTCCGTTTGTCCCATAAAAATGCTGGCCGCAATGTTCAGTGATTCCGCGCCGCTGGCGCCCATCACCCGGGTCATGACCCAGGCGGCAATCTTGATGACAAATTGCATGACGCCGAAGTGATATAGCACGGCGAAAAACGCGCAGATGAAAATGATTGTGGGGAGCACTTGAAAAGCGAAATAGAAGCCGAGAGACGAACCTTGCTTCCCCAGGTCACCGAAGACGAACTGCGAGCCGACGTAAGAGTAGCTGAGCAAGCGGCTGACAACGTTGCCAGCGGCTTGAAAGACGCGCCGTCCGGCATCGACTCTCAACACACACACAGCGAAGGCGAACTGCAAGCCCAGGCCCCAGGCCACGGTTTTCAGGCGAATGGCGCGGCGGTCGGTTGAAAAGGCATAAGCCAATCCAAGCATTGTCAGGAGGCCGAGGATTCCGGTGAAGCGTCCCATTTATTTTGTTCTCCGGGTAATTACGATCATGTGCGTCCAATCATGCGCGTTCGATCACGCGCGTCCGATTACACGATGGATCAACGGCCTTTTCTCGTGCGCTTGCGAATCGGCAATCTGATAGCTTTCTTCGAGCAGTTGCCGGGCACGAGCCGCGCGCGTTGCCTCATTGTAGTGAATGGTCGCGAGCGGTTCGCCAGCCGAAACGGTGTCCCCGACTTTCTTGTGCAATACAATTCCTACTGTGGGATCGACCGAATCTTCTTTTCGCTCGCGGCCGCCGCCGAGAACCACACATGCCGTGCCAATCTTCTCGCATTGCAGAGACGCGAGATATCCGCCCATTGGGCTGGAAACTGTCATCGTGCGTTGAGCCTGCGGCAGTTTTGTGGGATCGTCGATCACTCGCGGATCTCCGCCCTGCAGTTCCACCATCTGACGAAGCTTGTCGAGCGCTTTCCCGGAAGAAATCAATTTCTCGCTTCGTTTTTTCCCTTCCGCAACCGTAGCGGAGACTCCACCGAGATGGAGCATCCAACCCGCAAGCCCCAGGCAGAGCTGGCGCAAATCCTCCGGTCCTCCTCCGCGCAGAACATCCACTACTTCGACAACTTCAAGCGCATTGCCAATCGTGCATCCCAGCGGCTGATCCATGTCCGTGATCAGCGCCACTACTTGCTTGCCCATCCGTTCGCCGGTCTCCACCATGAGTTCGGCGAGAAACGCCGCTTCTTCTTCAGTCTTCATGAATGCGCCGGAGCCCGTCTTTACATCCAGCACGAGCTCGTCGATGCCTTCCGCAAGTTTCTTGCTCATGATCGACGCACAGATAAGATATGGACTTTCCACTGTGCCCGTCACATCGCGCAGCGCGTAAAGCTTGCGATCGGCAGGAGCGATTTCAGCCGTCTGGCCGATCATGGCGCAACCGCAACTTTCCAGCACGCGCCGAAATTGCGCGACGGGAAGATTCACGTCGAATCCGGGAATTGCCTCCAGCTTGTCGAGCGTGCCTCCCGTATGTCCCAGGCCGCGGCCGCTGATCATGGGAACGGCCACGCCCGCGGCCGCTGCAAGCGGCGCCAGCACCAGCGAAGTTTTGTCGCCCACACCCCCGGTCGAGTGCTTGTCTACTTTCTTCGCGGAGAGCGAAGAGAGATCGAGAACTTCTCCCGAGCGCAGCATGGCATCCGTCAGCGCAGCGGTTTCCGCACGCGTCATGCCACGCAACACAACCGCCATCAGCCACGCCGAAACTTGATAGTCCGGAATGTCGCCACGGGTATAAGCATTCACCAGCCACGTGATTTCGTCTCGCGACAGTTCGCCGGCATCCCGCTTCTTGCGAATCACATCAATGGCACGGAATGTCTGGGTTGAGGCCGCTGTCGGATTCACCGGAGACGGAATCCTTCCGGAAGGAGCTCGGTAATGTGGGCTTGCCGCGGTCCGTTGGCTCCGTGAAAGAAAATAGAGGCGTCCGGCCCGAATTCGTAAATCACCTGTCGGCAGGCGCCACAGGGTGAACAAGGAACGCCTTGATCGTTGACCACAGAAACCGCGCGGATCTCGATCTTGGGTCCAAGCTGCGCGACCGCGGAAAAGATTGCCGTGCGCTCGGCGCAGTTGGTCATTCCGTAAGACGCATTCTCCACATTGCAACCGGAAAAAATCTTCCCGTTGGAGAGAAGAATGGCAGCCCCGACTCGGAACTTCGAATAGGGCGCATGCGCATTCTTCATCACTTTCTTCGCTGCGCGCAGCAGGTTAGCGCGCAAATTGCTTGGAACCTTTTTCTCAAGCATAGATTAAAACTTCGCGAACCATGGCAGAACGGAAGGCCATTGTAAACCCTGCCCGTGCAAGGGCCCGGCCTTTTGTTGGTCGATGCGCCGGAATTGCATTTGTCACGACACAGGGCTAGCATATTGCAATCGTTCTTCTCCGCACGGCATCTTTTGGTTCGCTCATGCAACTTCGCGCTTGATCTTCGTTCTTGATCTAAGTTCTTGATCTAAGGAGGATGTTATGGGTATCGCAGTATCGCCGCAGATTCATCCGCAAGTCGCTGACTTCATCGAGAAGCCGCGCAAAATGTTAATCAATGGCAAATGGGTAAGCTCCATTTCCGGTAAGACTTTCCCCACCTACAATCCCGCCACCGGTGAAGTTCTTGCTCAAGTGGCCGAAGGCGATCGTCAAGATACTGAAGAGGCGGTGAAAGCCGCGCGCAAGGCCTTCGACCAAGGCCCGTGGCGGCGGATGACGGCGTCCGAACGCGGCCGCTTGATCTGGAAACTCGCCGATTTACTGGAGGCGCATACCGAAGAATTCGGCTACCTGGAAAGCCTCGATAACGGCAAGCCACTTGCAATCGCAAAGGCGGCCGACGTGCCTTTGGCGGTGGGCCTGTTCCGCTACATGGCGGGCTGGGCCACAAAAATAGAGGGCAACACAATCCCCATCTCGGTCCCGTATACTCCCGGCGCGAAATACCTCGCCTATACGCTGCGAGAACCGGTCGGAGTCGCGGGACAAGTTATCCCCTGGAACTTTCCCCTGCTCATGGCTGCGTGGAAGCTGGGTCCGGCGCTGGCTTGCGGCTGCACCGTGGTGTTGAAACCGGCGGAGCAAACACCGCTTTCCGCGCTGCGTCTCGGCGAACTCGTCATGGAAGCAGGTTTTCCCGAGGGCGTGGTGAACATCGTGCCGGGCTACGGCGAGACCGCGGGAGCGGCGCTGGCTGCGCATCCGGACGTGGACAAAATCGCCTTCACCGGTTCCACCGAAGTTGGCAAACTTATTGTCCATGCCGCGACGGGCAACCTGAAAAAAGTTTCGCTCGAACTGGGCGGCAAATCGCCCAATGTTGTTTACAAGGATGCCGATCTCGAATCGGCCATCCCCGGAGCCGCGAGCGCGATCTTCTTCAATCATGGCCAGTGCTGCTGCGCCGGATCGCGTCTCGATATCGAAAAGCCCGTGTTCGACCGCGTGGTCGAAGGGGTCGCCGACTATGCTAAGAAAATTAACGTGGGCTCGGGCCTCGATCCGCAAACGGAAATGGGACCGCTCGTTTCCGCGGAACAGTTAAGCCGAGTCTGCGGTTACCTCGAGTCTGGTTTCTCCGGAGGCGCCACAGCCATTGCCGGAGGCCACAAGAAAGGGGACAAAGGTTATTTCGTGGAGCCCACGGTTCTCGTGAATACCCGCGAAGATATGAAGGTGGTGCAGGAAGAAAATTTCGGCCCCGTGGTGACGGCGATGCCGTTCAGCGATCCCGAAGAAATTCTGCCCCGCGCCAACAATAGTGAATATGGCTTGGCCGCTGCTGTCTGGACGCAGGACATCGGCAAGGCCCACCGCACCGCGGAACATCTGCGCGCAGGTACGGTGTGGATCAACTGCTACAACATTTTCGACGCGGCACTCCCGTTCGGTGGCTACAAACAATCCGGATGGGGCCGTGAGATGGGGCACGACGTGCTGAACAATTACACCCAGACCAAGGCGATTTGTACCAAAATCGCTTAAGCTCTTGATTCCAAGAAATAAGGACGGCGAGAGATCGCCGTCCTTTAATTTTTCTGCGGATCTGCGAAACTACTTCTCCATCAGCAAAACCTTTTCCGCGTCATCAATTTCGGTTAACTTTACCTCGATCACCTCGTTCATGGTGGTCTGCACATTGCGGCCGACGAAGCTCGCCTCCACCGGCAATTCACGGTGTCCGCGGTCGATAAGCACGCACAGCTGAACACGGCTCGGCCGACCGTGAGAAAACAGCGCATCCATCGCCGCACGCACCGTACGTCCAGTGAACAGAACATCGTCGACCAGGACGATATTCTTGTCCTCAGTCGAAAACCCGATCTCCCCTTCCTGGACTACAGGTTTCGGTCCCAGGGTTGAAAGGTCGTCTCGATAGAAAGTAATATCCAACGTGCCGACCGGAACATCGGCATTCTCAATGCGGGCGATAATCTTGCCCAGGCGCTCCGCGATCGGTACCCCGCGGCGGCGGATCCCGACCAATCCCAGGCCATCCACGCCTCCGTTTTTCTCGACGATTTCATAAGCCAAGCGCACCAGCGTGCGCTCAATTTCCGAAGCCGACATCAGTTGTGCTTTCTGGTGGAGAGCGGTCTGGCGGGGGGTAGGTTGTGCGTTCATCGCGAAATGTGCCTCAAGTATCGAACTTGCTTACTTCGCCTTCGCAAGGCTCATTTCACTTTAGTGGGATTCCCGCATATCTGCAAGGCGGCCTGAAATTAGATGGCGGTTGATTTTCCGCGAGTCAGGCCTTCGGCAAGGGCAGGAGTGGAGGCAGAAGCACGATCGCTGCCGCCAACACTTTGGATTTTCACAGCATGTGTCAAAAGACCGGCATCGCTTTGCAGTGCCCGCAGCGTAATCTCGTGAGGTGCGGCTAGAGATCCTTCCGCCGGCAAGATTCCAATGCCCTGATTTCGCCCTCCCGCCTTTGCCCGGTACAGAGCCGTGTCTGCGAGTTCAATGGCCTCCTCGGCGCAAATCGCCTCGTAAGCGCGCCGGCTCCACGGGAAAGGCGCCCAGCCCACCGAACAAGTTTTTCGCACGCGAACACCGTGTCCAAGATCAAAAGGCTCGGATGCCATCACATCTAGAATACGATCACAGAACGCGGGCGTACCGAACGGGTCGGCAGAACGGGACATGATCAGGAATTCTTCTCCTCCCCAACGCACCAGGACATCGGACTTGCGCACCACCTTGCCCAAACGCTCTGCCACCAACTGCAGCAGGCGATCGCCGGTAGGGTGACCATGCAGATCGTTAACTTCCTTGAAGAAGTCCACGTCAACCATCAGAAACACCAAGTCGCGATGATCCATGTTTCGAATGTCGGCCCCGCAAGCCCGCTCGTAGTTTCGCAAGACCTGTCCGGCTTCAGCCGTTAGAATTTCTTCCAGATACCGCCGGTTCCACACTCCAGTCAGCGGATCGGTGTAGGAAATTTCCTGCAGTTCAAGGTTCTTGCGCTGCAGTTCCAGGCTGTGCCAGCGGAGTGACTGTTCCTTATTTTCCAATTCATCTTTGAGCGTGCACATCTCATCGAGATTTTGACGCGAAAGGCGCAGCAAGTGCAGCAGTTCGCGGTCCATCCAGCGTTGCTTGAGGAATACCAGCGCGCCCATTACGACCATCGCGGCGGCGGTCAATACCAGCCTGTAGGAGCGCACACTTAGCGGGGTACTTCCCCCAAACTCCGCCCATACCACCATAAGCGGCGTGGAGAATACAGCCATCATCGCTAGCCGTGCTGTCCACATGCTGCGGGCGCGTTGAGGCGGCTGGATAGTTGATCCGTCCGGCGAAAGTTCGCGCGCCCTGAAACCTATAGCAGCGAACCAAGCCATGGCAGCGACCAGCGGTACATCGTAAAGACTGCCCGTGTAGTACTGGTGGGTATCGATTGCTACGCCCGCCAGAATGGAGCTGAGGCTGTAGAACAATGCAGCCTTGAAGAACCAGCCATAGATTGATTGCCACGAACCCCGGCTGCGCTTCCAAACCAGTCCTACTCCCGCTACCAGAACGATTTGTTCACAACCGTAAAGCACATCAAAGCCCCGGCCATACGCCGCTTCGTTCGGAGAAACATATTGCCAGGGGATCACGATAAACAGATACAGGTAAAGCCACCACGTAAGCAGCAGAAAAAAGTCGAGGGTTACGAGGCGCAAAGAATGGTCATTCCGTTGAATGTGAGGCTGCACCGCCAGTGCCGCCATCATCGGAACGATGTGCAGAAACAGAGCCACATCCGCGACAAATGGGTTGGGCACCTCCTGGCGCAGGAAGACTTCGAAGTATGTCCACAACATTTGCACGCAGAGCCAAACCCCGCAGCCGAACGCCATGAGCGACCAGAAGAGCTGGGATTTTTTGTCGCTGGTTCTAATGTTTGAAAGGATGGCCAGCGTCGCCCAAAAAAGCACAACACATTGCGTGAGATCGCCGAACGTCGTTAGCCCAATGCTGCGTGGTGCCAGTACCGACACGCAGACATAGACGCACACCACGGCGCACACAGTTCCCGTCCACTTATTCGGCCGCACGGAGGTCAAGTCCACTTTATGAGTGTATGTTTATGCTACGGAGGGTGCTGTATTACGGAAGTAATCAGCGAAATGGCCTGAACGTGCTACTCCCCAAGGCCAAGCGCAGCGGCGAATCGCTGAACAAACCGGAAAACATCCTGATAAGAGTTGTACAGCGGCACAGGTGCGATGCGGAATGTATCCGGTTCCCGCCAGTCGCCCACAATGCCATGTTGCGTTAGCCATTCACACAAAGTGCGCCCGTTTTTTGGAATTCGGATAGAAAGTTGCGCGCCACGCCGGTCACTTTCTCGCGGGGTGACGATGGAAAAACTCGAAGAACTTTTATGATTCAACAAAATCTCGTTTAACAGGAACTCCAGGTAGCTGGACAACATTACACTTTTCGTCCGCAAGCGATCCATGCCAGCCTCCTCGAAAATATCCATCGATGCCCGCAAGACAGCGAGGCTGATAATCGACGGATTGCTCAACTGCCAGCCCTCCGCGCCGGGCATCGCCCGAAAGTCCGGCCCCATCTCAAACCGTGTCAGCTCATCATGCCCCCACCACCCGGCGAATCGACCTAAGTCCCAGGAATGAGCATGCCGCTCGTGAACAAAACAACCAGCAACACATCCCGGACCGCCATTCAGATACTTGTAACTGCACCACACCGCGAAGTCCGGACCCCCCTCGTGAAGCTTCAATTGCAAATTGCCGGCCGCATGTGCCAGATCGAAACCAACCACGCAGCCACGTGCGTGACCCGCCCGCGTAACTCCCGCCATATCGAACGCCTGCCCCGTCGCGTAATTCACTCCGCCCAGCAGGATCAGTGCTATCTCATCCCCCGAATCCTCGATCACCGATTCAATTTGTTCATCCCGAAGACAGGACTCGCCCGGCAGCGGACTCAACTCGATGAGCGAACTCGCAAGATCGAAGCCATGAAAACGAATTTGCGATTTCACCGCGTACTGATCCGAAGGGAAAGCCCCGCGCTCCACAACAATTTTGTGTTTCAATGCCGTCGGCCGGTAAAACGAAATCATCATCAGGTGCAGATTTACCGTCAATGAATTCATCACCACAACTTCAATAGCCTTCGCCCCGACTAATGTTGCTGTCTGTTCCGTGAGCAACTTGTGGTAGGGCATCCATGGATTTGTAGCTCGGAAGTGTCCTTCGACCCCAAGCTGCGCCCAATCTTTCAACTCTTGCGCGATGTAGGACGCCGCCGTCTTGGGTTGCAGCCCCAGCGAGTGACCACACAAATACACGCATTCACCGCCGCCAGCCGTCTTGGGAAATAAGAAAAGCTCTCGGTAGTTGCGCAACGGATCGCGTGCATCCATCGCGATCGCAAAATCCTCGCCTGATTGAAACCCGAAATCGTTCACGGCCGCATCTCCAAGGGAGTGAGATCGCGATGAATCAACCGATCCGCTTGTTCCCAGTCGAGATCCTCCACGCGATCCACACCGTTGCAGAGTTCAGACAGCATCCGATCCTGAACCGCACCGCGAGCCAGTGCGACAGAGTAGGGTATGCGATGAAAGGTCACCATGGCATACTTCGGGACGAAGAGCTTGGGATACTTTGCTTCCAGCGCCAGTTCCACTTTCTTTCGAAACAGAAAGTGTGCGTCCGCAACCCGATCTCGCATTTCGGCAAAATTTTCGATTGCCATATCGGCAATAGCATCTGTATTGATCTTGCGCTCTTCGCCGAATTCCGTGAACACTCCCGTCCAGTTCGCCCCGTGCCGGTCAAGCAACTCGACCAGATACGTGCAGTCTTCAAATCCGCAATTTATTCCTTGGCCGAAAAAAGGAACGATAGCATGAGCAGCGTCTCCAACTAGCAGAGCCCTGCCTTCTACATTCCAGGGAGAGCACTTGATCGTCACCATTACCCCGGTCGGATTCGTAGCATAGTTCTCTGCCAGTTGCGGCATCAGCCGAAGAGCATCAGGGAAGCGCTGCTCGAAAAAACGAATTACATCCTTTTCTGTGCTGAGACTGGCGAAGCTGTCCGCACCCTCAAATGGCAGAAAGAGGATGCAGGCGAACGTGCCATCGATGTTGGGCAGCGCGATCAGCATGTGATTGCCCCTCGGCCAGATGTGAAGAGCATTTGTCTCCAGCAGATGCTCGCCGTTGGGGCCGGCTGGTATCGTTAACTCTTTGTAGCCATAGTCAAGATACTGCTGCGAGAAATTAAACCGGTTCAGCTTGAGCATCTCTGCCCGTAGTGCCGACGCCGCACCGTCACAGCCAATTACAACCTCAGTTCCTCGGATCTTTTCTTCGCCCGTGGCCTCGTTACGCACTCGAAGTTCGCCGGTCTTCAAGGCGTACCCCGTGCAACGCTGCTGAAAATAAATAGTCGCGCCCTGCTCCTCGGCGGCATTCATGAGCGCTATGTTCAGCTCCGCCCGCGAAATCGAGTTGATCACCTCGAAATCATCCTTCCCATACGGTTGAAAGGTAAGTTCTCCGGCAATCGAATGCATCATTCTTCCCTTCATCGAG
>Ga0182024_10024558_pt1 | contig 10699 bp, 6 predicted proteins | sample P32metaG_FD_120480 | JGI IMG/M metagenome (GOLD analysis project Ga0182024, IMG submission 120480) | Permafrost microbial communities from Stordalen Mire, Sweden - P3-2 metaG (Illumina Assembly) | ecosystem: Environmental > Terrestrial > Soil > Wetlands > Permafrost | place: Sweden: Stordalen...
CTCGGTCCCACCGGACTCATTCTTTGGTGGCGCACGAAGCGCGCTTCCGTTCAATGGAACAGCGCATCCTGGTTCCGCCGTTGCTTCGACCTCCATCAGTGCATTGGCATCTATGCCGGCGCTTTCTTGTGGATCGCCGCGTTCACCGGCGTGCTGATCGGTTTCAATGCCGCGGAGAAGGCGATCTACTCGCTGACGCACTCATCCGGCCCATCCCGGCCGCGGCTTCCACAGTCCGTTCCGGTTCCCGGCGCGGCGCCCATCGGCGTGGACAAGGCGTTGGAAACGGCCCGCGGCGCCATGCCGTCCGCTACTGTGGATAGTGTCTTCCTTCCGCTGAGTCCCAAGGCGCCGTACGTGATAGTGATGCGCGTACCTGAAGAGACATCCGGCAGCGCGCACAGCACGGTTGCCGTGGACCAGTATAGCGGCAATGTTCTTCAGGTCCACAGCTTCCTCACCGATTCGCTTGGCTACCGCTGGATTCGCTTCAACCGCTCCATCCACACCGGAGACATTTGGGGTCTGCCCGGCCACATCATCGTCTCGCTCTCCAGTCTGCTGCTAGTGGCAATGGTAATCACGGGGCTGGTCATCTGGTGGAAGAAATTGGCGGTCTAGCGGCTGCGCTAAGATGAATTGCATTCATGTTTGCCTGGCTCTTTTCCGACCCATTGCCCGCCGGCGCCACGGCGCCCAATTTTGCGCTGCCCGATGAATCGGGCCACGTGGTGGCGCTATCCGCGCTACGCGGACATAACGTAGCGCTGGTGTTCTACCCCGGCGACGATACGCCCGGCTGCACCAAACAGCTCTGCCAGTTTCGGGACCAATGGAGCCAGGCTCGCGCGCGCGGCGTGGAGATATTCGGCGTCAATCCCCAAAGCGCGCTGAAGCACGATAGGTTCCGCCAGAAATATCACTTCCCGTTTCCGCTGCTGGTGGATGAAGGCCAGAAGGTCGCGGCGCTCTATCACGCCAATGGACTGATTGTGAAACGCACGGTCTATGTCATCGGGCCCGATGGCAAGATCCGCTTCGGCAAGCGCGGCATGCCCGACCCTTCGGAAGTCTTAGCGGCATGCACGTGACCAAGCTGCCGCGCGTCTACCCGATTCTCGATTCGGAAACGCTGGCGCGGCGCGGCATCGCCATTGAGACCGCCGCGGCCGCGTTCCTCGAAGGAGGAGCCGGCATCCTGCAGGTCCGCCATAAGGGCCATTGGAGCCGCGAGATTTTCACATCAGCTAAGCGAATCGCCGCACTCTGCCGGGAAGCCGGCGCGGTGTTTGTGGTTAACGACCGCGCCGATTTCGCCCTGCTGCTGGATGCCGGCCTGCACATCGGGCAGGACGATCTGGCGCCGCGCGACGCCCGCAAGCTGATGGGCCGCGAGCCGATGATCGGCTTCTCGAGTCACAACGTGGAGCAACTCTGCGCCGCCGGCGGCGAGCCGGTGGAGTACGTCGCTCTGGGTCCCATCTTTGGCACCGCTTCGAAACTCAACCCCGATCCGGTTGTCGGCCTGGAAGAGCTGCGCCGCTGCCGGGCTCTGATTGAGAAGCCGCTGGTGGCCATCGGCGGGCTCACGCTGGAAAACGCTGCCGATGTCTGGCAGGCCGGGGCCGATTCGGTTGCGGTGATTGCCGGCATGTTGCCCGCAACCGCTTCCGCGCGCGGTATGCGCGAGCGCATGGAGCAGTGGCGGAGTTTGGAAGAGCACCGGTAGGCCTTTGTTTAAAGCTTGTAACTTGGCATGCAATCTGCTCAATAATCCGGATGGCAGAACGTAGAGGCCGAAGATGACGGCATTAGCGCGCGGCAGCGCGGGGGACTGGCGGCAGTGTGTCCCAGCGGTTGTGGCGCTTTGGGCCATGGCTATTGCGAGCCCTACAGCTTATGCCGCCGGAACAGGCCTCTCCGTCATCTTTGGCGGCATCGGCCAGGACTATGCTTCCGCGGTGACTAGCGACGCTCAAGGCAACATATACGTCGCTGGCCTAACGTATTCAGTCGACTTCCCGGTGACGGCCGGAGCGGCGCAGACGAAGTTCGGCGGCACGTGCGACGCCTTCGTGGCCAAATTCGGGCCGGATGGCACAATGCTCTGGTCCACCTACCTTGGCGGCATTCTAGACGACTGGGCCACAGGCATCGCCGTGGATAGCGCCGGTAATGTGCTGGTTACCGGATGGACGCGCTCCGCGAATTTCCCGCTCGTCAACCCGACCCAGGGCGCGCTGGATAATGGCGCATCGGACGATTACGATGCCTTCGTGGCGAAGCTCGACCCCACCGGGAGCAAGCTCTTGTATTCCACATTTCTGGGCGGCGCGGCCGACGACGGGGCCGCGGGCATTGCGACGGACGCCGCCGGCAATGCGTATGTCGCCGGGACTTTCAATTCGGCGACGGGATTCCCCGGAGCGCCGAACACGCCCAATCTGTTCGGCATCTTCGTTAGCAAGCTGAATCCGCAGGGCGCGCTGGTTTACACGTTCATCCATCCTTACGGCAGCGCCGGTGGAATCGCTTTGGATGCGGCTGGCAGCGCCTACGTCACGGGTTCGGTGTCATCCATTAACCCCTCCACTGCCACGCAGGTCTTCGGCCCGCCGGGCAACGCGTACGCCATCGCCTTCAAGATCTCGCCCGACGGATCGAAGAAAATCTACGAAACCGCTTTGGGCGGCAGCGTCCAGGCAAATGGAGCGGCGATCGCGGTGGACAGCACAGGCGCGGCGTACATAGCGGGTAGCACGTCGTCGGTCGATTTTCCGCTGGTGCACGCGATCCAAAATTCGCCGGGCGGGCGTCCGCTCTGGAAGAGCGCCGATAGTGGGAGCACGTGGGCGCCCTTGGACAATCTACCGTTCGCGCTGCCGCAGATGTTAGTAGTGGATCCAAGCGCGGCCAGCACAGTCTACGCAGCCACGACGGATCTCGGCATCTTCAAGAGCGTGGATGGCGGAGTCACCTGGACAGCGGCCAATAACGGAATCGCCAATGCCAGCGTCCAGAGACTGACCATCGATCCGGTACATCCGCGGACTTTGTATGCGTATTCGGCCGCTACGCCTGCGTATGGGACCACGGCCGGCGCTGTTTATAAGACCGTGGATGGCGCAGATAACTGGACCCTCATCGATTCTCCGGCAAGCGCAGTTTCGCAGCTTGAAGTGGATGCGCAGAATCCCGTCATCGTCTGGGAGGTCGGCTTTCCGTTGCGAAAAAGCGCCGATGGCGGCGTCACCTGGAATCCCGTAACGTTCCCGGCGAGCGTGCAATCCATGGCGCTGGACCCACGAGTGAGCGGCAATATCTTCGCGATTTCGAACCTCATTTTCTGCGGCATCTTCTGCACCGATAATCAGAGCCCGTACATCTATCACAGCGCCGACGGCGGCGCCGATTGGATGCGGATACTGTCACCTATACCCATCGTGCCGCCTGGCCTGACTGTGGACGGTTCCACTAACCCTTCGGCGATATACGACGGACTCGCTTATCGCAGCGCGGATGGCGGCGTCACCTGGGCGCCGATCACTCCTCCGTCGGGCGCCAACTCGACTTCAGCCACGGTCGCGGTAGATCCCAACGGAACCCTCTATGCGGCAGTTTACGCCAACGGCATGTTCACATCGAGCAACCACGCCCAGACTTGGACCGCCATCGGCTCCTTTATTCCGCCGGGTATCGAAATGATTGGCCAAGGCCCCGCGGTCAACAGCATCGTTCCAGCCGGTTCTACCGGCACGCTCTACGCCACCACCAGCCAGATAGCGGCCAGCGCCTTCGTCACCAAGCTCAGCGCGGATGGATCGAGCATCGTATACTCCACCTACCTGCGCGGCCACGCCTCCATGGAGTCGTACGTCGACTACCTCGCTGAGCCCGGCGTTTTCGAGACACAGAACTGGATTTCCAGCATCGCTCTCGATGCGGCCGGAGATGTTGTGGTTGGCGGTGGAACGCGCAGTGTGGATCTGCCGGTTGTATTCCCGGCGCAGGCTGCCAATGCCGGACTTGCAGACGCCTTCGCGTCGACGATTTCGGCCGATGGAAGTAAGCTGACTTACTCCACTTATGTGGGCGGTTCGCAGGACGATGGCGCCCTGGCAGTCGCGGTGGATTCACAGGGCAACGTGATTCTCGCGGGACAGACGTGGTCTTACAGCGACTTCCCGGTTTTGGGCCCGGCAGAGCCGAAGGGAGGATACGGCGATGCGTTCGTGGTACGGCTACCGCCGTCCGCCGCGCCGGTTATTAGCTCCATAGTCAACGGCGCCAGTCTGCAAGCCGGCATCGAAGCTGGTTCGTGGGTCACCATCTTTGGAGCCAACTTGGCCAGTACCAATCCGGGGCGGAGTTGGCGCGCCGGGGAAATTGTCAATGGCAACCTGCCTACGTCGCTCGACGGCGTCAGCGTGACGATCGATGGCAAGACGGCGTTCGTGGCATACATCAGCCCGACACAGATCAATGTGCAGGCGCCGTCGGATACGGCAACCGGTCCGGTGAGCGTGATAGTGACTAATAACGGCGCCGCCAGCGCACCGGCCACGGCGCAATTGGAGGCAGTGGCGCCGGCGTTTTTCCAGGTTCCGGGAACAAGTTATGCGGCTGCCTCGCGGCTGCCCGATTATGCGCCGGTGGCGGACCCATCGGCGGTTCCGGGAGCGGTCGCGGCTAAGGCCGGAGACTTGGTGGTGCTCTGGGGCACTGGGTTCGGCGCGACCAACCCGGCCGTGGCTGCGGGCACGCTGGTCAACGGCGCACCCGCGTTGGTGGCGGCCGTAAGCGTGACTGTCGGCGATGTGGCGGCGACGGTGATCGACACGGTGCTGACGCCGGGTGACGTTGGACTATACCAAGTGACTATTCAGATTCCGGCAGGGGCGCCGAGCGGGGCGGCGGCGCTGCAGGCTTCGGTGGGCGGCGCCCGGACAGCGAGTGGAGTGACCCTGTTTGTGGGGCAGTAGGGGCCCACGGAGGGGCGTTCACACGGGCGGAACGGCGGTTACGGCCGGGAGGGTCTCTCGCGGCAGAAACCAGGGCGGCCGCGGTCGGAGTGAGCCGGCTGAAAGCCGGCTGCAGCCAAGATTGGCTGCCCCACTAAGCGGCTTGGGGCGTCAAGCGCTTGCGGCGGCCTAGAGCGTAATAGGAGGCGCCGAGGGCAAAGAGCGCGAGGGAGATCCACTGCGATGCGTCGAGTGGACCGCCCCATAGATTCCCCTGCTCGTGGTAGCGGAAGAACTCCACTATGAACCGCGCGGCGGAGTAGAGCATCAGGTAGAGGCTGATGATTGCGCCGGGCGAATGAGGTTTGCCGAAGCGCCAGTAAAGTATGCCGAAGATCAGGAACTCCGCCAGCGCCTCGTAGAGTTGCGTGGGGTGAAGGGGAACTCCGAGAGGCACGCCGACTAAGTCGTGCGACGTGGGGTTGGTGAAAGTGACGGCCCACGGCAAGTGGCATTCGATGCCCCAGCAGCAGCCGGCTGAGAAGCATCCGAGGCGTCCGATTCCGTGGCCTAACGCGACGGCCGGCGCGAACACGTCGGCCGTCTTGAATAGCGGCAGCCGGGTCCTGCGCATATACCACCAGGAGACCGCCAGCGCCGCGATCAGGCCGCCGTAGAAGACTCCGCCCGCCTGCAGCGAGGATAGCGAAAGTATCTCGCGGGGGTGCTCCCGATAGTAGGAGAAATCCACCAGGAACATCATGAGCTTGGCGCCGACGATGGCCGACAGCGCGCAATAGATGCCGAGGTTGGTGACCGCATCGACATTCAAGCCGGCGCGAGCCGCCAGCTTGCCGGCGAGCCAGAGCGCAGTCAGGAACGCCGCCGCTACCAGGACGCCGTAGGTGTGTAAAAACGAGAGATGAAATAACTCAGGATACATTCGCGTTACCGTGCTTCCCTTGCCGTTGCTCTAGAAGCTGATCTAGAATCAACAGACCGCAGCCGATTACAATGGCCGAATCGGCTACATTGAACGACGGCCATTGATGGCCGCCGATATAAAAGAGCAGAAAATCCGTCACGCGGCCGGAGACCACGCGGTCGAACAGGTTTCCCGCCGCGCCTCCCAGTACCAGCGCGAAAGCCCAGCATAGCAGCCGGTCCAGCCGTTTCGCTCGCCATAGCATAACAGAAACCCAGATCACCGCCGCTACGGAGAGGGCGATCAACAGCCAGGTGGTCCATTGGGATGCCGAATCGTTGAGGACGCCGAACGCAACGCCGCGGTTTTCGGAATGAACGATATCGAAGAGGCCGGGAATTATCTTATAATCGGCGGAGAACGAAACATAGCGCTCGACTAACGACTTAGTAACCCGGTCTAACCCCAACACGCCCGCGGCCAGCGCGAAGGATTTCAGCGGCGCGCCAGCCATTCAACGTCTCATCCACGGCGGAGGCGCAGAAAGAGCAGATGGTGGGGAAGCGGGCATCGGAGTCGGTGTCGGCTGTGTACTTCCAGCAGCGCTCGCACTTTTGGCCGGATGCGCGCGACACGGCGATGCCGAGAGCGCCGGCGGTAACGGGTAAAGGCGTCGGCGCTACCTCGACTTGCGACACGATGAATAGGCCCGGCAGCTCGCCGGCATACTGTTCGAGAAGCGGGAGAAGGTTGCTATTGGCCGATAGTTTGAGGCGCGCTTCGAGAGGCGCACCGATCAGCTTCTCAGTGCGGGCGGTATCGAGGCTTTTCAATACATCGGTCCTGATTTCGATGAGACGGTCCCAGTTATCGGCGCGTTGGCGCGCGGCGGCATCGAGGCCGGCGGTCAACTCGGAAGGCTCGGGGAAGTAGGCGGCATGCACGCTGCCTTCACGATGCATGTGAGTCCAAACTTCTTCGGCGGTGAAGCTCATCAGCGGCGCCAGCAGGCGCACAAGGGCGTCCAAAAGGCGGTAGAGCGCGGTTTGCGCACTGCGCCGCGCTTTCGATTTCGCGGCCGAAGTGTAGAGGCGGTCCTTGAGTACGTCGAAATAGATGTTACTCAGATCCACCGTGGCGAAGGCGTAGACCGCGTGATACACCTTGTGGAATTCGAAGTTGTCATACCAGGCGCGGCAACGCGTGACAAGGTCATCGGCGCGCACCAGTATCCACTGATCCATTTCGTGCATCTGGTCCGCTGGTACGGCATCCTTCAGCGAATCGAAATCGCCGACATTGCCGAGCACATAACGGAACGTGTTGCGCAGCTTGCGATAGGCGTCAGTGAGGCGCGTCTGAATAGTCTCGGACATGCGCACGTCTTCGTTGAATTCCACCGAGGCCGTCCACAGCCGCAGCATTTCGGCGCCGTGCTTCTTAATGACTTCCTCGGGCTCGATGGAGTTACCCAGCGACTTATGCATGGCTTTGCCATCGCCATCGAGCACCCATCCATTGAGCGCGCAGGCGCGATAAGGCGAGCCGCCCTTGAGGCCGACGCCGACGAGTAATGAGCTATGGAACCAGCCGCGGTATTGATCGCCGCCTTCGAGATACATGTCGGCCGGCCATGTTAATCCGAAGCGTTCATTGAGTACGGCGAGATGACTCGATCCGGAATCGAACCAGACATCGAGTATGTCGGATTCCTTGCTGAATTCGCCGCCGCCGCACTTAGCGCACTTAGTCCCGGCGGGCAGCAGCTCGGCGGCCGTACGCTCATACCAGATATCGGCGCTGTGCTCGCGGAAGAGGGCCACGATGCCGTCGAGAATTTTACGGTCGACAATCGGCTCGCGGCACGCTTCGCAGTAGAAGACGATGATGGGCACGCCCCACACGCGCTGGCGCGAGATGCACCAATCGGGACGGCTGGCGATCATGTTGGAAATACGTTCTTCGCCCCAGGCGGGGATCCAGCGGACCTGGCGGATAGCTTCCAGTGCGCGCCGGCGGAAGTCATTGCGGTCCATGCCGATGAACCACTGCTCGGTGGCGCGGAAGATAGTGGGGTTATGACAGCGCCAGCAATGCGGGTAGGAATGCGAGAGCTTTTCGAGACCGCAGAGCGCGCGATGCGACTTCAGGATTTCGATGACGATGGGGTTGGCTTCCCAAACTGTCTTGCCAATGATCTGCTCAGGCAGGCGGCCGGGCGCGCCTTCGGCGTTATAGAAGCGGCCGGCGGCATCCACGGGACAGAACGTGGCGAGGCCGTAATGGCGGCCGACGGCGTAATCCTCCTGGCCGTGGCCGGGAGCGGTGTGGACGGCGCCGGTGCCTTGCTCGAGAGTGACGTGATCGGCCAGAATTCCGAGAGAATCGCGATCGAGGAACGGATGGCGGAAAACAGCGTGCTCGATGACTGAGCCGGGGAAGGTGGCGATGGTTTGGGTGGCGGGCTTTCCATCCTGAACCCAGCCGCATTTTTCGGCGGTGACTTTTACCAGATCGGTAGCGACGATGTAGACGGCGGCGGAGTCAGAGACATCGGCGGCAAGACCGCCGGCGCTATCCACTTCCACGGCGGAGTATTCGTACTTAGGGTTGTAGGCGATGGCCATGTTGGCGGGCATGGTCCAGGGCGTGGTGGTCCAGATGAGGCCGTATACATTGCGGCCGGCGAGCGCGGGCGCGAGCTTCGCGGGGTCGGACACGAGCGGAAAGCGCACCCAGATGGAGGGGCTGGTGTGGTCCGCGTATTCGACTTCGGCCTCGGCGAGAGCGGTGCGATCCTTGATGCACCAGTGCACGGGCTTGAGGCCCTTATAAACGTAGCCGCGTTCGAGAAAATCGACGAACGCGCCGGCGATGACGGATTGATAGTGCGCGCTCATGGTGAGATACGGATCGTCCCACTGGCCGAGGACGCCGAGGCGCTTGAAATCGGTGCGCTGGATGTCGATATACTTTTCGGCGTACTTGCGGCAGGCGCGGCGGATCTCAACCGTCGACATGTTCGCCTTTTTGGAGCCGAGCTCGCTATCGACTTTGATCTCGATGGGCAGGCCGTGACAATCCCAACCGGGGACGTAGGGCGAATCGAAGCCGGCCATAGTGCGCGACTTGACGACGAAATCCTTCAGGATTTTGTTGAAGGCGGTGCCGAGGTGAATGCGGCCATTGGCATAGGGCGGGCCGTCGTGGAGCACCCAGGTGGGCTTGCCGGCGCGCGAGGCGCGAATCTGGGCGTAGAGGCCGTCCTTTTCCCACCGCTCGACGAGTTTGGGCTCGGTCTGCGGCAGGTTGGCCTTCATGGAGAAGGTGGTTTTGGGCAGATTGAGAGTCTGCTTCAGATCTACGTTTGACGGATCCATTTTAGGGGTTAATTCCATGGTAGCAGGGGGTGGGCCTGAGGGGAGATTCGGTTCAACGCGGAGGTGCGGAGGTCTCGCGGAGATGCGGAACGAAGCTGAGGCGGGAGGTGTTCGGAAATGGGACTGGGGTCGTTTGGCATTGCGGGGCTGGTTCGACGCGGAAGCGCGGAACGAAGCTGAGGGGAGAAGTGTCCGAAAATGGGACTAGGTTCGTTTCGTATTGCGAGTATCTGGGTTCCGGGCGAGTTATGGCGCGGCGATCGCGCGTTGAGTAAGTCGATGAAGGGATGAGAGTAAGGCGTGGTTACCGGCATAACTATATTCACGAAGTTGGAGTAATCGATGTGTTTTCGCAGCATAGAGTGGCAAGCCGCAGACGGTGGCTGGGTATCTCCGAAATTGTGATTGCTCCCGACAGGCCGATTAACAATCGGCCGCAGGTTAACAACCTGCCCCACAAAAATCGTCGCGGAATGGATAGCAGTAGAAAATCGTGTAACTCCCCGTACCTTATTATCTCGCGCGTGACCTAGGAATTGCGGGGAGAGGCTTGGGGACTTGCAGGTAAGCCGTTTCGGATCTTGATTTTAGGTATATTTTGGAGTGACGTGACTGAAAATCGGTCGAGGGGCTGAATGAGTTGCCCGCAAAGACGCCAAGCACGCCAAGAAAACTGGACCGTCGAATAAGCGGGGTTTCATACGACAAGCCGGGGTTGTTCGGCGCTCATCCATGTTGGATCAGCCTTTTTGATATCGACTATCGAAAGCCATATGAGGTCGCCGAGCGCCGCCAGATATACCAGCGGGCTAGTGTTGGAAACGGTCAATGGAAACTATCCGGCCTTGCGCCGTGTTTCGAATTCAGCGATGGCCCTTCCGTCCGACTTCCATTCATCCGCCGTCCGGCCAGTCCGGGCGCGTGAGCAACCGATGAGAGCCGCGCTGGCGTTTCACTCGCCAACCAATCCTCTCCAATTTTGCGAGAACCCGCCTTGGCTTACTGGCGGGCCAGTTGCTCATCTGGAATCGTGAAGGAAACGGCGAAGGCAGAAGACGGAAGCTCGCTGTGAGCGATCCGGTCGGCAATGACCTCAATCGCGAGGCGCTCGGCATTGGCAATCGCCTCCTCCCGGCTCTGGCCGTAGCACATTACGCCCGGAAGCTCAAGAGCCTCCGCGATCCAGCGGCCATCTTCCTCAATCTCCAGGTCAATCGTCAGCTTCACTCCTTCATCATACTCCTACAATGGAAGCGGGATCTCTCGAATCGACCCATAATTGATTGGGTGCGGCCCGGCAGCCTCTAGTAGAATATCGCAATGCGCACCGCGGTCTTCCTCCTATTGCTCGCCAGCCTTCCGGCCTTCGCCCAATTCGATATCCTCATCACCGGCGGTAAAGTGATCGACGGCTCCGGCGGCCCGTGGTTCTA